>Ga0307516_10008675_pt1 | contig 11442 bp, 12 predicted proteins | sample 19_EM_MG_FD_203310 | JGI IMG/M metagenome (GOLD analysis project Ga0307516, IMG submission 203310) | Populus trichocarpa ectomycorrhiza microbial communities from riparian zone in the Pacific Northwest, United States - 19_EM | ecosystem: Host-associated > Plants > Roots > Unclassified | place...
TGGCTCATACGTGCCCGGCGGCCCCTTCGGGAAGTGCCCTTTGAGGATTGCTGCCTCCCTTTCCTCCTGACTCTCCGCAATGTTGCCCTCTCCGTCTACCAGTGCCTGTCCTGTCCGGTCGAGCCTGGGTGCAGTATAGTTCGCTGCTGTCCACACCTCCCTCTCTTTTGCCTCCTGGAGGAACTTGTTCCAGCATTCCTTCTTGGCCTTGCGAATGGCCCGCCGCAGGTTGCGTCGAGCATCCCGTGTGCGCCCTATACCTGCCGGCCGTCGTCTAGCCCTGCCCAGCTGCTTCCGTAGCTCCGCCAGCTCTTCTGTCCACCATGGCTTTGATCTGCTGCACCACCTCTTCGCCCTGGCGTGGCTATTGAGCGTTCCTACCATGGCCTCCCGTAACGCCACTGCTGCTTCCTCCACCTGCTCCGCTGAGCTGGTGTCGTCGAGTGCTGCTGCTCCCTTCCCCGATCTTAGGTAGCATTGCTGGGCCGCCGCTTCCTTTTCCCTCGCAGCTTTCTGCTCTTCTTCACTCTTTCCGGCCCCACTCCAGCCCCTGATGTCCCACCCCGTGACCTCCTTGCTGCTGTCTCGGCAGTTTGGGGTCCCTCCAAGAATTTCCCACATAATGACCTCGTGGTCCGAGCCGGTCGCTGCTTCGCTGTCGATACTCCAGTTGAGCTCAACACCAGATGAGGAGAGCGTGAGGTCGATGATTGAGTGGTTGTCACCGCCCACCCGGGTCGCCTCCTCGGAGTTCCACACTACCAGGGAGTGGTCGCTTATGAGGTTCTCCCAAAATGGCGCATTCCGTCTCGATGTTGCCCTCCCGTTCCACATCTGGCTGTGGGCATTCATGTCCCCCGCGATGATCACCTGGCTGTGCCTTGTGATGGCCTCCCAGTTTGCCCGCTGGGCTAGCCGCTCTCCACTTCCCCCCTGCCGCCCGCGATCATACACATTAACAATGATGATCGAGGCACCGCCCGGAGGCTTGACCTCCAGGGCCTGCGCATAGTTTGCGCAGTCCCGGGTCAGGTCCTTCAGCTCCGTCACCTGGCACTGAGACTCCCGGTTGATTGCCACCCAGCACTTGGCCGCCTCGCCCTCCTTCCCTCTGATAAATCGGAAGCTAGGGTGCGACCTTGTGCTGTCCTTCTCTGTCTCCCCGCGTGGTTCCTGGATCAGGACCAGATCTGCTCCCTTCTGCACTGCCGTCTCCAACACCGCCTCCAATACTTGTCCCCCCCTGGCGCAGTTATGCTGGAGCGCCACCAGCTTGGGAGCCTGTAAGCCCGCTATCAGACGGCTACGGGTGGGGCGGTGCCACTTGGTTCCATTCCAGTTGCCGTTATCTCCATTACATCTTCTGTCCAGTCTGAAGAAGTCTCTGCCGGCTCACCTCCTGGGACCCAGTTCAGCCGGGCTGATCCGCCAGAGCTGCAGGTTGCTGCTGGGGGCGTCGGCTGCGCTGTTTCCACGTGGGCCTGCCGTTTTGCCTGCCCCGGGCAATCTCGATGGTGGCCCGCATTGCCTGGCACCTGGCGTCCTGAGTCAGGTGTCTGCCCCCACAGTTCGGGCACTTCATCTCCGTGTGGGGGCAGACCTTCCCAATCTTGCCGCACGTTGCCACCTGACACCGGTACTCCTCGGTCCTGTGGCTATCCACACAGATAGTGCAGGTTGCTACGCCTCGCTGGCACCGGCACTCTGAGTATCCCCACCACCCGCACGCACCACACAGGGTGTCGGCTTTGTCCGGGATGTAGGGAAGGGCATGGAACTTGTTGCCTGCTACCTACATCTCCACCAACAGCTTTTGGGCCGCCGCCTTGCCTGGTACCTTGAAGATCACCGATGCCGCGTTCTTCAGGAGTTGGCCAGCCTGGTAGTGGCACTCGATGGTGTTTACTGCCCGCATCCACTTCATTGAGAGGGTGGGTACCACGACTCCTGGGTTCTCCGCTTCGATCTGCTCCCTGAGCTCCGCAAGCCTGTTGGGGTGCCGGTACCGGTCATAGGGCACCAGGATCTTGAGCTCCGCCCACGTCTCATTTGCGACAATGTTGATGATAGCTCTGTTGGCTTTACGGGCCGCTTCCAGGACCTCCTTCTTAAACCGGAGGAGCATCGCCGCCGACGCTCTAAAGCGCGCTGTTGTCGACAGCCTTCCCTGCACCAAAATTCTGAATGGCTCGGTCCGGACGTGCGCCGGGGCCACCTTGCTGAGCGCGATGTTGACAAACGCCGCCGCGCTTGCCGCCACTGCTGGGTTGATCTGTGGCGCCCCTGCCGCTCGCTCAAACACAATTCTGCGCTCGTCGCGTGAAATCGACCCCTTGATGGGCTCCAGCTCCGTGGGCTCCCACTCTGGCTTCCCGTTCCAGTCTACCTGCTTGAAGTCCAACTGCGGGAGGGCCGCCACCACCGCCGCCCTCTACGCCCAGTTACCCTGCTGCCGCTGCTGCTGCGGCACCCGTGGCAACGCCTGTTTCTTCTGGTGTTGCTGCTGTTGATGCTGCGGCCGCTGTTGTTGCTGCCACTCGGGCAGGTGAGGCTGTTGCTGCTGCCGGCACTGCTGCTACTGGTGCTGCTGTTGCGGTGATGCCGCGTGACTGCAAGCCCAATCCTCCTCCCACTGGCTTCCCAGCGCCCGCATTCCTGCCATGTGGGCAATCCTCTGCCCCGCGGCTACCTCCTCGATGGTGTTGGCGTCGTCTGCCAGGTCCCGAATTGGCCTGTCTGCGGCACTGTATGTCTCCCCCTCCTCCTGGCTCAGTTTCCCTTCCTCCCATCACTTCACGGCTGCCGCCTTCTCCACCTCCTTACTTGCCGCCTCCTCCTCCCTCTTCTTCTCCTGCTCCTTCTTCTCTGCTTCTGCTGTCTCCGGTCGCTTCAGGATCGATCAGATGGGCACCACTGGCTCCTCCGGCTTCCCCGTCTTTGCCGTGCCGACTGCTGCCTGCCTCTTCCGTCGGCGAGCTGCGCGACCTATGGCAGGAGGTGCCGCGATCTGCACTGCCTTGCCCTTTCCCTTCTCTTTCCCTTTCTTCTCCTTCTCCTCCATCGTTGGACCTGGAGGCATCGAGGACACTGGCTCTCCCGGCCCACCTTGGCTGGTAAGTACGTGAGCGTATCCCTTACCTTATCTTACCTGTAAGACAGTTGTTGCGCAAGCTGTTTGGCAGTCACCGAATGCGTTGAACGATCCGCCGAACCAGACCGATGTGAGCGGGCCACCTGGCAATCCGCCGGGCCCATCTCGAATCAAATCATCCGCCGAAGCACCACGAGCGAGCTGTCGGGCAAGACGCTGGGCCCGTCTTGATCCGAACCATCCGCCGAAGCGCTGCCAATGAGCCGTCAGGCAAGACGTTGGGCCCGTCTCGAATCAGACTATCTGCTGAAGCACTGCGAGTGAGCCGTTGGACAAGACACCGGGCCCATCTCAAATCGAACCATCCGCCAAAGCGCCACCAGTGAGCCGTCTGGCAAGACGCCAAGCCTGTCTCAAATCGAACCATCCGCTGAAGCGATATGAGCAAGCTATTGGGCTAGCCATCAGGCCCGTCTTGAACCATGCACTGCAGCGATACATGCAACCCATCAGGTGAGCTGCCGGGCATACGTCGAACCATACGCCGAAGCGACATCCACATGCTGTCAGGCAAGCTGCCAGGCATATGCCGAACCCTCCACCACTATGATCCTGCCATGTGAACCAGTGGGCAGGTTGACGAGTACACGAGCCGGCAGACGATTCCATTTTCGAACTGAATCTCTTAGATTATTCGCTGTGAATCCCCTAACGGTGGGTGAACTTGGAAGGAGGGTCATTGGGAAAGTTATTCTTGTATAATAATTGAACGCCAGTGAAGACCGCATGTACCCTATCTCCTTCGTGACTATCGAGAAACCTGACTAGTTCGATATTACCGTCACTCCGACGTTGACCAGACGTCCCAGTATCACATTTTTGGAGTCCTCCTCAAATAACTTCTTCTCCCATATCAGGATACATCACGTGTATCGGCATGGCTTAGGAGAATCATCTCTTTCGACCCCACGTGCCAAGACCTTAGCACGCTTGGCATTATGCTGGGGTTTTTCTCCCTCTTCCTCCTCAAATGCAGAGTCAGGGATACGGCACTTGTTGCCGGCCACCAAACGAGAGGATATCGTAACAATTGGCCCCCAGCATTTGAACCAGTGATGGTTCGGTTTACCACATGTGAGGCAATCGTTATTCTTGAAAAGTTTTTCAACCAGCTTGGGGTCGACCCCCTTGGTTGCATCATCCTTCGTCTTGTAGCATTGCTCCTTCTTCGCACTTGATCCCTTGTCACCCCAATCCCCTTTGTTGCTCTTTTCCCCAGTCTTTTTATTGACCCAGTGTGAAGAGTTGTAGTCCTTAACTTCTTTGGACTGAGGGGTTTTCTTTGGGTTTTTTTGTTGGAATATAGGGATCGGTAGAGACGAAGATAGCGAATTGATTGATTCATACAACTTCGAAGGAGGAATACAATCTCTATATACAACGGGCCTGAGAGACTCGCCAGGGGTAAAGACAGAAGACTTTCCACTGAGCCGGTCCTTGGGAGACTCAGGCAGCTGTCATCTCCGGATGTACCTGGTATCATCGGATGTCTCATTAAAACTCATAACCGTGTAAAAAACCTCATGGGAAAACCACGAACATAGGAGAAAGAGTGCATCCACCAAAGAAAGTAAGGAGAGGGAAAGGAAACCTGCTTAACCAACTGCCATATGCTTCACCAGGAGCTTCCCCTGGATACCATGCCTATTCTCAGGCGGATCCTTAGGATGGTCTGTCAATCGTCAGCAATTGGTACGCCCAGCAGCTCAACTGAGTGCATACCACGGCCACAACAATAGGCACGCACTGCAGCTCCACCGAGCGCGTACTACGGCCACAACAACAGGCACCCACAGCAGTTCCACCGAGCATGTACAATGACAACAGCAATAGGTGCGTACAGCAGCTTCACCGAGCGAATACGATGGCCACAACAACAGACACGTACTGCAGCTCCACCAAAAGTGTACGATGACCACAGCAACAGATACGCACAGCAGCTCCACCAAGCGCTTACGATGGCTACAACAATGGGCGCGCACAGAAGCTCCAGCGAGCGCGTACGATGGCCACAGCAATAGGCGCGCACAGCAACTCCACCGAGCACATACGATGGCCACAACAATAGGTGCGAACAGCATCTCCACTGAGCACATACGATGGCCACAACAATAGGCGCGCACAGCAGCTCCACCGAGTGCATATGATGGCCACAACATCAGGTACATACAGCAGCTCCACCAAGTGTGTACGATGACTACAGCAATAGGCACGTACAGCAGCTCCACTGAGCGCGTACAACAGCTACAACAACAGACACACAAAGCAACTCCACCAAGTGCATACGACAGCCACAACAACAGGCACATACATCAGCTCCACTGAGCACGTACGACGGCCACAACAGGCACGCACAGCAGCTCCACCAACATCAAGCAGGAGCAGCAGCTTCGAGTAATGATTCAACTGGATATCGTGAATGTAGAGTCGTATTTCTGGCAAGGGAATTCACAGATGCGGGCTGCAGAATGATTCTATTCGCGAGCGGACTTTGGATGACGGCTTAAATGGTAGGTTCGTAGGATATGTAGATTATTGAGGCTGCACTGTCAGCACACCGATTGTAGTCATAGTCGTCGGCGATAATGTCGAAAGATCGTGGTACGGCTCGAAAAGAAAGTGGCAAATGACGGTGGTATCCGAGATCGCTTTTTTGGTTCCACCCAATTCCTGGTGAACGGTGAGTTGACTCGCGATGTATTCAACAACTGAATATCGTGAAGGTAGAGTTGTATTCCTGGCAAAGGAATCCTCAGACATGGGCTGCAGAATCGATTTCGTTTGCGGTTGAACTTTGTTTGGCGGCCCCAATTGTAGGTTCGATAGATACATCGGAAATCAAGGATACACCGTCGGCGTACCGATTGTAGTCACGGCCCTGGGCAACGGTGTCTGCTTTCAAGAGAATTTTTGTTTCCAGTAGCAATCTTGAAGGCGCTCTTAGCGGAAAAGAGTGATCTTAAGTCAGTCTCCACGAGTAGCAGATTCGCATATCATGTAAGTCGGTGACTGCAAATGTGACGGTTTCTCTGGTCGAAGCCTTGTTGGCGATGTTGTCGTGACGCGATGCAGCTCGAGGGGCTGAGGCTTGAAAACAAGAGTGCAGGGATAAAGTACGCTAGCGAGTAGGAAAACAGCAGGTTCGATGGACACAGATATTGATTGGTTGCGGACTGGCAGAGCGTTCAAGCCGGGCTCATAACCTGTTGGAATATAGGGATCAGCAGAGACGAAGATAGCAAATTGATTGATTCACACAACTTCGAAGGAGGAACACTCTCTCTATATACAACGGGCCTGAGGGACTCACCAGGGGTAAAGACGGAAGATTGTCCCCTGAGCTGGTGCTCGGGAGACTTGAGCAGCTGTCATCTCTGGATGTGCAGCCTCCTGTCCATCATCTCTGGACGCCGACTCCAGTCCATCATCTCCGGAGGCCCATTATTCTGACATTTTTGGCTGTGGTGATTTCCGATGAGAATGATTTTCCTCCTTAATCTCATCCTCTAGATTTTTCCCCACTTCCCAAAGCACCTCTACGAACTCGATATCATCTTCTGGAAGCCGTTCTGTACGTACCTTGTACCACTCTTCTGCATTTCCAGATATCCAGTGCTCCACCAAAGCAATTTTGTCCATTTCCTTCACATAGGTGGTCTCATAGTACTTGAAATAATTTCCAACACAAGCCTATCATGCTGTGAACGTAAGCTTCACATCGCGACCGCAAAAATTTTCTGGCTTATCCAGCACAGGTTTTTGGATTGTGACATGGGCTGGATCTCAAAGCTTGTACGGCAATGGTGAACGTTTATGATCCCACAATCCCCTCCTGGGAGATGGCACCCTTGGGTTTCGTTACAGGGTGGTGGACTATCTTGGTGGTTGGGATAGTGGGGGTGAGGGTGACGTCTCATCCGATGACGTGTCACTGGGGCTGCTGGGTAGGCTAGTGCCACCACAAACACCCCTGTCTGTCATCCACCACTACCTCCTCCCACTCTACCTGCGGCTTGGTTGGCTTCCTCCTCACCATCTTCATCTGGGTCATACAACTCCAAACGTATAGGACTGAGTGGAGGAGCCACTGGGCCTTCACCTGAGTCTGGCTCGATAGGTGGGACTGGTCTCTCAGGGTCGCTTTTGATAGCCTTCCTCTTTTTCACTGAGGGTTCTTCTCTTAGTAAGGATGCTTCTTTCACGGACCTCCCTTCCTTTACTGAGCGTGTTAGTCCTTCCAGTTCGCCCACAAGTGCAATGGAGTTGGCCGAATCTTTTGTCTTTTTGATTGCCGCATCGAAGAACTCCTGCAGCTTCTTTTGTTGCTTTTTGACATCGGCTGCATTGGGCATGCATTTTACCTCCTTGTCGAGGGCTGCAATATCCGCCTTCATGGCCGTGCTGGAATTCTGAAGTACCTTGATTTCGGCATCCTTTGTTGCAGCAAACTCATTCATCATAGCAATGACATGGGTAGCATTGGCATCAAGCACCTCAGTTACCACTACCAGGTGTTTGAACTGCGCTTCATCCTGAGTCTGGGCAGCTAGAATAGCGGTGGACATCTGGTCAGAGAACTGGGTGCTCGCTACTGACAGCTGCCAGAAAGCCTCTTCCGAGATGTAGTGCATTTGTTCAGTTTTGGCCTGGAACAGCTCACATAGATATCTGTGGTCATGCAGAAGATCCTCATAGTGCTGTGTCAATTTTAGGAAGATTTCCTTGATGTCATACTCATTCTTTCAGCACAGCTGCACTAGCTGACCAAACTGCAACAGACTCTTGTCAAGTGTTTTCACCATATTACAGAACCATCCTGGTGCCTCCACAGCGACTGGATTCCACACCACTGGCTCACCAGTGTCGGCATCATAGGTAACCACATCCATTGAGGTGTCCAACCTATTGGAGCTCTTTCGTATCTTGAACTTCACCAATGCCTGAGATTCTGACATGGTTACTTATACGTTTCTTGTAGAGAGGTATACTGTAGCGTTGGTGTGTCTGCTAACAATATAGTGTAACACTCAGATGTTTCACCAACAGCACAATTACCTAGGTGGTCACCAACAGTTTATCACCCTTGAGCAGGTAATACTTGTATGATGGCAGTGGAGTGACTGTGTAGTTCCAAAGGATTCACACAAGAGTGGTTGGGAAAATTCACTAAGAGATTTGTGTATAAAATATCACTAGAGAGTTGATCCCAGAAACAATGTAATATTGTTAAGGCTCAACTTCCGACTGATCATTGCTGATAGCTCTCTACACAGGAAACCAGTGCTCTTTATATGTCGCGCTGACTCATTGGCCGTCTGCCCTTGGGCCGACTCAGGAAGTGCAATACCTTGGTATTATTCAATAGTGTCTCTCCGTATCAGAGGGAGATAGGGTTGATTGGGACGTGGCACTGATTGATAGGTACGGACCCAGAAGATCTTTGATCCGGATACTTGCAAACAATATTCGTTTATACCCTCTTGTAGGCATCGTCACCCTCGTGCTCCTGTCTGCAGCCCTTACTGGCTATATGCTTCTCAGGTGCATTCGGGGTCGCAATCTAGAAGTCTAGATCCTTCCAGGAATGCCTGGTGACGTCAGTACAAGTGCCGCAGCAATTGCAGTTAACTGAAGAATATGTCTCTGTAACTTAACAAGTTAAGGTCTGGTCTTCTTCAAACAACTGACAGATGGTCTGCCTCCCCTCATATACCCACCGGACCCGTTCCACCTCACGCGTCCTGCACGGCCGCTCGTGAGTTATATGGTACCCCGAAAACGTTGATATTTTTGCTGGTATACTGCAACTACTAGTAGCTTTTAGTATGGATCTTGCAGAGGATAACCTTGACACCTCCCAGGGATATGACCAGGCCCTCGCCTGAGGCTGCCACTCATCCCCTTTCCAATTGGTAACCTTGAGTTACCACCCGGCTGCTGTTGGGTCGGTAATACTCCTCTCTTTCAGAGCTCGTCCCTGCCTATGACTTTCACTCATGAAATATCACTCGGCCTCAATCCTCAGATTGGGTCCGGCTAGTTATACTAATTGCATGTCTTGGGGTGTCACCAGTGCGCTGGGTGTAACAGTCTGCAAGCTCGCCACCAAACCCAGTCATGGCGCGGTGGACCCCTATGCCAGTGAGTCTCCAATGTGCATCAGAGTATTTGTTTCTCGCCAATAGCCATTCCATACTTTAGGATGTGAACCATAATGGATTTGTATACCACTATTGGCACCATATTGAGCTCCTCACCCTTCACGGAAATACCCTCTCCATTAAGAAAACAATAGGTGGCAATCCCCATGTTATGTTGTAGCTCTGGATTGCAAATGAAGGCCAAAAATACACCAAAGACATATTTATGCGGCCCAGTAGGACTTTTAAGAACATGGGGAGGCCGCAGGTGAGATATAGTCGGAGAAGTCATGGTGCAACTCCCAGGGTTAACGTTTAACTTATGGACATCAAGGGCCTCAATCCTAGTGTTGGACTCCAGAATCTGCGAGTAAAAGTCACCAGTTTTCTTGGAACCCCAATACCCTTTCTTGACCTCACTTTATGTAAGAGTTCTGTAGCAGATGTGGAGTGCTGCTCGAGGCTGCCAAACATCTCAATCGACTCCCTGAAATGGCTGGTGAGGTGGATCTTTGGGAAGTTGAAATGAGTATATTTCTGGTAAATTTGAGCCTGCTCAGTGGTGAACTTGTGGTCGTAGGAGCTCGAGATTTATTGACAGTTACAGTGGCATGTCTTGTTCATCTTCAAGTCTCTTGCCTTGATACTCTTGGCTTTAGCTGCTTTGACTAACACCGATTTTTTTTGGATACCCAATTTTCTATAAACACATCCTTGTTGTCGTGAAAGCAACTCAGGGAGGCTTCTATAGAGTTGAGGGAGATGGTATCATGTGTCGGGTATTGGCAGTACATGTAGAACTCACAAACTCTGCAGGCATACAAAATAACTTTTTTGAATGTGGAATGCACAGAGTTGGACTGACAATGTAGAGAGTTGGCTAGACAACCCACCAGGAAGCAGCTCATCTTTTTATACTCACCACTCGTCCATTAAATAATTTCCTCAAAAGATTTTTTGGGTTGTGTTATAGTCAGGTAAGGTGGAATCACCATCCATAAAGAGTTGAACAGAGCGAGCCGATGGTGCAATTTGAGAAAACTCATTGTTGGAAATGCTTCTCACGCCAAGACGGTCTTTAGGTTTGGCGCTTCTGCTTTACAGTTTGTTGAGGACATGTTTATGCAAGAGCGGGAAAGTAAGAAGAGATATCTGCTGTTCTTCTTGTACTTCTCTCTCAGTTTTTCATATACTTGTTCAATATACTATACATTCATCTTCACTATTAGACCGATATCCTTTTTACAGGTTATGAGCCCGGAGTTGTAACCGCTCCAACCAAACGAACCTCATACCAAATTTCTCAACTTTTCACCATCGTCACACACTCTCGTGTCAAAAGTAGGCTCATAAGGGACCCCAGCAGTAAGTGCAAGGGCTGGCGATATTGAGGCCCATTGATTCACGTCCTCTTACACTGTCCATATAACCTCCACTGACAAATAAGAAAGAAGCAACCCCAAAAGTCATACAATTTCACTCCCGCTGTCGCCATATCTGAGAAACCCTTCAAGCATGCTCTTGGAAAGATCAATCTCCTTGAAGTAACAAATTATGCCAACTGGAAGTGAGAGTGCGAGCAGATCATACAAGCTGTTATGGCTTGGACAATTGCTGTTGTAGAGGAGGAAGAACCCAACAACCCAGTAGGATACTCAGCGGCAGCAGTTGCAGAATGAGCCGCCTACCGAGACTATGCGCAACGGAAGGCCCAAGCTACAGCCATCATCTTTGGTTCCTACGGCATAACCGCGAGAGCTCATATTGATGAAACCAGCGATCCAGCGGAGATGTGGACTACATTTGCAGCCAGAATGGACGGAGCCAACAACACTGTTGGTCGAATGACACTTTACTGTAACTTCAGCTCACTGCTATCACGAACCTCGCACGACAGGCTCCTAAGCGCCGCGGCCGGGGCCGCTGTCACCCTTGCAGCCCTATGGCTCGCCCTCATCACAGCTGCCGCGGCCACGGTCATCCTTCGCGCTTAGCGCGCCGCGGCCGATCTCCGACATATCGCACCGGTAGCGATATTCCCCGACCGCTGGCCGGTCCAGACCTCTTCCTTTGTTTCTTCTATGTTGCCTACACGTCATTCTCGTCTTTGCCGTTTCCTATTGATATTGCTTACGCGTCCTTTCTCCTGTC
>Ga0307516_10008676_pt1 | contig 11442 bp, 9 predicted proteins | sample 19_EM_MG_FD_203310 | JGI IMG/M metagenome (GOLD analysis project Ga0307516, IMG submission 203310) | Populus trichocarpa ectomycorrhiza microbial communities from riparian zone in the Pacific Northwest, United States - 19_EM | ecosystem: Host-associated > Plants > Roots > Unclassified | place...
GCCCGCAGCGGGCCCGCGATATCGGGGCTTTCCGTGAGCGACTGCCACCAGTCGCGCACCGCGGCGAACAATTTGTCGCCGGACCTGCCGGACATGGTGGCGAGGGCGTTTGAGATGGCAGCCGTATCGGGTGCCGGGGTCAGCACCAAATGGGCGTGTCGCTCGTGGGCGTATTGCACGCCGATCAGGGCCGTCGCGTCGGGTTCGACCTCGACCAGAACGGCCTCGGCGGAATCTGTGACTGCCGGGTCGGCAAGTGCGGCGGAGCCAGGAGCAAGGGGACGGCCCGTTTTGAGCGCGCGCGCCAGCGCGGCGAACCAGCCGAGCGGGTCGTCATGTTCCGGACCGTGCGGCGCGGGGAAAGCCGTTTCGTGGCCGCAGGCCGGCCAGGCGCGCGCTGCAAGCGTGTCGAGGCTGGGGTCGAGCGGAAAGCGTTCGGTGGTGTCCGGCAAGACCGGCGTCCGGTCGGGGCCGATCCGGCTGAAAGGGATTGCCTCGATCAGGTCGAGTTCGCCGGGTGCTGCGTCGAACAGCAAAAGCGCGCGCCGCGGCGGCTGGCCCGCCAGCAGGTCACGGAGGGAGCGTTGGTGGCGCCACCACGAGCGGAAAGGCGTGAGGGCCTGCGCCGCCGTGTCGACGGCGGCATTGAGCACGGCGACCTCGCTAGGCACTGCGACTTGTCGTGCCATAGCCGTGCCGACCAGCCCGTCCCGCCGGTTGCGGACGGCAACATAGGCGTCATAGAGCACACGATAGCCATCGTCGGTGACGGGCGGGGGCTCGACGACAAGGAGCGGCGTAAAGCAATCTGGCGGACAGCAGGACAGCACGATGGCGGCTTCGCGCCACTGCGCCGGACGGCACAGGATGACGAGGCCGGACAGGGGCCTCGGCGCGCCCGAGGTCACAGCGCGTCCAGGAAACTGTGCAGCGGCGAGAGGCGGGGCGGCGTGCCGGCGTTGGCCGCCGCTTTCGTCTGGTTGGTTTTCTTTTTCTTGGTGCCGGCTGCGGCCGCGTGCGCCTTGCCGATCAGGACGTCGGTGGAGATGCCATTGTAGAAAGCGGAATAAAGGTTGGCGCTAGGCAGGATCGCGGCGACCACGCCGGCAATCGCGGCATAGATCAAAGAGAAGAAAATCAGGCCGGGGGACCACGTGTAGGTGCCGCCGTCCCGCAAGACGTTGACCTGCCGCACCACTTCAGGAGCGATGGCGCCGAGCGCGCCGAGAAGGAAATGAATTTGCCAATCCGCCATAGCACTACCTTTATAATATACCAAGGACATATGCTGCGTTAGGTTGATAAAAGCAAAGACCGCGCGGGGCGTCAAGAATTACATTCTTCTGCCGGGCGGCTCGGCAGCCCCAAGGCGGAAGCGTGCTCAGCATTTCGCTCGATGATGTTGCGGGTGGGCGCGGCGCAAGCGCGCCTTTGCCCACCCGCACTCGGTCGAGTTCCGTCGCGCCATGTCGCCTGATTGTCGCACCGCGCTGTTATGCGCAGAGGCAGGGGCGCGTCATTGATTCTGATGATCGGTTCTCTGGGGCTGTCAGCCGCGTCCAATGTCATGGCCCTGTCACAGGAATCTGTTAGGTGCACAGGTATGGGAAGTGACTCCTCGAGTGAAGAAAGCCCCGAGCGGCGCTTTCGCACTTTGTTTATCTCCGACGTCCATCTCGGAGCCCGCGGCTCGCAAGCCGACCGGTTGCTGGACTTCCTCAAGATCCACGACGCCGACACTATCTATCTCGTCGGCGACATCGTGGACGGCTGGGCGCTGAAATCCAACTGGTACTGGCCGCAATCGCACAACGATTTCGTACAGAAGATGCTGCGCAAGGCGCGCAAGGGCGCCAAGGTCGTCTACGTGCCGGGCAATCACGACGAGTTCCTGCGCAATTATTACGGCACCCATTTCGGCGGCATCGACGTCGTTGAAAACACCGTGCACGAAGGTGTCGACGGCAAGCGCTATCTGATCATCCACGGCGACATCTTCGACCTCGTGGTGCAGAACGCGCGCTGGCTCGCCCATCTCGGCGACAAGGCCTATGATTTCGCCATTCAGATGAACCGCCTGGTGAATTTCTTCCGCCGCATGTTCGGCGTGCCCTATTGGTCGTTGTCGCAATGGGCGAAGCTGAAGGTCAAGAATGCGGTGAACTATATCGGTGCGTTCGAAAAGACGCTGGCCGGCGAAGCGCGGCGCCACGGCGCCGATGGCGTGATCTGCGGCCACATCCACTATGCTACCATCCGCGACGAACACGGCATCCGCTACATGAATTGCGGCGACTGGGTCGAAAGCTGCACCGCGCTGGTCGAGCACGAGGACGGCCGGTTTGAAATCATCACCTGGGCCGATCCGGAACGCCGGGTCGCTCCGGCGCCGCGCGTCACGGCACGCGCCGCATGACGCATATCCTGGTCGCGACCGACGCGTGGCATCCGCAAGTCAACGGGGTGGTGCGGACGCTGACCATGATGGCGGAGGCGGCGAAAGGTTTTGGCGTCGATGTCAGCTTCCTGACGCCGCAATCGTTCCGCACCTTTGCGATGCCGAGCTATCCGGATTTGCAACTGGCGCTGCCATATCCTGCTGTCATCGCCGCACTGATCGAGAAGGCGCAACCCGACTGCATTCATATCGCGACCGAAGGTCCGATCGGGTTATTGGTGCGGCGCTATTGCCGCAAACACGGACTGCCGTTCACCACCAGTTTTCATACCCGCTTTCCCGAATACGTCTCGGCGCGTTCACCGATTCCGGAATCCTGGGTGTGGCGTGCGCTGCGCTGGTTCCACCGGCCGAGTCAGGCGGTGATGGCGGCAACGCCAGCGCTCGCGGCCGAATTGCGCACGCGCGGTTTTCGCAACGTGGTGCTGTGGTCGCGTGGCGTCGACACGTCGTTGTTTCATCCGCGCGTCATCGACCTTTGCTTGCCGCAACCGGTGTTCCTCAGCGTCGGCCGCATAGCTGTCGAGAAAAACCTCGAGGCATTCCTCGAACTCGATTTGCCCGGCACCAAGCTCATCGTCGGCGACGGCCCGGCGCGCATCGCGCTGGAGCGGAAATATCCCGATGCGGTGTTTTTGGGCGCCCGGCACGGCGAGGAACTGGCGGAGATCTACGCGGCGGCGGATATTTTCGTGTTCCCGAGCAAGACCGACACGTTTGGGCTCGTTCTGCTCGAGGCGCTGGCCAGCGGCCTGCCGGTTGCCGCTTTTCCGGTCACCGGACCCCGTGACGTGATCGGCGCCGCACCGGTCGGTGTCCTCAACGACGATTTGCAGGCCGCCTGCATGGATGCGCTACAGATCTCGCCGCAGGCTTGCGTGGCCTTCGCGGCCGGCCATACCTGGCGGGCCTCGGCGCGGGTTTTCGTCGAGCATGCCCAAAACATCGGCGATACCGGTTCCGAAGACGCGCCGGTCGAATTTGTGGCGGAAGACCCGCATTTCGCCGCCTGACTTCACCGGAATCCGTCTTGCCCGTGCCACGGCAGGCGCGTTACAAAGCTGTCATGACGGATCAAGCCCCAATGGCAGCGGTCGGTGCTGCCGATATCGACGCGGCAGCGCGGGTGGTGGCGCCTTTCGCGGTTCGAACGCCATTGTTGTCGTTCCCCGTTCTCAATGAACGCGCCGGCACCAAAGTGTTCCTGAAGCCGGAAATGCTGCAACGGACCGGCTCCTTCAAGTTCCGCGGTGCTTTCAACAAGCTCGCATCGATCCCGCAATCCGCGCGCAGCGGCGGTGTGGTCGCGTTTTCGTCGGGCAACCACGCGCAGGGTGTCGCCGCGGCGGCGCAGATCCTGAATATGCACGCGACCATCGTGATGCCCAAGGACGCGCCGCTGTCGAAGCGCGAGCGCACCAAGGGCTACGGCGCCGAAGTCGTGCTTTATGACCGCGACAAGGAAGACCGCGAAGCGATTTCAAACGAGATCGCCGCCAAGCGCGGCGCGACCTTGGTGCGGCCCTATGACGATCCCTTTGTCATCGCAGGGCAGGGCACCGCGGGCCGCGAAATCGCCGAAGACATGGTAGCGCTTGGCTTGACGCCCGATATCGTGGTGGCGCCGGCCTCCGGCGGCGGACTGATTGCCGGTGTGGCGACCGCCGTGAAGGCGCGCTTCCCGCAGGCCACGTTGATCGTGGCGGAGCCCGAAGGCTATGACGATCACGGCCTGTCGCTGCGTGCCGGACACCGCGAAGCCCACCACGCCGCCGGCCGCACCATCTGCGACGCGTTGATGGCTTCGATGCCGGGCGTGATGACGTTCTCGATCAACAGCAAGCTGTTGGCGCAAGGCGTGGTCGCGTCCGACGCGGAAGTTGGCGCTGCCGTCGCCTATGCCTATCGCGAACTGAAGCTGGTGGTCGAACCCGGCGGCGCCGTCGGCCTTGCGGCCTTGCTGGCCGGCCGCATCGACGTGCGCGGCAAGAACGTCGTCATCGTACTGTCAGGCGGCAATGTCGATGCCGACCTGTTCGCCAAGCTGGTCGCTTAAATCGACGTCAGCGCCTGAAGCCGCCGCCGTGGCCCATCGATCCGAACGATGATCGCGATTGACTGCTAAAGCGCGGACCGGAATTGCCGCCCATGCCGCCGCCGAACCTGCGCGGCGCGCCGTCGTGGAATTGATTCTTTCCGCGCAGCGGCGTGACGTTGGCGTTGGTCATGTGGTTGACCTTGGCCGGCAGGTGCGTGACCTTGCCCGCCCTGTTGCCGTTGACCGAATTGATTCCCTTACCGGGCAAGGTGGCGGCCTTTGACGAGGCCAGCGCCGGCGCATGATTGTTCGACAGGCCGATGTTCGTCATAGGCTTCGATAGGCGGGTGAATTGCATCAGCGGAATGTTTTTTGGCTGCGCTTGCAGCTTCAACGCCGCTTGCGCGTAGGGGCTGTTCGGAAAGGAGTCGCGGAAGGATTTGTAGGCAACCGGCGAGTTCGCGAGCACGGCCCTGTGCCACGCCGATGCCTGCCGCCAGTTGCCGAGCAGGAAGCGGATGCGGTCGCAGCGCGGGTCGGTGGGGAACAGCTGGATGAATTCCTCATAATATTCCGGCGTGCCTTCGGACAGCACATAGTCGTAAGCCTGTTGCACCGAACGTGCGGGGAAATTCGACGCGGACTGGATGATCGGGCCACGTTCGGGCTCGCGGGTTGACGCCACAGCCGTATCGCCGAAGAAATAGAAATCGCTCGTCAGCGACGAGCTTTCCCACGGCGTCTGCCTGCCCGCGGTGGTGTTGTTCACTTCGAGCCGGACACGCTTGAACAATTGCTCGATCGGCAGATTGGGCTGGCGCGCGATATTCAGGAAGGCCGACGTATACGGGCTGTGGCTGCCGTCGCCGTCCTGCGCTTCCATGCCCGGCGCCGTCGAGTATCCGACGATCGAGCCGGTCGGCGCGTCGACGATGGCAAGACCTCGTCCGGCGTCGTCGACATTGGGGAACGGGTTGTTGCGGCAGGCGTCGAGCACCACGATGCGCATCCGGCTCGGAATGGTTTCAAGCGTCCCCATCACGTCGACCAGGCGGACGGTGTTGTCGGGCAGATCGGAAGGTGCCGCAATGCGCGCATCGATCGGGACCAGGTAATTCTCGCCGGCGAGTTGTACGCCATGCCCGGCATAATAGATCATGGCGACGGTGTTGGGCCCGCGTTCGGCGACCTTGTTCGAGAAGTCCTGCAAGCCCCTGACCATGTCGTTGCGGGTCTGGTCGGTCGCGACCGTGACCTCGAAGCCCGCCGAGTTCAAGAGCTGCGCCACCGAGCGCGCGTCGTTGTTCGGATTGGCCAGCTGCGGCGCGGTCTGGTAATTCGAATTGCCGATCACCAGCGCCACGCGCTGCTCAGCCGGCAGCGATCGCAGGCCGTTACTGATCGCGGCGTTCGCGGCCTCGGCCAGTGCCGCACCGCTATGCGCGAAGCTCAGCAAGCTGCCCAGCAAAGCGACGCAGCGCATCCACGATTTGAAACGGGGCATGGTGTCCTCCATGATCTCGACGCGAGATTTCCGGCGGACAGGCTAAGGGCAAAGGGAGGTTGCTGTACGTGACTTCGGTCACGATCCGGTTTCGGAAGACAGGGACACCCGACTACGAAAAGAATGCGATCTTTTCGGTCTGGCTCATGCGCCGGATCGGCGCCAGCGGATCGTTGGCCGCAACGACCGGCTTGCGCACGATGCCGCTGGCGATGATCGACGAGCCGAGCGAGATTTCGCGCGCCGGCGCGGGCGGCGCCGCGATCACCGGCTGCGGCGGCAGCTGAACCGGCGGCTCGATCGGCGCAGCTACTGGCTCCGGCAATTGCGCTATGATTTCGGGTTCGACCGGCGGCGGCTCCGCGATGTGGACCGCCTCAGTAACCGGCTCGGCGATCTCGTCACCGTCGAACGGATCCGGCGCGCCCATTTCCATCGCGATCATGTCGAGCACGGCCGCGTCATGGATGTCGGCGGCTTCAGCGGTGAACTCGACAGCTTCAGCGGTGAGTTCAATCGCCTCCGCGGTTTCGATTTCCGCTCGTGCGCTTTCAACCGGTGCGGCCTGAATGCTGGTCGCGGCGTCGGTGGCCTCCTCCAGCACGGGCGCGGCCTGAACCGCTTTCGCAACCGAAAGCGAGGAGGCTGCTTCCGGCGTCGGTTCGGCGCGCGCTGCAACCGCAACAGGAGCTTCCTGCGGCGCCGGGTCAGGCGAGGCGGCTTGTGCCTCGGCGGTTGGTGGCAACGTACTTTCGTCGCTGATTTCCGCAAGCCGACTCTCGATCGCGGCGAACGCGGCGCCAAGCCCGGCTTTGGCTTCGTCGGAGGAGATTTGCTCGGCGCCCTTCTCGATGACGCTGACTTGCGAATCGATCAGGTCGCAGATTCGCCCGTCATTGCCGATTTCGCGCAGCCGCCAGGCGATCTCCCGGATCACCCGCGCACCCTTGCGGACCGGCGCCAGCCGCTCGTACAGCGCCAGGCCATCGAGGGCCTCGATCGCCGAGGTCTGCGCCGCTTCGACTGCATGGCGGATAGCAGCCATGGTTTCAGCGAGCCTGGCCTCGGCAAGTCTGGCCTCATCGAGTTTGGCTTCAGCCAGTTTGGCCTCGTACACGCCGGCATCTGCCGCGGCGGCGGCCGCCTGGGCCTCGCGCTGCGCGGCAAGGCCTTCCTCCTTCTGCGCGGCCAGGCTCTGCTCGATCCGCGCTATCGCGTCGAGCACCATGCTTGTGTCGGCGTTGCGGTTGCGTTTGGCGTACTCGCCAAGAAACCAGCGGCCTCTCGAAGTCTCCATGAAGGCTTCGCTGATTGCCGCATAGTCCTCCTCGCTCGGCAGCGCGGCGCGTGCTGAGATAGGCGAAAGGGCGAATGCTTCGTCGGCCATGCTAAACTCTTCGCGCAAATCACCGCGCGTTGAGATAACGAAACAACACGATATCGGACGAATCGCAATTGAATTGATGCCGAGCGAATCACAAATCCCCATCGCTTCTCAAGACGCATCGAAGCGATTCGCGACGCGGCTGGCGCTGTTTTACGGCGCAACCTTCGGCACCATGGGCACCCATCTGCCGTTTTTCACGCTATGGCTGAAGTCGGTCGGCATCGACCCGTCCTGGATCGGGATCATCTCCGCGGTTCCCGCCGTGACGCGGTTTACGGTGCTCCCGTTCGCGACCGGTGCTGCGGGAAAACGCTACTCGCTGCGCACGCTGCTGGCCGTGACGGCGATCGCAACCGCCCTCGGCTTTGCCGTGATCGGCACGCAATATTTGCCGCTGGCGGTGTTGCTCGCCTATGCCGCGACCTGCTGCATGTGGACCCCGGTGGTGCCGCTGACGGATGCCTATGCGCTCGGCGGCGTGGCGCGTTACGGCCTGAGTTATGGACCCTTGAGGCTATGGGGCTCGGCGGCCTTCGTGGTTGGCGCGCTGGCCTGCGGCTTGCTGGTCGATTTCGTCGCTGCCAGCCAGCTGATCTGGGTCATTACGGCGGTGGCCAGTTTGGCCGCCCTTTCGAGCCTTGGGCTGCAACCGCTGGACCGGCCAAAGCCGCCTGCGGCCGGCGTCCATGGCGCCGGCACCCTGCTGCGCGATCCCGGATTCGTTGCCATCATCGTCGCCGCGGCGTTGATCCAGGGCAGCCACGCCGCCTACTACGCCTTTGCCTCCATTACCTGGCAGGCGTTCGGCCTGAGCGGGCTGACGATTGCCGGATTGTGGGTACTGGGCGTGCTTGCCGAGATCGTGGTGTTCGCGCTGTCGCCGCGCTTCACGCTGGCGCCGGCGCTGTTGGTGGTGGTCGGCGCGCTCAGCGCGGTGGCGCGCTGGCTGATCACAGCGCAGGAGCCGTCAGTTGCGGTGTTGTCGGTGGTCCAGCTTGCGCATGGGCTCACTTTCGGGCTGACGCAGGTCGGCATCATGGGACTGCTGGTGCGTCACGTGCCCGGTCATCTGATGGTACGCGGGCAGGGCTATCTCGCGGCCTGTGGCGGCATCGCCACCAGCACGGCATCGGTCGTGTCAGGTGTGATCTATGCCGGGTACGGGCAGCGCGTTTATTACGTGATGGCGGCGATGGCGCTGATGGCCGCAACAGTGATGTGGCTGGCGCGGCACCGGCTGGCAGCGTCAAAAATTGAATCTACCGCGTCAGCCCCATAATGCGGCTTCCGGCGGATAGACCAGACTGCCGTCGTAGCGCAGCCCATCCTCGCGGTCCTTTGCCAGCAGCAGCGGGCCATCGAGATCGACGAAGCGGGCCTGTGGCGCCAGCAGCATCGCCGGCGCCATCGAAAGCGAGGTCGCGACCATGCAGCCGATCATGATCTCGAAGCCGAGCGCATGCGCGGCATCCGCCATCGCCAGCGCTTCGGTCAGTCCGCCGGTCTTGTCGAGCTTGATGTTGACGGCGTCATAGCGCTCGCGAAGGCCCTTGAGCGAGCCGCGCGCATGCACGCTCTCGTCGGCGCAGACGGCGATCGGCCGCCTGATGCGCGCCAGTGCGTCGTCCTGGCCGGCCGGCAGTGGCTGCTCGACCAGCGTGACGCCGAGTTCGGCGCAGGCATGCAGGTTCCGCTCGAGATTGTCGGAGGTCCAGGCTTCGTTGGCATCCACGATCAGCTCGGATTCGGGGGCGGCCTTGCGAACGGCGGCGATCCGCTCGGCGTCCCCCTCGCCACCGAGCTTGATCTTGAGCAGCGGCCGGCGCGCCGCCTTGGCGGTCGCCGTCGCCATCGCCTCGGGGGTCCCCAGCGAGATCGTGAAGGCGGTGGTGCAGGGGCGTGGCGTCGGCCGGCCGAGCAGGACCCAGGCCCGCTGTTTCAGGCTTTTGGCCTCGAGGTCCAATAGCGCGCAATCCAGCGCGTTACGGGCAGCACCTGCGGGCATTGCGGCCTGAAGGGCCATTCGGTCCAACCCCCGGGACAGCTGTTCCTGCATCGCCTGAAGGGCGGCCAGCGTCGCTTCCGGGGTCTCGCCGTAGCGGGGATAGGGCACGCATTCGCCGCGGCCGGTATGGCCGTCATGGCTGACCTCGGCCACCACGGTGACGGCCTCGGTCTTGGCGCCCCGGCTGATGGTGAAGCTGCCCGCAATCGGCCAGCGTTCGACGCGGGCGGCAAGCTTTCGGGATATACCGGAAGTCATTTTAAAATCTGGCAATTCTCTGAACCGTAAGCTTGCCCACCGCAACCAACTATGGCTGGTTAGGGACAGATTCTACAAGGCAATGCGGCGGGCCGGACCATAGCTTTTGCATGATTGGCGGGCCGGCCGAGGGGTGGGTATCGTGAGCGGGGACCCGACACTGGAGCGAATTGCCCAAGGCAACGGGCTGGCGCTTTGCGCCGCCGGTTCGTGGACGGCGCGCTTTGCCCCGGTGCTCGAACAGATGGTGACCGACGCCGAAAAGCTTCGCGGCAGCCGTCCCAACATCTTCATCGACGTCTCGCAGGTCTCCTGGCTGATCGAACGGCTGCGCCGCAGCCTGACCGAGGGCGGCATCGAGGCCAAGATCGCCGGTCTGTCGGCCAATTATTCCAGCCTGGTCGACGAGGTGCGCCGGGTCAAAACCGAACCCATCGTCGAGACCCGTTCGGTGACCATCACGGGCATGCTGGAGCAGGTCGGCCGCAGCGTGGCCGGCGTCGGCGGCACCCTGCTCGGATTGATCGAGATGCTGGGCGCTGTGCTGGCAGCGGCCGGCAACGTCATCATTCACCCGCGCGGTTTCCGCCTGACTTCCACCGTGCATCATCTCGAGCAGGTGTGCTGGCGCGCGGTGCCGATCGTGGTGCTGATCACGTTCTTGATCGGCTGTATCATCTCGCAGCAGGGCATCTTCCATTTCCGCAAATTCGGCGCCGACATTTTCGTGGTCGACATGCTGGGCGTCTTGGTGTTGCGCGAAATCGGCGTGCTGCTGGTCGCGATCATGGTGGCGGGCCGCTCGGGCAGCGCTTACACCGCCGAACTCGGCTCGATGAAGATGCGCGAGGAGATCGATGCGCTGCGCACCATGGGGTTCGATCCGATCGAGGTCCTGATCCTGCCGCGCATGCTGGCGCTGGTGCTGGCGCTGCCGATCCTGGCGTTCCTGGGGGCGATGGCCGCACTCTATGGCGGCGGCCTGGTGGCGTGGCTCTATGGTGGCGTCGATCCGGAAGCCTTCCTGTTGCGGCTGCGCGACGCCATCTCGATCGATCATTTCATCGTCGGCATCATCAAGGCGCCCGTGATGGCGGCGGTGATCGGCATCGTCGCCTGCGTCGAAGGCCTTGCGGTGCAGGGCAGCGCGGAATCGCTCGGGCAACACACCACCTCATCGGTGGTGAAGGGAATCTTCTTCGTCATCGTCATGGATGGCGTGTTTGCCATCTTCTTCGCATCGATCGGAATGTGACCATGGCTGGCGAAATTACCGACGCCATCATCCGGGTTCGCGACATCACGGTGCAGTTCGGCACGACGCGGATTCTCGACGGCCTCAATCTCGACGTCAAGCGCGGCGAGATCCTCGGCTTCGTCGGCCCGTCGGGTGCGGGTAAATCGGTGCTGACGCGCACCATCATCGGCCTCGTGCCCAAGGTCGCCGGCAGCATTGAGGTGTTCGGCGTCGATCTCGACAAGGCCAACGCGCACGAGCGGCGCGGCGTCGAGCGGCGCTGGGGCATCCTGTTCCAGCAGGGCGCGTTGTTCTCTTCGCTCACGGTGCGGCAGAACATCCAGTTTCCGGTGCGCGAATATCTCAAGCTCTCGCAACGCCTGCTCGACGAGATCATGGTCGCCAAGCTCGGCATGGTGGGCTTGCGTCCCGAAGTCGCCGATCGCTATCCGTCGGAGCTTTCCGGCGGCATGATCAAGCGCGTGGCGCTGGCGCGCGCGCTCGCGCTCGATCCCGAACTGGTGTTCCTGGACGAGCCGACCTCGGGCCTCGATC
>Ga0307516_10008677_pt1 | contig 11439 bp, 11 predicted proteins | sample 19_EM_MG_FD_203310 | JGI IMG/M metagenome (GOLD analysis project Ga0307516, IMG submission 203310) | Populus trichocarpa ectomycorrhiza microbial communities from riparian zone in the Pacific Northwest, United States - 19_EM | ecosystem: Host-associated > Plants > Roots > Unclassified | place...
CCCTCGGCGATCACATCGAACCAGTCGAGCGCCCAGTTGAACGCCCCGAGCCGAGGCCAGTCGAACCGCGCGTACGCCTCGGCGTAGTCCTCCCGGTGCTCCAGCAGGAAGTCGCGGGCCTCGCGGAATATCGCCGTGCTCTCACTCGCCGCCATGTCTCCTCCTCGGCCGATCTGCGCCAGACTGCCTCGCCGCGGGTTCGCCCCGCCACCCCCGTGCGGGGGTGGCCGGCGAGGGGTTTCCTGGGATCAGGCATCGCGGCGGCGCAGCCGCCAGGCGCCCAGCGCCAACGCGGCGGCGACATAGATCGCCATGACCGCGAGGCCGGCCCAGGGCGTGAGCAACGTCGAGTCCGGGCGGTCCGACGTGATCACGAGGCCGGCCGGCGCCGGCAGCCATCGGTAGATGTCCTCGGCGAGCGCCGTCGGCAGGAAGCCGGTCACGATCTGCGGGCCGAGCAGCACTCCGAAGACCGCCGCGACCCCGCCGGCCGTGCGTCGCACGATCGTGCCCAGGCCGAGCCCGAGCAGCGCGACCAGCATCAGATACAGCGCGCCGCCGACAACGGCCCGGGCCACCCCCGGCCGGCCGAGGGAGGTGTCGAGATGCTCGGCCGACAACACAGACTGGCCGACCAGGAAGGCGGCGAACGCGGCGGGCAGGCTCAGCGCGAATGTGGCGACCGCGAGCACGATGGCCTTGCTCCACAACACAGGCGTACGCCGGGGGACGGCCGCGAAGGTCGTCCGGATCAGGCCGGTCGCATACTCGTTCGTGATGACGAGCACGCCGAGGACGCCCACCGCGAGCTGCGCCAGCTGGACGCCGGAGAGGCTGACTCCGACCGCGTCGAATCCGGACGGATCGGCGGGCGGGCGGGTCACCCGGACCATCGCGTAGACGATGCCGAGACCGACGACGAGCGTCGCGGAGCTGAGCAGCGACCACGCGGTCGACGGAATGGAGCGGAACTTGGTCAGCTCGGCGTGCACGACTCTCATCGGTCGTTTCCCTTCGTGGTGGGCGGGCGGTACTCGACCGCGTCGCTGGTGAGGTCGAGGAAGGCTTCCTCCAGTGAGGCGTGGCCCGAGCCCGCGACGAGCCCGGCCAGGCTCGTGTCGGCGACCAGCCGACCCCGGCCGATGACGATGACGTGGTCCGCCGTCAGCGCCATCTCGGTCATGAGGTGCGACGAGACGAAGACCGTCCGGCCCTCGGCCGCCAGATCGCGCAGCAGGCGGCGGACCCAGCGGATGCCCTCGGTGTCGAGTCCGTTGAGCGGCTCGTCGAGGATGACCGTGCGCGGATCGCCGAGCAGCGCGGTCGCGATGCCGAGCCGCTGCTCCATGCCGAGCGAGAACCCGCCGGCCCGGCGCTTGGCCACCTCGGCCAGGCCGACGGCGTCGATCACATCCAGCACTCGCGAGCGTCGGATGCCGTTGGACTGTGCCAGCGCGAGGAGGTGGTGGTAGGCACTGCGGGCCGGGTGCATGGCCCGCGTCTCCAGCAGCGCGCCGACCTCGCACAGCGGCGTCGAGTGGGCCGCGTACGGCTTCCCGTTCACCGTTACCGAGCCGCGCGTCGGGGCGTCCAGCCCGAGGATCAGGCGCATCGTGGTGGACTTGCCGGCGCCGTTCGGTCCGAGGAACCCGGTGACGACGCCCGGCCGCACCGTGAATGTCAGGTCCTCGACCGCGTAGCTGTCGTCGTATCTTTTGGCGCCGTACCTTTTGGTCAGGCTCTTGGCCTCGATCATGTCTGCCCCCTTCGTGGTCGCCTCCCAGGTTTCCGTGGGGGAGGCTTGCGGTCAGTGGGGTGCGCGCGCTGTCGAGGGTGGGGTTTTCCCCACCCCGAGCGGAGAGATTTCCGGATGGCCAGGGTCCACGCCGCTGCCTACCGTCGACGGCATGAACATCCAGTTCTTTCGGCCGGAGCGCGTCACGACCTCGGGGGCGGTGCGCCATCTCCTCGCGGGCGCCATCCTGTCGACGCTGGCCGCGGGCATTCTCGCCGCGCTGATGATCATCTGGGGTGCGGCGGCGCTCAGCCTCGCCGCGGGTCCGACGGGCGGCTGGTCTCTCCCGGTCCTCTACATCGTCGGCGTGCTGGCGCTTCCCGTCGTGCTGGCCTGGTTCATCCATGAGTTCGGGGTGCTGCAGCGGTCGCGGTTCCGCCGCATGCTCGGCATCAACGTCGAGGAGCCGGCCTGGACGCTCCGCAGCACCGGACGGCAGTTGATGTATCACGGCTGGGCGCTGACCGTGTGCGTGCCCGCGGTGGTGCTGATCGTGGCGCCACCGGCCGCGCGGAGGTTCGCGTGGCGGGACTCCTATGCGGCCCGTTCCATGCTCGGTCCGACGCCGTACGAGAGACTGACCCGGCGGGTGGAGTCGTTGGCGCGCAGCCGGGCCGACGTCATCATCGCCACCGACGCGGAGCGCCGCCGCATCGAGCGGGACCTGCACGACGGCGCGCAGCAGCGGCTGATGTCCCTGGCCATGAATCTCGGCATGGCCCGGGAGGCGATCACCGAGCCGTCGCCCGCCCGCGACGCGATTGTCGCGGCCCACGACGAGGCGCTGCTGGCGTTGACCGAGCTGCGGTACTTCGTGCGCGGGCTGCACCCGGCGGTGCTGGAGGACCGCGGGCTGGACGCCGCGATATCGGGCATCGCCGCTCGCACGATGATCCCCGTCCGGGTGTTTGTCACGGTGGAGCCGCGCTGCCCGGCGCCGATCGAGGCCATCGCCTACTTCATCGTCTCCGAGGCGCTGACCAACGTGACCAAGCATTCGTCGGCGGCGATGGCAACGGTCGAGGTCACGCGCGCGGGCAATCGGTTGCGCATCGAGGTGACCGACGACGGACGCGGCGGCGCGAGCATGAAGCTCGGGGGCGGGCTCGCCGGGCTGGCGCAGCGGGCCGCCGCAGTCGACGGCAGGATGGCATTGCGCAGCCCGATCGGCGGGCCGACGACCATCAAGGTGGATCTGCCGTGCGCCTGATACTGGCCGAGGACTCGGTGCTGTTGCGCGCCGGGCTCACGAAGCTCCTGACCGACGGCGGTTTCGAGGTGGTCGCCGCGGTGGGCGACGCCGAGGAGTTGCTGCGGGCGGTCGGCAAGCACAAGCCGGACCTGGTGGTCGTCGATGTGCGGATGCCGCCGACCCACACCGACGAGGGGATCCGTGCGGCGCTGGCCATCCGGCGCATGCAGCCGCAGGTCGCGATCCTCGTGCTGTCGCAGTATGTCGAGGAGCGGTATGCGACCGACCTGCTGTCGGCGGCGACGGACTCGGTCGGCTACCTCCTCAAGGACCGGGTCGCCCGGGTCGGCGACTTCCTCGACGCGCTGCGTCGGGTCGCGGCCGGTGGCACGGCGCTGGACCCGGAGGTGGTGGCCCAGCTCCTGGTGCGGCGGCGCGCGGACCCCCGGGCGAGGCTGACGCCGCGCGAGCTGGAGGTGCTGCGGCTGATGGCCGAGGGCCGTTCCAACAACGGCATCGTCGACGCGTTGGGCGTCAGCAACAGCGCGGTCGAGAAGTACGTGAGCAACATCTTCGCCAAGCTGGATTTGGCCCCGACCGACTCCGATCACCGCCGGGTGCTGGCGGTGCTCAAGTTTCTGGGCGACGACTAGTCTTCAGCCCGGTCAAGGGTGGCGGCGGGGCGGTCGGACGGGCTCTACCGAGGCGTGCTACTCATGCTGAGCTCCCGGTCCGGCGTCGCCTTGGCCTTGGCCAGTGCCGCCGGGAAGGCGCGCGCCGTCTGCCACAGCCTGAAGATCAACAGCAGTTCGAACGCCAGGAGCAGCGCCCCCGCCGCCAGCGACGTGGCGATGATCCAACCGGTCAGCGGGCCGATGATGAACACGGCCATCTCGAACTCGATGCCGCTGACCAGGTGCGTGCGGATGCGGCGCCGCAGCAGCGCCGATCGTAGCCGGGCACGTGGGCCCGATGGCGGTGCCGGCACCGGCGGCGGCGATGCGGCGGCCGGCGCCGCTCCGAGCGCCTCCTGCATGGCCTGTCGGGACTTGGTCATCTGCTGCGAGTTCAGGTACCGGAACAGGTCCAGGAAGGTCACCAGGCTCAGGGTCCAGAGGAACGCGACGTTGCCGGTCCGTGCGTACTGGCCGCCGAACAGTGCCAGGGCGCACATGAACACTCGTAGCCGGTCGAACATGAAGTCGAACCAGGCGCCGAATGTCGAACCGGTTCCGTTCAGCCTGGCGATCTTGCCGTCCATGCAGTCCACGATGAAGCTCAGGTGGAACACGGCCGCGCCCGCGACCAGCCACCAGCGGTCCTGGGCCAGGAAGCAGGCCGCCGATCCCACGCCGAGCAGCGCCGCCAGGCCGGTCAGCAGGTTCGGGGTGATGCGGCGGTAGGGGGCGACGAGCCGGACCAGCCTCGCCGCCAGCGGATCGACGAGCAGAACTGTCCACCACGCGTCGCGGGCCTTGAAGGTCTGCTCGCGGATCTCCTGCAGTGAAGAACGACGCACCATAACCTGAATCAACGGCTCGAAACCGGGCCGGAAACTACTTTTGCCCGATTTGTGACACGGTCAATCGCGTGGCGCGTGCCAAGCGGCCGGCCGGCATAGTAGCGTCCATTCATGGTCAACGGTCGATATAAGTCCGGCCGCATGGGGGCCGATGAGGACCCGCCCGGCCCGATATCCACCGCCGACCCGCTCCCGGATCCGCCGGCCGTCCACTACGACGACGAGGAGCGTCCGGCCCGCGCGCTGACCGGCCCGATCGGCGCCGGAGTCGCGGTGGTCGCCTTCCTCGCCGCGCTGCTCGTGCTCTGGCAGGTGTTCCGTCCGCTCGCTCAGGGCAGCCAGTTCTACCTGATCATCTTCCTCGCCGGCACCCTCCCGCTCGTCTTCCTGGTCTACCGCTCCGGCCTACCCGCCAGACGCGGGAAGCGAGACAGCCCGTCCGCCCTGGACTGGGCGCTGGCCGGGGTCACCCTGCTGGTCTGTCTCTACCCGGTGAATCCCTTCGGCGGCGGCTACGACGCCTTCCTCGACCGGCAGGGGCTGCTCGACACCCCGGACGTCATCGCCGGCGCGATCATGCTGGTGCTCGTCGTCGAGGCCTGCCGCCGCACCACCGGGCTCGCGCTGCCCATCGTTTGCCTGGCCTTTCTCGCCTACGGCTACTACGGCGGCCTGCTACCCCAGAACTGGTCCATCGCGCATTCCGGCCTGGACTTCGCGCAGATCGTCGACGCTCTCTACAACTCCGGCAGCGGCTTCTACGGCACCCCACTCGACGTCGCCGCGACCTACATCGTGCTTTTCACCATCTACGGCGCCGTGCTTGACCTTTCCGGGGCCAGCCGGTTCTTCGTGGACCTTTCCGTTGCCGCCTTTCGCAGGTCGCGGGGCGCTGCCGGGCGTACCGCCGTCGCCGCTGGGTTTCTGCTCGGCACGGTCTCCGGCTCGGGCACCGCCACCGCCGTCAGTGTCGGCGCCGTCACCTGGCCGATGCTGCGCCGCGCCGGCTACCCGGCCGAGCAGGCCGGCGGCATGCTCGCCGCCGCCGGAGTCGGTGCGATTCTCTCCCCGCCCACGCTGGGCGCGGCCGCGTTCATCGTGGCCGAGTATCTCGACGTCTCCTACCTGACCGTGCTCGGCTGGGCGATGATTCCGACCGTCCTCTACTACCTCGGCATTCTGCTCGCGGTGGAGATCGACGTGCGGCGGTTCAACGTCCGGGCCATCGACGCGCCTCCGGCCAGCGCGTGGCGGCTGCTCGTGAGGTTCGGCTATCACTTCTCGTCGCTTGTCGTGATCGTCGTGCTCCTGGCTCTCGGGCAGAGCGCGACCCGTGCGGTGGTCTATGCGACCCTGCTCGCCGCGGCCCTTTCCTTCCTGGACCGGCGGGCCTGGCTGACGCCGCGACGGCTGTTCGCCGCGCTGTCGGCCGGAGTGCGCGGCGTGCTGCCCGTCGTCGCGGTCTGCGCCGCGGCCGGGATCATCACCGCGACCACGACGAAGACCGGCCTCGGCGCACAGTTGGCGTCGCTGCTGGTCGGCGGCGCCCGGGCGATCACCGACAATCCGACCGCGGTGCTCGCGCTGACCGTGGTGCTGGCCGCGTTCGCGTTGGCGATCCTCGGCCTGGCCGTGCCCGTCACCGCGAGCTTCATCATCGGCTGGGTGATCATCGGCCCGGCGCTGCTCGGCCTCGGCGTGTCGGCGCCGGCAGCCGCGATGTTCGTCTTCTATTACTCGGTGCTCTCCGAGGTCACCCCGCCGACGGCGCTCGCCGCGGTCGGGGCCAGCGCGATCACCGGCGGCCGCACCGTGCCCACGATGTGGCAGGCCCTGAAGTACGCCCTGCCGGCGTTCCTCGCCCCGATCGCCTTCGTGCTCACCGATCCCGGCGAATATCTGCTGGCCCGAGGCCCGGCCACCGGCATCCTCTGGGCCACCGCCGTCGCGATCCTCGCGGTGGTCGGCCTGGCGATCGCGACCGGCGGATGGGTGCCCGGCATCGGCCCGGCCGGACCGGTGAGCCGGGTCCTCGGCGGCGCCGCCGGCCTGCTCCTGCTCTACCTCGCCCCGCTCACGATCGCGATCGGCGCCGCCGCGCTCGCCCTCGCCGCAGGGTTCGCATTCATCCAACGAACCGGGAGGACTTCACCATGAGGAAGGCATTCGCCCTGGCCACGGCCGGAATGCTCGGCGCGGCCGCGCTGACCGGATGCGGCGGCAAGCAGGACACCGCCGCGACCGACACGGGTGGCGACGTGACGTGCGAGGTCGCGAACGACACCCGGATCGGCATAGCGACCGGCAACGCGACGGGCGTGTACTTCGCGCTCGGCAACGCCTACGCCGAACAGATCGGCGCGGCCGGCGGGAAGCTCAAGGCCACGGCCTCGGAGACCGGCGCCTCGGTGCAGAACATCCAGCAACTCGTCGCGGGCGAGTTCGACGTGGCGTTCTCGCTTGCCGACAGCGCGGCCGACGCGGTCAACGGGACGAACAGCTTCACCACCAAGCAGCCGGTGCAGGCCCTCGCCCGGATCCACACCAACTACACCCAGGTCATCGTGCGCAAGGCGGCGGGCATCACCGACGTGGCGAGCATGAAGGGCAAGCGGGTCTCGACGGGCTCGCCGAAGTCCGGCACCGAGGTCATCGCCAACCGGGTGCTCAAGGCGGCGGGCCTCGACCCGGACAAGGACATCCAGGCCCAGCGGCTCGACCTGACCAAGACGGTGGACGGCGTCAAGGACGGCTCGATCGACGCGCTGTTCTGGTCGGGCGGCCTGCCCACGCCGGGCGTCACCGACCTGCTGACCACGTCGGCGGACCAGGTCGCATTCCTGGACATCACGAAACTGCTGCCCGACCTGCAGAAGATCAACCCGGTCTACGAGGCGGGCACCATCCCGGCCGCAGCCTACAAAACGGCGGCGGACATGCCGACGATCGTCGTACCGAACCTGCTCCTGGTCCGCGAAAACCTGGACGCCAACGTGGCCTGCGTGCTGACCAAGACCCTGTTCGAGCGCAAACCACAACTGGAGCAAGCGAACGCGGCAGCCAAGGAGATCAGCCTGGAAAAGGCGAGGAAAACGGAGCCGGTCGTGCTTCACCGGGGCGCGACAGCGGGGTTGGACGCCTTGAACGCGCCGAAATGAGGAAACCGCTAGGTGGTGACGTTGAGCCAGCCGCCGTCTATGTAGTAGGTCGAGCCGACCATGTAGCTTGCTCGGGGCGAGCAGAGGAAGTTGTAGATCGGCTCGTAGCCGGTGAGCTGAAGATCCATCCCCGTTCCTTCCCACGATGCGCGATGCCGGCGGGCGGCGCGGGCCAGAAGCGCCGCGCCGCCCGCCCGCAAGCTACTTCGCCTTCGCCGCCTCGCGCAGCGGCGCACCGACCTCGTGCAGGTGGCGCAGCGCCTGGCGGTACGACTCGATCAGGCTGGTCGACTCGTAGGAGACGCCGATCTCCTCGCAGTACGCCTGGACCATCGGCTGCACCTTGCGCAGGTTCGGGGTCGGCATCGCCGGGAACAGGTGGTGCTCGATCTGGTAGTTCAGCCCGCCCAGCGCGGCGTCGGTCAGCCAGCCGCCGTTCACGTTGCGGGAGGTCAGCACCTGCTTGCGCAGGTAGTCCTCGTTGCCGGTGGGGTGCGGCATGCCCTTGTGGTTCGGCGCGAACGTCATGCCCAGGTAGACACCGAACAGCGCCTGGTGCACCACGAAGAAGGCGAGTGCCTGCAGCGGCGACAGCACCACGATCAGCGCGGTCAGGTAGCAGATCGCGTGCACGACCAGCAGCCCGGCTTCCAGGCGGCGGTTCTTGATGGCCTCGTTGCGCATGAGGGCCTTGACGCTGGAGATCTTCAGGTCGAGGCCGAGCAGCGTGAGCAGCGGGAAGAACAGCCCGGCCTGGTGGCGGGTGATGAAGCCCTTCAGCCCGCGCCGGCCCCAGGCGGACTCGGTGGCCCAGATCAGCACCTCGGGTGCCACGTCCGGGTCGAGGTCGTCATGGTTGGGGTTGTTGTGGTGGCGGGTGTGCTTGTCCATCCACCAGCCGTAGCTCATGCCCACGCCCAGGTTGCCGCCGATCCGCCCGGTGAACGCGCCCGCGCGCTTCGTGCGGAAGACCTGCCGGTGCGCCAGGTCGTGCGTCACGAGCCCGACCTGGGTGAAGGCCACCGCCAGGAACACCGCGACGGCGAGCGTCCACCAGGACGAGCCGACCAGGAAGAACGCGGCCCAGCCGCCCACCAGCATCAGGGATACCACGGTCAGCCGTACGGCGTAGTAGGCCGGCTTGCGCTCCAGCAGGCCCGCCGTGGTGACTCGCCGATTCAACTCGGCGAAGTCGCTTCCGGCCGTGCTTCGCGGCCGCACCGTCGTCGTCGTCATGTCTTCAGCCTCCCGGATGGGGGCCGAACGGTCAGGAGTGACAAGCCCCCGCGGATGGTGGTGCTAGCACCCCGGTTTCCGCGGCGGCAGTGTGCTTGCCGGTTGCCGGCCGGGCAAAATGGTAGGGGTACTGAGCAGAATGGGGACATGGAGACGCGATCGTGGTTGCGCGACGGGCTGCGGGCCGTCGCGGGTGGCGTCTTCGCGGTCGGCCTCGCGATCACCAACCTGCCGCTGCTCGTGGTGTCCGTGATCGCCCTCGCGCTGACGCCCGTACCGTTTCTCGGCCTCGCCCTGCTGCCCTGGGTGACCACCCTGGTGCGCAAGCGCGCCGACCTGGAGCGACGGCTGGCCACCCGGGCCGGCATCGCCATCGCCCGGCCGTACCATCCGCCGCCGGAGCGGGCGCTGCCCGGCGGCTGGAAGCGGTTCCGGTGGATCGCCACCGACCCCGCGACCTGGCGGGACCTCGCCTGGCTGGTGCCCGGCGCGATCGTCGGTTTCGGCCTCGGCCTGATCGCGGTGGCCATCCCGCTGTACGGCCTGGAGGGCATCTCGCTGCTGCCGCTCTGGCTCTACCTGAGCGTCGACTGGTACGGCTACGGCGTGTTCTGGCCGATCGAGAGCTTCGGCGAGGCCATGCTCGCCATGCCGCAGGGCGTGTTCTTCCTGGGCATCGGGCTGAGCGCGGCGCCCTGGCTGCTTGAGGTCAACGCGATGTTCGCGAAGCTCTTCCTGGCCCCGACGAAGGCCGCCGAGCTGCGCCTGCGCGTCGCCCAGCTGACCGTCACCCGGGCCGACACCGTCGACGCGCAGGCCGCCGAGCTGCGCCGGATCGAGCGGGATCTGCACGACGGCGCTCAGGCCCGGCTGGTGTCGCTGGGCATGACCATCGGCCTGGCCGAGGAGATGATCGAGCGGAATCCGGCCGCCGCCCGCAAGCTGCTGGCGGAGGCGCGCGAGGCCAGCGGCACGGCGCTGCTGGAGCTGCGCAACCTGGTCCGCGGCATTCACCCGCCGGTGCTGGCCGAGCGCGGGCTCGACGGCGCCGTCCGCGCGCTGGCGCTGAGCCTGCCGCTGCCGGTCAAGGTGGAGATGGAGCTGCCGGGCCGGCCGGAGACCCCGGTGGAGTCCGCCGCCTACTTCGCGACGGCGGAGGCGCTGGCGAACGTGGTCCGGCACAGCGGCGCCAAGACGGCGGCGGTGGCGATCCGGTATGCGGACGGCCGGCTCTCCACGGTCGTGCTGGATGACGGGGTCGGCGGTGCCAATCCGACCCGGGGCACCGGCCTGCGGGGTATTGAGCGCCGTCTCGCCGCCTTCGATGGCACCATGACTCTGTACTCCCCGCAGGGAGGACCGACCGTCGTGACCATGGAGTTGCCGTGCGTGTTGTCCTCGCCGAAGACCTCGCCCTCCTCCGGGATGGCCTGACCCGGCTGCTCGAGGCCTTCGACTTCGAGGTGGTCGAGGCCGTCGACAACGGGCCGGATCTGCTGCCCGCCCTGATCAAGCACCGCCCGGATGTCGCGGTGGTCGATGTGCGGCTGCCGCCGACGTTCACCGACGAGGGCTTGCAGGCCGCGATCGCGGCCCGCACCGAGGTGCCCGGCCTGCCGGTCCTCGTGCTGTCCCAGCATGTCGAGCCGCTGTACGCCCGCGAGCTGCTCAGCGACCGCAACGGCGGCGTCGGCTACCTGCTCAAGGACCGGATCTCGAACGTGGCGCAGTTCGTGGACGCGGTCCGCCGGGTTGCCGACGGCGGCACGGCGATGGATCCCGAGGTCGTGTCGCAGTTGCTGGCCCGGCGCGAGCCGCTGGCCGTGCTGACCGCCCGCGAGCGCGAGGTCCTCGGCGAGATGGCCGAGGGCCGGTCGAACGCGGCCATCGCGGCGAAGCTGTTCGTCACCGAGAAGGCGGTCAGCAAGCACATCAACAACATCTTCACGAAGCTCGGGATGCCGCCGTCCGACGACGACAACCGGCGGGTGCTGGCGGTCCTGACCTATCTCAACGGGTGAGTTTCGCCACCCGGCCCTGCTCGCCGGAGGCCCAGCAGGCGCCCGGCACGCACAGCACCGCGTCGAAGCTGCCCGCGTCGAACTCCGTCCAGGTGCGGCCGCCGTCCCGGCTGAGGTCGCTGCCGGTCGGGCCGACCGCCAGGGCCGTGGTGTCGCTCAGCCAGGTGGCGCCGGAGCGGTATTCGCCCGGCGCGGCCTTCGCCGTCGTCCAGGTGCGGCCGCCGTCGCGGGTCGTCGCCGTCGCGTCCGGGGCCGCCTCCGGCACCGCGTAGTCGCCGCCGACCGCGAGGCCGTGCCTCGGGTCGCGGAACGCCAGGCTGTAGATGCCCGCGCTGGGTCCGCTCGGGATCGGGGTGTCCGAGACCCGCCAGGACCGTCCACCGTCCACGGTGGCGAAGACCCGGGCCCGCTCGCCGCCGCCGGTCGCGAACCAGGCGTGCCGCGCACCCCCGTGGCCGGTGGAGACCAGGCAGGTGCCGCTCGCGGCGAAGGCGAACTCGCCGGGCAGTGCCGCG
>Ga0307516_10008679_pt1 | contig 11438 bp, 6 predicted proteins | sample 19_EM_MG_FD_203310 | JGI IMG/M metagenome (GOLD analysis project Ga0307516, IMG submission 203310) | Populus trichocarpa ectomycorrhiza microbial communities from riparian zone in the Pacific Northwest, United States - 19_EM | ecosystem: Host-associated > Plants > Roots > Unclassified | place...
TGTTATACATACAAAAGCATGCCATATGTGTTAACCATGCAGAAGTGCCTTTTTTTCACGAGGAGCGCAGCGCATCCAGAACGAAATATACTGAGGTGCAAATAGAAGCAGAAATGTTGTTTCTTTTTTTATTTTAGATTCAAGGAAACTCCACCCTCCAAAAAACGTATTTTATAGGCTCAGGTGAGCGAGTAAAATCTCGGCTATTCCAGGCTCTTATAAGAGATGCACGCCCTGACTCGAACTCGAGACCTGCTGTGCAGATCTCAAGCCCTTTGCCATCACGCTACGCCCTTTGGGACAGCTACAACACATATTGCCAACGCTACTACACGCATGAAGGTTATGAAGAAGAAAAAACAGCACAAAAACAAAAGAAATAATGGCATCGCCATCACCAGTTCCTTTCCTTTCTTTTATTTTGCATTGTTGTTTCAAAAGATAAATAAAGACTGGGAAACCAAAAAATAAGAAGAGGAGAAAACTTGATCCTTTATCCTCTCCTGAGTCCAATCCGAATGCCTTGTCCTCGCCCTAATCAGAGATTCCATCAATATTCGTGCATGGAAGGATGTGAATTGCAGAGACTGAAGCGCCTTTTATCATGTGGCACCATGTAGAAAAGTTATGGAGAAAAATCAGAAGGTGTGTGTGTCAAGGCTTTTGTTTATGTGCGTCTGTGCAGTGAGTAGCAGGGGAGCGATAAAAGGCATATCTGTGACAACAAAGCCGTTATAAAAATCCATATGCTTGAAGTTCATCGCAAGATTTCGACTGGGAGAGTTGCAGTGAATATGGCTTTATCATCAAAAAGATAGGTCTCTGAATAGCACACCCGTCTAAAGTTTGAAAAGCAGGAGCTCCATTAACGCCTGAAGTTGCAGCAAAGTTTAGAGAGATGACATCACAAGTGGAGAAACAGGTTTTCAGATTTAAACTCTTGACATAAACCACAACAACGTTGAAATTAAACATGATACTCTTGAACACACCAAACATAAATGAGGTAATAAAATGAGATACACTCAAAACCAGTTTAATGAAGTTGCTAATTTCAATACATATAAACATCTATATGTACAGCTCTGAGGTTGTTGACAGTGATACAACATAAGTGGATAAGCATGCGGGTTTCACATCCAATCATTTTCAACCTTTGGCGGTCTCAGAGCAAATCCCAGAAAACAAGAGTTGAACCATACAAAGCCTAGTATGCCCACAAAAGTTCCTATTAGCTGTCCATGTCACCATCCTCAGACGCCTCTTCATCGAAATCAAACCCGCTATCAAAATTCATATTTTGAAATTCTGCCAAATTATTCTCTAAGGTATGATCACCAACTTTTAGAAAATCTTTCAAGTCATCTAAGATATAAGGTTCTACCAGTTTCCAAAACCATGTAGAAACACTTCCAAAAAAACCTATCCAAAACACTTTCCCCTTTATTCTTCACCCTGCGATCAAGAGATTTTGATTTCAAAGTTTTGATAACCCTTCTAACACCCCCTAACACTTCTTATTAGCTTCACCATAATATCCCTTGATGATGTTCTATGACCCCCATACATGTACTGGCATGCAAGAAGCTGAGATGACAGCCACCTGTGATTAGCTTTGGGAGTTGAGGCTAGCCTCTTGGCCAGAACTAGTCTACATCGAATTCAAAATAAGAGTGTGATATAGTATAAAATCTGCAACGGATGTCATCAGTATTACTATCATCACCAGGCTTACAAGATGGATGCAGCCACTCATTGTGCTGGTCATGTAAATGTCTCCTAAAAATAAAATTTGTGATAGAATTCTAATTCAACTCAAACTGAATCACGTGCTTCTTCCCATCCGATTCAATTTGCAAACCACTGAAAGAGTAAACCCACTAAAATCTCTCTTTGCTCTTTTTCAAGCTTGAGGATAGAAGGCTTTCTTACAGCTTTCCTGCTCAAAATCAGAACAGATTCAATATCATATTTCTTTTGGCACATTAGATCATATATTATTTCTGCCTTTACATGGTATCCAAATGAGAGGCATCCACTTAAAACAGTATTGCATGGTCTGGCATTAACACTGATTGTCTTGTTATTACACTCATGGTTAAATATCTCCTCAACCTTGTCAAGATTACCAGCTTTCACCAAAGAATCCACGTATATGACGTGGACATTCTGGCTGGATCGACATTTCTCAAGGCATGAAGAGAAGGCCGACTCTAATTTATCATGTAAATTTAAATTAAGGTACATATACATTACAGCAATAAAAGATGGAGTAAGAGACTTCATACCACCCTGAACCAACTCTTGTATAAGCAACCCTGTAAGCTCCACTTTTTCAGCCTCGTACAAGACTTCTATAATTTTATGATATAGTGCAACATTGTAAGAATTTAAAACCTCTTGCATCTTCCTGAATGTCTCCAATGATTTTATAGATTCTCCTGCCTTTGAAAAGACTTTCATTCTACATACAAAAACTTGTGATGGGTGATCTTCATCAAGACGGATGAGTTTGAGCCAAGTCCTTTCTGCTTCCTCTAGATTTACATCCTTTGCATAAACTCTCACCATGGACATAATTAAGCACTTCTTATCTCTTCTCTACTCCTGCTTGCTTCATCTCTTGCCTTAATGATGCAAGTCTTTCTTTATCTATTGTATCTTGATAGCTATGTAGCCAAATGAGACCGTCATAAATATACTTATGTACCTCAAGTCCACATGTCACCAAATTATGATAAATAAACTCAACATGTTTAAGATAATATTTTGCAATCACCCCCGGTTTGCTCACAAGAGCTCTAAACAAAGAATTGTACAAACCCAGTCGTTGCTTGTAACCTCCCGACTGAATCATAAATGTTGCACAATTCCTCCAGGCTACTTTGAACAGTCATAATCAGATATGCAACTAAAAGAATGTGAAAAATAGATTCAGTGGGAACACGTCCCTGACTGATAATATCATAAAAAATGTCCCTGCATTTCACAAACTTTTACTCATTGCCCACGTAATCTGCTAACTTAGTGGACAATGCAAAATCAAACTGATACCAAAACTACTGCACCATCTATTTATACACCTAACAATAAAAAAGAAATCCCAGTGATGACACTCCATCTTTCTCTATTTCAATCTAGGGGTTTAGATAAAACTCCAGCTTGATCCTAAAAGCATCTAGCTTCACAACAACCTAATTCACAAGTCAAGATCTCTACCATCATTTTCCCATATGATACCAAATTTTAGTTATAACCCCTTTAAATTAATATCACAACCCATAAATTTTTAGTATCTGAACATTTAATCATAGTATAAAATAAAACACCAAGCACTAAAATATTAGCACTGCAAAACAAAAATTTCAAAACCCAAGTTTGATAATAAAATAGTACCCTAAACCAAGTCTCATTTCGCTAATTCGAGTACAATAAACGATAATATAAGTGGCATCTTCCTACCTCATCCATTTTCTCTGCCCATTTAGTATCCTCGCAATAGTAGCTGGCTTATGCGTTGGCAACTCCTTGCATAACCACGCCAACTTAGCTCCCTCCACTGCTCTGGCAACTCCGATAGCTCCTTCACCTCTAGTGCTGGAGCATCCAAGTGCTACTTGTCCCCTCCAGCACCAGAACATCCTAGCCCATCATCGTGGAGTTCAAAAATTTCCTTCCCAGTTTCATCAAAATCCACATTCCTTGGGATTTCGAATCGTTTGCCAACTATTTAATGGAAGTACAGAAACACTTTAGGATCGGAATTGGGTGAAATTCTTTATGGGTGTTATTAGGGGAGGGGGGGGGGAATCTTAAAAATAAAATTAGTTTAATTCAATTTTAATTTTCAGTAGCTAAAATTGAAGTAATTAAACCAAACCAAAGTAGTCTAAAAATTACCAAGTACTATAAATAAAATAAATTGCATTCTAACCCTAGCAATTAGCAAGAAGCCGCCCCCCTCCACAATCACAGTCACCTTCTCAATCTCTAAATCTAAATTAATATCTTCATCTTTCAATCTCTCTTTTCTAAGTCAAAGCTGCTCCTTCAAGCTCTCTTTGCCTCTTGGTTCTCTCAGTCTCTCGGTCTCAGGTTTACTAGTCTTCTCTCTTCATCCTTTTGTAGGGAATGCTAAGGTGGCCTGAGAAACATTGGGTTATGTGTTCAATGTACTGTACATTATCATAAAAACTTGAACCGTTGAGTGACCATGGTTTTTTTTCCCGTCAAACCCCCTAGTGATTTCCTAATTGCCTTCTCTTGTTAGTTCCTTTTACACTTTTTAATTAACCTTTTTTTTAAATTTATTTGTTTTACTATATTATTTCAGGGATGGTCATTTATTTGTAGTTGCATTTTGAAGAGAAACAAAGGCCGGTAAAGCTACCCTCATTGTTGAACCCCTTTGTCTCTTTGTAAAAGCATATTTATTTATCAGTTTTTTCAGGTTTTGAATCTTAAATAACCAAACTAAACCGAACTGGAAATAATCGGTTTAAATTATTTTTTGTTTGATTTTGATTTTAAATCCTAGAGAAAAAAAATCAGGGTGGCTGTTTTTTTAGTAAAAACCGAACCGAAAATGCTCACCTCTAGGTGCGTATAGGATGAGAACTGAGGGTTTTTGGATCCGAGACATGAGTACTCCTTTTCTTTTCTTTTTTTATTATAGATTATGCTTATTTCAAACTCAAGACATTAGATTTTATTTATTTTAATTATTGAATTTTAATTTTTATTGTTTTATTAAATTTTTATTAACTAGTGGATTTTAAGCTTGAATTTGATTCTAATTAGAGTTTTATTATTAGTATGCAAGCTAGGAATTTGATTTTATATCAATTGCAAGTTTGAATAAATACTAAGCATGGATGCTAATATTCTTTTAATTATATTCGTGTTGAAAGTATATTTGTCATGAGTTATTAGTTTTCATACTTATAGATTTAAACTTGTATGAATAATAGGCTTTCTTCGAAACATTCTTACGTTTAACATATCTTGTTATGATAATTCAAACATCCTTGCTCACTAGTCTATTAGTCTAATATATTTACAATCTTTTATTAACAATCTTAAGGATTTATCCTTATATTAGACTTTATTTAGTTATCCTGTAGAGAAAATAATAATAATAATAATATATTAAGTGTGAAAGATTTTTTAACATTTTTAAAATTTAAGTTATTATTTAACTTTCTTTTAAATTGTTATATTCTCACATATAGAATTAATTTTAATTTTACATGTTTTATTAAGTTGAAAATGATGGAGATAATCCTAATTTATTAGGTTGTGTTCAAACTATATTGATTAAAGCTTTAAATAATGTTTGTTTCAACCCACACTATCAATTATATAGTGCTCATAGTTACAAACCTAGAAAACTTATAGATCTTCTTCCTATGTCTTCTCACTATAAAATATTTGATTCAAATAAGTCATTTGCATGTAGATTTCATAATTTGCATGTTGATATTATAAAACAAATTAAAGCAAGTAATAAACAATATAAATTTTGAGCTGATTTGTATAAGTATCATGATATACTTAATGTTGGAGATTATTTCGTGATACAAATCAACCCTGAACGATGTCCTTTGAAAACTAATCATAAATTTCAAGTGAGTAGTTCTAGATCATTTAAAATGTTGCAAATGATTGAATCAAATAGTTATATTGCAAACTGCCATCAAATTTTAATATTAGCTCTACTTTTTACATAAAAGACTTCGTCATATATAAAATACAACCTATCTCTAATGCTCATTTTGAAACCTTTGCCCCATTATCCTTATCTTTGGCCCAAGAAGAACATATCAATGCTATTTTGGATGCATAAGTTGTTTTTATCAAGGAATGTGAACTTTAGCGAATCTCAGTATATGATCTAGATTACCAGATTCAAACTATTCTTGGATTATCGTAGAGATATCACAACAACTTAATCATGATCTTTGGGAGCATTATTGGAGCCGCCTTGAACTACACTCGACAAGGTCGAGTTTCTCTAACCCTGGGAGAGTTGGTGGGGACACCAGACCCAGAACACTGTTTATGCACTCGTATGATCATAAACGATGAGGGGGTAGCCCAAACCATTGAGAAATTCAACTCTAGCTTATGTTTTGGTTTAACTTATTTGAATTTTTAGTTGAGGTTTATTAATTAGGTTTTATTTGTTTGGCGTGATTTAATTATTATTGAGTATTTTATTTAGTGGACTATAAGCCCAATTATTTGTTCTAGTTAGGGTTTTATTATTCATATTATATTTTTCTAAATGTTAGACAATTTTGATGAATTGATAAAATACAGAATTTTCCTCTTTTGAATTCTCTCTTATTCCTAGTTTCTTTTCTTTCCTTGCTTTTAATTCTTAGCTTCTTTCTTTCTTTCTTTGCTTTTAGTTTTCTTTAGTTTTTTTGTTTCGCTTTAAATGATCACATGATCAAGTCTACTAAGAAAATATTAACTAACAAGTTTGACATGAAAAACTTAAATGTTGCATATGCAACAACCTTAATCTTGTAAACTCAAAATATACGACATATATTTGCAGTTACCAATTTTTTTTCTTTATACTTATATGTTTTACTGAAATTTCAGCAGAGTTTTCTTTATATTCTTTTGATATCAAGTTATCGACTCAATCATTTCTCAACCTGTAACATTAATCACAATATCCGTCCATCATTTGGACTTTCAAAACTCTAGCATATATCAATATCTTATTTTTATTTTCTATAGAATAATTTATTAAAAGCTAATAAATTCATAACATGCATCACCTATTTTTTTTAAAAAAAAAAAAGTATCTGTGCTCAAAATATATATAAAACCAACCATAATTCAACTTAGTAATATCGACAACATAAATTACATCATACACAAGATAATAAGTTAAACATTACAATTCTTAGTTATAAAAGCGTATTACAACAAAATATTAGTTCTTCCAATTACATTAATCATATAGCAAAATTATTATCTAAGCATCTATTATCCAATTCAAGGGTGCGATGTACCTAAAAATATAATCACAGTAAACATTAAATTGTACATTTCAACAAGTAATTGGATAAGGACTAACTATTCATGTACATAAGGTAATTTTCACATCATTTAATAAATTGTCTTATTTTTTTGTAATTTACAATTTTATATATTCTTTTCTAGACACAGAGAATAAATCTATTGAAAAATAATATGAGTGTCTTCCACAAACCTGCATATTTAACCTCAAATTAAAGTTTTACAATTAATTTATATTATACCAAGAGGTTATCCCATTAACTCATAAGTTAATTTTCTTAATATGGCCATTCAACCAGGTATCATTTCTAGTAGCCAGGAGATAATCTTCCCAACTCGCCCATTCAACAGGGCATCATTTCCAGTGACCAGGAAATATTTTTTTCATGGCTTGCCCATTCAACAGGGCGTTATTTACAGTAACCAGGAAATAATTTTCTTTTGAACTTTACACTAAAATTACAATTTACAAAATTTCTTCTACAATAATAAAAATTAAACCATTTAACTACTCCAAGGTGTCGAACACCTACCTGGTGTCTGTGTGCGTGAAGAGATCCATTGTTGCTGATTAGGTCCTGTGGTCTCCTCTTCATCAACACAATTTACTTTATCATTGTTCATTCATTTGAACTGGTAAAATTCTAATACCAATTACATATTTATTTTTCACAAAAAGTCTTATTCAATTTAACCTATCAACATCAATTATCTTCAATTTGACAAGATTTCTCAATAATATTATTAAACTCCATTTTCTAATTTTCTTCTCCTTTTAGCCAAAAATAACCTAGGGAAGAAAGTGAAGATTTTTTTTCTTTGAAAAATTCTTACACCTTTCATATAATAACACTTATAAACCTTTATCTTCCCATATTTTTCAAATAATTGAATTAAAACCTTAAATCCCCTAAATTATTTCTCTTTTGGCTGAAAATTCAATTAAAATGGGGGGGATTTTGTTTTTACACAATTCATAACATACATCCACAACTTCACATAATTAAGATTTTGCATAATTCTTCATCAAACATAAAATTAGAGGAATTAATCAATTGGAGCATGTTATTTACCTCACTTTGATAAGGATTCAAGTAAAGAATGCAAGAAAAATCAAGTTTTCTTCTCCTCCCTCTTCAAACCCTAGCTTGAAATTCTTCCTCCAAAGCACTCACCACCTTAAAATCACTCCCTTTTAATGCTTAACTAAGTTAATCACCCTAATTACTCACTTTAATTGGTGAAACCAACAAGAATTTAAGTAGAAAATCACATGATTCCTCCCCCTCTCTTTGTTTCAAACTCACGGCCAAAAGAGAAAAATATGAAGCATTTATAATCTAGCTTTTAACTATTTACACATTAGCCCTCATTATTTCTTAATTCTATTTTTGTCACCCAGCTCTTCTTTTTCTTAATTTACACCATAACATATTATCTTTTACTCTATTGTATCCATTTACTATACTTGAAGCCCATTTTATTTAATCTATTCGGTATTTTATTTATTTTACTCGGATTATAATTTATTGGGTTTTTACAATAAATGTCAAGTAATAAAAATTTATAAGATATCTAATGGATTGTTATTGTCCCAATCTCATTATATTATGAAAATTCTTGAGAAATTTTCTAAATGTGACAATAACATTGTCAAAACACCAATTGATATAAACATATATATGTCTAAGAATAAAGGTAAGAGAATAACTCAATTGGAATACTCTTGAATAATTGAAAGCCTAATAGACATTATGAACTGTAAAAACCTAATATTGCTTATTTATTTAGTAAACTGAGTAGATTTATAAACAATCTAAGTATGAATCATTGAGAGGTAATAAAAAGGGTATTCAAGTATTTGAGGTACATCTTGGACTATGGCTTACACTACACTAGTTACTTAACAGTACTATAAGGGTATAATGATGCTAATTGGATTTCCAACATTAAGGATTCAAAATCCACAAGTGGATGTATCTTTATACTTGGTGGAGCAACTATATCATGGAAATTCCCTAAACAAGTTTGTATCATTAAACCCACGATATAGTCAAAGTTTATTACTTTTGATAAAGCTGGAGAGGAAGCCGAATGGATTTGGAATTTCTTAGAGGATATTCCATGTTATCTAAAATCAGTGTCAACTATTTGTGTCTATTACGATAGTCAGTTAATAATTAAAAGGGCATAAAGTAGTATGTATAATGAAAAGTTTAGACATATACATCAGAGACATAATACCCTTAAGCACTTGCTCTCAAATGGAATTATTTTCATTGACTATATAAAGTCAAAGGAAAACATTACGGATCAGCTAACCAAAGGTTTGTCAAGAGAGCTTGTGTAGAGGAATGAGCTTAAAAACTTTAAAACAAAATAATATAATGATGATAATCATATCTAGTTGATTGGAGATCCCAAGATCTAGGTTCAAATAAAAACTAAGTCATATAACATATCGGTAGCACTAGGAAATTATTATTTTCTATTTATTCCAATGATAAAATAAGTGTTAGTTATAGTGTGATAAATGATGAGTTGAGCTCTTAATGATTTTCATATATTGGTACACCAGGTGAAGTATAGCATAATACTTTTAATGAAAGATCACCTATATGAGTGAAAAATATGGTCATTTTTTTTAGAATTTTAATAAAGAGTGAATTCTCCAAAGCACTCATAAGTCCAAGAGTTGTTCAAGGCGAAAATGAACAGTGATAACCAAAGAAAATCTCTAGGCAGAGAACTATATGAGTATTATTGTCTTGGTTTACTCAAAAAGCTGAATAGTTTAAGACATCGCATTCACTATTTAATCGAGTAAGTCTGATAGTATTTCACTAAGAAATGTTTAAAGCCAAAAATATCTATTTTGATGTAGTAATCTACCAAACCAATATCTCTCAACAAATTTTTGAGCCATTTTCAAATTGGTGAGACAATTTTCATTTATGTGGGGGATTGTTGAAAATTTATTTTAATTATCATGATTTAAACAAATTACAAGTGAATGAAAAACTAACTTTAAAGAACCCTTGGTTTCTTCACTCAAAAAACCCTTGGTTTTTCTATATTTAATTCTTGATTCATGGTGGCTAATCAAATATTGATACTAATGAGAATTAATTCTTCAAACTTTTAGCTTTTAAAATTCATTGTGTGCTTCAGGTCGCACAGTCTGTCCGTCAAGTATGAAATTCTTGTGCAAGTTTGAAATATAATGTATTAGATAGATCCAGTCCTTCATGGGCAAGTGAGAGATATTGGTTATTGGGTTAAGCATGGTCCGCCCATGAGAGATGAGTTTGATCCAAATGTTTACAAGAGTTACTAAAAGAAGTAATTGCTTCCTCTACTTATATATATATAGGTACATGACCCATTAGAAGATGAAAAAGTTTTTACTTTGAAAGATAATGGTTCTTTCTTTCTCTTCTCCCATCTTTAACTCTCTGAATTAACTTGACAAGATTTACAAAGACATTCGTACTGTGAAATATCTATTTAGTTCTAGTAATCGAAGTAGCACTGAAGTAATTGATCTAGGGATAAGAAAGCGAATTCTCAAATCATCAGTAAGTTTCCTTTAAATCTACAATGGTATCAGAGCATGATTTTAAGATGTGTATTCTGTTAGATTTTATGCAATATATCTATTATTGTACAAACTTTTTTTTTTCTAATACATATGAATACATGTTATTTCTTTGCTTGCATCAATAATTGCATCATGTATTATTTAAAAGAGAGATTCTAAAAATGTTTGTCAAATTTGCTTTTCTAAAGCCAAAGACATTGACTTTTGACTATATTGATCGTATCATAAATTTTTTGTTCATAGTTTTTTTTAATAAATAAAAATATAACTGCTTCAAAATGACAGTTGTGTAACTACCATTTCATCCATTTAAATTCCATTTCATAGAATTTATCGTGGTTTTTTTTTAAAAGGTTATAATGGCATTTGGCATTATGTAACATAAATGCTTTTTATTATTATTTTTGAAATTCTTTAATTTGAGATAATTATAGAATTAATTAATCTAATAATTATGCATGACACCTTTTGCCAAATTGTTCAAATAATTTGAAAAAAGAGTTGTTTTTTAAACTCTATAGACATATTGGTCTGAAGAGGTGTGCCTTTAAACTTTACAGATACATTGATTTGAAAAGCCGTATCTCTAAACTTTACAGACACATTGGTCTGAAAGGGTGTTATTTTATTTATAAATATTATTTTATTTATAAATATCAGTTTGATGTTGACAAAAAAAAAAACAAGAAACAATTAGGGGGCATTCCGAGAACAAAACACTTTGTTTATGTTTATCATAAACAAAACAAAACTTCTTAATAAACTTATTGAAGTTGTTGCCTATAAGTTTTAGGTTTTG
>Ga0307516_10008680_pt1 | contig 11437 bp, 12 predicted proteins | sample 19_EM_MG_FD_203310 | JGI IMG/M metagenome (GOLD analysis project Ga0307516, IMG submission 203310) | Populus trichocarpa ectomycorrhiza microbial communities from riparian zone in the Pacific Northwest, United States - 19_EM | ecosystem: Host-associated > Plants > Roots > Unclassified | place...
GGGGCTGTTCTATAACACAATCAAACTGAAGTGTTGGATAGTTCATTTGATAAGATGGAAGAGGCATGGTTGATAAGATGAGATGAGATAAGACAAGAGGCTGTTCCATAACAGAAATGGTTCAAGCTTTGGGGGGGAATTACCACCAAACCCCTGCCCATCCTGTACTGCCCGTTGATACTCATTACAATGCCCACCATGCCTCAGCTTCAGGGGGTGATTACGCTCAAGCTCTCCACCATTCTGCGGAAATGGTTCAAGCTTCAGGGGGAGATTACCACCATCCCCTGCCCATTCTGTACCGCTTGTTGATACTCATTACAACGCCCACCATTCTCCAGCTTCCGGGGGGGTGGGTTACACTCAAGCCCTCCGCCGTTCTGCAGAAGTGGTTCGAGGTTCCAATTGAGGCAGTGGCAGAGTGCAGCAGCTGAGTGCACCTCAGAAGTCAGGCATGCAAAGCGGTGTGGATGATTCAGCTGTCCTTAGGCAAGTTGGAGGGAGCCATCAGGACCAAGGGTACAGAAAGCCATATCAGAGGGAGTCACGCTCAACCAAATCAGATGCAGCTTTGGGGGATGTCATTATTTTACTGGCTGGGGGAGAACTTTAGGATTAAATGCCTGCACAACAATGTGGATGATTCATATAAGTTTTCCAAGAGACTTTTCTTATGTATATATGTATTACTTAGCTTTGCTCAAGAGAATGTAAAGCTTTCAATTTTGTAGTGACCCAGGGGATGACCATGTCATGAGTGTGACAGATACAGAAAATTGCATTCAACTTCCTTACCAATGGTGGAACCACCTCAGATACACATATGCCAGTGCGCCTCTCATTGATGCAACGAGAAATTCACCCCAGCTGGCGAAATCAGTGTGCAAGTCAGTGCTCGTACTTTCCATGATCATGAATGGGCCGACACACAGGTGCGAATCTGATCGATGGCAGGGGAAGCACATGTCCAGATGGAGCATACTTTCCAAGGACAGCAAGCAGACATTTCACAAGCTCTGCGGATGATGTCCTTGTCCAATAAGGCCACAGCCTCCACTGCCCTAATGCCTTTGTCTTCTGCCAACCAGGCGAAGGTCACCAGTGTTCAAAGAGTCCTCGACTTTATTGGAGCTTTACAGGCGGAAATCCTATTGCTTGGTAGTGAAATTGATGCTATTGGGCAACGACAATCAGGAAAAGGACATCACAAAGTTTCAGCCATCCTAGAGAAACTCGATAGGCTTCAGACATCATCACAACATCTTCAAAGACGATTAGCAACCATGAGCACCCAGTCGACTATAACTGAGGTTGTCCACATGCGCAGTGCTGCCCAGTCACGTTTCTTGGAACTTGACGAACGGCTTCATATCTATTCGCATGAGTGGCAGATGGAACTCCAGAAGCTTGATAAGGAATGGAAGATTCGAAAAGGTGATATCCCAGAGTTGGACACAGGTTCATTGAGACAGCTAGCACCATTTGCAAATGACGGAATTATTTACGATTGCAGAATATCACTTCAAGAGTAATCTCAACAACCTCCAGTGATCTTGCAACTGGCAGCCCTCATAGTTGTCATCTGTCACATCCTTCTGAGTCTGTCTCACCAAGGGTGTTCATGGCTGTTTTCAATGGTACAATATATTGTCCAGAGTACCCTCTTCCAGGCTTTGGGTGAAAGGGGTTTTGGTGGATATTTTACAAGTTTACTGGAAAGCTTTCCTCTGGATATATGGACCATCTCCTGGGCATTCAATCTGGAAGGTCAAGCAATCATCTTTGCAGCCTGCTCTTCATGCCACATGACATATCCCCCCGTGTCTGTAAAAGGAATCCCAGTTTATCCAGAGGAATGTGACTGGCACAGTCATGGTTCGCTTTGTGGAGAACTGCTCATACGCAATAAGGTTGTGGAGGATGTGGTGATTCATATTCCACTCCGGCCATACATTGCCTTTGACTTTAAGGACTGGATGGCTGGCATGCTTTCCCGCACAGGGTATGAGGAGATGATGGATGGAGCATGGGTCAAAGCATCTCTTGCGGTGGATGGCTCCATGTCGGACATCTTTCAAGAGTCTACTGTCCACAAGTTCAAAGGTCCTGATGAAAAGACACTCTTTCATCTTTATAGTGAGCAAGACGCTGGGCACTATCTCCTCTCGCTTTGTTATGACAGTTTCAATCCTCTCGGAAATAAGGCAACTGGAAAGGACATATCGATTGGGATGATATCCCTGGCCTGTCTCAATCTCCCGATAGAGGAGCGCTACAAACCAGAGAACATATTTCTTGCGGGCATTGTTCCAGGCCATAAAGAGACTCCTACCATGGGCATCAATCCATACCTCCATTCTATCATTGATGCATTCTTGGAATTCTGGACCAGGATTCACATCAATTGCACTGCACTCTTCCCCTCGGGGAGGCTTGTATACTGTGCCATCATTGCAGTAGTTTGCGATCAGTCAGCAGCCCAGAAGATTGGGGGTTATTCATCATACAGGCAGTGTCATTTCTGCTACCTTGATAAATGTTCCAAGGACGTACATGGCTACCATGATTTTGACTGCACAGCATGGGAATATTCCATGAATGAGGAAATCCAATGTCAGGCTGCTGACTATCTTAATGCCCCTTCCCCAAAAGAAGCTCAGAGTCACTTTGACAAATCAGGAATAAGGTGGTGTGAGCTGCTCATGCTACTGTACTATCGTCTGGATTGCTTTGTTGTTGTCGATATCATGCACGATTCATTTTTCGGACTCGTCAAAGAGCACTTTCAGATGATCCTTGATACTTATGGCACTTCATACACCAATTGGAAGCACCAGATGAAGAAGAAGAAGAACACTGCCAGTCCCATGGCTACAGGAGCCCAACGCACTTCTGCACTTGGTATCGCCATACCTGATGATGAAGGGCAGCTGAAATGCCTTCAACACACAATTGCTGCACTGGAAGTGGACCTCTCCCCCTCTGTCATTGATGGTTCTCAAGCGTATGGTGATTACGTCGAGGATCTGGCAAAACACACCCATCTTCCTACCCTGCTTCATCTTGTCCATAGTCTGGGCTGTCTCAAAGTTGAAGTGGATAATGATGGAAAGTACATGGAAGACTCCCAGACTAAAGAACAAGTATGCTCCTTGATAGACTATATATACTAAATAGAGATCATGTGTTATCGGTGAGGCATTCCATGGAATCCTTATGTAAGTAGTTCTGGAATGTTCTACATGTGTTATAGGTGAGGCATTGCACAGCAACATGTGGTAACCATGAGGCATTGTGCAGCAATGCACAGTAAGTAAAATGAAAGACATGTGTATGCAGCATTGTGTATCAAATGAAATGAGATCAGTGTGTTTACCATGTGTCCAATATGTGTCCACCCTTGAACCTTATAATAATATCCACAAGACCAAACAATGATAAGATGTAAAAGATTAGATAAGAGGCTGTTCCATAACACTCCCTCTTTGTCAAGCATTCGCCAGAGGCAGCAGTTGCTCAAAGGACTGTTGAGGTGCTGATTCTCTTATTAGGCTGTCCTGGTCATGACACTGCCTGCCTATCCAAACACCTCCACAGAGTTTCTCCCACCCTCTCCTCCCCCCCATTCCCCTCCAACGAGCAACTCCCTTTCTCCATTACGAGCCATCACTTTGATAAGGGTGGTTCATTGGAAGAATTTCCTTCTGTGGTCATTGCATTCCTTTCGCTGCAGGCAGCAAAGGTAGGGCCTCAATAGTCTTGGTATTATTGATCACGTCCAGCTCAAGGTCATGTTAGTTTGTAGGTGTCTGCTTTCACTTTGCAATGTACATGTGGGATGTCAACCCAGGCTTGTCGCCCTCCAACCCTCATCAATGAGTACAAACAACATAAGCTTGATTGCTTTTTGTTTGTCACTACCTACCTCTCTACTCCATCTGTGTTGAAACATGGCCCAGGTGCTAAGGTGAGAACAGCATTCTTTGCCTGTTTCGTTGCTCAAATGCATCCCTTCATGGAATCTGATTGTGGCAACCAACATACAGGCAACCGGTGCAGATTGTCCAGGTGCTCTAAGACCTTCAGTTCGTCCTCCAAAGGCACGGTGCGCTGCTAGAGGAAGCAAAGGTCATGGACTTGGTTTTCAAGTGAGTTTCCCATTGTTCTGTCGGTTTTCCCTGCTCAGATGTCAGTCCCGTCTTAGGACTAGCGATCATTTGTACTCAGCGATCCACACCACCATCCATGGCTATAACCATGCTGACTGGCCGATCTTCGCGGCCTATATTCAACCCCAATTGCCTGAAGAAGACCACATTTTTCTCTACTTTCTGAAGAGCATGCCGCAGGGGAAATCGGTGGGCTGGGACAGGGGAGTGAGACAGGTGATCCATTGGGAGTATCTCACCAGGAAGAATCTCGATACAAAGTTTTGCATTGCAGTATGTTCCGTTTACTTTATCGCCCCTCTTTCCTACTTATCGTTCTCTACCAGTGTAATTAGAGTAACTAGTACATCAAGTACTGCTAGCATGCCAAGCTATTACATTGATGTCCCCAGGATCTCCGACTCCCCAAGCTAATTAGTCATCTGCTCCTGTAATCAGTCAGCATTGTGTTAAAATTTTCTTTGGGGGGTCGAGGTTAATGGGCTTTCCTGTGACTAAAAGTGAGTTCCTAGTTTTTTTGAGGAATCAGTGTATAACCACTGGTTTTCTGCACACAGCTCAGAGCTCTCATTTGACAGGGTCTGTACCCCAGAGAAAAAAGCTTTTTGTTACAGCCATGAGTCTCTGCTCCTCCCCGTTTTTAGTTTTTGAACCCTTCTTCATAGCTAATCAATCACAAACCGGCTTCCTACATCTCTGGCATGTGGTACAATTGACTAACCACGGGTGATTACTACAGTGTTACATTAGTCTTTTCTGCCTGTTTCAGAGTTATTACTTAGTAGTAGTTATATATCTTCAGCAATACTTACTTTACATTGAGCTACACCTACAATGCTGAGCACAAGTAGTGATGAGTGTCATGGGTGTGACGATTCTGCTTCATCACTTGGATTCTGCTTTGTGTTGCTGGTTGCTCTCTAGCTTTCTCTGCTCCCCTCTGGAGGGCTTTCCACAACTCTTCCTACCGCCACCTCAACCACGATAGCTCTTGCTGGGTCTTCCACTTATAAGATTCACCATGTCAATAGACCAGCTCCCTCCCAGTGCAATAGGATCGACCTTTGTCCCCTGTCAAGCCTGGACATTGGCCTTCTTCGACAAGAATAGTATTGGTACTGCCAACGCTTTGGTTGGCAGGTGAGGTCAGTTATTATTTTTATCATCCACATTCTTTTATCTCAATATTTTACAGAAGGATTGCGTTCGTGGATTTGTTTCCTTCGCATGACGCATTTAACACATTTTTTCCACGTGTAGTTCATGACTCAGGGTGGACAAGATGTTATCTAATTCCTGGCTTTTTTTTTCTTTGGAATGGGTTGCTGAGACTTTGGTATGAGTAGAGGCTGTCTCGAGGTTCGTCTTGTGTGTGTTTTTTTAAATAAATCAAATGCTAATATTGAATGATATGATAGAGGATGTTTTATTGTGGGGCATACACTTCTCATGGTGTATTTCTGTTGGACTTTGCATTCGCAAAAAGGTTGATTTTGGGATTAGGATCTCTTGAGATGGGGAGCAGACATTGGGATGCATTGAGATTTTGCTTCGGGGGGTCAAGGTTTGTCTTTTTTTTGGTTTGATACGAAGAAATGTTCTTGACGTCAGTTTGTTATCAGCATGTCGCTACCATGGCATCATTATACAACATTGCAGATTGGTTTGAAAAACTACGATCCCCAAAGAAACAAGCATTTCTCTGGAACTGTAAAGTATGTCCTTGCCTCCAGCACACGGATTTGTAGACTAATATCTGTTCATCCAACTAGACTCTCCAATCCTCCTTGCCCCCGCATGTCCATATGAATTTTTGCCAATGTATCAGGTCTGTCTCTGTCTTTTCTCCTCACTTTAAACCCTGATATAGTCATAGTTTCTTGTCTCATCAATCCTCCCCTGTTCTCATCGAACCAAACATCCGTGTCCACCCACGTTCATATCAAACAAATGCGGAAGGATCTTCTCAAGTGGGTTGTCAAATGTTGGCTCAGCATCCGCCAAGAAAGGCCCTTCAATGAGCTCGATGGGTTGGGCTCTTGAAGAAATCAGCAATAGTGGGCTTTTTCACAGCAATTTAACTCTCTGGTTGACCTCCAACTTCTTTTCAGACCTCTCAAAGACCTTTTCCGTTTGACTGCAAATGCAAACCACCATTTCAAGCCACCTCGACCAAGCCACCTCGTCCCTTGTCCCATCCTCAAGCGTTAGTTCGTACAATTCCATCATGTGGAGCACGGCATCATCTGCTCCTCGGAAGTCTCAAGTACCCTCAAGAATGGATGCTCAAGATGGGCAATCAAGCCTAAGTCCAGAGCAGGATGATGACACCAGAAGTTGCAGCTATCATCTCAGCAAGGAAAATCATGTCCCAACTCCAAGCTTACCCCTGCTCTCTTACCCACTGACTTGCCTTCATATCCACTACTGTTCCACTCAACATCTCCTACACCTTAGCCTTCCATTAAGGAATCTCTTCATCATCAGCATGCAGGTTGATGATGACAGGACATCAGAGTACGGCTACTCCTATGAGTTGCCAACACCATCAATCTTGCGAGTCAGAGCTTTCCGAGGTCAGTTGCTGCCCACACCTTTATTCCCAACAAAGCTAATGCTGTATCAACCCCAAGATATCTGTCCTTATTCTCTCCAATGCCTTAACCTCCATTATGGTATCAAGTGCCACTGCGACACCATACTGACCCATCATCACACCGCTGACCAAAGAATTCGCAAGTTCCCTCAAGACTCGAAAAGCATGAGGCATGTTTGCTTGCTGTGTCCCACATCTTCAGAGCCAATACTAACAATCCTAGAGTAGCAAACTCTCAGCGTCAAGCATGCAGGGCTTCATCAAAGAGCTCCTTGCCAAAGCCACTGGTGAGAAAAGGCATAACTTTATGGAGATGATCGAGTTGCAGATTGGTTTGAAAAACTATGATCTCTAAAGAGACAAGCATTTCTCCAGAATTGTGAAGTATGTCCTCACCTCCAGCGCACGGATTTGTAGACTGATATCTGTTTATCCACCTAGACTCACCCTCCAATTCCAGCCATGGGCATCCTACACTGAAAGGGAGGGCTCAATGTGCTCAATTGTCTTGCAATCAAGTCATGCACCACTTATCTCATCATAGCAAGGAATCCTTAGAATTATGTTGTACAGAGTTGCACACTGCTTATCCCATTGTTCAACAGCTTTGGATCATTTTGGAAAGGTGAGCCTGTCCATGCCCATGAAGGATTCGAGATTTGACAATGCTAATATTAATATCTCATTCCTAGCCGTTGACATTCATGGCTGCCCTCATCACGCACTGTACGCCACACTTAGCAGTCTAGAAATGGAGAAGGGAATTTGGATGCAAGGAAGGTCAAGTCGAGACCAACAGCTGCGACGAGTCGTTGTCGAGGGTGTACAATGCAACTATCTCAGAGTGTCTCGTCGGGTGCCCCATGCGAGATCATCCTCCGATTGAGTCACATGCAGCTGATCTCATTGCAGCATCCATCACAGATCGCACACTGATCTCATCGCTGAGAGGGTGGATTAGTATATCTTTCAGTGTTTCCTTAGGAAACACTTTAAGTATTTCTATTAGGTGGATCTCAATGAAATTAATAAATTATTTCTATAAGATACACAGAATTAGAAACACTAGGGGTGTTTCTATAAGATATACTTGAACCAAAACACTGAAAGAAACACAATACTTTCAGTGTTTCTCCAGGGAGCACATAAAGAAATATCTTTTGTACTTCTAGGATATCCATGGAAAGATACACTCAAAGTGTATCTTTCAGTATATAAAAAGATATACTTTATTTATTTTCTACAGAAACACAGATAAAGAAAAATAAAATATGTATCTTTATTGGTGTTTTCTAGGGTTACACCCCACTCTGTCTGCAGTGTATTGGGAGCCATGGTGCTTAAAGCTGTCATAGGATGAGGTTGAGAATGAAAAGACAAGTTAGATAGAAAATGAGACATACCTCTGGCAAGGTGTCAAGGATCAAGGGACACAGTGACACCAATATCATTACTAGAGACCAGATAGGTGGTACTAGTCAGATCTTGAGTTGAGAAACAGAAGCTTTGTCAAAGTTGTTGAGGTGTGGAAGGTTTGATCTTGCCACAAGTTGTGGAAGACCAGAGAGGTGTGGAAGGTTTGATCTTGCCACAAGTTATGGAAGGCCAGAGAAACACAATTCTTGAGGCATGGAAGGAAACTAGACTTTGCCACAAGTTGTGGAAGATCAAGAGGCACGATTCTTGAGGAGTGAAGGGTTAGACCTTGCCACAAATTGTGGAAGACCAGAAAAATATGATTCTTGGAGAGTGGAAGGCTGACACCAAAGACCAGAGAAAGGAGAGAAAACAGTATCACAGACTCAGATTCGGATGAGATGTCCAGCATTGTTTGGCTCAGGCTTTGTATCCAAATATCATGATCACATTTATGAGTCAAGAGTACTACTATGCACTGCCTCCAATAACCACCTTCAAGTTCGGCCCTTCTCATCTGCACCAACCCAGCCTTCCACCCAGCATGGTTACACTGGATGTGAGGCTTGGGTAAATTTTCTAATAGATCGGTCCTGACCACCCTCCAAGTCGTTTCTTGTCACCAGCTGATGCCATATGTCAATGAATGCCAGTCCCTCACTGTCTGTACTATGATCCAGCCCAGTGTTTTACACTGGGCTCAATGCATTGGAGACCCTCCCTATCCAGTGAACAGTTTCTTCCACATTGTCTGTACTATCCAGTCCAGTGTTTTACATTGGGCTCGATGCATCAGTGACAACTTGAATGAGCCAGAAGCAAGGTACATTTTTTGCTCTTGATCATTGCTTATCTTTGCCGCACAATCTAGGTTTTAAACATCTTAATAAACCTCAAAAGCATCAATGACATCCTGCCTTGAAAAGTTTCACAAGTACCTCACCGAGATCTACTTTTCTTGCCACTGCCATCTCTACCATCAATGCAGCAATTTTCCTATGGCTGCAGATTGCAAATTTTCAATCCACTCCTTTAATTAGAGCATGAATCAATCCCATTGCCACCATGCTGGCTTCTAAAATGGCCCCACTTCTCATTTCCAGGCCCACTTCCTACCTCAGCCCCTCGTTCTGCCACTGTGTGCTACATCACTGAGTCCGCCAACTCTTTGGCTTCTGTATTGAGACTCTTGGTATGTCCTCTACTTCTTTCATCTACTGTACTTCAATGATGAATTTCTCCACTTATAGCTACAAGTAGAATCTATCAACTTCCAGAGCACCTTCGCTGCCCAAGTTGTTTTCACTGCTGCATTTTTGAAGGATTCTTAAATTCTTGCTAGCACAATAATGGAAGACTTATGCATGACTTCAACTTGAACACTATCACTGGATGCAAGCCGCAATATAGCTACTGGAAATCTACTGAAAATATAGTAAATATCTGCAGATTATATCTATCATATTTCCACTGAGAATATCTTGGAAATATTATAAAATTTCCTCTGTATTTACTATATTTCCAGTGTTTTCACAATATTTCCAGCATATTTCCAGATTGAAAATATTGTAGATATAGTCTGTGGAAGTTTACTATAATTCCAGTATATATTTTGTGGTTATATTGTGGCTTGCACCCAGTGTATGTTTTTTTTTTTGGTTTTTTTTTTTAAATCAACAATTTGTATAGCGGTGTACTCTAAACAGTCTGCTCAGCTGAACCAGTGTCACTATGCCTACATAGTAACAGGAGGAGAAGCAGGAATCCTAATGTCACCCCAACAAAATAATATGGATATAATATATACCCTTGTTAACATCCAACTCAAAGAGAAGGAAAGCGAATAGCTATTATTAGTGGCAGCCTTGGTGTTATGTCCGTCAAGGACTATGGATAAGGCTAGAAAGACAAGTCGTTCTAAAGACACCAGAATACAAGCAAACCTTCAGCCTCATACCCAAGGGATAGCACCACTCATGTGGAGGTTTGCTCCTCAGGCACTACTGGGGTCCAGCGATATGTTCCTCAGACAATGTCTGCTCCATGTAGTGGGGGCTCAGAGATAGTCCCTTTGGTGGTTTTGGCATGCGCCCATTGACGTTGCTGCCAAGAGCACTTGCGAGTTTTTTGAGTCATGTGATCTGAGGTCACATGACTTGGGTTGAATGTCCCAACCCCCAGGCCACCTGCCAATACCCCGCTCATATGAGAGGGCCATTGTGTCAGACCTGGCAGGTTAGGATTGGGGTCACTTGAGCTCACGGTTGAGGAAAAGTGGGTGGTATTCAGTGGGTGTTTGGAGTGCCCACCGGATGCAACATAGTGCATTGAGTCATCAACATGTCCATGGGTAAGTAACGTAGCCTGAAGCTCGCGAAGAGCATTCATGCTAGGTGTGATTGGAATGAATAGGTCTTCATTCAATAGACAGCTCAGCATGCAAATAATCGCATGCTGAAATGCTTTGATGCTGTCTGGTGCATTATTCATGCTCTCCAAAAGAGATTGTCATAGGTAGATCATATCCTCATCTTCTTCAAGACCAAAGATGATACCGTTAATCTCATCCACAAGAGTATCCAGTAAGGGATTATCTTGTGGGCACTTATAGGTTTGCCACTTTGAGGAAGGACACAATGTGTCGCGCACATCATCAAATAGATGGGAGAAAGGATTCTCACCATCAGATGAGAGATCTGAGTAGTTGTCCATGTGCCAGCCATCAGAGCCATCAAAGGCCCCAGTGGTGGGGGTACAGGAACAGAGGGAGCGTTCGAGGAGATACTATCATGTAGATCTCCAAGATCAACATGTGGATCGTCAAGGATTGGCAAGTAATGCTCGCTGATTTATGGCAAGGGATGGACTGAAAGGAGAGGAAACTTCTTCTTTCATGTACCTGAGGATGCATCATACACAGAGTCCGAAGATGGGCACCATGTGCGATAAGCAGTTCTGGGGCTATAACTGTTAGGGCAACCACTTAACTATCTTCTCAAAGCATAATCCAAAGACTATGCCGAGAATCAAGCATTGTGGGCTCACACATAGATAAGCTTAGAGAGAGAGAGGGTGATGAAGGAAAGTGCCAGTTTATATTGACTTTAGATATCACCACAGTCAAGTGGAAATCCTAAGAGAATAAGACTAGAGTTACAGGCTTTGTGCTACTCTATATATACTATACTAGTCCAGGCTTATCATCCAATAGAATATCCTCCAGATATCCTCCAATGGGATATGATCCTGCTATCAG
>Ga0307516_10008681_pt1 | contig 11436 bp, 8 predicted proteins | sample 19_EM_MG_FD_203310 | JGI IMG/M metagenome (GOLD analysis project Ga0307516, IMG submission 203310) | Populus trichocarpa ectomycorrhiza microbial communities from riparian zone in the Pacific Northwest, United States - 19_EM | ecosystem: Host-associated > Plants > Roots > Unclassified | place...
TGTGAGGACGTTTGTTGGGGATAATTCGTGCTCTCAACGACTCATCATAGCAACGCCGCCTGAAACGCGTCTTTTCACGGTCAACGAGGATATCTGCGGCCAGGGCGCGAAAGCGCGAAAAGATACTATCTCAATTGTCATTTCTCCAGGATCCCCGAGTACGCGACCTCGGCCAGTTCGCTGACCAGGTTGAATCCATGTTCACACTCGTGTCATCTCTTCCACCCCTTACGCCCGAGGCCACTGCAGCTTTAACACAAATTCCCCTTGCTGACCCTGGAAAGAGACCTTGGGAGATCAGCAAAGTGGGATACTCAGACTGGGCAGTGAAACAACTCTTGGCCGAAGTTAAACTGCAAAGCCCAGACATGGCTGACTCTGCTATCGGGGCTTTGGTCAGCCTCACAGCTACTGTCGGAAGATGTCAAGACTTAAAAAGCGTTGCAAATCTGAATGCAGCGGAGTCGTCGCATGGATCCCAAGAAGATAGTCCCAAAGAAGATGGGATGAGCTCATAGCATCGTAAGTTAGGGCTCAGCCTTGTCCAAACGTCATTCTAACAGACCCAGGCATGATTAGATGTGTTTTTGATGGAGAAGTAGCGTTATATGCTTCTTCCATTCTATGTCATGTCCGCTGTCAGGTGCTGGGGGTGGCAACACCCTGTACTTCTAGATGAATGATTTGAAAAACAGTTGTTCCGATGAGAACAAGCAGAAGTTGCTATACGTGTATGAGTGATTAATAAGATTTACTAAAGGTGCCAGAAGTGAGACCTTGATACGACGACGCCATTACCGAGGTTCGATAGGCACTCGGGTGAGCTTGAACGTGTTGTCATGGTTGGCGAGATCTAAAATTGAGGTGAGACGGATATATGAACGATCTGATTCGGGAGCAACTCGATGGAAACCTGATATCTGGTCTGCAAAGTTTGTTAGAGCACGGACGACACTAATTATCCAGACTGCACGGGCCATTTCCCTGCTCGACTTATATATCAGCTCAAAGTTAGGTCGTCAAATTATGACTGAGTCTGAAGAATAAATGAGTTGCGAACAAAGTAGTGCTGCGGTAGTTCATAAATGTCTACCTTCAGTGCAGAGGAGGCTCTACCAAGAACATAGGCGCGAGATGTAGTTGGATACATTCTCTTCACCCGCAAGCAAAGGACAATCGACTCAAGGGCAATGTGATGCATGCGTGTCACATGGACTCGGGATTGGGAGAGGATTGCGCACTTTTCGGCGACTAGACTACGCTCACACCCGAAGCCTAGGGGGGTAAAGGGGCGAGAGATGTTTCAAAAGCAGTGCCAAGCAAACCTGAGGAATTAAATTCAACTTGCCAGAGCCAGGAGATGCAGAACCGCAACGACTGGTCCTCATCCGGGCATGAAACATAATCCAATGCACTGGTGCCCAGGGTTCGGTTTTCACAATCCTGGAAAACTCTGGTGGCCATCCAAGTATGTATGATGCGAGCGCTCCCGCTGACTTAATTAATTGGGTGGCAGGCAAACTTTACTTCCGGTGGTTTGTTGTGTTCAATATCGACAAATTATCCCCATTATCGCCCATTCGGACGATTGGTAAACCGCCTTGGCGTTCGTTTATCAGTTTGGAAATCATTGCGGGTCAAGTGGACGACATTGACAGAATGTTTCCGATGGAAAGGCGGCTTTGTAGGGCGAATTATGTCTAGCAAGGCCACTCACCATCTCGAGCATTGCAACGTGTATCTGTTTCCTGAGTTCCGGTGGGGTCACTGTAATTCGGATTCATCGGACAACCAAGAACCGGGCACTCAAGGACCAGCTAGTGTGGACCCCGAGTATGTAAGTTGTGTCAGCGCCCAGAGACTAGAAGTTGTCGAAACACGACAGACTTATGAAAACCCCTCCAGAGTGAGGTGCGGTTGGCAGCACCGTCATTAAGATATTTCCAATATCATGATCATGGTTTGACAACGAACGTTCATTCACCTGCAAAGTAAAACACCAATGCCCACGCACTCACTCACGGGAGCATATCCGAAGTCCGTTGACACGCATCGCTTCGGTCCGATGAATTTTTCCACCGTTGCGTTTACAACACGATATGAAAGCCAACTCGTCCGGTACTCTTGTCATTGTTGCTGGTTCACTAGATTCTGCGTCTATGAGGGGGTGAAGAATAACGCCGAGTAAACATTTACAGGGGAGGAACGAATGGCCCAGGACAGTATCAGTGTGGAGTGCGGCGGTGCATAATGCCCAAACTCTAAGACACGCCAAGGCTCAGCATCCATCAAAAAGGGCGCATTACTGAATCATCGTAATTTCATTCCCTGACAGAACAAACTTAGCTACCGCGTGTGGTGGTCATTGTCCTTGATGCCAAGTCGCCGTCGCAGTGGGGGTATTAGATAGTTGAGTTCAAGGGTATTACTCGGTGTTCTTTTCAAGTGACCGACGGTAATCACTGGAGTGCCAGCACTGGACCATGCCCCTGCCCAGTCTACTTTGCGGCAATCCGTGCCTCGTGCCGCACGATAAGACCTAAATTATCAGGCTTCTGGGGGCAGCCTGGAACATCAAGGGATCAATGCGTAGTATACCAGAACAAACATTCAACCTAAGCTCGGGACTCACCGGGTGTCAGCATTGATGATAGGCTTGAACGGTAGCCCAGGAGGCTGTTCTCCAGGGAATCATCGGGACATTTCGCATCTAGTCGATAATACATCAGACTTGAGAAAGAAAAAAACCCCATATCAACGGAAGTATACGACATATTGTATGTCTCATCAAGGACTCGTGGGACAGGCACCCAACTCGTGAGATTATTATTTGCCAAGCTGGGCGACCAACGTCCACCACTCTCCTACCTATCCTGATCTGCGTATGGCGCGCCGAACACAATATGGAAAGCTTACCGCATATGAGAAGGCTATGGTCAGCAGGAAGTCGTGCTGAATAAGAAACTTGCGGATACTCACCCATCATTTGATTAGTGCATGCACCAAAAATGCCAAGTAATAGTATGCTAGACAGGTCCCACCAGGTCCCACCTTGTCTCCGCATAGGTGACAGCTGAATGATAACACACGAAAGGAGTTGAAAAGAGTTTGCAGCATATCCCCTTTGAAGCGCCAAGACAAATCACATAACTTATGGATATGCCCGAACGGTCCCGAAAAGGAAACAACCCCCCGGTGCCTATGATCTGTTCTATTGAGGGAGTCAGATGAGGCGAGTCCAGCATATCAGGCAAGCTCAAAATAGTCACGGGAAGATAGTCTTCGAGATGTGGATAGGATAAGGAAGCGTGTGCAGTGACCGGTGGAGGAAACCCCCGGCCGTAACGCAAATGATGCATAAATCTGGTTGATAGGTCCAACCAGACACGAGTGAATATGTCGGAGAGTAACAAAGATCCACAACAGACCTGATAAATCCAGTCGGAGGCAGTGAGATTTTCGTCATGGTGGCGGCGCTGGGAACGCAACCAAGCACTACCCAAGCCCCAACTGTCCTCACGCGGATCATGGATCCAGCAAATAGCTAGACATGTGTGCACATATTCGTCAAACGCTTGGCATCACGTATTGACCTGTGTATGAATGAAGGGTCAGGTTCAAATATGGATACGTAAGTGGGGAGTGGTGGGGACTGTGGTGGTGCAGGTATGTACATACCTGCATCGTCGGGCCGAATATGAATGCGATAATCACAAAAGTGCATGAGATGCATGACCGAAATCGTAATATAAGCGCCGATCATCTGTGGGACAGGTCAAGAGTGAATTTGGGCGTTCCACTGGTACCTGTAACGTCTGTTTGCCACTATCCAATATAAACCGGAGACTCGAATACCTATTGCCATGATATAATCAATGCATGAGTAAGCACGAATCCAACAAACTCCCCTTCAGTTGCCGAACTTCGTATTATCATCCCCTTTCCTCCGCTGGCGAAACGCGATCCGGGTCATCCCGGTAAGTTCTATAAGCCTAGAGGTCGATAGGAAGCCTGGACCGAGACGGGAAGACACGCACTGGTCTTTTTGGAGTGTCATGAATAGCTTCCATAGACACATGAGTCCATCAATAGATAGGGCCAATAATACGGCGTTTACTAGTAGTGACAGTCGATTGCACTGGCCTAGCCTGTACACACAAACCTGCAGTTTGAATGGCCACCGTCGCCGAAACGTCAGACTGCGAGCTCCCGAGATCCATCACCAGAGTTCCGAAAGGAGGCCAGGCTGACACTGTACGTGGCGCAGATGGGCCATTCCAAGGAAATCCCAAGAAGAGAAAACGAAATAGGCTATTACTGATCAGGTGTATCAGAAAACCATAAGAGGGAGTCACTTAGGTTACGCGTTATGGGTCACAACAAGTTGAAAGAGGACCACGGACACTGGTTCTTTTCAGGGCAGGGGGCAACACAGTGGTGGGTCGCGTTTCCGTGAATGTCTATCGTCCTTACTTCGAGAGTGGGGTGGTTTCTTTTGGTTTAATGTCATAAGAACTCTATTGGACACGCGGATACTATCGCGGTCACATCCAACACTATGCCGCCACATCCTCCTTTAAAGACACTGCGACACGCTTCGATCAAGATATCCCCTCGTTCAAGTTGATTCAGTACAAGGTGTTTTCATGATGTCGCTCTCGACTGGATGTTCCAGTACTTGTACTGAAGCGGCAGGTCTGTTATCCCTTCTGAGATAGAGGTAGGCAAATTACGAACATATATACTATGTATGTTGACGAACACACGACAGAACGTGCAGCCATTAATGGTTCCCCGGGTCAAGACGAGGCTGTATCAGGGAAGTCATCACTGCAATCGTTGCTTCTAGGAACACTAGCCGGAGCCAGCTATCAGTCATTTTGTTTTGATCAGACTGCGGAAACCCATCGCTCGTTGCTCGGTCGGCTACCACCTTGACGCGTATTTTAAAATCCTTGCTGTACGTGTTTACTCATGGAACTTTCTGATCTGACCAACAGACGCATGAAATCCATTGAGCTATAAGTTATAAATATCACTGCGAGCGGTGACCTGGTGAATATGTATACTTGACTATACGGTATGTACTGGTATGGAACTGATGAGCCTATTACTTGTACATATACATATCTGGCACGGTGAGCACCACGTCCTTGTAGCCACCTTTGGCCCCTCTGCTCGCTAGCACTGACATTGATTAAAACAATCACGGCATGGAGATACAAAGTTCAAGTACATAGCACTCACGTTTCCCTCTAGAAGTTCCAATTTCCGGATCTCGGGCTTCCCTGCCCGCAGCTAGTGGGGTCACCGTCATGCACATTATGATTATGGCGAGTGCCCGTCGTCCCACTGTGCCCGCAGCTAGTAGTCGTCCTAACTTAAGTGCACCACGCTAATTAAACAAGCAAGCTGATGAGCCCGTGTAACATGGGGCTGGCAATGAAGCCTGGCATCGCGCAACTCCATGTCCTATAAATACTCCACTTCGCTCCGATTTCCTTCGAGTGGAGGGTATTTATAGGACAACGTAAGAGGTGCTTCGTTAATCGCGACGCATTGCGTCGGCCGAGTAGTGAACGTATGTACCAGACCGTTATCGACCCTGCACCATCGAGTATTGGCCACTCACCATAATCGTCTAACCTCACCCTCAAGTTCCAAGTGCTATCGGTGCGCAGCAATTTTTTGTTTTGTTTTATCAAGCAATCACTACATAGTTCTGTGGCGTTTCTCACTGTGGTGGGAATGATTACTCGCACGAACGCAATGGAGTGGCATAAAGTCTAACCGACTATGTACACGACCAAGGTTTTCGCATCCACCCTTCGACACAGCGAGCGTCGAATGCCTATCGCGGTTAAACTTGAACTTTCTTGCACGCTGAGATACTATGTACAGAATGGGGCGCCTAGGCCCGTCATCTAAGCTGAGTTCATGAGACTTATCCTATCCAATTATGCTGAGACGATAGTAGCAAGTAGTGAATAAGTCATTATCAACATTTTACAGATAACTGATTTGAATGTGCGTGCCATACGCTGACCAAGCTACATAATTCTAGACGGTTTCCATTCACCTCCGCAGTCTTCATTTCGATCAGACGGTAGGTTAAGGGAGGAAAACGAGGGTGCCAGTGCCCATGCCTATCAGCTACTAGTAGTAGCTCAACTTTACAACAACACGCATACGTACATACAGCAACCGCGGGACCAATGACACCCTACAAACACACCGCCCAGCCGAATCCGACAAAGCTTGAAAGTTTGACATCAGAGCTGTCATGCTTTGGGGTTGGACATATGTATTGCACTCTATTTTCCCCACTTGACAAAAAGTGTTCTGAAACCTGCTATTTCAAGCAAAGCTCGATACAGTCTTGAAATACACTATACTCACTTGTATCGGCTATGTATTACATCCGGGTGCTGTGTGGCGTAGCGCACGCAGAGAGCTCGTGTTCACCTCGTTGCGCAATATATTTGGGACTTCTATCATAGGGGGGGATTCCATCAATTCAGATTACGGTGACGTAAGGAATCACCGGCGTGCCATGGTCATCGAAGGTCCTAGCAGTGTGCGCCATGGTGAAGAACGTGCCCGTTGAACATGCTTCGGGCCATTTCCCGCGGCGATCGGAATTACCAGTGTTCGAAGTCGATGAAGTTCACTGGTCCACCCTCTGGCGAATATGTCGATCTGTACATGTAAGGCGAACAAAAAAAAACTACTCCTTCTCCGTCGGATCTCGGATGCACGAAGCGGTATGGGTGGCTCGAGTTGATCATGGAGTGCGCATGTCTTCCAGGGTGTATGTAGAGATCATTTTGACCCCGATCGATGTTCGTCATAGGACCAAAACACCGCGTATCACAGCAAAAAAAAAACCACCGCCACCACCGAGTCGATTTCGAAATTCTTGCACGCTAGAACTGTACCCTGCTGTACCGTTCGTGGAAGGACGTACGTCCTTTATATATATGTGGATACCGTTGACTACTCATGCCAGCGCCATGATGCACGGCCAACACCATTTGTGAAGACTGATCGGAGGACACCCCTACTTAACTTATCATGATGTGTAGTAAGTGTGGACAGTGGAGGACAGCCTACACAGGGCATCGGCATTATTACACGTGGTAACCTGAGGGACCGAAATGCATGTACGTACATATGCAAATGACACCGTGGTCTACCTGCGTCAGTATGGGCGTCCGCGAGCCCCCATCATGAACGCCAGTTACACACAGCGATCAAACGTATATGATCGGCCCCGACACTGAAAATGAGGAGGGTTCAATAAGTGCCAATAGGCTAAGAGATGGGCCATGGAATATGAATGCTTGGCTAATGGAAGACCTCCCCCCAAAGAAGGCACAATGGCGATCATGCCAAGCCATTCGACTAAATGCAGTCTCAAAAGTTCTTGCTAGTACCCTAAGCCTCTTGGAACTATGCAGGTATACATTCGCCACGTGGGAGCTCTTTTGCGGAAGCGCGCGCGTCGATCAACTTGGTACTTTGCAATACCAGTTTCTTCGCGTCGAAGGTTTGAATGCAACAAAGTTTTGTCACAGTGTCGGATCCGAGTGACTGAACTGGAATATATTTGTGACGAAGGTCGATGATATAATCCATGGTGTCTGCGGGGCACGGAGCCCGCCCGGACGTAGTACCTCGAAATATTTCGAAAGGTGCCGATGAGGTATGTATCGGGCCAATAGATCCTGGCCATGCCATCGTATCAGGAACGGAAGGGATTGCCATGTAATCCAGACTACGTTTGCTATTCAGTGCAGACACGCATATCAAAGCACGCATCATCACCCACTAATTGGACACAATACTTCAACATCGGTCTAGATTGTCGCGGAACATCGTTTGGTGGCGTGTCGTTCAAAAACCTTGTGGTGTGCCTGCAAAATCCGATCAAGATATTTGTTCGCAGAAACGGTAAACGATCGCTGAGTTTTTGTGTGGTAGAGAGCTCTGCCAGCAAGATGCCCTGCAGGACCATTTGATCTTCAACGACACACGTGTCACTGGATAAACATGACCCCGGATGCTCCCGGACACTTGCAGGGACATGCTAACTGAGCTCGACACGCAGCCCAGCTGCTAAGGCATCAACGACAGGCTTAGCATGAGCATCCCCCCAACACCCCGTACTCACTTATGTACCTGGTCTCTACGATGTCAAAGGGTCAACGTAAACGGACGCGACGCGCATTCGCGACCAGAGAGGAGTCCGAGGCTGTGGAAGTGGGTGTCCGCTATCGAGACACGAAAATAATATATAGCCAGCTCACGAATTGATGAGTGAGGACACCCACCCTTCGTCCGAATTGTCGTTGCAAACATCACAAACAAACAACAACGCTTCACCATTCAGCCGAAACCAACAGGCAGCTCCTCTTGTCACGAAATTCTGCGCTGACAGATATCATATCCCCACCAATGATACGTCGCTGAGTTGTCTGGCTCGTTGGATCAAATAGCAATTCGACAACAGCTCAAGTGCCACCTTTGAAGTCTGTTGCCAAATGCAACGACCGACTGGTAGTACGTGGCACGCGCGAGAGCCACCGTGCAGTTCTCGTCGAAATAATATTCCTGCTCGGAAGGTCACGCAGTGTATTACAGAATCGCTCACTGAGCGCTCCTCCGACGGGAAAACCGATGGTGCGCAAAACGTTTTCTCGTGATTTGGAACGTGAGTCTGACTAATTAACGTCGCTCGTGAAAGATGCTAGGGTCATAGCAGCATACCTACGGAAGGGCTGAGCTTGGGTGGCCTTGTACGACGATACGTCATGGAGTCCTTCCCGCTGTCGTACCGTTGATCCCGAATGGTGCGGTAGTAGTTCGGACGCGATGGGTTCACCATCCACTGTGTCCTGCTGTCCAAGTGCTGTCAATACTGGATCACATCATCAACATCACCATGTGCTTCGATGATGGACGGTGCCCATCGTTATGGGTAAGTCTGGTTTTGTGCTTATTGTTTCTTGATGACCCATTTTTTTTCACATCGTGATGGCGAGGCTGTGTGTTACTACTAGGTTCAACGATACGCCCTCATGTCGTATCGCGGACAGCAAGGAGTAGATATGATCCAGAGGTGCCAGGAATGACGGGCTAAACCAGGTACAATACGACTGGGAGCCATGACGATGGATGATGTACGCCCCGAATCGCCTGAACTGAATTGAGAAGCAGCACGATTCTTCATAGCACGAGTTCTTGCGCGATATTCCAACGGCCTCCGCTGCGTGGCGAACACCGAATTAGAACGGATCCAATCACCAGCTTCACGAGTCTCCCCCCCGCGTGTTTTGCGGGGACGGCATCTTCAAGTGCTTATTTTAATCCGTTTGTCGTATGCGCAAATTATCCTCCACTTCGATCACCTGATCTCGAGGAACTTCCGTCAAGGGTTGTGCGCAATATATCTCGTCACAGCTTCTTTGCGTGGAGTCAGTGGGAAAACCGTTTAAAAGCGAGGTATACCAGAACGTAGGTTCAACATGGACTGGTTTGGCAAGAAGAAAGGATAATGGGCGGCCGGTGGTGGTCCTACGACTTTAAATATCCTGAGGTTTTTGCCGTAATCTCTGGGCTTCTCTCCCTCTTTGCCTGCACGCAGATGAATCACGTGCGAGGGCATGGTCCCAGTACCCTTGTTGTCGTCGGGGGATTGCACCCCTATCGGGTCTGTCACAGAGCCCTTAGGAAAAAAAACAGCAATACATTCGACTTATCATTCCCTAACGTCACGGGCTCAGAGGCGGAGAACACCACACGGCAGCAATTCCTTCGCAATCGGTATTTGGTCGCCGTTGTTTATGCACTCCTTGCATCAAGCTTCCTCTGCAGATGCATGCTCAAGTGTTGTACGACCCTGGCAGTGCGAGTCTTCTTCGAAGTGTGACTTCATTGTGGTGCAGCTCTTCATTCCTCATCTGGAGATCAGAGTGTGTATGTCCCAGCTGATTTGTGATCAGTGTCGTCTTTGAGTGCCATGACATGTTCTGCCGCTTTTTGACGTTGTTTCCGCGCCCATCAATCTCCCTGTGGTGGTGTAAGAGGTTAGATGCTCGGACCGAAAACAAAGTGCCATTCCACTTATCCGATTGGGGGATGACTCGTATGCGAAGATGATGACATTCTCTACTGTGTCTCGATCGATGTCAGCACCAAACTTTGTTTTCCTTCAAGTGTCGCGAGTTATCGGGAGTGATAGCTAAGCGATCAAGTAGCATTATCTATGCGAACTGACATCATGTCCTATTTGGCATGTAAACAAGTTCTTTCCCTGATGACCTGATAATGCCGTCATGACTCATGCATCATGGACGAACATTCTCTTTTCTGTGCTGCGGGTCTGCGGACACTAATCCACTCGTTGTCCGAGACGGTCCAGTTATAAGCGATATATGGTATTTATAGGTCGCAGCTAAGATGGTAGCTCGATGGCGCTCATATGTTTTGGATCGGCTGGTGTAGTCTTTATCCATCAGACCGTGTTTTGCTTCCGTGGATGCAGGCAGTGGATCAAGGGGTTGGGCGCGCACGTGTGCAGGAAGTGGGCAACGTAGGGGTGGCATTGGTCGTCTGCACTGCTGTCATCCATATTGCAGTAATGCATTAATTGTTATTACTGTGGTACTCCCGAGGAGTTGCCAGGCCGACAGTACTTGCGCACGTTCGGAAAAATGCAGGGAAGAAATGAGGGCGGAAGCAAAAAAAAACGAGGGGCAGTTCGACAGTTTGGATGCCTCGGAGCTCGGAGGCTTGTGTTGAGGAGGGCGACAATATGTTCTCGGAATACGCCGGGTCCGCCGGTGTGAGAGCTTCAAGGACGGCCCCTGCCACGGCGACGCAGAGGATGGCGGGGATGCTTGGCATGATCCGCATTGGGTGGTTCGGAGGAGAGGTCACGTGATCCGCATCTGAGATCCAGATCTCGATCGGAACCACAGCCTGCGGACCCCGGACAGCATTACATAAACAGGCTGAATGAATATTTTTCCTCGCAAAAGGGAATTATTTAAAGTAGTGCGCCGTCGAGTCTTGCTCCTCTTGCAACGCGATGGCTGTCGTTCTCTCCTCTCCAACGTCGATTCTCCTCTGCCCGTCGCGGGGGCCGCTCCTCACCGTCCCGCACCTCTCTCCCCTGTCCTCATCAGCGACATCCTCGTCGTCGGCCTCGTCTTCGTCCGACCACCATCGTCCGTCCTCGTCTCGCAGGATCCGCTTCGCACCCCTCCCCGAACCACGACACGACGACGGGGACAACCACTGTCACGTCAACGAGCCCGACGACGCACACTGCTCGGAGGAGTCCCACCCAGACATCCTCCAGGATGCGTCCGACAGCGACCAATCCGACGACCTCGTCATGGCCACCAAACACACCATCATCGACGTCTATCC
>Ga0307516_10008683_pt1 | contig 11433 bp, 10 predicted proteins | sample 19_EM_MG_FD_203310 | JGI IMG/M metagenome (GOLD analysis project Ga0307516, IMG submission 203310) | Populus trichocarpa ectomycorrhiza microbial communities from riparian zone in the Pacific Northwest, United States - 19_EM | ecosystem: Host-associated > Plants > Roots > Unclassified | place...
ACGGTCTTCGGCTTGAAGGGAATCAACGATGGGCGCACTGGAGCGCAACAACGTACAGGTGATCGGAAGCGGTTCCAGCACGCTGGTGTTCGCACATGGCTTCGGCTGCGACCAGACCATGTGGCGCCTGTTGGCACCTGCGTTCGCCGAGCGTTTCAAGGTCGTGCTGTTCGACCTGGTGGGCAGCGGCGGCTCCGAGCTCCGCGCGTACGACCGCCACAAATACAGCAGCCTGCAAGGCCATGCAGACGACGTGATCGAAATCATCGAAGCCACCGCTGCCGGCCCGGCCATCTTTGTCGGCCACTCGGTGAGCGCGATGATCGGCATGCTCGCCGGCATTAGCGCGCCGGGCCTGTTCAAGGGCCAGGTGATGATCGGCCCGTCGCCTTGCTACATCAACGATGGCGACTACGCCGGCGGCTTCGTGCGGGCCGACATCGAAGACCTGCTCACCACGCTCGACGGCAACTACCTCGGCTGGGCCAGCAACATGGCGCCCGCCATCATGGGCGCACCCGACCAACCCGAGCTGGGCGTGGAGCTGACCAACAGCTTCTGCCGCACCGACCCCGAGATCGCCAGGCACTTCGCCCGCGTGACCTTCACCTCCGACCACCGCGCCGATGTGTTGCGGCACACCGCGCCCACGTTGATCCTGCAATGCAGCGACGACTTCATCGCGCCATGCTCGGTCGGTGAGTACCTGCACGCACAGTGGCCGCAGAGCAGCTTGCGCATCGTCCAGAACATCGGGCATTGCCCCCACCTCAGCGCGCCGCACGCGTGCGCCGAGGCCATCAGCGAATTCGTCAGAGGCTTCGATACCTAAGGTGTGCGCCGCTCAAGACAACCTGCCCCCCTCGGCCGAGCTGCTGTGGGATGACGCCGCCTGCGGCCTGCTGGTGACCAGCGAGAACGGCCTGATTCTCAAGGTCAACAACACCTTCTGCCGCTGGCTCGGGTTTGAGCGTGCCGAACTCGTGGGCCTGCAGCGCCTGCAGAACCTGCTGAGCATGGGCGGGCGCATCTTTCACCAGACGCACTGGGCGCCGCTGCTGCAAATTCAAGGCTCGGTGGCCGAGGTCAAGCTCGACGTGGTGCATGCCGACGGCCACAGCATTCCGATGATGCTGAACGCGGTGCGCCGCCAGCATGGCGACTCGGTGTTCCATGAGCTGGCCGTGTTCGTCGCCGAAGACCGCCACCGCTACGAGAGCGAGATCCTGCGCGCACGCAAGAACGCCGAAGCCCTGCTCGCCAACGAGCAGGAGGCGCAGGACGCGCTCACCGTCGCGCAGGCGCGCCTCAGGCTCGCGCTCGACTTGGCACAGCTTTATGTGTGGGCCGTGGACGCGTCCACCCGCAAGCGCCAGTACGAAGACAGCGTGACGCGCCTGCTGGGCCTGCCTTCGGGTCAGCGCGTCGACCACGAACAGTTCGTCGGCCGCATCCATGCGGACGACCGCGAGGACGAAGCCGAAGCCTTCAAGCTCGCCGTGAGCATGCAGGGCACGATGTACCAGTGCAGCTACCGGCTGCAGGGGTTCGATGGCGTGGAGCGCGTCATCAGCTCCTCGGGCCAGGGCTTCTTCGGGCCCGATGGCCGCCTGCTCACCTTCGTCGGCGCGCTGCAGGACGTGACCGATGCTGCCCACCTGCGCGCCACCGCCGAAGACCGCGCCCTGCTCGCCGAGCAGATGATCGGCATCGTCAGCCACGACCTGCGCAACCCGCTCGCCGCCATTCAGACCAGCGCCCACTTGCTGGCCCGCGGCGACTTGTCGGCCGAGCAGTACAAAGTGCTGAGCCGCATCACCAACTCGACCAGCCGCGCCAACCGGCTGATCGCCGACCTGCTCGACTTCACCGTCGCGCGCATCGGCAGCGGGCTGGCCATCGCGCCACAGCCAGTCGATCTGCACCTGCTGGTCGCAGACAACCTCACCGAGCTGCGCGACGCCTTCCCGACCCGGCTGCTGCGGCACGAAAGGCGCGGCGAAGGCATGAGCCTGGCCGACGCCGATCGCCTGTCGCAGCTGATCGGCAACCTGGTCGGCAATGCCGTGGCCTACGGCGACCCGGCCGAGCCCATCACCGTCACCTCGCAGATCGAGGCCCGCATGTTCGTGCTGAGCGTGCACAACCATGGCGAGCCGATCCCGGCCGCCTCGCTGCGCACGCTGTTCGAGCCGATGGTGCGTGGCGACGGCAGCTCGGCCGACGCGAAGCGCAGCGTGGGCCTCGGCCTTTTCATCGTGCGCGAGATCGTGCGGGCACACCGCGGCGAGATCCTGGCCACCTCCACGGCCGAAGACGGCACAAACTTCCGGGCCATGTTCCCCAGGCGAGTGCCCACTCAGCCGGCCTGAGTTCACCCTCCCGAAAATACTTTCACCCCGTTCGGCGGGTTCGGCCGTGGAAGGTGTGTGTCCCACACTTTTCACACCACCATGCGAACCCTGTTGCCCGGCGTGCTGGCCGCCATCACCCTGCTGAGCGCAAGCATCGGCACCCCTGCCCAGACGAGCCAGCGCCGCATTGCCGAGCCGATCCCCCGCCTGCTGGTGCGCGATGCACGCGTGCCGGTGCGGCTCGAATCGGTCGACCTGCGTGCCGAGGTCGTCGGCCATGCGGTGAGCACGCGCGTCGAACTGGTCTTTCGCAACCCCAACGACCGCGTGCTCGAAGGCGAGCTGCAGTTCCCGCTGCGTGAAGGCCAGCTCGTCACGGGCTTCGCGCTCGACATCAACGGCGAGCTGCGCCCCGCCGTGCCGGTGGAAAAAGCCAAGGGCCAGCAGGTGTTCGAAGATGTGATCCGCGCACGCGTCGACCCCGCCTTGCTCGAGGTGACCGAGGGCAATAACTACAAGCTGCGCGTCTACCCGCTGCCGCCGCAAGGCACACGCCGCGTGGTGCTGCACCTGTCACAGACGCTCGGGTTAGGCGGGCGCCTCGAGTTGCCACTCAAGTTCGCCGACACGGTGCCGCGGCTCGACGTGGAGGTGCGCGTGGCCGATGTGTCGCCCGCCGCCATCAGCGCCAGCGCACCCGGACTGCCGCCGCAGGCCATCACGCGCAGCCAGGCGAACAACGGCTGGGCTCAGCTCTCGCTGCACCAGCTCGACTACGCCGGTGCGGCGGGCCTGAGCATCGCCTTGCCCCAGCGCAGCGACACGCTGGTCGCTACGCAGACCGCCGGCGACCAAACCTACTTCTACGCCGAATTGCCAGTCACCCAGCGCGTGGCCGCACGCACTGCGCCGCGCCGCATCGCGCTGTTGTGGGACGCCTCGGGTTCCGGCGCGCGCCGTGACCACGGCCGCGAGTTCGCGCTGCTCGGCGCCTACTTCGGCGCCCTGCGCAACGTGGAGGTCACGCTGCGCGTGGGGCGCGACGTGGCCGAGCCGGCGCAACGCTTCAGCATCAAGGAAGGCCGCTGGGACGAGCTGCGCCGCGTGCTCGACGGGCTGGCCTACGACGGCGCCAGCAACCTGCCTGCGCTCATCGCCCCCGAAGGCAATGACCTCGCACTGCTCTTCACCGACGGCCTTTCCAACTGGGGCACGACCAACACGCTCGCTCCGAGCCCGGTGACGCTCTATGCCGTGAGCGCCTCAGCCAGCGTCGATGCCACGCGCCTGCGCCAGCTCGCCGAGCGCAGCGGCGGCGAGTGGCTCGACCTCGTCAGCACACCCACGGCCGAAGCCACCAAGGCCTTGCAGACCCGCAAAGCGCGCCTGCTGCGCATGGGCAGCAACGGCGCACGCCACCTCGTCACCTCGTCACCCTATGCCAGCAACGGCCACATCGCCATGGCCGGCGTGCTGAGCGAGCCACAGGCCGAGCTGGTGCTGGAGTTCGAGCTGCCGAACGGACAGATCGAACGGCAAGCCGTCAAGGTGGAGCCGCGCGGCAACGCGACCCAGGAAGGCGCTACGCAGATTGCCCAACGCTGGGCTAGCCTGCGCGTGGCCGAGCTCGAAGCCGACTACGACGACAAGCGCGGCGAGATCCGCCGCCTCGGCAAGGCCTTCGGCCTGGTGACGCGCGAGACCTCGCTGATCGTGCTCGACGCGGTGGCCGACTACGTGCGCTTCGAGATCGAGCCGCCCACTGCGCTGCGCGCCGAGTACGAACGCCAGCTCGCGCAGCAGGGCCAGCGCATGAAGCTCGCGCGTGCCAGTCACATCGACCAGGTCGTCGCCCGCTTTGCCGAGCAGCAGGCGTGGTGGGACAAGAGCTTCTCCAAGGACGACTGGCGCGCCGTGTCCGAGGAGCAGAAGCGCCAGACCGGCGGTATCGCCGCCGGCGTGTTGCAGGAGATGGCCTCGCCACCGCCGGCCCCCGCGGCACGCGCCATGGCGCCGGTACGGGCCGAGCGCTCGGCTGACGCTCGCGATGCGAAGAGCGACATCACCCTCCAAAAATCAAACAGCGCGAACGGCGCTACCGGCCCAGCGCCGGCCACCATCACGCTCACGCCATGGGCACCCGATGCGCCGTACGCCAAACGCCTGCGGGAGGCTGCCCCTGAAGCCGTGTACCAGCGCTATCTCGATGAGCGCCCCGATTTCACCAGCAGCACCGCGTTCTTTCTCGACTCGGCCGACGTGCTGTTCGCCAAGGGCCGGCCCGAACTCGCGTTGCGCGTGCTCTCCAACCTGGCTGAGATGGACCTCGAGAACCGCCACATCCTGCGCGTGCTCGGCTACCGCCTGATGCAGGCCGGGAAGCCGGCGCTCGCCATCCCCGTCTTCAAGACGGTGCAGCGTCTGAGCCCCAACGAGCCGCAGTCGTACCGCGACCTCGGCCTCGCGCTGGCCGAAGCCAACCAATGGCAAGACAGTGCCGAGCAACTCTGGCAAGTGGTCTCGCGCCCTTGGGACGGCCGCTTCCCCGACATCGACATGACGGCACTGGCCGAGATGAACGCCGTGATCGCCCGCGCAGCCCGCAGCGGCCAGCCGCTGAAGACCGACACCTTCGACAAGCGCCTGCTGCGCAACCTGCCGCTCGACCTGCGCATCACCCTCGCCTGGGACGCCGACAACACCGACATCGACCTCTGGGTCATCGACCCCAACGGCGAGAAAGCCTTCTACGGCCACCGCCTGAGCCACCAGGGCGGCCGCGTCTCGCGCGACGTGACGGGTGGCTACGGCCCCGAAGAGTTCGCACTGCGCGTCGCCAAGCCGGGCAAGTACACCGTGCAGGCGCAGTTCTACGGCCACCGCCAGCAGGTGGTGGCGCCGGCCACCACGCTGATGATGCGGCTGACCACCGGCTTCGGCCGCGCCGACCAGAAAGACGAGATGGCCACGCTGCGACTTGCGGGCCAGTCGCAGATGGTCACGGTGGGGACCTTCGAAGTCGGCCAGCCGTAACGGATGGCGGGCTTGACCTCCGCCCCGGGTGGTCAAGCCTGCGCGGCAGCGACGCGACGCGTGAATGCCTGCGAAAGAACCGCGCGGACACGCGGTTCAGCATGGCGGACGATCAGGTAGGCCAGGGCCACGAGCCCCGCGATGGCCATGAAAGGCAGGGCCCAGCGGGGAATGAAAGCCGCTTCGCGCCCTGCCTTGATGACCATCGCGGTCATCAGGTTCTCGTGCATCAGGTAGAGCGGGTAGCTGACCAAGCCGAGGAACTGGAACAGCCGGGCGTTCAACGGAATACGCAGCGACGGGTAGACCAGCGTTGCGGCGAACAGCAGCGACATGGCAGCTGCCGCGAGGAAGCGAGGCACCGTCTGCTGGTGGAAGCCCAAGGGGCTCACGAGGGCGACGCCCAGCCCGAACCACAACCACCGGCGCTCTCTCGTCTTGTGGAAGACGTAGAACGCGGCCCCCGATGCAAACCACCCGAAGTTGTCGAACGACAGGGCGTTGGACAGGTCGTTCACTGCGACGGAGACCAGGCCGCTCCCCTGGCTTCGTGCCGCGGCCGAGAGCAGGTTGAGCGCAAAGGCCGACAGCAGCGCGACGAACAGCACGTTCCTGCCTCGCCAGTAGTAAACGACGGCGGCGAACACATAGAACTTGAACTCGACGAACAGCGACCAGAACGCGTCTTCGAGCGGGAGCACGCGGTAGCCGGTGAGCGCGGACCACCAGGCCGGCTCGATGAAGGTGAGGCCGGGCAGCAGGCTCAGCGGTGTGGGCTCGCCGGCCGGCCGCTCCGGGAAGAACCCTGACGTTCCATAGATGATGAGAGAGCAGATCAACATCGCCGGAAAGAGCCACAACCAGCGGCGGGCCAAAAAGGTCTTGGCGCTGCTGCAGCTCTCGAGCGTCATCAAGATGACGAAGCCTGAGATCAGGAAGAACAGGTTGACGCCCAGCCAGCCGTATTTGAAGAACGGAAAGTTCGCGAACTGGCCACCGTACGGAACGACGGCCGCCCACCGGGTGAAGGCGTGGTACAGCAGCACGAGCATGATCGCGAGCCCGCGATGCCCGTCCAGAAAGCCGATGCGGCTCATTGTTTATCCCTCGGTGGTTTTATTGCCGCACGATCACTACGCGCTCATAACCTGATATCTGCGTGGCGTGCTTGCAAACCAACTCCCTGGCCGGTGCAATGCAACTTCCGTGCTGATGCTTACCGCTCAAAGCGGTGCGTTCTTTTTGCGACCTTGATTGCCATGAGCCGACGCACCGCAACGCGGCTGGCTTCGGGGGCCAGATCGGTGCGCAAAGCCGGGCAGGGCCTCCTCATCGGTGCTAACTCGGCTCGCTCATGGCGACAGAACGCACTCTGCCAGATCACCGGCGATTCGCCACGCGGCGTCGTGTCGCGTTTGTTGTCGTGGCGTTTCATGCTCCGCAACAAGCTGCGAGCGGAGCAGCGAAACTGAGTCGAAGTTGGGTGGCGACACGCAGCTTCGACCGGCGCTTGTCGCAAGTGCGAGCTCAGCCCGGCGCTGACCCGCGGTCTTCGCGCACGCCGGCCAGGCGGACCGCGTGGCCGCGCATCACCTCCACCAGGAAGTTCACGACCACGCGCACCGACTCGTTCAGCCGGACCTCGCGCCGGTAGACCAGCGAGAGCGCCCTGCTGGCCAACACCTTCGGTGTGAGCCGCACCAGCGCCGGGTCATCGTCTGCAAGCATGCAGGGGAGCACGGCCATGCCGGCACCGGACTTCGCGGCCTCCAGCATCGTGGCCATCTCGTTGGTGCGCAGCACCAGCACCGCATCGGTGGCATGGCGCTCCAGCCACTGTGCTGCCGGCATGGAGGCCAGGTCGGCACCGTAGGCAATCACCTTGTGGCCGTGCAGCGCTTCGGGTTGCGCGGGCGCCGAGTGGTCCTTCAGGTAACGCGGCGAGGCGTACAGCGACCAGCCCACCTCACCGAGCGAGCGCGCCACCAGTGATTCGTCGTCAATGGGACCGAGGCGAACGGCCAGCTCGGCTTCACCGCGTTGCAGGTCCAGCAGCTGGCCGCCGCTCACCGTCTCCAGAATCACCTCGGGATGAGCGGCACGCAGCTGCACCAGTTCGTCGGCAAAGAGGCCGATGAAGCCAGACGGCAAGGCCACGCGCACGCGCCCTCGTTGCGCTGCTGCGCGCTCGCGCACGGCGAGCACATGGCGCTCCACGTCGGCCACCAGCGGCAGCAGTTGTTCACCCAGCGGCGTGAGCGACAGCCCGTCGGGACTGCGCAGCAGCAGCGGAGCACCGAAGGAGCGCTCGAGCGCCGACAGGCGGCGCCCGATGGTCGTGTGCTGCACGCCCGACGAGCGCGCAGCGCCCGCCAGCGTCCCGGCCCGCGCGGCGAGCAGGAAGTAGCGCAGGTCGTCCCAATTGAGATCGGTGTCGTCGGCCACGGCCGCACTCTACGCGTCAATGCAGCCGAAAAAAAGCGCGGTTGTGCCTGGCTGCACAGGGCTCTGCGCACATCGTGAATCGACAACGACTTCGCTCGCGAGCAGCATCACGCTCCTTCATTTCCTCCGGGGCCGTCTCTTCGCAGCTTGCGATGGGCCACATGGGATGAAGACTGCGCTGCGGAGCAGGCCGTTCGTGGATGCATGAAACGCTTGTCGCAATTCTTCAAGACCGCTGCCCACCCGCTCGGCACGATCTGCCTTCTTATTCGTGAGGTGATTTGCCATGTTCAATTTCTACAGAATCGCTGCAGCGTCCCTGCTGTCCGCCATGATCGTGGCCTGCGGGCCGCTGCCCGCTGCCAAGGGCTGCGCCTTCGGCAGCGTCACGCGCCTGTACCTCGGCCGCGACACGCCGGCAGGCGCCTTGACCGAAGGCCAGTGGGAGCAGTTCGTCGCCGAGACGGTGACGCCCCGCTTCCCCGACGGCTTCACCGTGCTCGACGCGCAAGGCCAATGGCGCGCCGCCGACGGCTCGGTGCGCAAGGAAGCCACGCGCGTGATCGAAGTGGTGCACAGCGACGACCCGCGCACCCGGGCGCGCGTGCGCTCGGTGGCCGTCGACTACCAGCACCGGTTTGCGCAGCAGTCGGTGCTGGTGTCGACCTCGCCAACCTACCAGTGCATGGACTTCTCAGGAGCCTGAGCATGGTCTCGAACCGATTCATTCGCACCGCCGCGGTGTTCTTCGTCATCGGCGTGTTCCTCGGCATCTACATGGGCATCACCAAGGACTTCCGCTTCACGCATGTGCACGCGCACGTGAACCTGCTCGGCTGGGTGGCGCTGGGCCTGTGCGGCCTGATCTATGGCGTGCACCCACAGCTGCAGCAGGGTTGGTGGCCGCAGGTGCACTACTGGTTTCACACGCTGGGGCTCGTCTCCTTCATGGGAGGCTTTGCGTGGGGCACCGTCACGGGCGTGTTCGCCTTCATGCCGGTGGCCGTGGGGGCCTCGATGGTGGCAGTGGGCGTGGCGGTGTTCGCGCTCAACGTGTGCCTGCGGCTCGGCGCGGGGGTGGTGCATGAAGCGCCATAACCTGGCTCATGCCTTCGAGCCGCCACGGCCCGCGGCCTCGCGCTTCGCGTTGTGTCGCATCACGGTGCGGCCGGCGCGGGCCTGGGAGCAGGAGGCCATTCGCCGCCTGGTGCTGAGCGAGCGGCTCAACCCGACCGACCTGCGTTGGCACAACTTCATCGTGGCGGTGGATGACAGCGTGCTCGTGGGCGCGGTACAGCTGCGCCGCCATGCCGACGGCTCGCGTGAACTGGGCTCGCTCGTCGTCTTGCCGCAGGTGCGTGGGCAGGGCATTGCCGCCAGGCTGATCGACACCTTGCTGGCCGACCAGCGCGGCCCGGTACACATGATCACGAACGGCGAGCATGCGGCGCGCTACCGGCAGTGGGGCTTCGAGCGCATCGAGCCGCGGCGGGCGCCATGGCATGTGCGGCGCAACCACCTGTTCGGCCGCCTCGCCCGCGTGATCTCGTTCTTCAAGGGGCGGCCGCCCGTGCGCCTGGTGATCCTGGAGCGCGCTGAGCGCTGAGCGCCGGGATCTGGGACTCTTGTCCCGGGTTCACTGGCATGGGCGGCATCGATCGGGACACAGGTCTCATGCGCAGCCGGTCTGGATTCTCAACAATCGCGCGCACGACGGTTCCGTGTCTGGAGTTGAACGATGAACACCTCGATTGCCAACGAAGCGCCGCGCGACGGCTTTCGCATCCACCACATGCCAGTCAGCGATTCGCTGAAAGGCCTGGTCACGACCTTGATGGCGGTGGAGGTCGAGGTGAGCGGGCGCATTCCCTTTGCCATCGCGCCGCACGACTCGGTGATGCTCAGCGTGCAGTTCGGCCGCTCGGCCGACTGCATCGAGGCCAAGGGCGAGCACGGACACAACACCCGCGTCACCGGCATCCGCCGCTGGCGGGGCAGCTTCATCGGCGCGGGTGATTGCGTGTCGCTCTTTGCCATGCTCACGCCGCTGGGCGCGGTGCGCCTGCTGGAGAGCCAGCCGCTCGACGGCGTGCCGCGCATTCGTGCGCGCGTGGCCGAGCTGCTCGACCAGCGCATCACGCGCCAGCTCGAATCGGCCCTCGCCCTCGCGTCGGGGCTTGAAGGCAAGCTGCACACGCTCGCGAAGTGGTTCGACGACCGCGCCTTCGAGCGGCGCGAGCAATCCACCGCGGCACTGCGCGCCGGCCGTGCCGCCATGCGGCTGTGCGCCGAGCCCGGCACCGAGGTGGAGTCTCTCGCCGACGCCGAACATGTGTCGCGCCGCCAGCTGGAGCGCGATTTCTCGCATTACCTCGGCACCTCGCCACGGCACCTGGCGCAGGTGGCGCGGGTGCAGTGGGTGTCGCGCCGCGCACGCTCGGGCGCGTCACTCGCCGACATCGCAGCCGATGTGGGCTTCTCCGACCAGGCCCACATGTCACGCTCGATCCGCCAGATGACCGGGCTCACGCCGCGCGACTTCGTCCGGCCACGGCAAACGCCGATGGCCTCAGCTTTCCGCGCGGCGACCGGCGGGCGGACGGTGTATCTCTGAACGCTTCGTTTTCGCCCGAAGGAGCGATCAGGCCGCCAGCTGCTTGAACATCACCAGCGCATCGACGAACCCCAGGCGCTGGTGGCGAAACGCTCCGGGCAGCCGGCCGACGACCGAGAAGCCGAGCTTCTCCCACAAGCGCACCGCGCGCTCGTTGGTCGAGACCACGAGATTGAACTGCATGGACCGGAAGCCCATGGCAAGCGCCTGGGCCTGCGAGTGTTCGCACAAGGCAGAAGCAATGCCCTGCCCCTGCGCTTCAGGCGCCACGACGTAGCCGCAGTTGCACACATGGGCACCCAGGCCGGGCTGGTTGGGCTTGATGAAGTAGGTGCCGAGAACGGCGCCTGCATCCGAACAGGCCACGAAAGTGGCCGCAGGCAGCTCGATCCACGCCTTGTGGATGTCGGCCTCCGTGCTCGCAGGGTCGAACGAATACGTGTCGCCGGCCTGGAAGGTGCGCTGCAGGATGGGCCAGACGGATGACCAGTCGGCCGCTTGGTACTTTCGGATGGTGTGCATGTCGAATGGTGCCGGTAAAAGCGCTGAGCTGGACTGTGCCTGAGTGAGGGCCGTCTCGGTCGTCACCGGCCCGCTTGCTCCGGTGGCCCCAGCAGATTGGCGTCGCGCGCCAACAGCCACTTGCCGTCCACCTTCTTGAACACTGTGAGTGCGTGCCCGGTGCGCGTGCTGGGGGCCGAGCCGTCCGGCGGTGTGCCGACGACCTTCAGCTTCGCCCAGGCGAATGCCATGTCGCCATTCACCTGCACTTCCTGGATCTCGCTGGAGCCGTCGAACTTGGGCGCAGTATGGGCGGCTTGCGCTTTCGCGCCGGCCTCGAAGTCGGCCTTGCGCATGGGCGCCTTGCCCGGGACCAGAAAGACAACGTCGTCGGTCATCAGGCTCAAGATCGTGGCGACGTCTCCGGCCTTGGTGGCGCTCATCCAAGTCGACACGAGACGGCGGATTTCGGTTTCGTCTGGGGAC
>Ga0307516_10008684_pt1 | contig 11432 bp, 7 predicted proteins | sample 19_EM_MG_FD_203310 | JGI IMG/M metagenome (GOLD analysis project Ga0307516, IMG submission 203310) | Populus trichocarpa ectomycorrhiza microbial communities from riparian zone in the Pacific Northwest, United States - 19_EM | ecosystem: Host-associated > Plants > Roots > Unclassified | place...
GAGGCTCCCCAGGCGGCGAACGGCGGCATCGAACAGGCGCGCGTATTCGGTATCGCCGAAGAACTGCAATTGGTCTTGCTGCGGGATCCCGACGCGCAATCCGTTCAGTCCGTGATCGCGCAGCAGTCCGTGATCGCCCAGCTTGCACGAGTAGGGATCGGCCGCGTCGTACCCTTCGGCGGCGTCCAGCACGGAGGCCGCGTCCTCGGCCGTCAGCGCGAACACCGAGACGCAATCCAGGGAACGACAGGCGGGCACCACCCCGCGGGTGCTCAAGCGGCCGTTACTCGGCTTCAGGCCGACGATATTGTTGAAGGCGGCAGGCACGCGGCCCGAACCCGCCGTGTCGGTGCCCAGCGAAAAGCTCGCGAGGCCGGCGGCCACCGCCACCGCGGAACCCGAACTCGAGCCTCCCGAAATAAAATCGGCCTTGAAGCTGTTGCGGCAGGGACCATACGGCGAGCGCGTGCCCACGAGGCCCGTGGCAAACTGATCGAGATTGGTTTTTCCAAGGGGAATCGCCCCGGCATTCAAAAGCCGTTGGACGACGAACGCCGATTGCGCCGGCGTGTAGGCGAAGCCCGGGCAGCCGGCGGTCGTGGCAGTTCCCGCCAAATCGATGTTGTCCTTGATGACGAACGGAACACCGTACAACGGGAGGCTGTCGATTGCGGCCGGATCGAGCGCCGCCACGCGCGCCATGACGTCATCACGGGAGAGACGCGTGATCCATACATGACGCTCGTCCGCGGATGAATCGAGCAAACGCTCCATGACCGAAGCCGGCGTCACCCGGCCGGTTCGATAGGCGTCCAGTAGATCGGAAATGAGAAGACTTTGAGTGCTCGGCATGCCGTCATCTTAAATCGCCGGCGCCATACCTGCCGAGAGCAATTGCGCGCCGATTCGGTGCGCGAAGCGAAGCGCATGCGCCGTGGCAGTGCGCCGCGAAGGGCCGGTGCAGCGGCCGGTTCGCGCAAAGGTGTATTTTCTCCTAGAATATTCGCCGTGCATCCGTGCGGGATCGTAGGCACGGTAATTGCTGCTGGTTGAATCAAAGTGCGTCTAGGGTTCCGGCCCGCCTGCGGCGGGTGTCTGGTCCGAGAGAGGCAGTCCTCACATCGCGCTCGCGATCGCGGGGATACACGGCGGGACAAAAGCCCGGGAGATCAATGTCGAGGAGCTGAGCGTCCTCGGGATGGTCTACCCCATGGGGAATCCCGAATTCAACGAACAACCTCCTTGACCGATGGTATGCCGGGAGCGCGAACCCGGGGCCCGATGGCGAAGTCAGTGGAGGAGTGGGACTTGTCTACCGAAAACAGTGCCGATTACGAAACGATCATCGAAGGCGGAAAACATTGGTCGTTCAACGTCAGCGGCGGCACGCTGCTGCGCCTGACAGACCTGGAGGGCGGCGCGAACGCGGGAATGCTGTTCTATAACCCGCACAACATGCTCGAGCGCTACAACGCGCCTGACACGCTCAAATGTCAGCACACGTTCAAATTGACCAAGGGTCACTGCCTGTATTCCGACATGGGCCGGATTTTTTGCTCGATCGTCGAAGACACCCACGGTTGGCACGACACCGTCTGCGGAAACTCGACGGGAGTGTTGATAGCCGGGCGCTGGGGCGAGAGGAGCTATCAGGCCTTCCGCAACGAATGGACGCAGAATGGGTACGACGCGTTTCTGGTCGAGGCCGGCAAGTACGGGCTCGGTCGGCGGGATCTCGCGGCCAACGTCAACTGGTTCAGCAAGGTCGCGGTCGCGGACGACGGGAAGATGGTGTTCGACGCGCGCGCTCCCAAGGCCGGCGCGCTCGTCGAGCTGCGTTTCGAGATGGACACGCTGGTGCTCATGCATACCTGCCCGCATCCGATGAACACGGCGTCCGACTATCCGCGAAAACCACTCAAACTTCGCTTCAGCAAGGCGCTGCCCGTCGCCGCGGACGATTTCTGCAAGAACTCGCGCCCTGAAAATCTTCGCGGTTTCGCGAATACCGATTTGTACCGCCGTTTCGGCTGCCAAGACTTCGGCGGCCGCTCGGGAGGGGTATGAAGCTCATGCAACAGACCAGCAAACTGCTCCCCGGCGAGGCCGTATTCCGTCATACCGTCATGGCCGGCAATCATTGGATCGACACGCTGCGCCGAGGCCAGACGCTGCGAATCGTCGACGTCGAGGGCAATCAGTCGGCGGATACCTTGTTCTTCAACGCCGCGGATGTGGCCGACCGCTACAGCGCGGTGGACACCATTCGCGAGCAGGGCAACGTCTATCTCAGCTGCGGGACGAAGCTGCTCTCGACGTCCGGGCAGGTGCTGGCCAGGATCGTCGCGGACACTGTGGGCCGACACGATACGCTGGGCGGTGCGTGTGCGTCCGAGTCAAATACGGTTCGCTACGACCTGGAAAAACGGACCATGCATTCCTGCCGCGACAGCTATCTGCTGGCGCTTGCGCACCACGATGCGCTCGGTCTCGGCAAGCGGGATTTGACTCACAACATCAATTTCTTCATGAACGTGCCGGTGACCTCCGACGGCGGTCTGACCTTCGCGGACGGACTCTCCGGCCCCGGTCACTACGTCGAGATGCAGGCAGAGATGGACATCATCGTACTCATCTCCAATTGCCCGCAGCTCAACAATCCGTGCAATGCCTACAATCCGACCCCCCTCGAGGTGCTCATTTGGGACGGTGATGTGGCATAAGGTTCTGGTCGCCAATCGCGGCGAGATCGCGTGCCGAATCTTGCGGACGCTCAAGCGGCTGAATGTCCGCTCGGTTGCGGTCTACTCGGAGGCCGATCGATATACGGCGCACGTGGCGCAGGCGGACGAGGCGGTTCTCATCGGCCCGGGACCGGCCGCGCAAAGCTATCTGCGGCAGGACGAGATCCTCGGCGCGGCGCGATCGACCGGTGCGCAAGCCATCCACCCCGGCTATGGCTTCCTCAGCGAGAACGCCGAATTCGCCGAAGCCTGCGCGGCGGCCGGCATCGTCTTCGTCGGTCCGACCGCAGCTCAGATGCGCAATTTCGGGCTCAAGCACCTGGCGCGCGAACTGGCCTCCCGCATCGGCGTCGCGCTGCTGCCGGGAAGCGGATTGCTGGAGAGCGCCGAACACGCGAGGCGGGAGGCGTTGCGCATCGGCTATCCGGTAATGTTGAAGAGCACCGCCGGGGGCGGCGGCATCGGGATGCAGCTCGTCCGCCGCGAAGCGGAGATCGTTGACGCCTACGGCGCCGTGGAGCGGCTCGCGACCAAGAACTTCAGCCGCGGCGGAGCGTTCCTCGAGAAGTACATCGAACGGGCGCGGCACATCGAAGTGCAGATCTTCGGCGACGGCGCGGGCAGGGTCGTGGCGCTCGGTGAGCGCGATTGTTCCACGCAGCGCCGCAATCAGAAAATCATCGAAGAGACTCCGGCACCCGGATTGTCCGACGCGACCCGCGTTCTCCTCCATGAGTCCGCCGTCCGCTTGGGGGAGGCGGTGCAGTATCAGTCCGCCGGCACGGTCGAGTATGTATACGACGTCGACAGCGAGGAGTTCTATTTCCTCGAGGTCAACACCCGTTTGCAGGTGGAACACGGGGTGACCGAGGAAGTCCTCGGGATCGATCTGGTGGAATGGATGTTGCGCCAGGCGGCAGGCGAGACATTCGCGTTGAGGCCGCCCCCGGCGCGCGGCGCGTCCATCCAGGTGAGGGTCTATGCCGAAGACCCCGCGCGGCAATTTCGTCCCTCGTCGGGCTTGGTCACCCAGGCGCGCTTTCCGGCAGATGCGCGCGTCGAGACGTGGATCGGCGACGGTACCCTGGTGACGCCGCTCTACGATCCGCTGCTTGCCAAGATAATCACGGTGGGCGAGGACCGCGCGGCCGCGCTCACCCGCTTGCGCACGGCCCTCTCCGAGACCGCCATCGCGGGAATCGAGACCAACCTGGGCTATCTGCGCAGTCTGGCGGCGGATCCGGTTTTCGCCGACGGCGGCATGACCACGCGCGCCTTGGAATCGTACGTGTTCGCGCCCTCGAGCGTCGAGGTGCTTGCCGGCGGCACGCAAACGACGATTCAGGACTATCCCGGCCGGGTGGGATTTTGGAATGTGGGCGTTCCTCCGTCGGGTCCGATGGATGACGTTTCGTTCCGCCTCGCCAACCGGGCGGTGGGCAATCAGCCGTGTGCTGCGGCGCTCGAGATGACGGTGTCCGGTCCCACGCTCAAGTTCCTTGCCGATGCGCTGATTTGCCTCGGCGGCGCCGTCATGCCCGCCGACCTCGGCGGCAAGGAGGTGCCTTTCTGGACGCCGGTCGAAGTGCGTGCCGGCGAGATTCTGCGCGTGGGCAGCGTCAATTCGGCGGGCTGTCGCGCTTACCTTGCGATTCGCGGAGGCTTCGACGTACCCGAGTATCTGGGAAGCCGGGCGACCTTTACGCTCGGAAAATTCGGCGGCCACGGCGGTCGTGCCTTGGGACCGGGCGATGTTCTGCACCTGGGCCGGTGGGATGCGCCCATTGCGCCCTGTGCGATTCCCTCGGACTGCCGGCCTGCCATCACCGAGGATTGGGAACTCGGCGTGCTGTACGGCCCGCATGGTGCGCCGGACTTTTTTACCCGCGACGACATCGGCGCCTTCTTCGCCGAGTCGTGGGAAGTCCACTACAACTCCAATCGAACCGGCGTGCGCCTCATCGGTCCCAAGCCGACCTGGGCCCGCAGCGACGGCGGTGAAGCCGGATTGCACCCCTCGAACATTCACGACAATGCATACGCGGTCGGCGCGGTCGATTTCACCGGCGACATGCCGGTGATCCTGGGTCCGGATGGACCCTCGTTGGGCGGGTTCGTCTGCCCGGCGACACTGGTCAAGTCGGAACTGTGGAAACTGGGCCAGCTACGTCCGAACAATCGGATCCGCTTCAAGCGGCTGACTCCCGATGATGCGTCGGCCGCGGAACGGACCCAAGAACGCACCCTCGAGACCCTGACGGCGTCCCGCCCTGAAAAGACATCGGGCGGGTCGTACGCGCCGAACCAGCCCAAGTCCCAGAACGGTCCCGACATGCCGGTGCTTGCGAGTCTGCCGGCGCGAGGCACGGCGCCGAAGGTCGTTTATCGCCGCGCCGGCGACAAATACATGCTGATCGAATATGGGCCGCCCGTATTGGATCTGGAATTGCGTCTGCGAGTGCATGCGCTCATGTCGTGGCTCGAAAGGACCAACTTTCCCGGCATCATCGAGTTGACTCCCGGAATCCGTTCCCTGCAGGTGCACTACGAGAGCCGGGTGCTGCCGTTGGGCCGCCTGCTCGATCTGCTGCGCGAGGCGGAGGAATCGTTGGCGGCGATCGACGATATGTCGATCGCGACGCGCGTCGTGCGCCTGCCGTTGTCCTGGGACGACGAGGCCACGCAACTCGCGATCGCCAAATACATGCAGTCCGTGCGTGCCGATGCCCCATGGTGTCCGAGCAATATCGAGTTCATCCGCCGGGTCAACGGTCTCGAGACCATCGATGAGGTGAAGCGCATCCTGTTCGGCGCAAGCTACCTGGTCCTGGGTTTGGGCGACGTATATCTGGGCGCTCCGGTCACGACGCCCATCGATCCGCGCCATCGGCTGGTGACCACGAAATACAATCCTGCGCGCACGTGGACGCCTGAAAACGCGGTGGGCATCGGCGGCGCCTATTTATGCGTCTACGGGATGGAAGGTCCCGGGGGCTACCAGTTCGTCGGCCGCACCTGCCAGATGTGGAACACCTACCATGTGACGAAGGAGTTCCGGCAAGGGACGCCGTGGCTGTTGCGCTTCTTCGATCAGATTCGCTTCTATCCCGTGAGCGGCGAAGAACTGCTGCGCTTCCGCGACGACTTTCTGCACGGTCGCGTGCAACTCGACATCGGCGAGGAAACATTTCGTTTGCAGGACTATCGCCGCTTCCTCGCCCAAAATGCCGCGGACATCGCCTCGCACAAAGCGCGCCAGCAAACCGCCTTCGAGGCGGAACGTCGACGCTGGGAGGCGAGCGGCCAGATCGGTTATGCCGCGGATCTGCCGGCGCCGCATGTCGAGTGCGAGGCCGAGGAGATTCACCCGGACCACGTGCCGGTGGCGTGCCCCGTGTCGGGAAGCATCTGGAAGATCTCGGCCATCTTGGGTCAGCGCGTCAAAGCCGGCGATATTTTGGTGACGGTTGAGTCGATGAAGATGGAGTTGCCCGTGACCGCGCCCGTGGACGGGGTGGTGAACCAGGTGCGCTGCGCCGAGGGACGCGCGGTGACGGTGGCACAAACCCTGGTTGTCTTGAGTACTTGAGGAAACGATACATGAGGATGCTTCGGCGATTTTTCGCGTGGCGGTTTTGCCTGGTCATGGTCGTGCTGCTCGGCAGCGCAGGGCAACCCGCCCTCGCCGCCGCCGAAAAGACGTCGTTCAATGTCGCTTGGAGCATCTACGTCGGATGGATGCCATGGGACTACGCCGATCGGAGCGGCATTCTGAAGAAATGGGCGACCAAGTACGGCATCAAGATCAAATTGACCCAGATCAACGACTACGTCGAGTCCATCAACCAGTACACCGCGGGGATGTTCGATGCCTGCGCCATGACCAACATGGACATGCTCACCATTCCCGCCGCCGGCGGCGTCGACTCGACCGCACTGATCGTCGGCGATTTCTCCAACGGCAACGACGGCGTCGTCTTGAAGGGTAAGGGCAAGAAACTCGAGGACATCAAGGGACAAAAAGTCAATTTGGTGGAGCTGTCCGTGTCGCACTACCTTCTGGTGCGCGCATTGACCGGAGCCGGAATGCGCGAGCGCGACGTCAAGATCGTCAATACATCGGACGCGGACGTGGTGGCAGCCTTCTCGACGCCGGCGAGCACCGCGGTGGTCACCTGGAAACCGCAGTTGAGCGCCGTGCTTGCCATGCCCGATTCCCAGTTGGTGTTCGACTCCAGCAAGATACCGGGCGAAATCCTGGATCTCATGGTGGTCAATACCGCGACGCTTGGCGTAAACCCGAAGCTCGGCAAGGCGCTGGTGGGGGCGTGGTACGAAACCTTGGCCGTGATGTCGAAGGCGGATGCGGCCGGGAGGGCGGCGCAGGAGACGATGGCGAAGGCATCGGGAACCGACGCGGCCGGTTATGCCAGCCAGCTGGCAACCACGCGACTATTCGTCACGCCGGCCGATGCCTATCAATTCGTGACCGGCGACAGCATCGTCAAGAACATGGATCTGGTGCGCAAGTTTTCCTTCGATCACGGCATCTTAGGCCAGGGCACCGGGTCCGCCGATGTCGTCGGCATCCAGTTTCCGGGCGGTAAACTGCTCGGCGATGCCCGCAACGTCAAGATGCGCTTCGACCCCGGCTACATGAGAATGGCCGCCGACGGCGCGCTTTGAGGAACGAGCACTCTTGCGCCGCTTAGTCAATCAGCGTCCCGGCCGCGGCGCCTCCGCGCTGCTCAGCATGCTGCCGTTCATCCTGGTGGCGTGCGCCTATTTTTATTACTCGCATGCCCGGCTGGTCGCCAACCCCGGAGACAAACTGCTGCCGGCGCCGGCAACGATTGCCGCCACCATGCACCGATATGCCTTCGAGGAGGACGAACGCAGCGGCGAACGTCTGTTGTGGACCGATACCGGTGCGAGCCTCAGCCGGTTGGCCGTTGCCCTCGCGGTAAGCGCGGGCGTGGGTCTGGCGCTGGGTCTCGCCGTCGGGGTGCTGCCATACCTGCGAGCGGTTGTCGCGCCGTTCATCGCGGCGCTGTCGCTGATACCGCCGCTCGCGGTGCTGCCCATCCTGTTCATCGTCGCAGGTCTCGGCGAGGCCGCGAAAGTCACGCTCATAGTCATCGGTGTGGCGCCGTTCATCGTGCGCGATCTCGCGATGCGCACCGCCGAACTGCCGGTCGAGCAAATCATCAAGGCTCAGACCTTGGGTGCCTCGACCTGGCAATTGGTGATTCGGGTGGTGTTGCCGCAAATGTGGCCGCGATTGATCGACGCATTGCGCCTGAGCTTGGGATCGGCGTGGTTGTTTCTGATCGCGGCTGAGGCCATCGCGTCCACCGAGGGCTTGGGATATCGCATTTTCCTGGTGCGCCGCTATCTGGCGATGGACGTCATTCTGCCGTATGTCGCGTGGATCACGCTGCTGGCATTCAGCATGGACTGGTTGCTGCGCTTGCTGCGCACCAAGGCATTCGGTTGGGCCGGTGCGGCCGCATGACGGGTGGGCCGTGACGCAAGTTACCGTCAAACGCCTGTGGAAGGAGTTCGACGGGCACGTGGTGCTCGAAAACGTCAACCTCGAGGTCGACCATCACGAGTTCGTGACCATCGTCGGCGCGTCCGGCTGCGGCAAGACCACATTTCTCAAAATGCTGCTGGGCATCGAAGCGCCCAGCCGTGGTTCATTCCTGATCGACGGCCAGCCGCTTGCCGCGGAACCGGGTCCGGATCGAGGCATCGTGTTTCAGCGTTATTCGCTGTTCCCGCACCTGACCGTGATGGGGAATCTGCTGCTGGGTCTCGAGCTGCAGGGCTCTCCGGTCCTGTCCCGCCTGTTCGGCGCGCGGCGGCGCCGCGCGCTGGAGAAGGCGCGCGAACTGCTGGAGGCGGTGGGCCTGCAGGCCGCCGCGAACAAGTATCCCGCGCAGCTGTCGGGAGGCATGCAGCAACGCCTGTCGATTGCGCAGTCGGTGATCTGCGAACCGAAGATACTGCTGTTGGACGAGCCTTTCGGCGCATTGGATCCGGGAATCACCGCCGATATGCACAGCCTGATATTGAAGCTCTGGAATATGAACAAGATGACCATCTTCATGGTGACCCACGATTTGCAGGAAAGCTTCGCCCTGGGTACGCGCGTGCTGGTGTTCGACAAGGTGCGCATCGACAGCCAGGCGCCGGAGGCATTCGGAGCGACGATCACCTTCAACATTCCTCTCAAGGGTCAGAGGACTGCCGGATGAGCCGCGCCTGGCGGCGCTGCGCTCCCTCCCGCAGATCCTACCGCAGACCCTGCGATTTGCGCAGGGTCTTCTCCTTGCGGCGCGCCGTGAGAATGATCTCGGTGTAGCCGTTCGGCTGCTCGCGACCCTTAAAGATGAGGTCGCACGCGGCATGAAAGGCGACGTTGCGCTCCAAATCCGGACTCATCGGCTCATAGGCCGGATCGCCGGCATTCTGCCGGTCCACCACTTTCGCCATGCTCTCGAGTGCCGTCATCACCTGAGCCTTGGTGCAGATCCCGTGATGCAGCCAGTTCGCGACATGCTGACTGGAGATCCGCAGCGTGGCTCTGTCTTCCATCAGCGCCACGTTGAAGTAATCCGGCACCTTGGAACACCCCACGCCGGAATCGATCCAGCGCACTACATAGCCCAGGATGCTCTGGGCGTTGTTGTTGAGCTCTTCCGCGATTTCCGCGGCGCTCCAATCGGGCGCCTTCACCAGCGGCGGTGTCAGGATTTCATCGAGCGATGCGCGTTGGCGGCCGGCGAGCCGCTCCTGCACCGCCGCCACGTCGACCTGGTGGTAATGCAGTGCGTGCAAAGTCGCGGCGGTGGGCGAGGGCACCCAGGCGGTGTTGGCTCCCGCCAACGGATGCGCGATCTTGACCTTCAGCATATCCGCCATGAGATCGGGCATGGCCCACATCCCTTTGCCGATTTGCGCATGGCCTCGAAGACCGCAAGTCAGGCCGACATCCACATTCTGCCGTTCGTAGGCGTCCAGCCAGCCGGCCTTCTTCAGATCGCTCTTTCGGGGGACCGGCGCGGCCTCCATGGAGGTGTGGATCTCGTCGCCGGTGCGGTCGAGAAAGCCCGTGTTGATGAACACCACCCGGCTCCGAACGGCGCGGATGCACTCCGCGAGGTTGACGGAAGTGCGACGCTCTTCGTCCATGATTCCGATCTTGAGGGTGTGCCGCGGCAATTTCAAAATGTCCTCGATGCCCGCGAAAAGTTCATCCGAAAACGCGGCTTCTTCCGGACCGTGCATCTTCGGCTTGACGATGTACACCGACCCGCTACGCGAATTGCGCAGACCGCCGCTGCGCTGTCCGCTGCCCGCGCGGATATCGTGGAGCGCAGCGAGCGAGGTCACGGCGGCATCGATGAACGTCTCGGGAAGCTCCGCGCCGCCCAGGGTCACGGCATCCGACAGCATGTGATGACCGACGTTTCGCACGAGCATGAGGCTGCGGCCCGGAAGCACCAACTCCGTCCCGGCCGGAGTTCGGTAGCGGCGGTCGGCATTCAGGCGCCGCAGAACGGTTTTGGAGCCCTTTTCGAGATGAGCTTCCAACGTGCCCCGCATGAGACCCAGCCAGTTGCGGTAGACCTCGACCTTGTCCTCGGTGCTGGTGGCTGCAACCGAATCCTCGCAATCCTGAATGGTGGTGATGGCGGATTCCATCACGATGTCGCTGATGCCCGCAGGGTCGCTTCGGCCGATCATGTGTTGGCGATCGACGTGGATCTCAACGTGCAGCCCATGATGCTCGAGCAGCACGACGGACGGTGCCGTGGCCTCGCCCTGAAAGCCCGCCAGAGCCGCCGAAGTTGCGAGCGACGCGGTGCCCCCGGACCGCAGCTTGACCTCGAGCCCGGCGCCGGCAATCCGGTAGGCCAGGGCATCACGGTGTGACCCGACGGTCAGCGGAAAGCTCGCGTCCAGGAAATTGCGGGCGAATTCGATCACCCTCGCGCCGCGCTCTGGATCGTATGCGCCGCCTTGAGGCGCGCCGGCGTCGCGCGGGATGGCGTCGGTGCCGTAAAGTGCGTCATACAAACTGCCCCAGCGGGCATTGGCGGCGTTCAGCGCGTACCGGGCATTGCTGACGGGAACCACGAGCTGAGGTCCGGCAATGTGCGCGATCTCCACGTCGACGCCGGCGGTGTCGACGTTGAACGCGGCTCGCTCCGGCACGAGGTAACCGATGTCGGTCAAGAACGCCTTATAGCTTCGAGCATCGAACTGCGAACCCGGATGATCGCGATGCCATCCATCGATCAATGACTGCAGACGATCGCGTTTGGCAAGAAGCGCGGCGTTGCGCGGTGCGAGGCGGCTGACGAGGCTTGCGAACCCCTTCCAAAAGGACTGCTCGTCGACTCCTGTCCCGGGCAACGCCTCGCGCGCCACGAAATCAAATAAAACCTTGTCGATCTCGATCGGATCGATTTTGACGGTGGCTCTCATGTGACGGTCCTGGGGCATGTAGCGAGTTCAGCCCCACATTATATCGGACGCCGCGATGCTGCGGACCTTTGACCGGGCGACCGAGCACTGGTCGCCGACCCGGCTGAAATTAATCTTAGGGGTTTCCCGGTGCGGCGTCGCGGCATCGCGGCATTGCTACTGCGTCCGCACGCGGGCACTATCGAACAGCCC
>Ga0307516_10008685_pt1 | contig 11432 bp, 7 predicted proteins | sample 19_EM_MG_FD_203310 | JGI IMG/M metagenome (GOLD analysis project Ga0307516, IMG submission 203310) | Populus trichocarpa ectomycorrhiza microbial communities from riparian zone in the Pacific Northwest, United States - 19_EM | ecosystem: Host-associated > Plants > Roots > Unclassified | place...
GGCGAGCGCGTATCGGGTCGTGGCCTTGCGGGCGAGCGCGTATCGGGTCGTGGCCTTGCGGGCGAGCGCGTATCGGGTCGTGGCCTTGCGGGCGAGGGCGTATCGGGTCGTGGCCTTGTGGGTGAGGGCCGGGAGGGCATGGCAACGGTGGCTGAGTCATGACGGTCTACGCCGGTCGGCGCGAGCGGATGGGCCTGCGGCCCACGCTGCGGCTGCGGCTCACCCTGCTCAACGGCATCCTGCTGGTCGGGGCCGGCGCCATCCTGGTGCTGCTGGCGTGGCTGCTGGTCGGCGACGCCCTGCGCCCCTCGGACAAGCTGCTGCCCGGCACCCAGGTCGTGCTCTCCGACGGCAGCCGGCTCGACGCGCTGACCTGGCAGACCGACCTGGTCGACCGGGCCTCCCAGGAGTTGCTGGTCAAGGGCCTGATCGCGCTCTTCGCCATCGGCATCATCGGCATCGCGGGCGCGTACGCGGTGGCCGGGCGGGCCCTGCGCCCGCTGCACTTCGTGACGGCGACCGCGCAACGACTGGGCGAGGAGACGCTGGACCAGCGCATCCGCTATTCGGGCGCGGACGACGAGGTGGCCGAGCTGGCCCGCACCTTCGACGCGATGCTGGACCGGCTGGCCGGGGCGTTCGAGTCGCAGAAACGCTTCGTGGCCAACGCCTCCCACGAGTTGCGCACCCCACTGGCGGTCATGCGCACCGAGATCGACGTGACGCTGAGCGACGACGAGGCGGACGTGGCCGAATACCGCCGGATGGCCAAGGTGGTCCGCAACGCCTCCGAACGGGCGAACGGCCTGGTGGACGCGCTGCTGGTGCTGGCACGCAGCGAGGCGCAGTCCGGGCGGCGGCTGGTCCGCAAGGTGCCGGCCGACCTGGCGACCAGCGTCTACAACGCGCTGTCGGCGGTCCGGGCCGAGGCGGAACGGATGAAGCTCGACGTGACGACGGACCTGGCGGCGGCGCCGGTGGTCGGCGACCCCAGCCTGCTGGACCGGCTCGCCGGAAACCTGATCGAGAACGCGATCCGCTACAACCACCTGATGGGCCGGCTCTGGCTACGCACCGAGAACGAGGACGGCTACGCCCGGCTGGTGGTAGGGAACACGGGCTACGAGGTCGAGCCGGGGGACGTGCCGGGGCTGTTCGAGCCGTTCCGCCGGGGCGGCTGGGAACGAACCGGATCCCGCGGGTCCGGGTTGGGGCTGTCGATCGTACGGGCCGTTTGTGACGCCCACGGCGGGACGGTTTCGGCGGTGGCCCAGCCGGGTGGGGGCCTCGAGGTCACCGTGCGGCTGCCGGCTGCCGATACGACTCCTGTTGTGGCCGCTACGGCTACCGTGCCCCGGGCCAAGGGCCTTGGTATCGCGCCTGGCTGATTCGCCTTCCGGGCTGTCGGGATGATCCCCGCGTCGGTCACCCCGGCGGCCGCGAGTCACTCGATCGGGTCGTGGGGGTTTACCGGATATTTCGGGCAGGGACGCTCGGCCGAGTCTCGGCCGCACAGCGTTGGCCGATGGTTTGCCCTGGTGTTGCAGAGGGCTGACCCGGACTTTGCAGGATCTCCCGCTATACGCCGGTGCGGAGCTGCCCACTCAACGTTTGCTATTTCGGTGGATTGTCCGGGTCAGTGCGTTCGCCCAGAACTGGCCGGTGGCCCGCCTGGGGTGTTGTTCCTGGGGTGTCCGGCGTGGCGGCATCCATGAGGCGAGTCGTCGCCCAGCCGTTTCGGCTATGAGCGTCGCCGGCGGTCCTTGATGTGGCACCACGTCTAGTCCATGGGCCCTGCTCCCATATGCCGGGTTGCGTACCACCGGGTGGGTATCCTGTCCCACGCTCTGGCACCAAACCAACCCAAAACCCCTATTTCGAAACCCGCCATCGCGACTTTGAGGGGATTTGGTGCCGAGCACGCCGCGGCTCTCCTAGGTCGCGTGTGCCCCCGCGGCGCCGGTTGCCGACTCGACCGACGGGCCTGTGAATGGGCCGTCCGTGGGTGTGACCGTTGCCAAGATCGCCGGTCTCGGGTCGGTTCCACCGCGGCGGGTGCTCGGCTCGCGTCCGGATCTTGTGAGGGGCGTGGTCCGCCCCTGGTTGGCACGTGACGCTGGCACGCGACGACGTCGATGAAGCATCGGCGACCCGGCGAGGGTCTGGCGACGATCGGGTGTGCATCAGCGAGTGCCCCCGTTCATCGTCCGTGGGTGCGGGTTCGCCGTCACCCGGTACTCCTCGGGGTCGGCCGGCTTGCCGGATGACCTGGGCGGAGGCTGGATGCCGTGCCGCTCAAGCCATCCCGAAACGGCGAAATGTCGAATGAGGCTCGTCGCCACAAGATCGTCGCCGCGGCCCCGCGCCGGCCTGGGGGCGTGATTGCCTAGCCTCGATCAACTGGCGACCCAGTCACGCCTCGTCGGGCGGCCGGGCCTGGCCGGCTCTGTCACGCGGCTAGGCGGAGGCCTTCCTGGTCGGCTTCTCGGCGGATCGTGCGCCAGCGGGAGGCGCTGATGCCCAGTCGCGCCGCCAGGTCCGCCTCGGTGATGTCCGGGTGGGTGGCCTTGATCTTCGCCGCTTCCGCCAGCGTCTCGGCCGGGCTTCTGCGGGTCTTCGATGTCGGCTTGGCGGCGTTCCTTGCCGGGGTGCCGGGCTGCTTGGCGGCCTTGGTGTTCGGCGATCCGCTCCTGGCCGCGGTGGTGGTCTTGGCGGGCGAGGCGTTGCCGTTGGTCGCGGCGGACACGGTCACTCTGCCCTGGCGGGTCAGCGTCGGGGTGAAGGCTGAGACCTCGGCACCGCGGGTTTTGGGCAGGCCGGTGCGGGGCAGGGCCGCTGCCACCTCCGCCAGCGCGGCTGCCGTCGCGGGGCTGCGCCGCGCACCGGTCGGTGACGGCACCGGGATCAGGCCGGGCATTCTGACGTCATCCCGGCCGCCGGCCAGGGTGGGCGCCGGGTCGGCGGCCATGGGGCGGTTGCCGACGCGGTTCGCCGCGACGCCGTTCGCCGCGACGCTTGCGGCGACGCCGTTCGCTGTGACGCCTGTGGCGATGCCGTTCGGTGTGACGCCGTTCGCGGCGATGCTGTTCGCGGCGGCGCTTGCTGCGATGCCGTTTGCCGCGGTGATGTTCGTGCTGGCCGCGTGGCGGGCCGCTGCGGCGACCTGGGCTGCCGACTCGGCGGCTTCGCGGGATGCCCTGGTCGTGGCTGCCGCTTCGTTCTCCAGGGTGGAGATGCGGCCGCCCAGTTCGACCAGGCAGATGCTGGCCACCACGATCAGGCCGTCAACCGACAGAGGTAGCAGGTAGGGCGACGCGCCCGATTCGCCGTAGCGGGCCGCCACGCCGGCCATGTGCCAGTAGGAGACCCAGGCGGCGATGCCGGCGATCGTCGCCGTGGCGAAGAAGCGGGCGAAGGCGAGGGAGCGGCGGTGCACCGGAACCCGCGAGATCAGCTCGACCGTCAGCAGCAGGGCGAGCGGCGGCCAGGCGGCGATCGCCTGGCTGATCGGGTTGTCCAGGGCGTGCAGGACGTTCGCGACCACGGAGGCTGCCACGCCCAGGACCAGGGTCGCTCGCACCGCCCAGCGGACGCGGCGAAGTTGCGGGAGTAACACCGGACGCTCCTCTGCCAGTCGAAAACGAAAAGCCGGGACCATGAAGGACCCGGCCGATCATATTGTCGTGTCGATGTTTCGGTACGGCATCGGTGCGCCCAACCAGCGAGACCGCGTCGCGTTCGTGTCGGGAGCGATACGAACGTGTGACGCGGCAACCCGGCGTGTCAGTTTGACTTCTTCTCGACCTGGCCTCGTACCTTGATGAACTCGGCCTTGGCCTTGCTCAGCGAGGTGAAATACCAGATCACCCAGCCGGAGCTGCCCTCGTCCGCCCACGCGCACATCGACAGGGGCGATCCGCCGCCCTTGCCCTTGGCGCATTTCGCGACGCCGCCGAGCGGGCCCGCCGGGATGCTGGTGATACCGGTCAGTTTCAGACTGTCTACATTCGAGCCGCTGAAGGCGTTGTCCAGCTCCGTCTTCGGGTCGGCCACGAAGGACTTCGCGGCCACGACCAGGACCAGATCCTGCTTCGACGGCGTGCCGTAGACCGCTCCGACCGTCTGCGACGCGCCGGGCAGCAGCGCCAGGCTCTTCTTGAGCTGATCGGCCGTGGTCGCGAATGTGGGGTCGGTCACCTTGGGGCGGCCGCTGAGCTTCTTCGGCTCGGCGATCGTGATCGTGGGCGCGATCGTCGCGTCCTCAGTCGGCTCGGTGCGGCCGGTCGCACCCGGGGTCGGCGCCGCCGATGAGAGGGTCTCGGCGAAGCCTTCGGCGGTGTTGCGCCCGGCCAGATAGATCGCGGTGCCGCCGCCGACGCAGACCACCAGCACCAGGGCGACCGACACCAGCGTGATCGGCAGCGCCCTGGACTTCTTCTTCGGCGCCGGCGGGTAGCTCTGCATCGGCGGCCCGGCCTGGGGATAGCCCGTCTGCGGGTATCCCGCGTATTCCGGCTGCGGATACGACGGCTGCTGGACGTATGCCGGCTGCGCGGGATAACCCGGCTGCGGCGGCACGGAGGAGGGCACGTCGGGGTTCGGCTGACCCTGGTACGGCTGCCCTGACCCGGGCGGACCGGACCAGGGTTGCTCTCCGGTCGGCTGACCGGGGTAGGGCTGGCCGGAATATCCAGGCTGGCCCGAGTAGGGCTGGCCGGGCCCGGGCGCACCGGACCAGGGCTGCTCGCCGGTCTGCTGACCAGGGTAGGGCTGGCCGGAATACCCAGGCTGACCCGAGTAGGGCTGGCCGGGCTGGCCCGGGTAGGGCTGGCCGGGCTGGCCCGGGTAGGGCTGGCCGGGCCCGGGTGTACTGGACCAGGGCTGCTCGCCGGTCTGCTGACCTGGGTAAGGCTGGCCGGGCTGGCCGGCGTGGGGCTGGCCGGGCCCGGGTGTACTGGACCAGGGCTGCTCGCCGGTCTGCTGACCTGGGTAAGGCTGCCCGGGCTGGCCCGCGTGGGGCTGCCCGGGATGCGCAGGCTGGCCCGGATAGGGCTGGCCGGGCCCGGGCGAGCCGGACCACGGCTGCTCGCCGGTCGCCTGACCAGGATAGGGCTGCCCGGACTGCGGCTGGCCGGGATACGACTGATCCGGATACGGCTGATCCGGATACGGCTGACCGGGCCACGGGTCTTCCGGGCCGGGCTGCTCGGGGTGGGGCTGGCCCGGATAGGGCTGGTTCGGCGGCTGCGACATCAACGCTCCATCGATCGGGCTACAGCACCGGGAGCCTAGCCGCCGCCGGGCGCGGGTGGTCAGGGGAGTGCCGGGAGCCTCGCCACACCGGGTGGCGAGGCTCGGGGACAGGTCAGGACTTCTTTTCGACCTCGCCGCGCATCGTGATGAATTCCTTCTCGAGGTCCGCCTTCTCCTTGAACAACATCGCCAGCAGGCCGACGCTGCCGTTGTCGGACCAGAGGCAGATGGCCATCGGCACGCCGGCGTTGTTGGTGTCGCCGCACTTGGCGATGCCGCCGAGCGGGCCCGGGTCGGTGTCGGTGAGGTTGTCGATGGTGATCCCGCCCAGGCCGCCCGAGCTGGCGTTCAGCTCCTTGAAGCGGTCCTCCGCCGAGCCGTTGATCGAGGAGGCCGCGGCGACCATGACGATGTCCTGGTTCTGCGGGTCGCCGTAGATCGCGCCGACCGAGCCGGTGGCGCCCGGGATGTTGGACATGCTGCCGTTCAGGCCGTCCGCGGTGCCCTGCAGCGAGGGGTCGCTGGCCTTGGGACGTCCGCCCAGCGTCGCGGGCTCGACCACAGTGATCTTGGAGGCGTCGATGACCTCTGTGACCTTGTCCTTGGCGGCGAAGAAGATGACCACGCTGCCGGTGACGCAGAGCAGCGCGATGACGCCGACCACGATCAGCACGATCTTCAGCGCCGACGACTTCTTCTTCGGCGCCGGGCCGGTGCCGTATTGCGGCGCGCCCTGCCCCGGATAGCCGGCGCCGGGCGGCGGGTAGAAACCCTGGTCGGCGGGCGGCGGGTAGGAACCCTGATCGGGAGCCGGCGGCTGATACGAACCGGGCGGTGGCGGGTAGGCACCCGGGCTGCCGGGTGGCGGGTAGGAACCGGGCGGTGGCGGGTAGGCACCCTGGCCACCGGGCGGTGGCGGGTAGGCACCCTGGCCCGGGGCCGGGTAGGAGCCTGGGGCCGCCGGCGGCGGGTAGGACTCCTGGCCCGGGGGCGGGTAGGAGCCTGGGGCCGCCGGTGGCGGGTAGGGCCCCTGGCCGGGCGGTGGGTAGGAACCTGGGGCCGCCGGCGGCTGATAGCCACCCTCGGGACCGGGCTCGCCGGGGTAGGGCTGGGACGGCGGCTGTGACATGCGAACTCCCAAGCTGATGTGGTCAGCGAGCCTACCGACTCGGAGTTGCCGGTGTCGTCGCCAACCTGTCATTTCTGCGACAGGGCGCTCACACGACGACGTCCCCGTGCCGGGGGCAGGCACGGGGACGTCGGTCGGGGCAGGGATCAGGCAGGCAGGCTGGCCACGCCCCGCGGCAGGAACCGCTTGCCGGTGACGCGCTCCGAGGTGCCGCTGCGGTCCAGGTACGGCGTCACGCCGCCCAGGTGGAATCCCCACCCGGCGCCCAGGATCATGCACAGGTCGATGTCCTGCGCCTCGGCGACGACGCCCTCGTCCAGCATCAGCCGGATCTCCTGCGCCAGCGCGTCGAGCGCCTGCTGGCGTACCTCATCGCCGGTCAGCGGGGCGGAACCGCCCTCGATCAGCTTGACCACCTCGGGGTTGATCTCGTCGTCGGCCATCAGCGGCAGGCCGGCTTCGACGATCTTGCGGAGGTTGGGGCTGTCGCCGAAGCGGTCCGGGAACGCCCGGTGCAGGGTCTCGCCTACGTGCAGCGCGACCGCCGGGCCGACCAACTGCAGCAGCGCGATCGGCCGCATCGGCAGGCCCAGCGGGTCCAGCGCCGTGTCGACCACCTCCAGCGGGGTGCCGGCGTCGATCGCGTTGAAGACCTCGCTGGTGAAGCGGGTCAGCAGCCGGTTGACCACGAACGCCGGGGCGTCCTTGACCAGCACCGACGACTTGCGCAGCTCCTTGCCGACCGCGAACGCCGTGGCCAGCGCCGCGTCGTCGGTCCGCTCGCCCTTGATGATCTCGAGCAGCGGCAGCACGGCGACCGGGTTGAAGAAGTGGAAGCCCACGACCCGCTCGGGGTGCTCGAGGTCGGCGGCCATCTCGGTCACCGACAGCGAGGACGTGTTGGTCGCCAGGATCGCCTCGGGGGTGACGATCTTCTCCAGCTCGGCCCAGATCTGCTTCTTCAGGTCGAGGTTCTCGAAGACCGCCTCGATCACGAAGTCGGCGTCGGCGAAGACGGACTTGTCGACCGAGCCGCTGACCAGGCCGCGCAGCCTGGCCGCGGTGCCCTCGTCCATCCGGCGCTTGCCGACCAGCTTGTCGATCTGGCCCTGGACGTAGTCGACGCCCTTGTCGACCCTGCTCTGGTCCAGGTCGGTCAGCACGACCGGCACCTGCAGCCGGCGGGCGAACAGCAGCGCGAGCTGGGAGGCCATCAAGCCGGCGCCGACGATGCCGACCTTGGTGACCTTCCGGGCCAGCGACTTGTCCGGTACGCCCACCGGGCGCTTCGCGCGGCGCTGCACCAGGTCGAAGGCGTACAGGCTGGCGCGGGACTCGTCGCCCATGATCAGGTCGGCGAGCGCCTGCGTCTCCGCGGCCGTACCGTCCTCGAAGCTGGCGTCCTTCGCCAGCGCGAGCAGCTCGAGGGCCTTGTTGGCCGACGGCACCGCGCCGTGCAGCCGCTCGTCGAGCTGCTGCTTGGCGAAGAAGAGCACGCCCTCCCACATGTCCCTGTCGACCTCGGGGCGTTCCACGGTCACGTCGCCCTTGACGACGCCGACGGCCCACTCCAGCGAACGTTCGAGGAAGTCGGCGGCCTCGAAGATCTCGTCGGCCAGGCCCAGCTCGCGGGCCTGCTTGGGCCGGAGCACCTTCTGGGTCAGCGGGTTCTGCAGGATGACCTGCGCCGCGCCCGGCACGCCGATGAGGTTGGGCAGCAGCTGGCTGCCGCCCCAGCCGGGGATCAGGCCGATGGCCACCTCGGGCAGGCCCAGGGCCGCGGCGCCGGTGGAGACCGTGCGGTAGTGGCAGTGCAGCGAGACCTCGAGGCCGCCGCCGAGCGCCGCGCCGTTGATGAACGCGAAGGTGGGGATGGCACTGTCGCGAAGCCGGGCGAAGACCGAATGGCCCAGCTCGCCCAGGGCCACGGCCTGGTCCCGCGACGTGATGAACGGCATGCCGGTGATGTCGGCGCCGACGCAGAAGATGTACGGCTTGCCGGTCAGCGCGATGAACGCCGGGTCGGCCTCGGTGGCCGCGGTGATGGCCTCGTCGAGCGAGCGCAGGCCGGCCGGGCCGAAGCTGTTGGGCTTCTTGTAGTCCAGGCCGTTGTCGAGGGTGATCAGCGCGGCGGGCTTCTCCAGCCCGGGCAGCTTCACGAGGCGCAGGAGCGCCTTGGTGACGACCTCGTTGGGGTAGTCCATCACTTGTCCGCGCCTTCCCAGTTCGGGTTCTCCCAGATCACGGTGCCGCCCATGCCGATGCCGATGCACATCGCGTTGATGCCGTACCGCACCTCGGGGTGCTCGGCGAAGTGCCGGGCCAGCTGGGTCATCAGCCGGACGCCGGAGCTGGCCAGCGGGTGGCCGATGGCGATCGCGCCACCCCACGGGTTGACCCGCGGGTCGTCGTCGGCGATGCCGTAGTGGTCGAGGAACGCCAGCACCTACACGGCGAAGGCCTCGTTCAGCTCGAACAGGCCGATGTCGTCGATGGTCAGACCGGCCAGGCGCAGCGCCTTCTCGGTCGACGGGATGGGGCCGTACCCCATGATCTCGGGCTCGACCCCGACGAAGCCGTAGGAAACCATCCGCATGGCAACCGGCAGGCCCAGCTCGCGGGCGGTGTCCTCGCTGGCCAGGATGGCCGCGGTGGCGCCGTCGTTGAGCCCGGCAGCGTTGCCCGCGGTGACCTTGCCGTGCGGGCGGAACGGGGTCTTGAGGGTGGCGAGCTTCTCCATCGAGGTCTCGCGCGGCGCCTCGTCGACCGTGGCCAGGCCCCAGCCCTGCTCGGCGTTGCGGATCGCGACGGGCACCATGTCGGGCTGCAGCTTGCCGTTCGCGTACGCCTTGGCGGTCTTCTCCTGGGACGCGAGCCCGTAGGCGTCGACGCGCTCCTTGGTGATGCCGGGCAGGCGGTCGTGCAGATTTTCCGCGGTCGAGCCCATCACCAGCGCGGACGGGTCGACCAGCTTCTCGGCCAGGATCCGCGGGTTGGGGTCGACGCCCTCACCCATCGGGTGGTGGCCCATGTGCTCGACCCCGCCGGCGATGGCGACGTCGTAGGCGCCCATGGCGATGCCCCCGGCGACGTTGGTCACCGCGGTCATGGCGCCGGCGCACATCCGGTCGATGGCGTAACCAGGCACGGTCTTGGGCAGCCCGGACAGCAGCGCGGCGGTCCGGCCGATGGTCAGGCCCTGGTCACCGGTCTGCGTGGTGGCGGCGATGGCGACCTCGTCCACCCGCTCCGGCGGCAGCTGCGGGTTGCGCCGCATCAACTCGCGGATACAACGGATCACCAGGTCGTCGGCGCGGGTCTCGGCATACATGCCGCCCGCCTTGCCGAACGGGGTGCGGACGCCGTCGACGAAGACGACCTCGCGGCTTACTCGGGGCACAACAAGCCTCCTTGCAGGCGAACCCAGGGAGTGAGAGTCTCATGCTACTCGTCAGTAACTTCCTTGCCTACCTTGGTGTGGTACTTCCCTCGAAGGTAGGTGGGTCGTTCTTGATCAAGATCGAAATCAAATTCCGGTCGTGCCTGGTTGCATGGTGCTGACCGTCGCTCCCGCCGAGACCGGGCGGGGCCACCCAATCGCCTGGCGGCTCATGAACGGGTGACCCCACCCTGCCAGCTTCGTGCGTGGACAAACCCGCCAATTCGCCAGTTCGCCGATGGATGGAGACACCGGCCGCCTCCGGGGCGGTATGGCGCGGTGGCGTGATTAATCTGCCGGTGCCGCCGGGGGTGGTTCGGGTAGCACCTTGGCGATGCCGTCGGCGATCAGGCCCACCTGCCAGTTGCGGGCGCCGAAGCCGCGCAGCGTGTCCGCCACCGTCTGCGGGGAAACGTCCTCCGGCGGGGACCAGGCCAGCCGGCGGATGAAGTCCGGGCTGATCAGGTTCTCCGGGGGCAGGGTGTGCGCCTCGGCCGTACCGATCACGATCTGCCGGCAGCGTTGCAGCCTGGCCGCCGCCACCGGGTCGCGTTCCGCCCAGCGGTGCGGCGGCGGCGGGCCGTCGACCGGCACGTTCACCGGCAGTTCGTCGTCGGGCAGCGCGCGGGCCACGTCCAGCGCGTCCAGCCACACCCGGGCCAGCCGGCGCACCGAGCGCCCGCCGAAGCCGGGCAGGCTGAGCAGGGTGCGCTCGTCCTTCGGGTCGAGCTCGGCCGCGGCGATGATCGCCGAGTCGGGCAGGACCCGGCCCGGCGCCGAGTCGCGGCGGGCCGCGACGCCGTCACGGGCGTACCAGAGGGCGCGGACCCGGGATTGGGCGCGGGCGCCGCGGACCCGGTGGATGCCCGAGGTGCGCCGCCACGGGTCGGGACGGCTGCGCGGCGGCCGGTCGGCGCTGGCCACCAGGGCCGCGAACTCCTCGGCGGCCCACGCGGACTTGCCCTGGCGCTCCAGCTCCGCGGCGAGCAGGTCGCGCAGGTCGGTCAGCAGCTCGACGTCCAAGGCCGCGTAGGTCAGCCACGACTCCGGCAGCGGCCGGGTCGACCAGTCCGCGGCCGAGTGGTGCTTCTCCAGCGAGAAGCCCAGCAGTTGCTCGGTGAGCGCGGCCAGCCCGACCCGTTCGAAGCCGGCCAGCCGGGCGGCCAGCTCGGTGTCGAACAGCCGGCGCGGCTTCATGCCCACCTCGGCCAGGCAGGCCAGGTCCTGGCTGGCGGCGTGCAGCACCCACTCGGTCTCGGCCAGCGCCGCGTCCAGGGTGCGCAGGTCGTCCAGCGGCATCGGATCGATCAGTACTGTGCCGGCGCCCGCGCGGCGCAGCTGCACCAGATAGGCCCGCTGGGTATAGCGGTAACCGGACGCGCGTTCGGCGTCGACGGCCACCGGACCGGAACCCGCGGCCATCCGCGCGACCACCTCGGCCAAGTCATCGGCGGACTCGACCGGCCGCGGCGTGCCGTCGCGGGGGGCGGTGAGAGGGACAGAGGTGGGGGCAGGCTCGGGCTCGGGACCGCCAGACATCGGGTCGGGCGGCACGGCGTGCGGTCCGTCCCCTGCTTGGTCCGGCGCGTCCCGACGGCGCAGGGGTGCTTC
>Ga0307516_10008687_pt1 | contig 11431 bp, 9 predicted proteins | sample 19_EM_MG_FD_203310 | JGI IMG/M metagenome (GOLD analysis project Ga0307516, IMG submission 203310) | Populus trichocarpa ectomycorrhiza microbial communities from riparian zone in the Pacific Northwest, United States - 19_EM | ecosystem: Host-associated > Plants > Roots > Unclassified | place...
CGGAGTACGCGGGCAAGGACCTGCTGCTCGTCGGCGTCCTCAAGGGCGCGGTGATGGTCATGGCGGACCTCGCCCGGGCACTGTCCACCCCCGTCACCATGGACTGGATGGCCGTGTCGTCGTACGGCGCGGGCACCCAGTCCTCCGGTGTCGTGCGGATCCTCAAGGACCTCGACACCGACATCAAGGGCAAGCACGTCCTCATCGTCGAGGACATCATCGACTCCGGTCTGACGCTGTCCTGGCTGATCTCCAACCTGGGCTCCCGCGAGCCCGACTCGTTGAAGATCTGCACCCTCCTGCGCAAACCGGAGGCGGCCAAGGTCGCCATCGACGTGGAGTGGGTCGGCTTCGACATCCCGAACGAGTTCGTCGTCGGATACGGCCTCGACTACGCCGAGAAGTACCGCAACCTCCCGTTCGTCGGTACGCTCGCGCCGCACGTCTACGGCGGCTAGGGCCACTCGGCCCAAGCCCTGTAAGACGATCGGGAACCCCAGCGGGTTTCGCGCCGTTGGAGCATGCAGACACGTCTCCCAGCCGTCCCGTGCGACTTCGGGCAACATTGCTGGGGTACGGTCAGAAGAACTGTCTTTATCAAACTCACTATGGCAGGAGGGACGGAGCGAATTCGCTCCGTATGGATGGACGTGAAGCGATACTTCCGTGGGCCGGTCATGTGGATCGTGCTGGCCGTCCTTGCCGTGGTCGTGTTGATGCAGGTCGTCGGCTCGTCCGGCGGCTACAAGACGGTGGACACCGGCCAGGTCGTCCAGGCGATCAACGACAACAAGGTCGAGTCGGCCAAGATCACCACCGGTGACGAGCAGACCATCAAGGTCACGCTCAAGAGCGGCTCAAAGGTCGAGGGCAGCTCCAAGATCCAGGCGAGCTACATCGGCGACCAGGGCGTGGACCTCGCGGCCACGCTGCAGACCAAGTACCAGGACAAGCAGATTCCGGACGGCTACACGGTCTCGCCGACGAAGCAGAACGCTTTCGTCGGGATCCTGCTGTCCCTGCTCCCCTTCGTCCTCATCGTGGTCGTCTTCCTGTTCCTGATGAACCAGATGCAGGGCGGCGGCTCCCGAGTCATGAACTTCGGGAAGTCCAAGGCCAAGCTCATCACCAAGGACACCCCGAAGACGACGTTCGCGGACGTCGCGGGTTCCGACGAGGCCGTCGAGGAACTGCACGAGATCAAGGAGTTCCTCCAGGAGCCGGCGAAGTTCCAGGCCGTCGGCGCCAAGATCCCCAAGGGCGTACTCCTGTACGGCCCCCCCGGCACCGGCAAGACCCTGCTGGCCCGCGCCGTCGCGGGTGAGGCCGGGGTGCCCTTCTACTCGATCTCCGGTTCCGACTTCGTCGAGATGTTCGTCGGTGTCGGTGCCTCCCGAGTCCGTGACCTGTTCGAGCAGGCCAAGGCGAACGCCCCGGCGATCGTCTTCGTCGACGAGATCGACGCGGTCGGCCGCCATCGCGGCGCCGGCCTCGGCGGTGGTCACGACGAGCGCGAGCAGACCCTGAACCAGCTCCTCGTCGAGATGGACGGCTTCGATGTGAAGGGCGGTGTGATTCTCATCGCCGCCACGAACCGGCCCGACATCCTCGACCCGGCGCTGCTGCGTCCCGGCCGTTTCGACCGCCAGATCGCGGTCGACCGCCCGGACATGCAGGGTCGTCTGGAGATCCTCAAGGTCCACCAGAAGGGCAAGCCGGTCGCACCGGACGTCGACCTGTCGGCCGTCGCCCGCCGCACCCCCGGCTTCACCGGCGCGGACCTGTCGAACGTGCTGAACGAAGCGGCGCTCCTGACGGCGCGCGGCAACCAGAAGCTGATCGACAACCACATGCTGGACGAGGCCATCGACCGCGTCGTGGCGGGCCCGCAGAAGCGGACCCGGATCATGTCGGACAAGGAAAAGAAGATCACCGCGTACCACGAGGGCGGTCACGCCCTGGTCGCGGCGGCCTCCCCGAACTCCGATCCGGTCCACAAGATCACGATCCTCTCCAGAGGCCGTGCTCTGGGCTACACGATGGTCCTGCCGGACGAGGACAAGTACTCGACCACGCGCAACGAGATGCTGGACCAGCTGGCTTACATGCTGGGCGGCCGCGCGGCCGAGGAACTGGTCTTCCACGACCCGACCACCGGCGCTGCGAACGACATCGAGAAGGCCACAACCACGGCCCGCGCGATGGTCACGCAGTACGGCATGACCGAGCGACTCGGTGCCATCAAGTTCGGTGGCGACAACAGCGAGCCGTTCCTGGGCCGGGAGATGTCGCACCCGCGCGACTACTCGGAAGAGGTCGCCGCGCTGGTCGACGAAGAGGTCAAGAAGCTCATCGAGACGGCGCACAACGAGGCCTGGGAGATCCTGGTCGAGAACCGCGACGTCCTCGATCAGCTGGTCCTGCAGTTGCTGGAGAAGGAGACGCTGAACAAGGAGCAGATCGCCGAGGTCTTCGCTCCCATCGTCAAGCGTCCCCCGCGGCCGGCCTGGACCGGGTCCTCCCGGCGTACGCCGTCCACCCGTCCGCCGGTGCTCTCCCCCAAGGAGCTCGCACTGACGAACGGCGCCAATGGCGCGGCACCGGCGATCTCCACCGCGAAGGCCACCGCGGCGGAGCCCGCCCCGGCGGCCGAACCGGCTCCCGAGGACCGACCGGAGAGCTGACTCTCCAGGTCCTCGGACCCCGCCCGGTGACCTCACCAGGCCCGGAATGGATGCCGCGCCCCCCAGGTTCTAGCCTGGGGGGCGCGGCATTTCGGATGCCTACAGATGAGGCGCGTGACCCACACGCGCGACAGGCAGAGGAACGAGGCACCACACATGACCGACCCCGTGAAGCTGGACGGCGAGGGCTCCATCGGCGAGTTCGACGAGAAGCGTGCCGAGAACGCCGTTCGTGAACTGCTGATCGCGGTCGGCGAGGACCCTGACCGGGAAGGCCTGAGGGAGACGCCGGCGCGGGTGGCGCGGGCGTATCAGGAGATATTCGCGGGGCTGACGCAGAAGCCCGAGGATGTGCTGACCACGACGTTCGACGCGGGGCACGACGAGATGGTGCTCGTGAAGGACATCGAGGTCTACTCGACGTGTGAGCACCATCTCGTGCCGTTCAGGGGCGTCGCTCATGTCGGCTACATCCCGGCCGCCACCGGAAAGATCACCGGCCTGTCCAAGCTGGCCCGTCTCGTGGACGTCTTCGCTCGCCGCCCGCAGGTGCAGGAGCGACTCACCACGCAGATAGCGGACTCCCTGATGGAGATCCTGGAGCCGCGCGGCGTCATCGTCGTCGTGGAGTGCGAACACATGTGCATGTCGATGCGAGGCATCCGCAAGCCCGGTGCCAAGACGCTGACGTCGGCCGTGCGCGGTCAGCTGCGGGACGCTGCCACCCGCAATGAGGCGATGAGCCTCATCATGGCCCGCTAGGACAGGTCCTGGACGGGTTCCTGATCGCCGGGCGGGGTCACGCCGCCGACGCCGCCCCGGTGTTGTGGTCGTCGTCCTCGGGGAGCCTGCAGACGCGTTCCAGGAAGATGGCCGCCACTATGACGCCGATGCCCGCCAGGACCGAGATGCCGGCGTAGATGGCCTGGTCGCGGCGGGCGGGGATGTCCAGGGACTCCAGCAGGAAGACCCCGGTGCCGCCGTACATGCCGGAGACCAGGGCAGCGACCAGGGCACTGGCCTGACCGAAGACGACCGCGCGGGCCGCCATCATGGGATCGACGCCCTTGGCCTCCGGTCGGCGCTCGCGCTGGGCCTTGAGGCGGGCGCGGATCGACAGCGCCGTGGCCAGGAGGACCACGGCGATCAGGCCGAGGACGATGGGCGCGGCCAGGGGGACGCTGGGCAGGGTCCCGACCGAGTTCCACAGGCGGGCGCCCGCCCAGGACAAAATCCCGGCGACGGCGAAGACGCCGATCAGCACCCTGATGCGCAGCTCTCTCACGGTGTCCTTTCAGCTCCCCCGAGGTCCCACGGAAAGTGGCCGTCTTGACCTTAACGGCTATTCGGGCAGCCGGAGTTCCAGGTCCTTGCGTGCTTCCACGCCGTCGCGGGTGAGCGTGTCGAGCAGGTCGGCGACCGGGCCGCGGCCGGGCAACTGGGCCTCGGGCTCCACGTCGTGCCAGGGGACGAGGACGAAGGCGCGTTCGTGGGCGCGGGGGTGAGGGAGCGTGAGATGCGGGTCGTCGGTGACGACATCGGCGTACGCGACGATGTCGACGTCGAGGGTGCGTGCGCCCCAGCGCTCGTCCCGGACGCGGTGGAAGGCCTCCTCGACGGCGTGCGCCCGCTCCAGGAGGGAGGACGGGGGCAGGGTCGTCTTCAGGACCACGACCGCGTTGAAGTACGAGGGCTGGCTGCCCGGCTCCACGCCCCACGGCTCCGTCTCGTACACCGGGGAGACCGCCTTGATGCGGACGCCGGGGGTGTCCTCCAGGGCGTCGATGGCGCCCTGGAGCGTCTCCAGACGGTTGCCGAGGTTGGCGCCGAGGGAGACCACGGCTCGTTTCGGGTTGTGCAGGGTGGTGTCGGCGGCGTCGACCTGCTCGACGACGGAGGCGGGTACCGGCTGTACGGTCGGGTCGCTGGGGCCTTCGGTGAAGAACGCGGTCATACTCTGCTCCGGGTGATGGTGACGGTCACGTCGTCGAAGGGGACGGTGATCGGCGCGTCCGGTTTGTGGACGCAGACCTCGATCTCCGTGACCCCTTCGTGCTTCAGACAGGCCTGGGCGATGCGCTCGGCGAGCGTCTCGATGAGGTTGACCGGCTCGCCCTCGACGACGGCCACGACCTCCTCCGCCACGATGCCGTAGTGCACGGTCTTCGCCAGGTCGTCGTCGGCGGCGGCAGGTCGGGTGTCCAGGCCCAGGACGAGGTCCACGATGAAGGTCTGGCCCTCCTCGCGTTCCTTGGGGAACACCCCGTGGTGCCCACGGGCCTTCAGGCCGCGCAGCGCGACACGATCCACGCGAATCACTCCTGCAATCGTCGGTCACGGCCGGTCCGTACCGTGTGCGGGCGGCACACCGGCCTCAAATGAATCTACCTGCGAGCACTGACAGGGCCCGGCCACGGGGGCGCGAGCCCGTGCCGGGGACAGGAGGTTTCATCATGCGTTTCCCCTGGCGAACCCGGTGGCTCACGGGCTGGTAGCCGCCCATACCCCGGGGTTCGTGATTCCAACCACTCATTGGTCCCTGTGGGGCCTGCACGGGTGGCCCCGGGAAGGCCCTGCGGGGCGCCTACCCACTCAGGCGGAGGTGTCGTCGCTTTCGTCCTCGTCGGTTTCGGCCAGAACCGGCGAGGCGTGGTGGGACCAGAGTTTCCAGCCGTCCGGTGTACGGCGGAACACGTTGGTGGCGACCACGAGCTGACCGACGAGCGGGCCGAGCTCCTCGCCGCCCTCGGGGGCGGGGCCGCCGCTGAGGATGTTCTCGGTGCAGGTCACCAGGGCGGTGTCGGCGCTGACGGAGACGTGCACATCGGTGAGGAAGAACTGGATGTAGTCCGTGTTCGCCATGATCAGGGCGTACGACCTGAGGACCTCGCCGCGGCCGGTGAGCACGGGCCAGCCGGGGTGCACGCAGGAGACGACACCGACGTCGGCCGGGTCGTGGTACTCCTCGTCGACGCCCAGGTCGGCCGGGGTGAGCCAGAGCGAGGAGACCGTTTCGAAGTCGCCGCGTTCCATGGCCTCGTAGAAGGTGGTGTTGGCCTGTTCGACCTCTTCCACGTCGGTGTGGGGGGCGCTCACCGGACTCCTTCAGCGCCGTCGCCCGCGGCGCGCGCTCCCTCCACGGCGCGCGCGACCCGTACCGCGTCCGCGGTCGCGCGCACCTCGTGCACGCGTACCGCCCACGCGCCGGCGTGGGCCGCGAGCGCGGAGACCGCTGCGGTGGCTGCGTCGCGCTCGCGGGCGGGTGGCGGGGCGCTCTCCGGGCCGGCCAGGACGCGGCCCAGGAACCGTTTGCGGGAGGCGGCGACGAGCAGGGGGTGCCCGAGGGCGAGCAGACGGTCGAGGTGGGCGAGGAGGGTGAGGTCGTGTTCGGCGTCCTTGGAGAAGCCGAGACCGGGGTCGACGACGACGCGGTCGGGGGCGACGCCGCCGTCGAGGACGGCCGCCACGCGCGCGTGCAGTTCGTCGACGACTTCGGCCACGACGTCCGCGTACACGCCCTTGACGTTGGCGCCCTCCAGGAAGCCCCGCCAGTGCATGACGACGAAGGGGGCGCCCGCGTCGGCGACGACCGGGATCATGGCGGGGTCGGCGAGGCCGCCGCTGACGTCGTTGACGAGGGCGGCGCCGGCCGACAGGGCCTGTTCGGCGACGGAGGCGCGCATGGTGTCGACGGAGACGGTGACGCCCTCGGAGGCGAGACCGCGGACGACCGGGATGACGCGCTTGAGCTCCTCGGCCTCGTCGACCCGGCTGGCGCCGGGGCGGGTGGACTCGCCGCCGACATCCACCAGGTCGGCGCCCTCGGTGACGAGGGCGAGGCCGTGCTTGACGGCGGCCAGGGTGTCGAAGAAGCGGCCGCCGTCGGAGAAGGAATCGGGGGTGACGTTCACGACTCCCATGACCGCGCAGCGGCCCCATTCCGGAAGGCCCGCGACGCGCCCGCGTCCACTCTGCTTGCTCATACGTTCAGCGTAGGCCCCGGGCGGGGCCACAGGGCCCGGGCCCGCCGGTGCGACGGGCCGGGGTGAGGCCCGAGCGGAAGCCCCGGGCTGGAGGAGGGGCGGGGCTTCCGCTCGGACCCGTCTCGGTGGCCGCGGCCGCTTTGGCCTTGGGTCCGCTTCGTCAGGCGGCCCGCACGTGGTCGTCAGTCGGCCCGCATGCTGCTGTCGGGCGGCCCGCACGTGTCGTCAGGCGGCCCGCATGCTGCTGTCGGGCGGCCCGCACGTGGTCGTAGGGCGGCTCGAACGGTTTTCGTCAGGGCGCCGGACGATCTTCGTCAGGCCGCCGCTCTGACACTCCGTTCCGTGCCGTGGGCACACGCGCGCGCGGGCGGCGTACGGCGGCGCAGGAAGCGTGGCAGCGGGAGGGCGAGGTTGACGAAGCCCTCCGCCTGCATGGCGGCGAAGCCGATGCGCGGAAGGTCGCCGGACGCGCGGTAGACGACGAAGCGCGGCTCCCAGCGTGGCCGGAACTTCGCGTTGAACTTGTACAGGGACTCGATCTGGAACCAGCGCGAGAGGAAGACCAGCAGCCCGCGCCAGGCGCGCACCACCGGGCCCGCGCCGATCTTCTCGCCGCGCGCGAGGGCGGCGCGGAACATCGCGAAGTTGAGCGACACGCGCGTGATGCCGATGCGCGGGGCCGCCTGGAGGGCGGCCACGATCAGCAGCTCGTTCATGCCGGGGTCGGCCGAGCGGTCCCTGCGCATCAGGTCCAGGGAGGCGCCGTCCGTGCCCCAGGGCACGAAGTGCAGGATCGCCTTCAGGTCCCCGTACGGACCGGGCTGGTCGTCCACCTTGTGGGCGGTGGCGATCAGACAGTCGCCGTCCGCCGGGTCACCGATGCGGCCGAGCGCCATGGAGAAGCCCCGCTCGGTGTCGGTGCCGCGCCAGTCCTCCGCCGCGCGGCGGATCCGCTCCAGCTCGGCCTCCCCGAGGTCACGGACGCGCCGTACCCGGGTCTCGTAACCGGCACGTTCGATGCGCTTGACCATCTGTCGCACGTTGCGCATCGCGCGGCCGGCGAGTGAGAAATCCGAGACGTCCACCACCGCCTCGTCACCCAGTTCGAGGGCGTCCAGGCCGGTCTCCCGGGTCCAGACCTCGCCGCCGGTCTCGGAACAGCCCATGACGGCGGGGGTCCAGGAGTGGGTCGTCGCCTCGTCCATGAAGCGTTCGATGGCGCCCGGCCAGGCCTCCACATCTCCGATCGGGTCACCGCTGGCGAGCATCACGCCGGAGACGACCCGGTAGGTCACGGCGGCCTTGCCGCTGGGCGAGAAGACGACGGCCTTGTCGCGGCGCAGCGCGAAGTGGCCCAGGGAGTCGCGGCCGCCGTGCTTGTCGAGGAGGCCGCGCAGACGGACCTCGTCCTCCTCCGTGAGGCGCGCGGCGGGGTGTTCGGGCCTGAAGGCCAGGTAGATCGTCGTGACGGCCGTGAGCAGGCCGAGGGCGCCCAGGGAGAAGGCGACCGTCCACGAGGTGTTGCCCTGGTAGTCGACCGGGCCCTCGAAGCCGAACAGGCCGTACAGGACGTGCGTAATGCGATCGGCCAGGCTCGGGTCGCCCACCATGCGTTCCGGGTGGGCGCTGACGATGATCAGTCCGAGGACGAGGGAACCGGCGCCCATGAGGACGAAGTTGGCGAGCGCGCGCCACCGGCTGCGCGGGTCGGGCAGCGCCGCGAACTGGTCGCGGTGGCGCAGCAGGGGCGCGAGCAGCGCGAGCGAGATGAGCACGCCCACCAGGGAGTGCCGGTACGTGAACTGCGCGACCGCGCCGGCCGGGAGCAGCACCACGGCCGCGCGCCAGGCCCGGCGCTTGTGGCGCTTGAGTCCGTGGGCGAGCAGCAGCAACAGGACGCCGGCGCTGAGCGAGAGCGCGGCGGCGAACGGTCCGAGCGCGCCGGGCAACACCTCGGCGAGGGCGTGCATACGGCTGTGCCGGAAGCGCGGGAAGACGCCCGCGGCGATGTCCAGAAGGCCTACGAGGGCACACGCTCTGCCGACGAGCGCGGGTACGGCTTCGGGGCGCGGGCCGCGAGGTACGCGCCCCACTCGGTGTGGTCGGACCGGAACCGGGCCCGACATTTCCTCATCTGTCCTGACAGACATCGCATCCCGTAGTTCTGCGAGAGACCTTGGATCCGGTACCGACTCGGGCATCCGGCGACATTGCGCCCTCTAGGACGGTGTCTTACACGGAGAGGTTCACTCATCTCTCCAAAGCTGGTTCAAAGGGCGAGGAAAGCGGAAGCAACCAATGGGTCTCACGAGTAACAACACGCTGGCACTGGCGGTTCTGGCGGCCGTTGTGCTGTTCGCCGGCACGGTGTGGCTGTGGCCACGGCTGGCGCGGCGGTCCTGGCGTGCCGTCGGAGGGCGCGTGGGACTGTTACTCACGACCCAGGTGGTGCTCTTCGTTTCGGTGGGCCTCGCCGCCAACCAGGCTTTCGGGTTCTACGCCTCCTGGGCGGATCTGTTCGGGCGGGAGACCGCCCAGGGTGTGGTCGTCGACCACACCACCGGCGCTCCCTCGGGTGGGCCCCTTCAAGTGATCGAGACGGGAAGGGTGCGAGGGGCGACCGGGCTCCGGCCGTCGTCGGGCGGGCAGATCGAGAAGGTCGACATCGTGGGCCGTACGACAAACATCGCCACGCGCGCGTACGTCTACCTGCCGCCCGAGTACTTCCAGCCGCGATACCGCACCCGGACCTTTCCCGCTGCCGTCGTCCTCACCGGTTATCCGGGTACGGCGCAGGCGCTGGTGAGCAAACTCCACTACCCGCGCACGGCTTTGGATCTCGCCCGGGACGGTCGTATGCAGCCGATGATCCTGGTGATGCTGCGGCCGACGGTGGCACCGCCGCGGGACACGGAGTGCGTGGACATCCCAGGCGGGCCGCAGACCGAGTCGTTCTTCGCCAAGGACCTGCCCGACGCCGTACTGGCGCACTACAGGGTGGGCCGGAAACCGGGCAGCTGGGGCATCATCGGTGACTCCACGGGCGGCTATTGCGCGCTGAAGCTCGCCCTGCACCACCCTGGGGTGTACGCCGCCGGGGCGGGCCTGTCGGCGTACTACGACGCGCCCAAGGACCCCACCACGGGCGATCTCTTCCACGGCGACAAGGGACTGCGCGACCGTGCGAACCTGTGGTGGTACCTCAAGCACATGCCCGCGTCGGACACTTCACTGCTCGTCACCAGCAGCAAGGTCGGCGAGGCGAACTACAAGGACACGCTGAAGTTCATAGAGCGGGTGAAGGACACCCGGCTGACGCGCATCTCGTCGATCATCCTCGAAAGCGGCGGGCACAACTTCAACACCTGGCGGCGGGAGATTCCGCCGACGCTTCAGTGGATCAGCGGACGACTTGACGGCCACTGAAAATGATCTTGCGGATCTCGCCCTTCTTGCCGACCCTGTCCCGCCAATCCTGTCGTTCCTGCCGAATTGAGTGGCGGATCTGATTCCTGATGACGTGTGAAGGCTGCGGGATGGCTGTCTTTTTACGGGCCGGGGCACCATGATTCGCCTACGCGCGGTAAGTTTCTGGCCATGCCACGTGGACGTCACCGCCATTCCCCGCCCTTGCACAGGCTGCTACCCCCGTCGGCGATCGCTGGCGTGTCTGTCGTATGCGCGCTAGGCCCCTGGGTGTTCACCCAGCCGATGATGCTCCGAGGGCTGGCCGCGGCCGCCGCGGCGACCGCGGTCATCGGCGCGGTCGTGTTGCGCCACAGGGACGCACAGGCGGGCCAACAGGTCGCCGACCTCACGCGCGGGCGGGCGAGCGACGAGTGGCGGTACGAGGAGCGGGTCGCCGAACTGGAGAGCGACCTGGACGAGTCGCGCGAGCTGCGGGTCAAGCTGGAGCAGCGGCTGCGGGCCAAGCGGTCGGAGCTGGCGGGGCTGCGCAACGAACACGCGGCGCTGCTGCGGCGGTACGCCACGGCGGAGACCGAGCGGGCGAGCGCCCTGGAGGGCCGCCGGCTGCTCGAGATAGAGAGCGCGGATCCGACCCGCGAGCTGATGCCGGCGCCGGCCGCGTCCGCTGAGGAGGCGGGGGCTGTGGCTGCCCCGGCAGAGGCGGCGGCCGACGAGGCGGCGGAGAGCGCCGAGACGGCGGAGGCCGCGGAGGGCGCGGAGGACGCGCAGGATTCGGAAGGCGCGCAAGGGGAGCCCGAGGCTCCCGCGGCCTTCGCGTCGACGGGTTCCCAGCTGTTCCTGCGGGCGAAGGGCGCGTTGGCGCGCTTCGGCGACGAGCGCGACGAGCGCGACGAGCGCGACGAGCGCGACGGTACGGCGAAGGCCGAAGCGGAGGACGCGGAGCCTGAGGGCGCCGAGTCCGAGGACATCGAAGCCGAGGACGTCGAAGCCGCGGACGTCGAAGCCGAGGACGTCGAAGCCGCGGACGTCGAAGCCGCGGACGTAGAAGCGGTGGATGCCGAAGCGACGGACGTAGAAGCGGCGGACGCCGTGACGGCCGGGGCCGACGAGGCCGCCGCCCCCGTCGCGGATGCCGAGCCCACTGACGTCGAGCCCGTCACGGCCGGCGAGGTCAAGAGCATCGCGTCCAAGGGCATCGCGTCCAAGGATCCAGCCAAGGACAGGTCGAAGGGCAGGCCGAAGGGCGTGCCCAAAGGCGAGCCTGAGGGTGCCTCGGACGGTGAGCCGGTGAAGGTCGGCTCCGCCGAGGGGGCCGCGGCCGGTGCCGCCGGGAAC
>Ga0307516_10008688_pt1 | contig 11430 bp, 16 predicted proteins | sample 19_EM_MG_FD_203310 | JGI IMG/M metagenome (GOLD analysis project Ga0307516, IMG submission 203310) | Populus trichocarpa ectomycorrhiza microbial communities from riparian zone in the Pacific Northwest, United States - 19_EM | ecosystem: Host-associated > Plants > Roots > Unclassified | place...
GATCTTCGACGGAAAACTAATTTGATCGGTGGAAGGCCGGCAGTCGGTAAGGAATGAAAGGAATGGGAGTTGGGCGGGTGATGTCGGGTGGCACGATTTGCGTGCCTCCTTACGAGATGAGCCATTCTGACAGGCAAGGTGGGATTTCGACAGCCCTTTGAACGAAAGGCGACGCCGGCGTGGTGGGAACGTATTGACGCGCCCCGCGGCGTCCGTTCCGGTTGAATGTACGGTGATATGGGGAGAAGGGGATCTTTTTGGTGGAGGAGATCCCACGAGCAGGCAAAACGTTTCGCGCTCAATTGGCTCACCACCGTTCACGCCACCCGAGGAAACGGCGAGTCAGAATATGTAACGCGTCTGAAGATAAGACGTGACGCGTGGTCGGCAAGGGTTGGGCCCAGAGCGGGTGGGATAGATTTGATAGAAAGAAGAAGATGATGGAGGTTGGCGAGAAAAATTCCCGATCACTGCCCGATCACCCAGCTAGGCCGATTTGGCCCCGCGCGACAGCGGTCCGCGTTGTGTTGGGAAACGGTTTGGGAAATGGACGGAGTGGCCGGTTTCCCCTTTTTTTCTTTTCTTTTTTTTCTCTGGGCGATAAGGTGCTTATTGAGTCCTTAAAGGCGTGCCTGTCTGTCTTAACATCACTCGTGCTTCTGCCCATCCTCATCCCCATGGCTTCTTCCGAGCTTGAACCGCGTCCTGGTACTGCCCGCACCGCCAGCGACGACGACCCCCCCTCCCAGCCAGCCACCCCCCACACCCCCCACCAACGCTTCCAACTCCCCAACGTCGTCGCCGGCTTCAGCCCCGGCCTTCGTTCTGGACCTCAAGGTGGCTTTTTCACCGGTGATGCCTCCGAACAGAGCAGCATCGCAGAGGTCAATCGACCAGGCACCGGCTTCAGCTCAACCACCCCCTCTGTCTTTACTCGAGATTCTTTCATGTCTCCCCCAGTCCGTCCGACGACCGGCTACCAGTCTATCCATGCTCTTAGGCCGCCTCCAAAGTCCACCAAACCCTCCACCATGTTGACCGGTGAAATCGACAAACCCTGGAAATCAAAGAACAACTCCCAGATGCGTATCGCCTATTGGATCACTTACGCCGCCGCCGCCCTCGGCATCATTGCAGGCGCCTTGCGATGCTACTTCGGTTGGCAGGGCGTACCTAGGCTCGGAAATCTTTGCCAGGTTATGGAAGAAGAGTTTGAGACGCTCAACAAGGATATCTGGTCCCACGATATTGATCTCGGCGGATTTGGGTATGTAATTTTCCTTCTACTCAACATCCTCTCATCTGTTCATCAATTGATCGCCCTTCGACAGGAACGGTGAATTCGAGATGGCAACCGATTCACCTACCAACTCTTTCGTCAAGGATGGAAAGCTGTACATCCTGCCCACCCTGACTTCTGACCTCATTGGGAGAGACGCCATCCTCAACGGTTATACCTATAACCTCACCGGCTGCACCAATGAAGACTGGAAAGCCTGCGGTGTCGTCAGCAATTCAACCACCGGAACGGTCATCAACCCGGTTCAAAGCGCTCGCCTGACTACCCGCAAAAGCCACAACATCCAGTTCGGAAGGGTCGAGGTTAGGGCCAAGATTCCTACCGGGTATGCGTTTGTCTCGCGTTCCCTTTCGCGACCTTTGCTGAAACCCCTGAAAGCGATTGGCTCTGGCCCGCGATTTGGATGCTTCCGGTTGATAGCACCTATGGACCCTGGCCAATGAGCGGGTGAGTTACGTGACCCCCTTTCGTGGACGACGCTAAACGCGTGGCCAATAGAGAAATCGACATCATGGAGGCGCGAGGGAACGGACCATCGTACCCCAAACAGGGAACAAACGTCGTTCGAGGCTCCCTCAACTGGGGTCCGATGACCGAGTTGAACCGGGTGTGGAAGACATACGGATGGTGGGCGATGCGAAGGGGGTCCTACGCTCAGGATTTCCACACCTACGCCGTCGAGTGGGATCAAGATTTTATGTGAGTACCACGAGCGACGACGGGACCACGCGTGTACTGACGGCACGGCGCTTCGCAGTCGGATTTATGTCGACAACAGACTTCACCACATGATGACCCTCAATATCAACAAACCCTTTTGGGACCGCGGTGAATTCCCCCAGGTCATCAATAACGGTTCCGACTACATTGCCTTGAGGAATCCTTGGGCCAGTGGAAGTCCCGCTGCACCATTCGACAAGCGTACGTGTTCTTTCTCGTTCAGACTGGACAAACGGAGGTGATACTTTGTCGGGACAGCCTTCTACCTGATCATCAACGTCGCCGTTGGTGGAACGAGCGGGTGGTTCCCGGATGGTTTCGGAGAGAAGCCCTGGTTGGATGGCTCGCTTAGTATGTCACACCCCGTCCTCTGTCCCCGATATCACGCTCATCCTGGTTTGTGCCTAGCTGCAATGTCTGAGTTTGCCAAGAAACAGGACGAATGGTACTCGACCTGGCCACAGGACACTGAACAGAGGGCTTTCATCATGTAAGTTATCCCTCCACCTTCTCCGTACGTTTGCGGTATTCAATGAGGGCATGCAGCGATTCTGTCAGGATGTGGCAGAAGTGTTAGACACTCGTAGATTTTCTTTTTCCTCCTTCCCTTCACGCATGGACAATTTATCACACGCTTGCCGTATTGCAGGGGGGATTGATCGACGTCTGATGGTAATTCTGCTTCCCTCCAAACGAGTCGATCACCGGTAACCATCTTGTAGCATGACGTCAAGCGCTGATCCCTTTGAGGGACCCGATGGCGATCGCCCTTTAACACCACCTTGGCATTTACACTATCCGTTCCTAATCTCCGTTATTTTTGTTCCCTCTCGCCTTTTCCAAATGATGATCGCTGTCTGTTGATTTCCCCGGCTGAACTTGCTCGTGTCGTGAAGGATGGCATTACGGCGGCCCTGCGATCTTTGCAACCGGTGTTCCAGCCCAGGGCAGTCGCCGGATCGGCTAAGCAATTGACTCTGTTCTATCTGGATATTCTCACCACTCTTGTCATTCAACTTGAAACCGTTCCCGGAAGGACAATGCCAAAAATAACCAGACGCCGAGCGAAACGAGACCAAGACCGGCCCTGGACCGAAATATGGGAACGTGATACAAGATGGAATGAAGAATGAAAGGCCAAATGCGTGGGGAACTGAGACGGAATATGGATTACATGCATACGACCTGTCCGAGATGATGTAGGCGAGGATACGATGAGATGAAGTGAGATGAAACAAAACACCAATACATTACGGTGAAGCGAGTATCTCAACACAATCCCAGCCCGGGGATGTAGTGTAGATTTGGGGAGGCTACAAGCAAGGTTGACCTGCCAAGGAGAGCAAGCGCCCATGGCGACGGTGAACTCGGAAATGCCCGCTCCGTAAGGAAGCATTCCGAATCACGTGGATCAATATACAGGAAGGAGAGAAGGGGGGTGGACTCCAAAGGAGTATGGACTTTCCTCCGCCAGTACGGGCTCGTGTAGGAACCTGGGGGGTGGGGGGGAAACCGCCTTCCAAACTTGGAGAAGAATATCGGAGAAAATGGCCACACCGCGCAACCCGTCAGTGTACTGGAGCCGGTTCGGTTCTCCTCGGTCCTCTCACTCAACCACCGTTGGTCGGTGAGATCCTCAAGCTCGTGCGGCAAAGGGTTGAAGGTCTCCGGGAGGTAGGTACCGTCGGGAGTTTTGACGAGTCCCCAACCCTCCTACGAGATATCCGGAAAGGGATCTAACCAGGATCCCTCCTTGCGCAAAGCCTCAACCTCTTCGTTCGCCGTCACAGTGGAATGACATTCGCCCGAATTGTGTCGTTGGATCGGTACTGGCTTCTGGCTCGGTTCCTGAACTACCAGGATCCCCAAAGTGGGTTCTTCAGTCGTTCGTGGTCGCTCGACAGGGTCAGATACGGCTGGATTGGATTGCTTTTGTACCTGAACGCCCCCACATAGCTCTGATGAAGCCGGCCCGTTCCAAGCCGCAGATGGTTCGCCCAACCGTTGGTCGTTATTGACTTGTCGGGACGCTGGCGGCCTGGCTTGGTCCTGTGATGCGGCTCGAAGGGGTGTAGGACGACCAATCGGCTCCTCCACCTGGAATACCCCACGCCTGCTCGAGGGGCGGATGTTGGGTGGGGCCGGTCCTGTCGGGGGGTTGACCAGATAGTTCTGTTGATCGGTGAACAGGACAGCAGCCTCTTTCGCCTGTGTTTCCAGCGGGCCGGGGGTGGTGGCCCAGGTGCGATTCTGCCCACAGTCGTGGTCGGACATCAGATCTCAGACGTCCACCACCGCCCGAGTCTGTTCATCCACAAGGGGAGGCTCGAACGCTTCCCTCACAGCATCTTGTTTTGTTGGTAACTCCTGTAGACGATTCACACGGGCCTGCCTGGCCAGTTGAGATGTGTCGGAACCCTAGGAAATCATCAGCCACCTAATGTGCGCGGGAAACCCATTACCTCACAGTCACCGGACGTGGGTATCTTTGGTTCGCCCTCCGTGGTGAACGCTTGGGTCGGTTTGCTGGACGGCGGAGGGGGAATCGTCCGGAGATGGAGCGGTATCCAGCGGTGGAGTGGGAAGGTCCATTGCAAGATCACGAGATCCAGCGATAGTGGGCCGTGGTTGTTGATACTGGATCTGCGTAGGCCGGGTGCTATTCATTAGCACCGTACCCTCATATTCTCGGGTAGACCTGGTAGGGGGCCTGCGCCCTTTGGTAGCGATGGGCCGACGGAAGGTTCCCGATGCCGTGGTATCAGTAAGGTATCGTGGTGCTGAGGCCCATCGGTTAGGCATCAAAGTCTCAGTTACGGGCTCCTGCGATCGTGAGTGTTGTAGGCCCGCGCTCGGGTGCTGAGGCGATTCTATGAATGTTCCATTATGGAGTCCGGGGGTCGGGATAGGAGGCTTGCAGGTCATAATACTTGGGGCACAACATCCGAGGATGTGTGGACAAACCTCGAGACAGCTGCCCCACAATGGTGTTTTTGGCGGGCAAAGTTCGTGGCTGCCAAAGGGATTTCATGCCCCTTTCCCTTGATTGACTACGAACGGGGGTGCGGCCCACGCACAGTCCCTGTGGGTGAGGCCGGGATTGTGGATAAGGTTGATGGTGGGCTGTTGGGTAGGTGGCTGGGGGCCTGGAGATGGGGCTGTGATTCCGGGGTGGGCTTTCGGTTGAGGTATGTGCGGCATACAAGCTGACAGGCCGTCCTGGGCCGGGTTTGAGGTGCTTGAATGTCGATAGCCCCAGGGTGACTCGGACCGGCGGAGTATAGCAATGGGGTAGCAACCGGAAGGTGGTTTGTACATGACATTGCGCGACCACCAAGGTTGTAACTAGAGGAGGGTATGTATCAGTGAAGGTGAGAGGACGAGTGGGTGAGGCACGCACCCCAGAGACCTTTGCGGAGTTGCTTTCCCACCTGTGAGGGTAGCGAAGAAGGATGTCAAGCTGTCTACAAAACTCGCTCTCGTCGTTGGGGTCGAGTCGTGCCACCCTAATGGTACGTATGGTGAGAATGTGCATAAACTGATGGCCATCAACAACTCGCCTGTATAGACAAATGTTGTGCACAGTCGGGTGTGCCTGTGCAAGTGATAGTACGTCCTATGCCCGGGGTTCTTGCATTTGAAGGCGCACTGCGATGCAAAACTCGTCACCGGTGGGATTTGTGGTGCTGGGCGATCAAACCTACTTTAACGGTTACCCTGTCGAAATGATAGGGCTCACTGGACAAACGCACACCCCGAGGCCGTGTCCACCTGGAGTGGCTATAAGTAAACGCGTCGGGGACCCTTGTGGGTCGCCGGTTTCGGTTTCAAGGCCAAACGATCACGTGATCTACGTTCCATGGCTGGTCGTGGTCGTGGGTGCACTATCCACGGTTTGAAAACCAGCAGGATCCAAGCGATTGAAGGGTTGAGCGTCGGGATTCGGGATCGTGGTTACCTTTGTTCATTCCCTCAGGAATTGGGCATCGGAGATGGGAATTAGCACCCACACCTTGGCCGTTAGACGAACCGGAGACGGAGACTGGCGAGACGGAGCCGTCGCAGTATCAGCAGTAACGTTTCGGCAGTACAAGCGGAGCATGGCACCTGAGACTTGTATGATAAGATGATGGAGAGTCCTCAAGGGGAACGGTGGGCGTGACTGTGACCTCAGGCAGTACAGTCTGCAACGGAGGGTAAGTATATTTGGAGAGGAAATGTAAAAAATAACTTGTTCTCTCCCTCCATCTCTTCCACTATGTCCAACTGGTGCGCGCGCTCTCTCCTTCTCTCTGCCCAACTCTCACTCATCCAGACCCCTAGGCTAGACATAATCTTCTTCGTAGTTGTACGTCGGCGCGTGCACAGCAACGATTAGCACCTCATTCCCTTCGCAGGGCCTCGCTCTATTCATCGGTGTAGTCGCCGGCGCAGTTTATGCTGCAAAAGCAATCTCCAACACTATCGATGAAACAAAGAAATCGTACGTGCACCATCCTTCCCACTTTGTCCAATCTCTCACTATTCACCAGGCTCAACGAAAAGGGAGTAAACGTCAGTGCTTCCGGAATCTCCTTAAAGACGAGCAAACACTTGACAAGGGAAGACTACCTCGATGCTACTCAGCGGTCGGTTCTCTTCAAGGTCCCACTTCGCTTATTCCCCTTTTCCCTGACCCACTTGCCGTTCACAGGGGTATGGTCAAGGCCATCCAAACAAGCACCATATCTGTTCCGGACTCGGGCGTCATGGCCCATCCAGACGGGGGTCAGCACCACCCGCCCTCGGTGAAGCGCAGTTCTACCAGCGGAAGTAATCGCAGCGTGGATAGCGCCAAGAAGAAGTCGAGCTTATTCGGTCTTCGCAAGAGCGCGAGCAAGCATTCAAACCACAGCACATGAAGTACTCGTGTCCGATCCCGAACGTCGTCTCGGATGTCTATTTCCTTCGTACTCTGCAGTGGTTTCGGGTTCATATAAAGGGCGAATGTACACCTGCGTATTTCATCTTCACAGCTTTTCCGGACTTGAGTTTAGCATAATTATCGATAGTAAATTATACTCTTGCCTTTTCCTCCTCCAACGCCTGTTTCACCGCTGCGAGCACCTTTCCGTGAGCTGGTTTCCCCGCCGCCACCACGCCTTGATTCTCCCGAAGTTCTCTCCCCAATCCAAAATTTAGCGGTCGCCCACGAGCGTCTGTGATAACACCACCTGCTTCTTCCACAAGCAGGGATCCCGGCGCATGATCCCAGATCTTCTCCACGTAACCTGACGTCGCAGGGAGCCTGAGATAGATTCCCCCGTCTCCTCTGGACAGCGCGCAATATTTCGCTTGGCTGTCCATGCGCGTTGGTGGCCTTGTGATGTTGAGCAGCTGAGAGACTCGATGATTGAATGAATGGGATGAATGTGCAGCCTCTACTGATTCCAATATGTTGAGGTCACCATCAGAAAATGCGGGTATTTTCACCGGGACAGGGTTCGACCCGGAGAGGGACATCTGTTCTGCTCCCTGCCCTCGAACGGCCACGAACATACACCCTTTTGACCCGTCAGGTTTTGATGTGTCCTGGGAAAGATTTGGGCAACCGATGACGCCAACCTGCACCTTGGAGTCAACGATCAGAGCAAGGCAGACAGCGTATTGTCCCCCCCGAAGGAAGCCTTTCGTTCCGTCAATGGGGTCTAGGGCCCACATCCCTAAGATAACAAAATCTTGTCAGCTGAGATAAGCGCAGGGAATTGGAGCCCAAAACGCACGCCCAGTTGGACCCCCAGAGTACGTGCCACGGTCAATGGCGTCCAGGAGTTGATCCGATGTATGAGTGTGCTTGGGCCCCAAACCCCATTCCGCCATCTCTCCGAGGCCCAGTTCCCCAACCAGGTTCTCCCCCGCAAGACTGACTATCCGGGTTCGTAACGTGGCGGCTTCTGGTGAGTCTCCTCGCAAGTCCTTTGCATCCTCCTCTCCAACAATGGGGTCATCTGGAAACGCACGACTAAGGATCGTGTTCACAACCGCCTGTGCGGAGAAATCTCCCACTGGACTCTCTTTGATCAGCGGGGTGAGAAAGATCCACAGGAAGAGGGACTCGCCAGTTACTGGAGATTTGTCGCCCTTGATCAGGGTCTCGTTCTTTACAAGGTTGTTGAACACAGCGGAGGTCAACCCGCACGCACGCCTCACCGCACTTATCGCGACTTGCCTCTCGGTGGCGAAGAGCAGTGACATCTTTTGCGGCACGTGATCTAATCCTGCTTCCCACAATCAACCCCGGCGTCTCACTCTCAGGCCATGGTTCCAACAGAAAGTACCACGACATCACACTGGTGGTGAAACGGTTATCATCCTTGCCTTCCAGTGCCCACCCGAGAGCAAGGGGCGGGGGTTCGACTCCCTCCCAGTGTAACCTTTTTCCTTGCTCTCTGGTGGTGCCCTGGCCAAGTCACTGCATATAAGTATACATAGTGCACGAGCATGTAGTCTAACCGTCAATGTCCATCCCAGAGAATTTTCCAGGTAACTTGTGCATTACTTTCTTCTCCCTCTTTGCCTGCCTTTTAAGAACCTTTCGATTTAACGGGCTGGCCGGTTGGATAGGCCCAGCGACATCTTCCAGATCGAATGCTCTCCGTCTCTTGCTGCCCAGCAAGAGACCCGAGTCTCGCTCCATGAACTTTCGCTGCCGAGCAGACATATTCGACAGAAGAGACTCGTCCATAGTCACCGAGGCCATAGACGGTGAGCGCGCTCGTTTGCGAGAACCTGCCAACATCCCTGGTTCTTCATCGCTCATGGGAATCCTGTTGTGATGCGTTCAGTCGGGATGCGGTGGAATGATTCGGCCGCCTTACACATCCTGGTTAGGTTCGTCGTCCATTCTCTCTCCCTGCACCACCGTCACACCCGAATCTTCCGTGTCTCCCATCTCGGCGTCGAAAGCATTATGATCAGCATCCCCAAAAAGACCATCCAGTGTAAATGGCTCGGATAATTCCGCAACGATTTGCGCTTGGCCGACGTTCTCAGCCCCCGGAGCAATGATACGGTCTCCGCCACTGCGGAAGGTAGATGGAATCGACGATATGTGGGTCGTGGGCGGAGTTGACATGTAGGGGATCTTTTCGTGGTTCCAGTCCGTGAGAACTTGCCTCGCGGCGGCTAGGATATCGGGTGTACCGCCCTAGACGATACTTACCATTAGTCATATCAGAGCTGACGAACGATGTGTCGTACCTTCAGTAGCCGCCCCGTCGTTAAAGCCATCATCGTCAAGAATTCGAGAGTTTCTTCGACCTGGGGAAGGTTGTATATCCTCTTCAATAGCTCGTGATCCGTCCTTGACAGGATCTGTTCCACGAGGGCGATAGGGTCCTCGACATCTTCCACCTTGATTGCGTTTCGGAGCAGAACAGTGTCCTTCTTCTTCGACTTGCCACCGTAGTCAAAATCGTCATCATCAAAGACGACGCCAGGTGAATCGACGATTTTAATACCCCGCTCGAGCTGGATCGTTTGAAGGTCCTTGGTATGACCTGGTTGCGCCGCCACGGAACACACCTGAAAGGACGACTTGAATTGAAGGAGATTGACATGGGAGGTGACTGCGTACCTTTGCCCGCTTTAGGGAGTTGATCAAGCTGCTTTTCCCAACGTTTGGATAGCCCACCACACCGACAGTTACACTCTGAGAAGAACTGGGTTTGTAGGCCTTGAGCAGCCGTACCAGGGCGGGAGCTGTCGTCGAGGAGAGATTGGTTCTCTGGTGCGACGAGGCCGATCGAAATGGGAGGGTGGGGGTCGAGTGCCTCAGATATCGTAACCACGCCTGGGCATTATCCTTCGGCACCAAATCCACCTTGTTCAACACGAAGACGAGTTTCTTCCCTTCAGCTTCTCTGCGTCTGACTTCTTCCTCGACGAGACGACTCCGGCAGCCTTCTGGGTCTCGGGCGTCCAAAACCAAGAGGATGATGTCACCCTCGTCGATGACTCTGTGAAGCATGCGAACGTAGTGTCTCTTAGCTTGCTCTCTGGTTTTATGCCGAACATCTGCAGATGAAGAAGGGCCGGTCTCGTCTTCGACGAAGGCCGAGGCTTCAGCAAGTTCAGCAAGTGATGATATGGTTGGCTCAGATGTCATCTCAGTGTCAGGGCCAGCGTGAGGGGTGGAGAGCGTCTGCCATAGCGGTGAGTTAACCTTGAGGGTGCTTTATGAGGCAGATTACTCACCCATCTGGCCTTCCTGTTTTCCATACCCCGTACCTTGGCGGATAGGTCGGGTAACCGCGGGACACCAGGGTCCTTCTTGAGTTCTAGTTGGAGGGCGTGAGACCTCTGTGATCAATTTATGCGATGGAAACACATACTGGACTTTGCGGGGACACCGTGTTTCTTGATTTCTCAGAAGGAATCGTCGGTCAAAAGAGTAGATAGCGGCCATCGATGCCAAACGGGAACTCACTATTCCTCCCCATTCCCAAGAGCGAGGGGCTTGTGGCAAAGCTGGCTTGGAAGTAACGGAGGCTATCTTTTTTTTTTTGACAAACCTCCCTCGATCCACGTGATCGGGTTACCTCCCTCCTCCCGAATCTGCGCCTATCATGTCCGACGACCCAGCGGGTGTGTGCGCAGTTGCGTGTGCGACGGCCTGCCTCGAATTAATTGGCGGAGTCTGCCTCGACTTTGCGTCAATCAGTAAATCCCCTCGGGCTCTCGTCGCTCATGCACCTTTGACAATCCTCTGCAGCCCATCCGTGCACCAGCCGTCTTTGCTCGTGGTCGTTTGGTTCCGGGGCGAACGTTGAAGTCGAAGACGGAGATCCCGGGGAACGAGACTTCCTCATACCCAAGTCACAAACGCAGGGGGGAAGCAGAACCACTGCAGCTGTAGTCCGCCAAAACCAACCGCCACTGTCTCCAACCATGTCCCAATCTCCATCCGGCCCATGAGCCGGCCCGTTTATTCACCTGCGCCCAATCCACCAACGTATCGATATCCTCCGAGTAGTTACAGCATATCTGAGTAGATTGTAGATCGCCCCATGTAATAATGTCTTGCATTCGATCTCTCTCACGTTTTCTTGTCTTCCACTTGGATGTCTTCATATGCCCTGTCAAATCTCCCCGTGGAACTATTCGTGGGGTCCTTGAATATATTGACATTCTTGACATTGTACGCCTAAAATTCGTATGGACCTCTCCCATTCATCCAAAGACTTCTCTGATACAAATTGATTCAAGCTTGACCTTAATGCCTACGTACCGCGTCATCTGCTGTTCAAACCACATCAAGTACCGAGTCGACCTATTTTCTCGCAGGGCTTGAGGATGGCAATCATTACGATTGTGCGACCTGGCAGAACCTCAACGGATCCTCCGTTCGTACTAGTCCAACTGGGACAACC
>Ga0307516_10008689_pt1 | contig 11427 bp, 17 predicted proteins | sample 19_EM_MG_FD_203310 | JGI IMG/M metagenome (GOLD analysis project Ga0307516, IMG submission 203310) | Populus trichocarpa ectomycorrhiza microbial communities from riparian zone in the Pacific Northwest, United States - 19_EM | ecosystem: Host-associated > Plants > Roots > Unclassified | place...
GCAGGGGCCTCGTACACCCTTCCCTTATGGCCAAACATTTGTGAACCCGGAACAGAAAGGCACCAAGTCTGGCGCTCACTACGTCTTCAAGGATGTTCCCCCAAATGGCGGTTGCGCCGTTGTCCGACTGAAGCTGACCCCAATACCTCCATCGGCCGACGATCCGACGCTCGGTGACGAAGGGCTCTTCGACGAAGTCATCGAAGACCGACGAGAAGAGGCGGACGAATTTTATCATTCATTGACGATGGGTGCAGTCACCGATGATTTGAAGCAAATTATGAGGCAGGCTCTGGGGGGAATGCTCTGGACGAAGCAGTACTACCAATTCATCCAAAGGGAGTGGCTAACTGGAGATCCACTCCAGCCGCCACCTCCCCACGAACGTAAAAATGTCCGAAACAAGGTGAGCGAGACTTTTTGTGAGTCGGGATCCAGTACTGACACCTGCCGCAGGACTGGCCACACATGCATGTCGCAGACGTCCTTTCTATGCCAGACAAGCGAGTTGCGATCACGTCCGTCGCCTTCAGTTTTCTAACAGTCTGATTCAGATGGGAGTATCCGTTCTTCGCCGCGTGGGACACCGCGTTCCACTGTATCCCGCTAGCGGTTGTTGACCCCTCGTTCGCTAAGAAGCAACTCGATTTGCTTACTCGGGAGTGGTACATGAAGCCTGACGGTCAAATTCCCGCGTATGAGTGGAACTTCGGAGACGTCAATCCCCCTGTACACGCTTGGTGAGAAGAATTCCACCCCATTGAGCTTGTGCATTAATATTTTCCCAGGGCTACGTTCCGTGTCTTCAAGATTGAAAGGAAGCTGCACGGTCGTGAAGACCTTCCCTTCTTAGAACGCGTGTTTCAGAAGCTGCTCTTGAACTTCACTTGGTGCGTACAGTGATTACCGTCTGCGCATTCGCCTTTCACCAACAACCCTCCGTCTAGGTGGGTGAACCGCAAGGATTCAAGCGGACAAAATGTCTTCGAGGGTGGATTCTTGGGGCTCGATAACATCGGTGTCTTCAACCGTTCCGAACCGCTGCCTACTGGGGGAACACTCCGCCAAGCGGACGGAACGGCTTGGATGGCGTTCTACTGTCTCAACATGTCAGAGGTTCAGATTCCCATGCTTGTGAATAATGTTGACTCTCTTCAGGCTGAATATCGCCCTTGAACTCGCCAAACACAACCCGGTGTACGAGGACATTGCGTCGAAATTTTTCGAGGTGGGTTAGTAGGTGCTCCTGGTGGTACAATTCCTGATATTCCAATAGCACTTCATCTTTATCGCAGATGCGATGACATACAAGATCGGCGAGAACGAACAGAGTCTCTGGAGTGATGAAGATGGATTATACTATGATGTCATCCAGTTCTCCCCAGGAAACTCCATGCAACTCCCTGTGCGCAGTCTTGTTGGGTTAATCCCGTTGTACGCCACCCTCGTCCTCGAGCCCGCCACGATCAATCGTGTCCCGGGTTTCAAGAAACGGATGGAGTGGTTCATTGACAACCGGCCTGAGGTATCCGCGAGGAACATGGCAAACATGAGGGGTAAGGAATTTAAGCTAATAACGACTCCACAAGCTAACACCTTCACTAGTACCTGGTAGGGGAGAGCGCAGGCTCCTTGCTTTGGCAGACAAGGATAGGTTGGTCAAGATACTGGAGAAGATGCTGGACGAGGATGAGTTCCTGAGCGAACACGGCATCCGGTCGTATGTTCGCTGTGGTATCGGAAATCGTCTCGTGGTTCACTCAGCTACAGGTTGTCGAAGAAGCATAAGGATCAACCGTGGGGTATGGACGTTCATGGCAGCCGGCACGAGGTCGGATACTGGCCTGGCGACTCGCTGTCAGGAATGTTTGGTGGGAACTCAAACTGGCGTGGCCCAATTTGGCTCGCTGTGAACTTCCTCTTGATCGAGAGCTTACAACGGTTCTATCAATACTACGGCGACGATGTACAGGTTGGTGCCGACGATATCCACGTATCTTCCGTACTGAACTCATTGCCCTCAGGTAGAGTGTCCGACAGGAAGCGGGGAGTACATGAACTTGGTCGAAGTTGCCGAGGAGATTCAGCACCGTATCATTCACATCTTTGGGCGCGACATAGAGGGCAGGAGGTCCACCAATGGAGGAAACGATGTGCTCGATCACGATCCCCACTTCCGTGATTACGTGTGGTTCTATGAGGTATCCTGGTGTAACCCTACAAGGCTGGCGATGATCTCACCATAATTCCCCTCTAGTATTTCCACGGCGATGACGGAAGGGGGCTTGGTGCTTCCCACCAAACCGGCTGGTCTGGGCTGGTGGCGTATCACATTCTTCAAAGTGGGGCTAGCTGCCGCCTCCCCAAGACTCCAAAGAGTACGTCCGAAACCCCCAGATAAGGTGACACCAACTGAGCCATTGTCTGGATAGCTCCTCGCAGTCTCGCTCGACATTACTTTGACGTAAGTGACCCCCCATTTGGCTCATCATACCGATCTTACCATCTCCCCAGGAAACCATCGACACGATGTCCGCTGTTGAGGGTGGTGAACCGATGAGTGCGTTTAGCACGGAGATGAACACGTTGGGAGATCTATCCCCTGGCGCGTTGTAGAATTTGTTTGGTTCGTAAAGTTTCGTACCTAGAGCAGTTGTGTATTACCACAAGACCCTGATACGGTGACGTGAATGAGCCGAGATCGTTAACGTTGGAGGGGGCGGCGCCTGAAAAGGCAGGTAGCCTGGACGCGGACTCCCATCATCTAGCCGAGGAGCGCAGCCTGCTCCTGATTGAGCCGCGTACGTCCTTCCGTCATACGCTGACACCGCTTCAAGCACCTCCCTTCAACCCTGGCTCTGCACCGACGAGCCTTTGATTCTCCCTCGGATGTCTGAAGCCGGTCCCAGCATCGATCGGTCTTCCCCACCAAGCACCGACTCTTCCCCTCCCACAACCCCCAGGCCGTCCTCCCCCAGATATGGCCAGAGTTCCGCGCCAACCGACACCCCCTGTACCGACGTTTCTTCGCCGACAGATGGCACGATGGCAGTGGAACCCCCACAACCATCGTACACGCTCCCTGACCGGACGACTGCCCGCCACCTAGATCCCCCAATCACGCCCCCGTCTGCCGTCCAGCCGCTCAGCGTGAACCGGACACAGACCGCCCCTCTTCTACCACAAACCCTGCCTGAGAATCGCCCCGAGGGGTCACCATTTCAACACCGCACAACCCGCGGCCGTCTACTTGCCTTCTTCGGGTTTGGTACGGGTCCCGAACTAAGGGAGCGAAAGGACCTGATGTCGTTGATCTGGAACCTTGGTTTCAATGGCCTACAGGCACGTCCAGGGTCGGGTTACGTGCAGAGCATCGTGAATAGCTGATCATCTACAGATCACCACGATCGTCGCCTTGCTCATATATTCCTCCGAGCATTCAAGTCCTGAGTACCCCGATATCAGTGAATGGAGAGCGTGTAGCAAACCTCTCGGTTTATGGAATTCGGTGTGGGCCGTGAAGGTGGGATTTGACTGTGTGATCGTGTTCTGGGGACACCGCCGGGAGCGGGCATCACGGGCAATGAATACGTGCGTTTTTCTAATGCATCCTTACGGTGGTGTTCCATACATACTTCTCGTATCAGGGATGCAGAGGCTAGACCCCTACCAGCTCAGACCCCGGATGTTGACCCTCCTGGAACTGCACGGGCCGACACGATGCTCCCTCCTAGGGGGCTGGGCGGGACGCCAAATAGGCAGCCTCGAAACAACGCTCGCAACAACCCCGACCTCCCTCATTCCCCATTATACGCTCGGTTCGTGACTCCGGATATGGTCCCACTCCCAACGTGCTGACGGTTCTCCAGGTTATCCGTTCTCTTGTCGATTCTTTCGTTCGTCTGGTTTATTGCCTCCAACGTTTTCATATACTCCTCGCTCGACACTTGTCGGATTTCCTCGCCACACCTATGGTGGCTCACTTTCGCGATCCTCACTATAACCTACCTCATGCTCCTAGAGCTCCTGCTCCTGGGATTAATCGTCTTTGTGATTGGTCCGATTGTTTATGTGAGTTTTATGGGCGTTTTGCTTGTCCCTCCCGCTTACTCACAATTCGCACAGTTGGTCTGGAACGTGTTCTTAATGTGCATCGGCCAGCACCCGTTACAAAACCCCCACTCCATCAAACCAGAGATCGGTAAACTTTCAAAAACCGCGGTCGATAAGATTCCGTTGGTCCTTTACATTCCCACACCCGAGGATCACGAATCCGATCCAATTCCCAAACCTTCGCCCGCTCACACCTACCCTCCGACGTCACCAAAACCTAAGCCACCGAAACGGCGGTTCTTTTTCCTGAGAAAGAGGAAACCTGGGGAAACTGGCTCAAAAGAGAAGGGGAAGGCGCAGGGTGGTTCCAGCCCGGGAGATAGCTGGGAAGATAACTGGGAGAAGGGCGAATATCCGTTTGTTAGACTGGAGGGCAATCGTGCTGCATGCGCGATTTGTCTCATGGATTTCGACGAGCCGAAGCGGGTTGGAGGGCATTTGAGCGAGGGTGGTAAGGATGGTGAAGGTGGTAAAGATGGGGATGCTGAGGCGAAAGACGCTGAGGGTGAAATCGCTCAACACCCCGAAGAGCTGAAGTTGGAGGATGCTGGAGAGGGCCCTCAACCCCTGCGGCTTCTGGCATGCGGTCACGTTTTTCATGTCAGCCAAAACCCTTTCCTTTCTCGGTCGCCTCTCATGTTCACTCTGCTCTTTCAGAAAACCTGTTTAGACCCATGGTTAACGGGTGTGTCGGGACGGTGTCCAGTCTGCCAACGACCTGTCGAGGTGCAAGATTCTGGAGCTAAGAAGAAACGCAATACTCGGACATGAAACTTGGTTACTACAGACATCTTCACTTCCACACAGTAATCGGTCCTAATTGTAGAAGTACATCCCCACCCACAACCCAATGCTCGAGCCGTACGTGTAGCAATAGGCGTATGTAAATTACTACTCTATCTGCGACCCGGGACGGGTGCTGTGAGACAGACCACCCTTGGCGCCCTGGGGCGAGGTATACCTGGAGCAATGCGTGGCCAAGTGTGGCACCAACTTTGAGGTCTATGATTTCACCGATTCTGGGTTCAGTGACTGTTGTTCCTCCTCTCCCACTGGTTCAACGGGTTTCCAGACGTCTTTGGTAACGTGCATCACCTCGTACAACTGCGCCAGCTGTTCTGATGACATCTAGAGTAGTACGTCAGCGTTCGGCGTTGATTCCAACGACGAAGGCCATGACTCTCTCACCTTTTCGAATATTGTGGGGTCGAGTTTCTTGCCTTTGTAAGCACGAGCGTCCGGACCGGCAGGCAATTGGTCCAGATACACCTTCCATTGAGTGAGGAACCCCATCGTGTACACGGGGTTCGTGACGTCCTTGTGCCGGCGGAACTCTGAAGAGGAAGGGCGGGTGGGTGTGGCTCATTCCTTGGGATTGAGTGTAGGCTGACGAACCTGATTTGACGTAATCATCTCCGAGGGAACGCATCTCGAATGGGAGTGCACGGTGAGCCCTTAACAGTGCCCGGTATAGCCTGTATTGTTCACCGGCGACGACCTCTCAGCGCACGGAATAGTCGTGGGGTCACGGCCGGAAATCGAACGCACGGTATCGGCGGAAGGAGCGAGGCGCTCGCATGACGAAGGTTCAACGGTTTCGCGGTTACAGACTTTGCTAACCTGGTACACGTCGGTCTCATCGCTGCTGCCTCAGATACGCTCTCCGTCGGTGGAGTGACGGCGGACCGGAGGTGGACGGAACGGAAGAGAATGGGTGTTAACACGTGATGGGTCCCTTAAGCCCTTGGCATCAGACGGATCAAAACCGAGCAAAGCCCCTCCGTGCTCCCCCATAATCTACAGACCGTGCCAATACATTAGATCAAAGTACAGGATATGTGCCAAGGTCGCGATTCCACGAATCAATACCTCGTGGAAGGTGGTCGATTGGTCACCAGCATCCGCCCTCCGATGTCGTGACTGCGTCGGCGTTGATGCTCATCCGGGGTATCCAAAGGCGGTATTGTTGGTAGGCTGGCTCGTGCACCTGTTGTCAATAATTTAAAGCTTCTGCCGGTCCACGGGGAAGCCGCACGCCTGGTGATTCCAAGAAGTGGCGGCGAAAGTGACTCAATGGTGTTCAATTTCCTTTGACTTCGCGCCAGAGTGGGGTCAGAGCTTGGGCGACAGTGTTTGCAGCAACTTCGATGAATCCTCGCTCATCGTCATCCTGCATGCTCTTCAGAAGTCCGCGAGCTCTCCAACGATCCGGGTGGAACCTGCAAACGTCGGTCAACCCTTGAATGCCAATGGTCGAAGAGCAAAGCCTACCTCCTGTGACTCTTCTCTACGAAGACCTTGTAATCCTGAACACGCATGTGTGGCTTGACGGACGCAAAGAAGTTCTCCACCGCAGACCACTCGATATTCTCCACAGAGAAAGAGCAATGCACCATCGGCCACGGAATGTCGTCGAAGGTAAGCGGATCCTCTGACGAAAACTTGGCGTTGTCGAACTGTTCGCACAAGAAGCGATAGCGTTCCAAGGCCCTTTGAATCGTCCACGGTCCACGAGCCCACCGCGCTCGGTTCTGAGTGTGTTTCCGCTCCTTCTCTCTGCGTTGACGCTCTTCCAGTTCCCATTTCAGTCGTTCCTCCGCCTCCTTCGCCATGCGTTCACGATACTCTCGCTCCTTCCTCTCTGCTTCCGCCTTTCGCTCCCGTGCCCTCTTCGCTGCCTGCCTCTCACGCTCTTCCTCACGTTCCGCCCGTTCTCGTTCGCTCCTCGCAGCTTCCCAAAGGGGTTTATCCCTTTCCAGCTCCGCGATCTTCCTCCTGGATTCCTCGATTTTGCGCTTCTCAGCCTCGATGGGGTCCACCTCTTCCGCTTCGCCTGAGCTACTATCAGAAATGATTTCTGGCTCCGGCTGAGGCGGGGGCTGGGGGCGGCAGGGTTGGGAACTAAAGAGCTCCTGAATGAAGGCGTCCTCTCTCGCTTTTCGAGTCTTGTGGTTCCATTCCGTCTTCTGCTGGGCACGCTGCCTCCCTCGTTCCCCCCTCATCTTGCTGTAGTGCCTGGGTCGGTTCGGTGTCAGGGGTTCCGTTCGGGTGCGCTTATTTGGACGGAATGTGCTTGGACTATATACTTCATCCGCCTCGAGGCTCTCTTGGTGGAAGGGTGAGCATGGCTTACCAAAGCCAGTGGACTGAGCGTACCTTTGCGCTTCTCGGCAGTCGTCGGCCGTGAGTTTGCAGGGGTATGCACCTTCGCTAGGTCTTCCATATCGGTATCGTGTAGTTCCTGAACGGGCTCTAGTGGGGGCTGGGTGAAAACCGTTGGCGTAGGTTTCCCGTCAGCGGGCTGTCTGGATTTGGAACGTGCTCGTTGGGAAGGGTTCGGTCTCCTCTTGGGCGTCTCGGAGGAAAGGAGTTGTTCGACTTCGTCTTCTTCGTCCTTGGGGTCCGTTCGTCGTTTCTTGTGAACGTGGGGTGGTAGATCACTGCTATTCGGGGAAACCGGAGAAAGAGCACGCTTGGATGTCGAGGGTTCCGGAGGGGCATTCTTCGTATAGCTGGGGTTTGGTATGATCGTAGGGGTTTCTGGGCGGGGCTTGTAGACACAAGCATAAGCGGGGTCGAGCGTATAAATGTCCCATTGATCTTGAGAACAGTCACATATCGTTCTGGGGATGGCAGAATCATCACCTGACCTGTACAAAAGAGGGAAGGTAACTTCGTTACCCGCATATATCGACAAGCCGTGGCCAATGTTCTTCATTCTTCAGACCATCATCTTTCGTGGCCCGTGGCACGAATCGCCAGAAACCACCGGTGGGAGTTATTTCGACCACAACGCGCTTTGGGCGGTATAATTTCTCCTGAAGAGACAGATTCCGCAATCTGTCTGCCCCATCGTCTTGACGGGCAGTGAAGGGATCAAAAGAGGCAAAGTACAGCTCTGAAGCTGGATCACGTAGCAGTCGCGAGGGCTGAGTGTCATCTAGCAAACCTGGTTTCGATCCGCGTAGCTGCGGCGGTGGATTTGGGGTCGACATGGTAGCCCGAGCGCGAGAGGCGAAGGAGGTGGCCGTAGACGCGTTGATTGTTGTGGCGGCTGGCGAGGGGGTGTTTGCGGGTTGAGGTCACGTGGGCGGTCGCCGATAAGTGTTCCTGCCAACTTCGCGTGTTGTTTATAAGCTACTTCAAGTTCCCACTAGGCGTTATTCCTGAGGCTAAAGCTGCGGTTTTGAGTGAAGTTTCGTTGACCCTGGTTGTTCGGTTCTCGCTTGTTTCGCCTGCCACTCTGCCGAAAGGCAGCCGCCATGCCGTTGTCAAGTGGCAATCACCGGGCAGGTGGCTTGAAGCCGCTCGTCCACCCCAGACTTGCCCAACTTTGCACAGGATCTCAGTAAAACCAGGCCTGTAGGCGGCGGCATTACATCTGAAGCGGTGTGCCGTCCTCAGTCAAACACAGTCATTCTGACTCGCTCTCGCCCTTATAAACTCGCGTGAGTCTCGGGAAGAATTACAGTCACTTCATTTCAGGAACCTTCTAAGATCGGTGCTGCATATACCCAGCACTGACGACATTTCACCCAAATGACTACGAAATCACCAGTTAAGCAGACAGTAAAGCCCCAGATACTCGAACTCACAAGGGCACTCGATGATTCCGAGGAGGAGATCCAGGTTCGGGCCTATCGATCGCCATCCCGTCCGAGTCATTACCCATCGGGTGACTGATCCCACCGTAGACGCTATTGCTTTCCTCGAAGACCGAAGATGTGGACAAAGCGCATGACCTCACAGCTTCTCTCCTAACACGACATCGAGGAGAGTATGTCTTCCGGATAGGCGCACTCCCACCACTATCTCGGATAGTATCTGGGGAGCCAATGGAGGACACTGGCTGGATAGGCGTGACTCGAACACAGGCCGAGGTTGACAAGATACATGAAATGGCAGTTAAGGTTGTGGAGCAGATGGGAGGCAAGGTTTCGACGCTATTCGAGTCCCGATCAGACCATCCACGGATACACCTCCTCCTTCGACTACCACCCCTCAGCGTTTCCGACGTCCCTGAGGTACGTTGTGCGGTCGTCGGAAATGTAGACAGTGGGAAGTCAACAACACTTGGTGTTCTCACCCGTGGTACGTTCTCCCGTCCCTGGCTCCACCCCTTATCTTCTCATTCTCCTGCAGGCGCACTTGATGATGGAAGAGGGCGGGCGCGTGTTGCGCTATTCCGACACAAACACGAGATCGAGAGCGGAAGGACTTCCAGCGTTGGAATGGAGGTCTGATTACATTTCCTCTCTAGTCCAACCATTCCGCTGAGTCAGTGTGATCAGATCCTGGGATTCAACCCTGAGGGCTCTCCGATACTCCCCGCATCGACACATGTGGGGGAGTCGGGAGTGATACGTCAGGAGAAGCTTGGGTGGGAGGAAATTTCCAGGAAATCTGCGAAAATCATCTCCTTCATTGGTTCGTCTGGAAGTCGATCGGTGAACTCCCGTTAAACGATTGCGACAGACCTCGCTGGACATGAGAAATACCTGAAAACCACTCTCTATGGTCTTACTTCTGGGTCGCCATCTTGTGTTATCCTCATAGTGGGAGCCAACGCTGGTCTCATCGGGATGTCCAAGGAGCACCTCGCCGCCGCTCTCGCTTTGACCATCCCCGTCATCGTCTGCATAACCAAGGTGGTTGATCTAAGCGCATTGGAACTCGACCTGCCTTAATAACACTTCAAAATAGATTGACATGACACCACCAAATGTTATGGAGGAGACGGTTAAGCAAGTGGTCAAGATTTTGAAGAGCCCAGGATGCCGGTATGCATTTGTCTTGACCTCGCGGCAGTGGTGTTGAGGTACCTTCCTCAGTAAGACTCCGGTCTTTGTCAAATCTGCTGAAATCGCGATGGAGCTGGCGCCGACGTTCGCCAAAGACAAGTGAGTCGAGTGCCTGACCAGGACACGCTTGTGGGCTAAACGGAATGTTGTAGGCTGTGCCCAGTATTCCAGGTCTCCAATGTAACCGGAGAAGGGCTTGACCATGTCAGCCATAAAACTCGATTGCTCAGATTCGGCCCTCTGACATCACATTCAGATGCGGACCCTACTGAACCTACTCCCGCCTAGCGACAATGACAAGACTAAGTACTCCGTGGACCAACCGTTCGAGGTTTGCCCCTTTTCTATAACCTTACCGCCCCATCGTCACAATCTTTCAGTATTCTATCACCGAGGTCTGGTCGGTACCATTCGTTGGAACGGTCGTCAACGGTATTGTGGGCGGCGGAAGGGTCAAGGTTGGGGATTCCGTGATGTGATTCCTTCCTTTTTTTTCTTCCTTTTGGTCTCTGAGATCCGCCCCGCTCAGGATGGGCCCGGACGCCAACGGAAATTACCATCCCACCTCCATTAAGAGCATACAGCGGAAACGGGCCACCGTCACGACGGCAGAAGCTGGTCAGACGGTATCCCTCGCCTTGAAGCGAACTAAGAGACAGCAGGTTCGCAAAGGAATGGTGATGGTTAAGAAGACGGATGAGCCTCCACCCCGGCGTGAGTATTTCGTGGCATCTGCCCAAGAGTTCGCAAGGTCTAACGGCGCCGACCAGCAACATACAAATTCGAAGGTCAGGTCTTAATATTGTATCATAACACTACACTCCAGAAAGGATACCAGGCTATGCTTCATTGTGGGGTAAGTCACACCAGACATCCATTCTGGCCCTGTTTTGACCACTTCCCCAGGCTGTGCGTCAGACAGTCCGGATAACCGCGATGGATCACCCTCAGGGAGTCCTGCGAACGGGTGACCGTGCGACCGTTCAGTTCGAGTTTATCTCACACCCCGAGTTCATGAAGACTGGCTCCAAGATCCTGTTCAGAGAGGGTACCACGAAGGTATTGCGTAGCGGTTGCAATCTACCGTCCCCCTTCATCTCACACCAACACTTTACAGGGCCTCGGAGTGGTCACGAAACTGCTGTGACCGACAACTGCTTCTCCTTTGTATCCACGGTTTCGTACTTTATATGTGGGCTTCGTTCGAATGTAACCTTGGTGGGCACGTTCAGATGGTGCTGGGTTTAACGTAAGGGTGGTGCACACTGGAGCCTGGCTGCCGGGTCGTGATGTGTGATCGGCAGCGGCTATCTTGTTGACCTGTCCAAGTCCGATCAGTGGAGGAAATTTTGGACGCTTTCCCTCTATCTTACCGACCACCACCATCTGGTCCGCACACCGCTGCGTGATCCCCAGATTAGACACGGATACCCTCTCGACACCTCCTGCATCTTCGTAGACTTCTCATCGCTGTACCACCTCACTAGACTTACATTCCAAACATAATGTCTCC
>Ga0307516_10008690_pt1 | contig 11427 bp, 19 predicted proteins | sample 19_EM_MG_FD_203310 | JGI IMG/M metagenome (GOLD analysis project Ga0307516, IMG submission 203310) | Populus trichocarpa ectomycorrhiza microbial communities from riparian zone in the Pacific Northwest, United States - 19_EM | ecosystem: Host-associated > Plants > Roots > Unclassified | place...
AATTTTCAGGTTTTTCTCTCACGGCAACCTCAAGTGAGCACAGCTTACAGGTAGTGGGCTCGCAACACAAAAGATGTCGACATTTAACGGCCATTGGGAACAGAATTCACAGCAACTTCATCGCCTCAAGTATCCACCATCCACTGCTCCCTTTGAGCCCGCTCGCTGGTGGTGGACACAATCCCAAGACCCCGGAAATTCCAACTAACGCCAAGTCAGATCAGTACTGGGATCGCACAGTCCATAGAACAGCTGTGTCGCCCAATCTCGATGCCGGCGGAACAGACCACTGAAATCTGGGAGTCACCAGCACGGATCCCAAAGTTGGCCTCATCGGTGCACAACATCGGCGCTGAAAAGCCGCCGTTTGGGTCGAGGTGAGCAGCCTCGCACCTACGGCCATGTGATTTGTTCAGTCTTCTAGATTTCTCACAGAACAGTCTGATGTATGGACACAGAATGCATGGGATCATGTTCCGCCTCCTGATGATCAGGCTGAAATCATCGCGCATTCGCTAGAGAAGCAGCGCATTGCGCCTGTGCCCGTCGAAGAAAAGGAAAAATACAACGCGAAGCCTGCAAAGCACTGGTGGGCATCTCAAGTTCTGGCACTGCATAACTACTGATCTCTAAATGAGAAGGGATAACTTTTACAAGACCAATGCCGACAATTTCTTCCGCGACAGAAAATGGTGCGTTCGCATGTTAACCTAATGTATAACTTATGTTGTTCATCCATCTAGGCTTCACCTAGAATTCCCCGAATTAGTCGCCGTTGCTGAGAAAGATGCTGGCAACGTAGTGGTCTGTGAAGTTGGTTGCGGTAAGTTCTCTGTCAAAATTTCAGAGAGAACCTTGACCCTCAGCTAGGCAAGGTGCGGGTAATACCGCATTTCCTCTCCTTTTGGAAAACAAAAATCCGAAGCTTGTGTTACATGCATTCGACTACTCATCACATGCAGTAAAATTGGTCCAGGTTTGTCGCCCCCCCCCCCTTCACTAGCTGCAGATAGGTAACCCAAGTTTTTCTATTCTAGACAAACCCATTGTACCATAATCCACCGTTCGGTTCCATCCAAGCTGCAGTGTGGGACCTTGCAACTGAGGATAGCCTCCCTCCTGGTGTAACCCCCGAATCAGTGGACATTGTCGTGCTTGTCTTTGTTCTGAGTGCGCTTCATCCGGACGAGTGGGCGAGGGCTGTTTGCAATATACACCGGGTTAGCATTATCCTTGTATACGATTTGCGGCCTTAACGTTGGCGACTTTATGCCTACGGTAGATGCTAAAGCCGGGAGGTGTCGTATTACTACGGGACTATGGCCGGTATGATCTCACGCAACTACGCTTCAAGTCGGGACGACTACTTGAAAACAATTTTTACATCCGAGGGGACAAAACACGGGTGTATTTTTTTGAACTTGGTAGGCAGCCTATCGCAATACTCTCCTCTCCTGTTGACGTCCGTTCAAGATGAACTGGCATTGATCTTCACCGGCACGCGAGCTTCCTTGGCTCAGAAGACTCCAAAAACAGTCGAGATGATCGATGAGAGTCAGGAAAGCCCTTCGGATGATTCTATGCCACCAACGCCAGAGTTGGAAAATCTACAGCATCGACAGCCCGACCCTTCCAAAGACTTGACTCCACACCCTAACGTCGCTATTCACCCTAATCTCCTGAAGCCCCTTGCCATTCATCTACCACATCCCCTCTTTGTCATTGATCAGCTTGGCGTGGATAGACGTTTGTTGGTCAATAGAAAGCGTCAACTAAAAATGTATCGGGTGTGGATGCAAGGAAGGTTCAAGAAACAGGATTCCAATGAGTCATGAACACTATAGCCAGACTCCAGATATGAAAATAGTCATACTCCAGTCCGTGGTATAAGACACATTGTAACAAACTGTCCATCCAATCATAAGTAAATCATAAAGTACGTGTTGTATTTACCACCCATGATGGCTGTTGCCTTATCCTTGTAGCATTTACTGTAGCAGTGTTCCACTGCATCAGAATATTCTATCGACAAAAATTTGCCACCGGCCCGTGAGTGGTGGCACGGGCGCTTCGGTTTCCTCGATTGTAGGGATGTCCTACATCTCATCCGTCAGGTTACAGCAGGGTGAATGACCAGAAAACGTACGAGGACGAAATCCATCTCATGCGACCGCCAAATGAAGGAGTTATGTAGAAGTCTCCAGCAGACAAAGAGCCCAAAGATGACAGGCGGGATAACATCTAGTTCTTGAGTGAGCACGACAACGATCCTCAGAAAGATGCCTAAGTTGACCAACAGTTCCCAATGAAGACCCGGTCAACCTTCTTGAAGCCCCGGAAGATGGGGTAACCACCGAGTAAAAGGAAAACGATACACCAGAATAATCCCCACCGAGCGAGCCACGGCTAGATTGACCCTGTAAGTATCGATGTGCGCAGAGTAACTTTCGAATGCTATACACCTGAAATCTACTCCAATATATCAACTCTCTTCTGTCTCTAGCTTGAACTGCCATGCCCCTGTCTTTTTAAATCATGAGTACAGGTAACACCTTTATCCGAGATAGCACAAACAAAAACGAAGATAAGTCAGGTTAATAATAGCCCATGTAATGAGCTCCCCGACTGCTGCTAAATGATAGAACCACCTATGGAGTAATTAAGAAAGCAACATTAGTACCCGGATCTAGAACGATAAATGCGATACTCACTGAAAGGCATCCGGAATGGTAATGAACGCCAAGAACCCAAAAGCGACCTGGTTCCGTGTATCAAAAACCGGCTATCGAAAGCTAGCTAAATTACCACGTACAGTAAACAATACAGCCGGTACTGGGACTCCACGGCGATCGGCGCGACTGAAAATCCTTGGTGCTTGGCCACGGAGGGCAAGGCCATAAAGAATGCGAGATGCAGAGAATGAGAACGAATTTCCAGCGGAAATTGCACTAGTGAGTAAGCCGGCATTGATGACAGATACCACTGGCGCTGAAAGAAGGTGAGAAGGAGAAGAGAAAGGTAATCCCTCTCTCACCTGCAAACCCAGCGTTCTTCATTCCAATAACGAACGGAGATGCATTGACAGTCTGATCTGCTTCCGTACCATTGAATGACGTAATGTCTCCCGGAGCTGAACGGGGATGTCAATGTTCCAAAAGCGTTTAGCAAAGGACAATATGAAGTCAGCGCACGTTGCAACAGGTCGCGATCGGTGCTGGGAACAATCAAACCAGCGATAAGGACACCAACAATCTGCAAGAATAGTGAAATAGATCTCGGGAAATAGTAAGGCTCGCCACGGACATAGAAAATGGATATGCGAAAGAATGCTTTTTTCATGGCTCGCGCAACATTTCTTCGAGGATTCTCAGTTTCCGCAGCCGCACTGTTGGATACGTCAGTTCCTGCTTGTACAGAACTGACGATCTCACATAGTAGAAATTTCAATGCCTTGATAAGCGGCCGATGCCTGCATTATGGCAGACACAATTCCCAAGAATCTGTTGAGAGGCGGCACATTAGCCGTCAATGGACCTGGGTTGATCCAATACTATAGACGGAAAAGGATCAGACATATCAAACCGCAAGGGAGGATGACAAACCTTGAACCCCAGCCGTACATGGTCTGGTCCTCCGCCAAGATCAATAACGAGACCAATGACAATCAGCACAAAGATCATGATCACTGCGATAGATAAATAAGGTGAGTACAAAAAGTAGTGATATCTTACGCTTCACCATGCTGAATCCAAATTCAGCTGATGGTCAATGAGTCCTTGCCACACACCGTGTTAAGTAAAGAAAAAGCATACTTTCTCCGAAATATCTGTACCAATGTCCTGAGATCGGATAAGCACGCACTTTTTCAAGTGCTCACCTGACACCAAAAATATTGACCAGAAGAATCACACCCAGGATTAACACTGTATAAGCCTCAAGGTGCTGGACCTACGAAGTCGTTCGGGAACAAATACTATTGAAATGATTGTTGTGGCCTTACTTTCCATAGCGTCAAAAGCAGCCTGGCGCCGGAGATCTCGGCAGGGATGGTAACCCTATTGAAAGGTCTATCGCACACCAATACAGAGCCATGGATTAACTTACGCGTTGGTCTACATAGTATATGGATGTTGACAGCGATTCGACCACGACATTCCAGGAGGGAAGCTTACGAAAAAGTAATTCTACAAAAATGATGAGAAGGTTAATTGTACAAGGCACCGGAGTGAACTTGCCCATCCAACCTGGTATGATGGATCAGCCTACGTTTTAGACAACATGTGGCATACATACCGAGAAACCGAGGGCCTCGTCAACCCATCGGGACGCTATGGTCGTCCATGGGTTTACTGCGAGGATACCAAAAGCGAGCGACGGGACGTACCGTAATATGGGAATGAGCCAGCGACTGGAGCCATGGACGTCATTTCCCCGATGGAACAAAGTGAACTATCGCATGATCAGTGAGGGGGACACTAAACCACCCGGAGACTCACGCGAAGGCAACGGATCCAACGAACGCATACGCAAAGAGTGCACCGACTGGCCCAGCACCACTGATAGCTTGGCCAGACCCGAGGAATAAGCCTGTTCCGATAGTTCCTGCGATCTAGACGCCATCAAGATGAATAAACGCTTGAAATTGTGTACAATTGAACCCACGGCAATCCTACAGAAGTCAGACACGGCATATGAAAACAGAAGCCGACGGATCATACTTACATTTGAACATGTCGTTGTTTGAGTCTGCGCTGTGGGCCGTATGGAGGATCCACGGCAGCTGGATCACCGTTTGGTTCGAGATTGACAAGAGGGACGGCGGGGTCCATCCTGAATGGTTGGGAAGGAGAGGACAAGAGATCAGTCGAGTGAAAGAGTTGTAGAGCAATTATAGGTGGCCAATGACCAAGGGGGGTGGCGTTTGACAGCAGTCCCTTACTTTGGCCACACTGGATTTGCCTGGTCTGCCATCGGGAACCGAACAGATCCCCACGAACCCGATGGCGAAGCCTGAAAAGGCACGCGCGCTGGTGATATTCATGGAAGGCATTCGTCGAAGCAAAGAAAACTGTTCTTTCGGCCAAGATGCCTGCTTCGGACCTCCCACGGGGCCAAACATTTGGAGGTGCCAAACTCATCGCCAGTGGAGTGATCGTAAGCATCAGTACAGGTATAACGCAATCTCAGCCAAGTTATACCATATTCGAGGGAGCGACGGATTCCACAAATGATGGTATCATAGCAGAGGCTATCGGATACAAGACATGCCAATCGACATCTTTGGAAGGACCCTGGGTGAGGGAATACAAGGCATGAGCGCCCTCTGTAACCTTGCCAATGCTATTGTGAACGCTCGCCAAAAGTACGGTAGAACATACCTCGCCACCCGAACGGTACTTTGTACCGCCTTCACCGCACAGACGGCGACAAAAATCAATTGTGTGAGAATACGCGGTGCCAGTGGGCCGGCTCCGGAAGTCGGAAGTCACGCGTCACGCGTCACGTCCCAATGCTAGCAAGATGCACTCGACAGTGGTGTAGCGAGCCGCGCATCCCAGCCAGAGGCATTGGCCATATCAACGCCCTCGTCTCCCTCACAGCCGGTGCTACAGAGGATGGCGGAAGACTGCGAGTAGCCATCAAAGACAACATCTGCACGTCTTCTTTCACAACAACATGCTCATCCGCCATGCTCTACCGTTAGTTAACTCGCCATCCTCTTTCCCGCTTGCACTTATGTTTAATGCTGTAGACTATCGTTCTCCCTTTGATGCCACCGTCGTCAGGTTGCTTCGTGGTGCTGGTGCACATGTCATCGGAAAAGCCAACTGCGATGAATTTGGCATGGGGTAAGCTCTACGTTCTCCATCCAGCCCAGGCTTCCCAGTGCCACGTTCCTGATTGCGCTAGTTCTCTCAATGAACACTCCGTCCACGGTCCAGTTACGAACCCATTCCAGGCACACAACGCTGACATTGTCAAGGGCGACATTGAACGTAGATCAGCGGGAGGCAGTTCAGGCGGGAGCGCTGCAAGTGTGGCTGCAGGGATGTGCGACGCGTCAGTCACAATGCAAGTTTAGAACAAAATGCCGTACTCACGAATTCATTGTACCTAGGGCACTAGGCACTGATACGGGTGGCTCTGTGAGGCTTCCTGCATCCTACTGCGGTGTTGTGGGCCTGAAGCCTTCCTACGGTCTGATCAGTCGGTCCGTTTCCCCTTCATTTGTACTTGCACGTCGGCCGAGATTCATCCGGTTAACTTTAGATGGGGTGTTATCTCCTTCGCGGACAGCCTCGATTGTGTTGGTGTCTTAGGTAAATCCGTCGATACCGTGAAACAAGTTTTTGGTGGGGGTCAATTCGCGGACTCGGATCAGTTACTAATGGCAGTTTAGATGTCATATCAGTATATGATCCCCGAGACCCCACCGCAGCCACACGCGACCTTCGAGAGAAGGCACGCCTTGCAAGTGACCCTGGATTTCCCACCGCAAATTGCTCCCCTTCTCTGGAAAACCTTCGGATAGGTATACCCCAGGAATATTTCCCATCAGAGCTTGAACCCAGCATTGCACACATATTACGCACCGTTCTCCGTCGCCTCGAAGCCTCAGGTGCATCTCTCATACCAGTTAACATCCCTGCAACGCAGTTCGCACTCAGCGCATACTATGTCATTGCAAGCGCCGAAGCATCCAGTAACCTTGCTCGTTTTGACGGGGTGCGATACGGTACGTCATCATTTCCGTCCTTCGAGCCTCGATGCTGTGATGGGCCACACTAACGTGTTGATCGTATCGCCTCAATGGCACGAATGGCTTGAACAGGATTTCAGGCCCCTGCTCCATCAAGGGTCACGCCAACAAAGTCCAGTGACGTTTATGCCCTCTCGCGCTCCAAAAGCTTTGGAAATGAAGTTCAGAAACGCATTTTGCTCGGGACATACGCTCTTACTGCGGAGTAGGTACTTCATCAATTACGTTATGCTTGCTTCACAGAACACCCCATTTACAGTGCCTTTGACAACTACTTCTTACAAGCTCAACACGTGCGCACACATATTAAAGCGGACTTCAACAAGGTTTTCCGTATTCCAAGTGTCCAATTGGCATCGCCATCTTCACCGGAGAACGGTGTTGATGTCTTGCTCCATCCATCCGCCATTCGCACTGCACCACCACTCGGCAGCAGCGGGCACGAAACCTCCACGGACGGTGATGGCGCATCAGGACCGAGCGAATACTTGCAAGACGTGATGACGGTACCCGCTTCCTTGGCTGGCCTCCCGGCACTCAGTGTCCCCGCTGGGTTGGGGGCTGATGGATGGCCTGTAGGTGTGAGTGTGGTTGGACAGTGGGGGTGCGATGACCTTGTCTTGCGTGTTGGAGAGGCTATCGAAAAGCTCTGCTAAAGGATGTTTCGTAGGACCTCCACAGGTGCACATGCAACGGAGTGGTGGCTTTTGGGTAACCTGCATGACTAGTGTACATATTGACGTGGATCGTAGTAATAAGGAAAGGATAATGTACGAATGAACCCTTGAAAGAGCAGTACCATCTATCAATAAGGGGATTAGTAGGTGAGCGTGGATAGGTCGTCTAGATAAGAAGTCGCTACCCCCAGCGAAGGACACCTTCATAAATCGAATACATAACGGCTGCATTAGGGACGACACGCATAAGGTGCGCACTGAGCCCTCCGTAGAGTGACCGTGCACCTTCCTCAGCGATCACGGTACGCAGGGTTTGCCAAAGACCAGTGTATTTAACGACGCCGTTGACATGTGGCTGACGCAATCGCGTCCGCAATACCTTGAGCAATTGTTGAGCCAACTTCCGGTCCTCATCATGGACAAAATACACACCTCATGCGGATAAGTAATCAGACTTGCAACACACTTGGCCATGCCTGCGCTACCCAGCATACCCGTCCACTCGGCAATACCTCCGCGACCTTCCGCACTAGCAGATATTCGCTTCAATCGTTCGTACAGCACCCACTGAATCGTTCCCTCGGTGACGCCGAGGTAGCTTGCGCTAAGGCCCTTGTAGAACCCCCGAATACCCTCCTCCCTAACTATTTGCTTTATCATTGCAGTGGTACCTCCAATCATACGCCGGGATCCCGATGACGTCGTTGCATTGGGTTTTGTGCTTGCCAACGTGCCAGTGCTTTGAAGCTCTGCAGTGAGTTGCATACGCGTCTTGACAACCCATATCGGATTCGTTACTGTCCCGGTAGCAATACCAGCCAGTGCTGCAGCCGTGAGGTGCACATAGGAATTCTCCACTCCATTGTTGAAATGATTCGCGATGACTTGCTTGCCATTACCGTATGTGAAGAAGTTGATCGACCGCGCGGGAACGACGCCTACAAGCGTCGGCACAAGGCCCTTAAAAAGGGCACGATAAGACTCGTACCGAGAGATGTCACTGCGAGTGTCGTTTGTGGGTGGGATTTCGGAACGAGTGCTACGGCAATAGCTCACCGAATGATATACCACGTCTCTACAAAATTCCATAGCAGTCCTCCGGATCGGTGCTGGAGTGCTGCAACGCCATTACCGCCGACGACAAGGGGTACGTGCTTCTCCTGAAAGAGGCTAGACTGCAAGCGCGTTTTGACGACGTCGAATGGGCTCGTCACGATCGCGCCGCACATACCACCGAGCCTGTGCGATATGAGTATACCTTCCGCGAGAGAAAGTCAGAGAACGTACCCCCCGGCAGCAAAGTGCTGCCATGATTTTGCTGGAAGCCAGCCGGAACTGGGCTTGGATGTCTCTACGAGTGCGGGGCTCGACATGGCGCGTGTCGATACGTGTCTCCAGGTCGCTGGACCTCTAGACTTTGGCGTACCCAATTTTTCTGCGCGCACGTGATCCGAGATGTATTTGCTGCCCATTACATAAGCCATATATGGCTGATTTGGAAAGACTCCGTCATGTTCGTGCTTTCCATTATCAAGGTATGTTTCTGTGGCCAAAGCATCCAGCCAGACCTGATCCACCCTAGGACACGATTCCCATCCCGCCCGCAAACTTCGGCATCCCCACAGAGAAAGCCCTTATCAACGAGATTAACAAGAAATACGCGAACAGAGTGCTGCATGACGTCGGACTGTGTATCTGTGTGTTCGACCTTGCTGAGGCCGGCGAGGGAAAAGTGCGCTATGGAGATGGATTTCTCTGGTACAAAGGTATGTTTATCTTTTTCGATGATCGTGCGCTCACCAACTTCATACAGTCAAATTCCGCTTGGTCGTGTTTAGACCATTCGCGTCCGAGGTCATCCTCGCAAAAGTCAAGTCCTCCGACGAAGACGGTATACGATGTCTGTCCCCGGCGTTGGTTCGCATTCCCTGCTGCTAACTGGCCTCCGCCCAGTAACCATTGGTTTCTTCGATGACATGTATGTGCCGCTCGCCTACCTTCCTCAACCTTCTGCATTGTACGTGAATCTACCGCATGTAAGCCGTCACACGTATTCTGATGGCTAATCTACGGCAGCGATCCAAATGAAAGGGCCCATTTCTGGCTGCCAGATTCGAACGCAACAACAACACACGAACTACTAGAATCTCCAACAGCGGACCGGATGTATATCGACCAGGGAGAGATCGTACGTGTTAGAATAGAAGCAGACGAGTTCTACGACGACGAGCCTGGTCCACCCAAGGCCGCCGAGGGTGTCGCCATCAAACGGGAGGCACGCAGACCTCCTTATACTGTGATCGTAAGCCTGTTCCTAAAGCATACCTCAGCGATATCGCTCACGGCAGCGCAGTGCTCAATATCAGAGCAGGGACTTGGTCCAGTGCCCTGGTGGAGGAATGCTTTACCTGACGGAGATACGATGGAGGAGGGTTGATTTTGCGTTTGCCGGAACTCGGGATTTGACTTGCCACTCTTGCGGCGACAGTCGAAGAGTCAGCTGTGGTACATGTACTAAATTATCGGTTGTCCCATCATCATGGCAGTATTGAGGTAGGCGGGCAGCGGAAAAGGCAGCTATATACAATCCGTTATAGTACATGCATGCTATGCGGAATACTCTAGCTTGGCTGTAGAGATATGACTGAGCAGAAGACTTTTAATGTTCAGTCGATGACTTACTTTCATGCTTCTTAGCATCACCGACTTTCCGTGCAGCTTTGGTGAGATCTTCCTGGATAACATATTCGCTGGTACAGATGAGCGCAGCCCACAGAACTCCTGGTAGCCAACTTACCGATCATCGCGTATAGCGAACATGCCTGCTTCAGTAATCACGTTGCGCAAGTCGGCGCCATTGAAGGCATCCGTAAGCTAAGCAAGGTGATCCAATAAGTGGTTTCTCATAATTTGCGTCACGACAAACCTTTACAATGGCCTCGTAATCGATATCCCCACTCTTATTCACTGGCTGCGCGTGGATTTTCAGGATCTCTAACCGTGCTTGTTCGTTTGGCAGAGGTATTTCAATTTTACGATCCAAACGCCCAGGTCGCAAAAGTGCAGGATCAAGCGTATCTGGTCGGTTTGTAGCCATGATTAATTTCGTCTTTCCCAGTGAATCGAAGCCATCCATTTGGTTGAGGAGCTACCTCGAGTGAGCAATCAAATCCAACTATGAAATAAGTCAAGTTACCTCCATCAGTGTCCTTTGTATCTCCCTGTCGGCGCTCGTTCCTTCTGAGAACCTTCTCCCTCCGATAGCATCAATTTCGTCCATAAATATCACACATGGTTCATGGTCCTTTGCATACCCAAACATTTCCCTGACTACACGAGCAGATTCGCCAATGTACTTGTCGACGATGGCGGACGAGACCACTTTGAGGAAGTTGGTTTGGAGAGTGGCGGCTACTGCACGTGCAAGTAGTGTCTTGCCCGTGCCGGGCGGGCCATAAAGAAGAACGCCCTTAGGAGGTGTTATACCCACACGGACGAAAAGCTCTGGGTTAAGGAGGGGAAGTTCAATAACCTAGGGAGCGAAAATGAGTGCGTTGGTTTTAGCTTCCGGATTAATCCACTAGCATACATACCTCTCGGAGCTCCCGCACTTGCTCGGATAAACCGCCAATGCCCGCAAAGGAGGCACCTCCTGGATCCTCTAGGCTCATCTTGTATACTAGGGGATCAACCTCGCGCGGCAGAATGCGCATGATGGTGAGAGTGGTCATATCGAGAGAGACACGCGTTCCCGATTTGAGCTTGGCTGCTGAAAGGGCTGGTCGATATGAGACGACATATCGTGGTCCGGAGGATGCTTTAACGATGACTTGAAAAACGAAAGTCACACAATGAGTAGAAGGGAGAGGCAGACATGTCACCCACATCGTTCATCGTCGAGCTGCTTCATGACTTCACCGATGATCTGACCGACTGACTGAACGGCTTTAATGTCGTTCTCTGTCTGGGCAAAGTCCTTTTCGAGGTCCT
>Ga0307516_10008691_pt1 | contig 11426 bp, 8 predicted proteins | sample 19_EM_MG_FD_203310 | JGI IMG/M metagenome (GOLD analysis project Ga0307516, IMG submission 203310) | Populus trichocarpa ectomycorrhiza microbial communities from riparian zone in the Pacific Northwest, United States - 19_EM | ecosystem: Host-associated > Plants > Roots > Unclassified | place...
CTGAGCACTCGCGGAAAACGGCCCACCAGTTGCTGGTGGGCCGTTTCGGTGGGTCCTTATCGGACGCCGCGGATCGGCAGAATGGCCACCGCCCCGAGCACCGCGCAGACCCCGGCGACCGCGTATAGCAGGCCGTAGTTGCCGCCGCCGACCGCGAGGATGGCCGGCGCGATCGCGGGCGCGATGGACGAGGGGAGCGCCCCGGCGATGTTCAACACACCGAGATCCTTGGCCGCCCGGTCCTGGTCCGGCAACACGTCGGCGACCAGGGCGAGATCGACGGCCAGATAGACGCCGAAGCCGAGTCCGCCGATGGCCATGCCGACCAGGAAACCGTTGAAATCGGTGGCGACGGCGATGACGAACATCGCCAGGCCGTACCCGATCGACGCGGCGAACACGAAGACCTTCCGTCGGCCCGTACGGTCGGAGAACGCTCCGCCGATCAGCGACCCGGCGACCACGACGGCGGACTGAACCAACGTGCCGAGGAAAAGCTGGTGCGGCGACGAGGGCCAAGTTCGTCGGTGCGCGTTCGATTCCCACCAGCGAATTGACCTTCAACGCCAAGGTCACCAACACCGGCGCGAGAAATACCAGGTTGGTGCCGAGGTACGCCAACGTGTACCGCACGATGAAACCCCATCCGACCGAATCGGCCGTGGGGTTTCCTCCGCCGGGCGGGGAAACGTCGGGCATTGCGCCCTCCTCCGGAATCGGACAATACCGTTGCCGATGGCCGAGTTCGGCGAAGCCACGCTGCTCGGTCGGCGTGGGTTCGAGCGTTTACGCTGTGGGCCGTGGCTGCCGGTCGCCTGCATCGCGTCGCCGTCCTCGTACTCGAGGGGGCGAAGCCGCTTGACGTGGGTATCCCGGCTCAGGTGTTCACGACGCGGGCCAGCATGCCGTACGAGGTGCGGGTGTGCGGGCCGGCGCCCGGCCTGGTGACCGGCGGCGACGGCCTCTCGTACCACGTCGCCGACGGCCTCGACGTGCTCGCCTGGGCCGACATCGTCTTCATCCCGGGCTACCGGTTCCCGGACCGGGACGATCCGACGCGGGTCGTCCTCGATGCGTTGATCGCCGCGCACGAGCGGGGCGCGCGGCTGGCCGCCATTTCCACCGGTGCCTTCGCGCTGGCCGCGACCGGCCTGCTCGACGGCCGGCGGGCCACCACGCACTGGCACTACACCCGGGCGCTCGCCGACAAGCATCCGGCCATCCGCATCGACGAGAACGTGCTGTTCGTCGACGAGGGCAGCGTGCTGACCTCGGCCGGCGCCGCCTCGGGCATCGACCTGTGCCTGCACATCCTGCGCGGCGATCTCGGGGTGGCCGCCTCGAACCACGCGGCGCGGCGGCTGGTCGCGGCGCCGTACCGCAGTGGCGGTCAGGCGCAGTACGTGCCGCGCAGCGTGTCCGAGCCGATCGGTGCGCGGTTCGCGGCTACCCGAGAGTGGGCGCTGCACCGCCTGGACAAGCCACTGACGCTGGAGACTCTCGCCCGGCACGCGGCGGTGTCGCCGCGTACGTTCTCCCGGCGGTTCGTCGACGACACCGGGCACACGCCGATGCAGTGGGTCCTGCGCGCCCGCATCGACGCGGCCCGCGAACTGCTCGAACGGTCGCAGCGCAGCGTCGAGCAGATAGCCGCCGACGTCGGATTGGGGACCGGCGCCAACCTGCGGCTGCATTTCCAGCGCATCCTCGGCACCACGCCGAGCGAGTATCGCCGTACCTTCGCCCGCCGTGCCTAGGTGGCGCGATCCTTGCGAACCGTGGCGCTCCCGCCGCTGTCCCGACCTGCCGGGAAACCAGATTCTGGGTGCATGACACGCATCGCCATCAACGGATTCGGCCGCATCGGCCGCAACGTGCTGCGCGCGCTGCTGGAACGCGACAGCAAACTCGAGGTTGTCGCCGTCAACGACCTCACCGACCCGGCGGCCCTCGCGCGGCTGCTCGCCTTCGACAGTACGGCCGGACGGCTCGGCCGCCCGGTGACCGTCGACGGGGACGCGCTGGTGGTCGACGGACACCGCATCAGGGTGCTCGCCCAGCGGGAGCCGGCCGAGTTGCCCTGGGGCGAACTCGGCGTCGACCTGGTGCTCGAGGCGACCGGCCGGTTCACCTCGGCCGCCGCCGCCCGTGGCCACCTCGCCGCTGGGGCGAGGAAGGTGCTGGTCAGCGCGCCCTCGGACGGCGCCGACGTCACCCTCGCGTTTGGCGTCAACAACGACGCGTACGACCCGGCCGCGCACACGATCATCTCGAACGCCTCGTGTACGACCAATGCGCTGGCGCCGTTGGCCGCGGTACTCGATCAACTCGCCGGCATCGAGCACGGTTTCATGACCACGGTGCACGCGTACACGCAGGAGCAGAACCTGCAGGACGCCCCGCACCGCGACCCGCGCCGGGCCCGCGCTGCCGCGGTCAACATCGTGCCGACCACGACCGGCGCCGCCAAGGCGATCGGCAAGGTGCTGCCCCGCCTCGACGGCAAGCTGTCCGGTGACTCGATCCGGGTGCCGGTCCCGGTGGGCTCGATCGTCGAGCTCAACACGACCGTCGCCGGTGCGGTGACGCGCGACGAGGTGCTGACGGCGTACCGGGTGGCGGCCGACGGTCCGCTCGCCGGCATCCTCGAATACTCGGACGACGCCCTCGTGTCCTCGGACATCGTCGGCAACCCAGCGTCGGCGATCTTCGACTCGGCACTCACCCGGGTCGACGGCCGGCACGTCAAGGTGGTCGCCTGGTACGACAACGAGTGGGGCTTCTCGAACCGGGTGATCGACACGCTCGAGTTGCTCGCCGTCCCCCGCTGAGGTAGCGGTCGGGCGGTTACCGGCCGGCTCGATCCGGGTCCCGCGTACGCTGAGTTGCGTGGATCACGAAGAACGCATCGCCCTGTTCATCGACTACGAGAATTTGGCGATCAGTGCGCGTGACCATCTCGGCGGCATGACCTTCGAGCTCCGACCGGTCGCCGATGCGCTCGCCGAGCGGGGGCGAGTGGTGGTGCGTCGCGCGTACGCCGACTGGTCATTCTTCGATGAGGACCGCCGGATGCTCACCCGGTCGCACGTCGAGCTGATCGACATGCCGCAGCGGATGGGCGCCTCGCGCAAGAACGCCGCCGACATCAAGATGGTGGTGGATGCCCTGGAAGTCGCGTTTGAACGGGCGTACATCTCGACGTTCGTGCTGTGCACCGGGGACAGCGACTTCACTCCGCTGGTCCACAAGCTGCGCGAGCTCAACAAGCGCGTCATCGGCGTCGGCGTGGAGAAGTCGACGTCCGCGCTGCTGCCCCCGGCCTGCGACGAGTTTCTGTACTACGACCGGCTGGAGGGTGTCGAGATCCCGCCGGCGCGTACCCGGCACACCCGTCCGGTCGACCCGCCGGCCACCGAACCACAGCCGCTGGTGCAGGAGCCGCAGCCGCCGGTGGATGCAACGGTGCGTGACGTCGACACGCTCTCGGCTCTGGTCGCCCAGACCGTGGCCGGTCTGCAGCGCAGTTCAAGCGGTGCGGTGACCGCCTCGACGCTCAAGCGAACGCTGCTCCGGAAGGACCCGACCTTCAACGAGGCGGACTACGGGTTCCGCGCCTTCGGCGAACTGCTCCGCCACCTCGCCGGGCTCAACGTGGTGGAGCTGAGCGGTAGTTCGGCGAAGGGCGACCCCGAGGTCACCCTGCCGGAACACGGGGACCGGGAGGCCGCGTTCGCCTTGCTGCGTACGGTGGTCTTCGGCCTGGCCGGCGGCGACGGGTCGACGGCGCTTTCCGGTCTCAAGAATCAGGTTCGCAAGGTGGCGCCCGACTTCAGCGAGAAGAAGCTCGGCTACCGCAGCTTTCTCCAATTCTGTAAGGCCGCGGCGACCAGCGGCGCGGTCGACCTGCGCTGGAGCCCCGAGGCCGACGATTACCTGCTGACCACCGGGACGCCGACCTGAGGGTGTCAGAGCGCGGCGGCGCCGAACACCCGCCTCGCGTCGCTCGGGAGTGGACGATGCGGCTGCGGCGCGAGATAACGTCGTCGGCATCGATCCGATCGACGGGAGAACCAGATGACGACGTTTGTCCTTGTACCCGGGGCCTGGCTGGGCGCGTGGGCCTGGGACGACGTGGCTCAGCGGCTCAGAGCCGCCGGCCACGACGTCCATGCCGTCACGCTTCCGGGTCTCGCCGAGCGTGCCGATGAGGCCCCGGCAGCCTCCATCGACCTCAGTGTCCACGTTGATGACGTGCTCGCATTGCTGCACCGCCTCGATCTGCGTGACGCCACATTGGTCGTGCATTCGTACGCGGGTGTCGTCGGCCCTATGGTGGCCGACCGTGCCCCGGAGCGGCTGGCACGGGTCGTCTACCTGGCGACCCGGCCGGTACCAGACGGGATGGCACTGTTCGACCTGCTCGGCGCCGAAGGCGAGCAGGCGGTCCGGGGACTGGCCGTCGCGGCCGGCGACCCGGACCTGTTCCCGGTCATGTCCGACGAGTTGCTCGACCTCTACTACCCGCACCACGGACTAACCGGCGACGTCCTGGCCCGATTCCGCCGGCACGCCACACCGCACCCGATCGGCACCGAGGCCGAGAAGGTGAAGCTGTCAAGCGCGGGCGATCAGGTGCCGAAGACGATGATCTGGTGCACCGGCGACGGCCCGGCCCCGATCACCCCGGCAACGCCGGGCTGGACCTACCGCGAACTCGCCGCCGGTCACTGGCCCATGCTCACCGCCCCGGATCTGCTCACCGAGGCCCTGCTCGCCGGCTAGCAGTGGGGATGCCCGCTTCGCACCTTCCGGTGTCACGGGATGTGCTGTCAGAATTACGTTGTGAAGTTGAAGGGGCTCCGTCGGCGTGGTCGCGTCGCGGTGATCGCCGCGGCTGCGGTGATCGCGGCCGCCGGTGCGACGCTGCTGGTGCGACCGGGCCTGGCGGATGGCCTCGCCGCTGCTAACTCGCCGATGTGGGGCTGGCTGGAGCGGGGGAGTTGGGTGGCCGGACTACTGGCCGTGATCGTCGCGCTGCCGTCGGCTCGAAGGACCGGCGGACCCACGACTCCGCCAGGGACGGCCACGCCGAAGCCGGATCGGGACCCGGGATCTCTGCCGCCACTGTGGAACGTTCCCGGCCGGAACATCTCCTTCGTCGGCCGCGAGGCGATTCTGGCCGACCTGAGAACACGCCTGGCATCCGACGGCGCCGCGGTCGTCATGGCGCTGCATGGTTGGGGCGGCGTCGGCAAGACCCAGCTCGCGGCCGAATACGCACACCGGTATGCCATCGACTACGACCTGGTGTGGTGGCTCGCCGCCGAGCAGACCGAGCTTCTCGGCGAGCAGTTCGCCACGCTCGCGGCAGCTCTGGGACTGGTCAGTGACGACAGTGATGCTGGCGACGCCGAGCGCGAAGCCCGCGCCTACCTGCGATGTCACGGCCGCTGGCTGGTGGTCTTCGACAACGCGGAGGATCCCGGTGCATTATGGCCGGCGGTTCCGGCGGGCCCGGGCCACACGATCATCACATCACGCAATCCGGCATGGAGTCAGGTCGCGGCTCCGGTGCCCGTTGACGTCTTCTCCCGGGCCGAGTCGACGGCCTTGCTCAGGAAGCAAGTGCCGGCGCTCTCCGCCACGGCGGCGGACCGGATGGCCGACGTGCTCGGCGACCTGCCCCTGGCGATCGCGCAAGCGGGCGGAATGCTCGCCGAGACCGGAATGCCGGCCGAGACCTACCTCGCGGAGCTGGCCGGACGGGCGCATATCCTGATGGCGGAGTCGCCGTCGCCGTCCTACCCGGTGCCGTTGGCGGCCACGGTGCACATATCCCGCGATCGTCTGCTGGCCGATGACCTTGCCGCGGTCCAGCTGTTTCATTTGTGCTGCTGGCTCGGCCCGGAATCGATTTCGGTGGCGGTCTTCCGGCCAGACCCGAGCCTGCCCGGAGAACTGCGAGAGTCACTGCAGACGGCCCTCGGTCAGCGCCGCCTCCTCGGGAAGTTGTCGAGGTACGGCCTTATCAAGGTGGACGGCGACACGCTACAACTGCACCGTCTGGTGCAGGCCATCCAGCGCAGTGCCAGCCATCCGGACGATCACGTCGCCGCGAGACGGATGATCGCCAACCTGCTGTCCGGGGCGCGGCCGGACGACGGTCGTGATCCTCGGAAGTGGTCCGACTGGGCGATGCTGGCACCGCACATCCTGGCCCAGGATCCGGAGAACTCGCCGGACACCAACCTGCGGATCCTCGCGACCGACATGATCTGGTATTTCCTGGCTCGCGGGGATACCCGGACCGCCGAATCCCTTGCCCTGCACTGGTTGGCCGCATGGACGCCGAGATTCGGCCCGGACGACGAAGCGGTGCTGCATTGCACCAACCATCTGGGGCAGCTGTCCCGCATCGGCGGTGACTACGTGCGGGCGCGACGATATGACGAGGAAGCCCAGCAGCGTTTCCGGAGCGTCTTCGGCGAGAACGACCAACGCACGCTCACCTCGGCCTGCAACCTCGCACAGGACATGCACCGGCTCGGACACTTGAAGATCGCCCGCGAGCTGCACGAGGACATCCTCAAGAGGCGGCGGGACGTCTTCGGTGACGACCACGAAGGGGTCCTGGTCTCGGCCAATGAGCTGGCGAGCACGCTGCGGGACCTGGGCGAACGAGAGGCCGCTCATGAATTGCATCGGCAAACGTACGCGGGTTACCGCCGAACCCTGGGACGAGATCACCCAGACACCCTGAGCTCCGCCATGAACGTCGCCCTAGACCTGCATGCGCTCGGGCGATTTGCGGAGGCGCGAAAGCTGCACAGCCAGACCCTCGCCGACTTCGAGAGCGTCCTCGGCCGCGATCATCCCGACACCATCCGGTCGGCCGAACACTTGGCCCGGACGCTCCGCAAGCTCGGGCGGCGGCGCGCCGCACGGCGACTCGAAGCTGACATCGCCGCACGACGGGACGGTACGCAGACCCCACACTAGGACCAGGCGTTCTGAGTACGCGGAAAGTCACCGCACCACCGTCGCCGCCGCGCTGGTGGCACGTCCGTCGCGAAAGCCGGACCGCTTCGCGGTGACCAGCACCGACAGCTTCTTGCCGCGCAGCGAGGCCGGAATGACGTATGCCGAACCGACCGCCCCCCGGATGGCCGCTCCATTGGCCAACCACTGGTACGCATACCGGGTCGCCGACGGCGTCCAAGAACCCGGCACGACCCGGACCGTGCGGCCCACCCGCGCCGATCCGCTGATCGACGGCGCTTTCGTGGCCCGCAGCACGCTCGGCGTCACGGTCAGCGCGCCGGCCAGCACGCCCATCCGCGAGCCTGCGGAATATGCCGTCGCCGACACCGTCCAGGCGCCGGCCGGTGCGGTGGTGAGGTCGACCTGCACGGTCATGGTCTGCCGGTCGACGGAGATGGTGCGCGCGGCGGCCCGGATCGGCGCGGCTCCGGCTTGCGTGAGCACGACGGAATCGACCGGGAACAGCGACGTCCCGTGCAGCGTGACGGTGACCTTGCCGCCGTTCGGCACGCTGGCCGGCGCCACCGACGTCAGCGAGTACGGGCCGGCGTCGCAGCGCCCGTCGCAGGTCGCCGTGGCGCGGAACGGGAAGGTCTTGCCCAGCGTCAGGCCGGGCGAGACCACAAAAAGCGCAACGCCGGATCGCTGGGCCATGGGCATGCTTGCCTCGCAGAGGTAGCCGCCCTCGGCCAAGGCGCACCCGGACAGCAGGCCGGTCGCCCCCTCGGGGACGATCAGAGACGGCATGGGCGCCCAAGGCTCGGTGGAGCCGCCCGCCGTGTTGGTGACCGCGACGGTGAACCGGTCGAAGTTGCTCACCGGGACGGCCAGGCATGCTCCGGTCTTGTCGCCGGTGAGCGTCGCGGTCAGCGGCCCGAAGCCGGCGGCGGACGGCACGGGCGTGCATTCCGCCGGTGTCTGCCCGGGGGTGCCGATGTTCCAGGTGTCCAGCTGGTACGACACCGAATGCTGGTCGGTCTCTCCCCAGACGAAGACCTGGTACTTCGCCGATCCGGTGAGCCGGCACGGGGAGGCGGTGTTGCCGCAGGCCTCGTCGGCGCCGGACGCATCGGTAATGAAGTAGTGCGCCAGCACGCCGTTGGTGCGCGCGCTCACCCAGAACAAGGTCGCCGCGGTGCCGGTGAGCCGGTAGCAGCGGAGATCGTCGCGGGCCACGAGCGTGCCGGCGGACGCCTTGCCGCCGAGCGTGGTCGATGCCGGCGACTGGCACTTAGCGCCGGCCGGGCTGGCGTCCTTGCGGCTGACCCGGTACGTCGAGGTGACCGGGTCAGCGACCACCACGGCGGTGTAGCCGGTGCCCGCGGTGAAGTGGCACGGGACGAAGCGACCTGGTCCGATGTTCTGGTTGGTCGTGCAGATCACGTCGCCCGCGCTGTTGAAGACGTACAGCCGGGCCCAGCCGGTGCCGGTCAGTTCCTGGTAGCTGACCAACTCGCCGGTCGAGTGCTGGCCGGCGGGAATCGCGAAGCAGGCGGTGAACTTCGCCGGTGAGAACGCCACCGTCGTGCCGGTCATGCTGCCGATGACACCCTGCGGCAGTGCGGCGCAGCCGGTCGCCGGGCCGGACCGCTGGACGGCGATCAGGTAGTCGCCGGTCGGGGTGCTTTCGGGTGCGCCGAGCAGCACCCGGAATGGCGCCTGCCCGGTCAACTTGCACCAGCCGTTGTCCAGCGCGTACTCGTCACAGATCGACTGCCCGGTGGCGTCGACCAGGCTGCGGTCGGGCCGGCCGGCATCGCGGGACCGCGACGGCAGCAACACGCCGATCAGACTCCCGGCCGCGGTGGGCAGCTGGAGGCAGTCGATCTGGCCGGCAACAGCGAACCTGCCATGCACCGGCACGGCGCCGGCGCCCTGGTCGGTCGCCGCCACGCAGCCCGGCGCGGCGGTGGCGAGCAGGGAGACCGCGAATTGGCTGCCCCACGCGTCGCCGTTGCCACCGTTGGCCACCAACGCGTAGCTGCCGGCCGCCGGGAACGCGCAGATGCCATCGGTCGTGCACACCCGGTGGCCGTCCACGTCGTAGATCCGCGACCACTGGTGATAACCCTCGGGGTCGACTGCGCGCACCTGATAGGTGCCGGCCGTGGGGATGGTCAACACGCGGCAACGGTTGGTGCCGAGCGGGCTGGTCGGGGCGGCACCGTAGGCGCCGGGCGCCACCGTGGGACAGCCGACCGGTGCGGACAGCAGGCCGAGTTGGAGCCCGACGGTGCCGCCGTCGTTGCTGGACCCGGGGGACGACAGCAACCGGTACGGCCCGGAACCGGGCAGCACGCAGCCGTCCTCGTCGCCCGAGCCGGCCAGGCCATCGCAGATCCGGTCGCCGCTGGCGTCGGAGATCCAGGTGTTGCCCGGGCCGTAGCCGACGACCCGTTGGCCCGGCTGCGCAGTGAACGGCTGGCAGAAGACCTGCAGCGGCGACGCGTGCGGGAAGCGCAGCGTCGGCTGGTCCCAAGCGGTGCCCACGGCGGTGGCGCAACCTGCCGTGTCGGCCAGGTTGATGGCGGCGATCTGGTACGCGATCGGGTTGTCGAGATCGTCGCCGTTCTCCACCCACAGCACGTAGTGGCCCGCGGCCGGCAGGACGCAGCCAGCCCACGCGGTCGGGTCGAAGTCGCTGCAGAGAGCCTGGCCCGCAGCGTCGCGCAGGGTCCAGGAGGCGCTCCCGTCGTGCTCGAAGCGGACCAGGTGACGGCCGGCGGCGGCGACGACGTCCAGGCACCGGAAGCCGCCATGGTCGAGCTTGCCCTGGTCGACCATGGCGGCGGTGAGCGCGCCCAATGTCCCTTCGGTCAACGAGGCACAGCCAGTCGGCTGGTCGAGCCGGGTCATGCCGAGCCGGTAGCTCGCCGCACCCGCATACTGCTCGGTGAGGAAGAAGGTGTACGGCCCGTCCCCCTCGAGCGTGCATTCCCGGGAGTAGTAGAGGTCGCAGGAGAGCTTCCGGTCGGCGCTCTCGATCATGCCGCGCACGTCGGAGGTGCCGCCGTTGACGTCGGCCGCGGCGCTCAGCCGGATGCGCAGCAGGTTGCCGGCCCGACCGGCGAAGCGATAGCAGTCGCCGGCCGAGCCGGCCGGCAGTGAGCCGCGCAGCGGCTGTGCGGTCACGGCGAAGAAGTCGGGGTCGATCTGGGTGCAGCGCGCCGGGTTGTCGCGTGAGTCGATGCCGATCGCGTACGAGTCGGTGCCGGTGCCGAAATAGAGGTAGACGTCGATCGTGTAGGTCCCCGCGACCGGCGCGACGCAATCGGTGGGGCCCGAGAACAGGAAGCAGATCTGCTGACTGTCGGGCCCACGGACGACCGCCTGGGCGGCTAACTGCGCCGAGCGGAATTGCACAATCAGCCGCTCACCGTCCACCGTGGTGTGCACCGTGTAAAGGTGGTGCTCCTTGTTGGTGATCGCGGCGCAGGTCAGGTGGCCGCCGATGGCCAACTCACCGCCGCATCCGGCGTCGGTGGCGGCGTGCGGCTTGCGCGAGGCAGCAGACGGCGACGCAGCAGACGGCGACGCGGAGGCGGAACGCGACAGTGACGCGGAAGGCGAGAGCGAGGCTGACGGCGACGGCAGGGCCGCCTGCGATGGCGTAGGCGACACGGAAGCCGATGGCGCCGACGGCGTAGGGCTAGGCACTCCAGCGTACGCCGGGCCAGCGGCCAGACTGGCCGTCACCAGCCCAATCAACAGCGTGGCAGACCACCAACGCATGACGTCCTCCCCCGTGATCAACCCCCTGGTAGCGGGGACGCACGGACTATGGCATGGGGGTACGTCAATCTCGCGTCCCGCTTCCATATTTCGGGACGCCGCACGGTGGTCGCTGCCACCGATGATCGCTTGCCGTTTCAGCCGTTTTTCAGAGCAATTTCAACGGGCGTCGATACGCTTCCGGACCTGATCGGACGGCCGATTCTCGGCCGCCTGATGAAAGGAGCACGTTGACCAGAATCAAGCGAATGCTTGCCCTGTCCTGCACGGCCGCGGTCGCCGCGGCGGCGACCGCCGTGGTGGCGAGTCCGGCCCTGGCCGCGCCCGATTACTGGCGCTTCACGAAGGCCTCCGGCAAATACCTGGACAAGGCGGGGTCGGTGCAGTTCGTGCCGGACGGCGAGCACTTCATCATCTACGACAACGCGACCGACGGCGCGGGCCAGCGGGTGGAGTGGCGCATCCAGGGCGTCCAGCAGCAGGCGATCGAGTGGCACGGCGGCAGCGGTTGGCACGACTTCAACCGCAGCGTCCCGGAGGGCGACGAGATCGAGTTCCGGATCTGCCTGATGGACGACGGCGTCATCAAGTACGGCACGTGCAGCCTCTATCTCGTCGCGTACGCGTGACCCGTTCGTGCGACATGGAAG
>Ga0307516_10008692_pt1 | contig 11425 bp, 10 predicted proteins | sample 19_EM_MG_FD_203310 | JGI IMG/M metagenome (GOLD analysis project Ga0307516, IMG submission 203310) | Populus trichocarpa ectomycorrhiza microbial communities from riparian zone in the Pacific Northwest, United States - 19_EM | ecosystem: Host-associated > Plants > Roots > Unclassified | place...
CGCTTCCCGATCATCGTCCTTCGTCATGCCCGTCGCCCTCAGTTGGAAACCGGCGGCATCTGTATCAGGCTATCCCCCTTCGGGGCAGGGCGTGGAAGATCGAGCGGTTACAATGAGCCCAAGGCGGCCCATCGGAAGATTCCGCTCCTGGATCCTAAGGACTATCACGGGCGGACCTGGGCAACGCGCGAACACCTGTGGGTCGATCGCGTCTGTTCGGCCTGGTTGATTCAACGTTTCATTGATCCGAAGGCGCAGTTTGCCTGGTTGAAGCGACCGAAGGACTGCCCCAAGCGGGCCATCGGATTCGACTTCGACGACGCCACCTTCACGCACGTCGATTCGAAAGTAACCTTCGAGGTCTTGCTTGCGAGTTTCGGGCTCGAGAGCGACTCGGCGCTGACGCGCTTGGGCGCCCTCGTGCATTTTCTGGATGTCGGCGGAATACCGGTACCGGAAGCGGCCGGCTTCGCGGCCATCGTTTCCGGCACACGCGCGCTCCAATCAGGCGACGATGCGCTGCTGAAGCAAATAAGCGCTGTACTGGATGGTCTCTATCATTCCTACATAAGTTCGGAGCAAGCAGGATCCGCTAAGTGAACACCCGCCAGCCGGCTATATCGTGAGGGCGACCGACTGGCCGCATCGATACGGCACGGACAACGCGGCCCTCCTGTCGATCGCGCTACGAGCGCTGCTGCGCAACAACATTCGCAGCCTTGAGGCTGCTGCATCTGGTGCGGAACAACAGCTTGGAAATCGTCGCGTGAATGGGGGAATCTCCCAAGCGCCGCTGAGATTTTCTTTCCGGCTTGCACTTACACAGCACTTACGAGAAATCGCGTTGCAACACGACACCCGTAACATATTGATTTTGGTGGTGAGAGAGGGACTCGAACCCTCGACCTCGGCATTATGAGTTAGGCCTTCGTGCAGGAACCTATCCTTATTCAATAACTTAGCACAGATGCGTCCGACCGAGCGACCGTTTCTGTCCGTATTTTTCCCGTTGATTTCTCATATGTGCGCACGAAAAGTGACACGGTGATTTCCAGCGTCAAAAAGCAGCTTGGATCTTCCAATGGCACAGCAGAAGATCGTTCCTTGCACGTGACGCGCAGGCAATTTACACCACGCCACGAGGAAGACCTTCATGGCATGCGACCGCTTACCCGACTAGCGTCGCTCGTACCCGAGGAGGAATACATCTACCGCGCGCCGTACGGCGCCGCCCAGGCTTTCGGGCTTCACGATCTCTATCACGCCTAGAAGGACACGTTGCAGCAGTTCTGATTCCAGCAAGCTCAGGAGGTGCATGGCGGCGATTTTCGGATCTGCAGTTCGAAGGGTGCCGCGCTTCATAACCTTACGCAAGAATTCAGTGACCTGCTTTTCGATGGGAGCCACCGCTTGCTCGAATGACAATCTGCCGATGTCCGAGTGTCGCGACTCGGCAATTGATAAGCGTCTCACGGCAATCGCGTCGGCTGAATACAGCACGGCCAAAAACTTCTGCCCGAAACGAACCAGCTCGCGCTTCAAGTCACCTGCATCCGCGTTAAGTTCGCATGTAATCGCCTCTAGCTCAACTTCCTTGGCATGGTGCATGACCTCGAAAAACAGCTTCTCCTTTGAGGGGAAGTAGTTGTAGAGCGTCGCTTTGGAGCCGCCGATCCGCTCACGGATATCCGACATGGACGCCCGATCGAAACCGACGTCGCGAAAAACTTCCGCAGCGGCTTGAAGGATAGCCTGGCGTTTTGATTCAGTTTTGGTCTTCATGGCTTTTTCTGGTGCATTAACAGAACCGAGAGGTACAGTTTAGCGCGCCGACCAACTCGCCGCATCGCCCGTTCGTGACTTGGTCGGAGCCGCCTCGATCACAGCTCATGCGGGGGGAGCCTTCGCATGTGGGCATTGGGCCCTGCGGCGGCCTTTGTTGATGGGATGGTGGGCGCGTAGGCTCTAAGAAAGGCGGCTACCGCACGTCGGGCCGCGAGCGCAGTCTCCTCTTCGTCCGGTGCGGCTTCTCGCACATGGAGGAGCAACGGTTCAAGGAGTTCAGCCTCAAGCAGTGCACCGAGGTGATCGGCAGCAAGGTCGGGGTCGTCCCGGCGGAGCAGTCCCGATGCCATGCATCCGGCCAGGAATGAAGAGATTTGCGAACGCAACGCGGCGATCTCGTCAAAGAAGAGCTTACCCGTGCCGGAGCGCGCCGCCTCGGCGATCATCAAGCGACGCACCTCTACCTGTTCGGGCGAGCAAATGAAGTTGAGAACGCTTGTGCCGAAGTTGCGAAGCGCGGCCTGCGGATCGCTCCGCGATGCGTCGAGGTGCTTCAGCGTATCCGACATGTAGTTCTCCAGGGCCGCCATCATGCATTCGACGAATAGTTCTTCCTTCGAGAGGAAGTGACTATAGAGGGTCGCCTTCGAGCCACCGACCTGAGCGGTGATGTCCGCCATCGAGGTGCCGTCGAACCCCTGGGCGCGGAATAATCGATAGGCGTTTTCGAGAATTGCCTGCCGTTTGCTGTCGCTTTTGCTCATAACCGAGTCGCTTCCTAAATGAACCTGTACCACTGGGTACATTTTTGTTGACATCAGCTCTTAAGTCAAGGTACTGTACCGTACGGTTCACTTAAGGAGCTTAATCCAATGGAAACAATCAAGAGTCCCCACCTCACCCGGCAGCCTTGCCGCCTCACTCTGGTGCTTGCCGTCGGCCTGGTCCTCACCAGCGGCTGTGCGCAGATCCCCCGGCTCGATACGCCCCCTGCTATGAAGAAAGTCGATGAGCTCGGCAGCTCGACCTCGTTCGCCGTCCCCGTCGCGGCGTGGCCGAGCGATCAGTGGTGGACCGCATACGGCGACACACAGCTCAATGCACTCATCGACGAGGCGTTGAAGAATGCGCCCGACCTCGATCTTGCCCAGGCACGCCTCAGGGCCGCCGCCGCGCAGGTTCAGGGTGCCGGCGCCACGCGCCTGCCCGAGGTGACCGCCTCCGCCGAAATCGTCGAGGCCAAGCAGAGCTACGATTTCTTAGTCCCCCGTCAGGCGCTGCCTAAGCGTTGGAACGGCTATGGCGCCGCCACACTCAACATGTCTTACGAACTCGACTTCTGGGGCAAGAACCGGGCGGCACTAGCGGCCGCGGTCTCGGAGCAGCGCGCGGCCGAGGTCGAGATCGCACAAACCCGACTGATCCTCTCGACCTCGGTCGCCTCCGCTTACGCAGGTCTGCTGCATCTCTATACGCTGCGTGACAACGCGACCGATACGCTTTCCCTGCGCGAGCAGACAGTCGCCTTGTTCGGCCAGCGCCATCAGTTCGGCCTTGAGACGCTCGCGAGCGTGCGTCAGGTCGAGGCACGCCAGGCGGCTGCCAAGGGCGATCTCCTGGCGATCGACGAGCGCATCGGCCTGCAGAAGAACGCCATCGCGGCGCTGTTGGGATCTGGCCCTGATCGGGGCCTTCAAATCACTCGTCCTAGAGCCGCCTGGGCGGGTTCTCAAGGGCTGCCTTCAAACCTGTCGCTCGAGCTTCTCGGTCGTCGCCCGGACATTGTAGCCGCGCGCCTGCGCACCGAGGCCGCCGCACACCGCATCGATCAGCGCAAGGCTGGGTTCTATCCGAGTGTCAACCTGCTCGCATTCGCAGGCTTCCAGTCGGTCGGTATCGACAACCTCTTCAAGTCAGCTTCCCAGTCCGGCGCCGCAGGCCCCGCGATCTCACTGCCGATCTTCAACACCGAACGCCTGCAGGGTGAGTTCAAGGGCGCGCGCGCGGAATATGACGCCGCCGTCGCGACCTACAACGGGACGCTCTCGATGGCCCTGCGCGAGGTGGCCGATGCCGCCACGAGTCGCAAGTCCTTCGATGAGGAACTCGCCGCCGCCCGGGCCGCGGTGGCAGCCGCGGCGGAAGCGCACCAAATGGTCAACTCCCGATATGAGGGAGCGCTCGCCACGTATCTCGACGTCCTGTCAGCGGAGGACTTGCTCATATCGGCGCGCCGCTCCGAGGCTGAGCTTGAGACCCGCGCGCTGATTCTCGACGTATCGCTTGTGCGTGCACTGGGCGGCGGCTTCACGCCGGACAGCTCGAGCACTCTGACCCATAACCCCCAAAGCTAGATAACTTTCTCAAGGAGAATTTTCATGGATATGCAAGCTTCAATCACCCCCGAGTCGATGGCCGACGCGCCGATGGTCAAACCCCGCAAGAAACAGCGCGCCGTGCTGTTCTCGCTTCTCGGCATCGCCGTAGCAGCTGCCGGCGGCGGCGCCGTCGAGTATTGGAAGTTGGTTGGTTCCCGCTACGTGAGCACCGACAATGCCTACACCGCTGCCGAGGTGGCGCAAGTTGCGTCCGAGACCGAGGGATCGGTGATGCAGGTGAACGCCGTCGATAGCCAGAATGTAAGGCGCGGCGATGTTCTCGTCACGATCGACGACACGGACGCTAAATTGGCAATACGCCAGGCTCAGGCGGACCTCGCCCGCGCCCAAGCGCAAGTGATCGCGGCCATCTCGGACGTCGAGCGCACCGGAATCGACCTGACACGCCGTGACGCCCTCGTGGCCTCAGGCTCGGTGTCGGGTGACGAGCTGACCAACGCCAAGAACCGTTCAAGCGGTGCGCGTGCCGCACTCGATGCCGCCCGGGCGCAGGTCGCTCTCGCCCGTGCGCGCCTCGACAAATCAAACGTCGACTTGGGTCGCACGGTGATCCGCGCACCCATCGATGGCGTCATCGCGCGCCGGCAGGTGCAGCTTGGTCAGCGCGTGCAGCCCTCCATGCCGCTCCTGTCAGTCGTGCCGGTCGATAAGTTGTATGTCAACGCAAACTTCAAGGAAGTACAGCTCACCAAGGTTCACGCCGGGCAGAGCGTCGAGCTCAAGTCCGACCTGTATCACGGCAAGGTGATGTATCACGGCGTCATCGAAGGGTTCGATGGCGGTACTGGTGCCGCGTTTGCCCTAATCCCCGCGCAGAACGCGACCGGCAACTGGATCAAAGTGGTGCAGCGCCTCCCGGTGCGCATCCGCTTAAGTCCTGAGGAGCTCGCCGCCCATCCGCTGCGCGTGGGGCTCTCGATGGATGCCAAGGTCGACCTGAATAGCAAGTCCTGATCCCAGAGCAATCATCGAGGAACCCGCCATGACACACCCTGCCATCGACTCCAAGGACCCGCCCTCCCTCGAGGGCGGGATGCTCTGGACGGCCGGCATAGTTCTCGCGCTGTCGAACTTCGTCGCAGTGCTCAATATGACCATCGCCAACGTCACCGTGCCCAACATTGCCGGCGCCTTGGGCGCGGGCTCCAGCCAGGGCACATGGGTGATTACCTCCTATGCGGTCGCCGAGGCGATCACGGTGCCGCTCACGGGGTGGCTGTCCGGCCGCTTCGGCGCCGTGCGACTATTCTGCATCGCCGTCGTAGTATTCGGCCTTTGCTCGCTCCTCTGTGGCCTCTCCACCTCACTCCCGATGCTCCTCGGCATGCGGGTGCTGCAGGGAATGGCCGGCGGTCCCTTGATGGCGCTATCGCAGACGCTGCTGCTGAAGATTTTTCCCAAGCGCCAATCGATGCAGGCGATGGGCCTCTGGGCCATGACGACCCTGCTCGCCCCGGTGGTGGGTCCGGTGTTGGGCGGTTGGCTCTGCGATCAGTACTCGTGGCCCTGGGTGTTCCTGATCAACGTACCCATGGCGCTCCTCTTCGGCGTCCTCGCTTGGGTTCTGCTCAAGCGCTTTCACGAACCGGCGGTCATCAGACCGGTCGACAAGGTCGGCATGCTGCTCTTAATCGTCTGGGTGGCGGCGCTGCAGATCATGCTGGATGAGGGCAAGGATCTTGACTGGTTCTCGTCGACCGAAATCTGCGTGCTCGCCATCACGGCCGTGATCGGATTCCTCTCCTTCCTGATCTGGGAACTGACCCAGGAGTACCCGATCGTCGACCTGCGCGTCTTCCGGCATCGCGGTTTCTCTTCCTGCATGCTGGTGCTCGGCCTTGCCTTCGGCGCTTTCTTCGGGATCAACGTGCTGACGCCGCAATGGTTGCAGTACAACATGGGTTACACCACCACGTGGGCCGGACTCGTGGTGGCGTGGGGCGGCGTACTCTCGGTCGTTTTCTCACCCGTAGCTGCAAAGCTTGCGAACCGAATAGATCCGCGCATTCTAATTTTCATCGGCTGCGCCTGGCTCGGCCTCGACACGTTCTGGCGGGCGTACGCGGACTCCGACATGAGCTACTGGGTGATCGTCATTCCGCTGTTCTTCATGGGGGTCGGGATGCCGATGTACTACGTACCCTTAACCGGACTCGCCATGGGCTCCGTCAGGGAGGAAGAGACCGCCTCGGCGGCGGGTCTAATGAACTTCGTGCGCACGATCTCTGGCGCCATCGCCACCTCGCTGGTCACGACCTCATGGCAGAACCGCACGATCATTGCGCACGCCAAGCTCGCGAACGTCGTCGATCCCACGGGCCAACTGGCCGCCTCGCTCCCTACAGGGACGACCGGACAGATGGTCCGCGAGATGTTCAACAATCTCGTGACGAGCCAAAGCCTGACGCTGGCGACCAACGGCCTGATGATGGTGATCGCGGTGGTTTTCCTCGCCGCCTCGATAGCCATCGTGCTTGCGCCCAAGGCGGCTCGCACGGTCGATCCGGCCTCGGTCGGGCACTGATTTTGTAGTTGCCACGAAGGAATCTAAGTATGGTCACGATCCGAAATAGACTCCACCGCTGCTGGCAGGCAACGGCACTACGCCGGACGACCGTGCTTGAAACGATGAACGCGGTCGCGCGGGCTATACCGGCCTCGAAGCGAGTCTCGGTGGATCCGAAAGTCGAGTGCCCGTTGAGAGACGTCCCGCTCACGGCTGGAGATCGGCAGTGAATGAGCGCCGCGAGACTGGCAACGGCATGAGTGCCACGCACGCGACCGGATGGCTGCGCGATCACAGCAGCCGCATCATGACCGCAGGAGTAATTCTGGCGCTTTTGTATCTTGCGCGGTCCGTACTGATACCGCTCGCGCTCGCCATTGTGCTGAGCTTGTTGGTGGCGCCGCTAATTCAGGCGCTGCGCCGACTGCGAATCGGCGAAACTTCTTCAGTGTTCGTTGCGGTTGCGGCACTGACAGTGTTATGCGTGGGTGTTACGGCTGCGCTGGGCACGCAAATCTTGCACATTGCCGAAAGCCTTCCTCAATATGAATCGAATGTACAGCGCAAGCTCAAGACCCTTGAGGAAGCAACCGTCGGCCCGATAATAAGGCTCACTAACGAAACGAGTCGCCTTACCGGGACCCGCCAACCCAGAGAGGCTGTCTCCGTCCCCGCCCAAGATGTCGAGCGCTCGCCACCAGGAGCGGCCCAGGGGGTTGCGGTGATCCCGCCACCGGAATACGGGCCCCACCCACTGCTGCTTGTGTGGAAGCTCCTGACAACCGTTTGGCACCCAATCCAATTCGCAGGCATCGTGCTTCTGGTCCTCATCTTCGTGTTACTTGAATACGAATCACTGCGCGACCGCTTTATCCTCGTCGCTGGCGCGACCGACATACGCACGGCCACTCTTGCGCTTAACGACGCCGGCGACCGACTCTCCCGATATTTTGTTTCGCAGTTCGCGGTCAACCTCGCTTTCGGGCTGGCCATCTGGATGAGCTTGAGCGCGCTTCGCCTCCCGCAGGCCCTGCTTTGCGGAATTCTGGCAGGTGTGATGCGGTTCGTACCCTACGTGGGTGTTGCAATAGCTGCGCTCTTTGCTGCCGTCCTTGCTCTGGCCGTCGATCCAGGATGGTCTTTGGCGCTGAGCGGCTTGGGCGTGTTCATCCTACTCGACATCGTCGTGGGGCAGTTGGTGGAACCACACCTTTATGGTCACGCCACGGGACTGTCGCCGCTCTCGGTAGTGGTGGGAGCAATATTCTGGAGCTGGCTTTGGGGTCCGGCCGGGTTGATCCTGTCCACGCCAATCACCGTGTGTCTCCTAGTTGCGGGTCGTCATATGAAGGGACTTGGCGTCCTCGAGTTGCTATTGGGCAATGGGAGGCCGCTGACATTGTCGCAAAAGTTTCGCCGGCAGGCGGCGCCTCCCGTAGATCCCCACGAAATTGTCAGCGATGCGCAGGCTTCTGGGCGGGAAGGCATCGCCTTGGTGTAGTCACGACGCACTCCCGCCCAGGCGTCTTTGCGATGCGGCGGCGACGAACGTCCGAAACTCACGGCACGCTAGTGGGCCCAGCCAACAACACTGCGTCGGGGACAGCCAACGCTGCAGCCGGTGTCAGGATCTGGATGTTCCGATACGGAGATAACTCCAGGAGATCCTTGTCGCCAGTGACCAGCATTTGGGCCTGACCGTCCACGGCCAGTTCCAGAAACTTGTCGTCTTTTGGATCACGACACACCCGCACCGTACTGCTGATCGGAACCCATTCGGCCAGCCGGGCATAGAGGCGAAAGAATTCCTGGCGGTCTTCGAGGCTGACGTAGGGGTTGAATTTATCGCGCGCGATTGATTGCGCAAGCTCCCCCAACGTATCCTCGGACACCAGCAGGCGAGTGATTTTAACCAGGCGACTGACCGCACGGCCTGCCACCGAATGCGGGATCAGCAAGCGGCTGATCAGAACATTCGTATCGATAATGACGCGAGCACTAGGCATCCTTTTTCAATAGTGCGGCGAGCTTGCGCTCCGTCAGCCCCTGCGCCACCGCTTTTGAACCCACGCGATCGCAAAACGCCTCGAAATCGGCGACCGCCAGGCCGCGCAGGCGATCGTATTCCTGCGGTGAAATCAACACAGCCTGATCACGGGCCTGGCGGCGAATGACGACAGGACCGCGCTGCGCGGCGTCCAGGGCAGCGGCAAAGTTCTGTTTGGCCTCGGTGGCGGAGATGTAGCGCATGTCGACCCAGTGGTGGTTTATAGTCAATATATACAAAATGTACGATATATACAAATCTACCACTGTCAAAGCGGGCGGATGTCTCGATTTAACACACACCGGCGCCGCGGCGACTGGTATCAGCTATTCGCTTCGTGAACCCACCCCCAACTGGCTAGGTTCGCCCTGAGCAATGCTTTCACATGGTCGCGGACGGCTCCACAGACCATCAGGAGCGCCCGAAGATCGCCCTGGTCAGGTCCGACAATCCGCCCGCGCTGATTCGCCGCGTGCGCGATCTGATTGAGATTGCGGCCGATAGCGCCGAGTTCCGCGACGGTACGCTTCAATGCCAGCAATTCGTCGCGCGGAAGCGGTGGCAGGTTCCGCAGATGCGCACGCGCGAGGACGGACATGTACGTTGCTGCCGCCATCCCGCGCGCCGAGGCGCGTTCTTGAAGCAATAGCCGATCCTCGGCTCGCAGTCGAAGGTATATCCGCACCTCACGCGCCGGCTCGGAGGCGACTGCCGCGGTATCGTCGTGTGACGGTGCCGCGCAAAGCGCCGCGTTTACTACTTGCCTGAGCCAGATCGATTCCGTAATCAACTGCTGACATGCAATGCCCACTACGCGCCGCTTCGTCTCGCGCGGCACACGTGTCTTCAAGAAGTGCGCGGCAACCACAGGCCACAATGTGCCCTGTTAGCCGCCGATTGGCTATCCTGCGTATAGCACCAATATCGACACTAACAGTATTTGCTGGCAACTTGGGCCGTCTCCCATCGACCCCTATGCGACAGTCGCGAGCGCCCGCTGTCGGGCGGTCCAGAATCACTTCAATTGCGCGCCGTTAGGCTTACGCTCCGATTGTGATTCCTAGCGGTGGCGAGCTTTGGCGTAGGCGTGGGACGCAACGATGGTGAGCTCAACCTCCGTACCCGCACCGAGCCGACTCCACACGCGGAGCTCGCCTCCTATGAGCTCGGCGCGCTCGTGCATGCCACGCAGGCCGTAGTGCCCTTCCCGCGACCCTTCAGCTATCACACTGGTATCGATGCCCTGACCGTCGTCGCGAACGCGCAGGCGAAACTGCTGCTTGTCGTACCGAAGCTCCACCTCAATTTGCGTACCCTGTGAATGTTGGAAGGCATTCCTCAGCGCCTCACCTGCAATCCGGTAAATCTCATCCCGCACGATCGGATGCAGAGGCCGCACGGCTCCCTCTACATCAACTCGAAGGGAAGCTGCACGAATTGTGGCCGAATCCGCCGCAAGCTCCTCGCCGAGCGTACCGATGGCGGCTACGAGGTCGTTGGGCTCCTCCACCGAGGTGCGCAAGCCCTGCACGGCCTCCCTCCCCTCGGTGATCGCACTAGCCGCCTGCTCGATCGCACTCGAAAGGATTTTCGTGGCCTCCGCCGGTCTAGTTAACAACAGATCCGAGACCGTCTGGAATCGCAGTAGCAAGGCCTGGAAGCTCTGTAGGAGCGTGTCATGCAGCTCCCTGGCGATGCGAGTTCTCTCCGCAAGACGAACCTCCAATTCCCGGGCTAGATGCGCCATGCGCAGCCTCGCACTCTCGTCCTCGGCGCGCTTATGTTCCCTCATGTCAACATTCGTACCGACCATTTCCATGCAATTTTCGCTGGCCCTGAACTTTGAATGCACAACCGCACGGAGGTGTCGAACGCTTCCATGCGCGGTACCGACCTCGAAACCGATCGCGCCGGCGGCAGCGTCCCGGGGAATGAGACTATCGGGGGCCAGAAACGCCGCGACCTGCCGATTGTCATGTGCGATGAGCACGTGAATCCAGTCGTCGTTAAACATGGCGACACACCTCGAGCAATTGGCACGTTCAGTCCGCACTCGGAGCAACCCGATCTCGATCGTTTTCGCAGCGACCCGGTGGAAGGTGAGCTTCGAGTTGGCCAGCAGCGCCTTCATCGCTTTGTCCACCGCATCCTGCAGGCTAATGACGTGATGCACCCAATCTCGCGATCGTCCCAGAGTGATCGTCGAGACGGCTAGCGTCTCTTCAGCGTGTGTTTCCATTCGTAGCCTCTTCCGGCACGCCTCGAGGAAAGAAGGAATCAGCGCCGATAACCCACGGGTATGGCGAATTGCAGTGGAGAAGAAGGGCAGCCTGATAGAGGCGGACCGCACGAGCGATGAATGATCCCCGATTGCCCCAAAGTCTTCGGCCCATTTCATTGGGCGGAGGTGCTGCTTCGTCATGGCATCTATCAGGCGGCCTGCAAATGAGCTTCGACTAACCACAGTTGCTTGTCGATTTCACGCGAGACCTCAGTGAAGAGATCTGCGGTATTGCTATCGCCAAGCTTGGTGGCGTTGACAATATTGACACGCACGGCTCTTCCAAACGCCGCCAGTTGGTCGGCGACTGCTGCGGCCATTTCCAGGCCATCGATGGCGTTCAGCTGGAACTCGGCCAGGCTGGACTGGCTCGCCACCATGCGGACAGTCCCGCAAGCGCGCCCCCC
>Ga0307516_10008693_pt1 | contig 11423 bp, 15 predicted proteins | sample 19_EM_MG_FD_203310 | JGI IMG/M metagenome (GOLD analysis project Ga0307516, IMG submission 203310) | Populus trichocarpa ectomycorrhiza microbial communities from riparian zone in the Pacific Northwest, United States - 19_EM | ecosystem: Host-associated > Plants > Roots > Unclassified | place...
GCCGGGCCCCGGGCCCCCCCCCCCCCCCCCCCCCCCCCCCCCCCCCCCCCCCCCCCCCCCCCCCCCCCCCCCCGAAATTAAATCAAGCTGAGGAAATGGTGTCTGCTCTGAGTTTTAGAGGAGGAGAGCCTACTTAGGGAGCTAGATAGAGGAAGTGACCCGCCCCATGAAGCGAGTTTGAGGACGTCTCCCCGTCTTGCTTAGGCAGGCTCGCCATGATCAGAATTAGTGTGTGAGTACAGTAAATGAAGAAACGAGAGGGAAAAAAAAAAAAGGAAAAGGAAAAAAAAAAAGAAAAGCTGTCCGCACAAAACTTGTCGGCGCGGGGCGGGCTGCAGTGCGGAAGCCCAGACGCGTGCGAGCTCGGGGCGGTTGCGGTCCTCGGAGAGTCCAGCAGCCGCCCGCGCAAAAATCCACGGATGAGGGCGCGTGTGGACGACCGACCGACCCGTGAAGCACGGGGCCCGACGTAAGCGCTCGTCTGCCCCTCCCCCCCACACCGCCCGCGCGCAGCCCGTCCAGTCGCCGCCAAGAGCCGAGCGGATCGGAGCACCGGTTAGCGAGCGAGGGAGATAATATGTACAGGTCCGTCAAGGCAGCAGCCGGCTTGCGGCGCCGGACCCGCCGTCGATCGGTGGAGGTGGAGGAGGTGGTGGATCTGGCGATCCGCCATTCATTGGGGCCGCCCCCCTCGCTTTTTTTTTCTTTTTTCTTCTGTTAATCATATGATACTCGCATTCAGCCTATGTACAGTATGTAGACTATGGCGGCGTACCTTTTAACCCGAGTCCCGGCCACTGCCCACCCCGACCTCGATCAGTTCAGTCTGCAGGTAGCTCATTGTAGCTCCTCTTGCCCTCCACCCAGGCCTCCTAGCGATGCCATATATCATACAATCACCCCCTAACTCCTCCCTACTCGTCCGCCTTCAGCCTCCTCGCCTGTTCCCTGACCTCCCGCTCCTGGAGCTCCGCCTCAGACACCTCACTCTGTACATCTTCCACCACCCACCATTCATCCCACATCAGTGGTAGATGGGAAGCCCAGGGTCGTTTGGCTGCAGCGCTCATCTGCGAAGAGGTCTCGAGTCTTGAAACGATTCTTCCTCCTTCCAGTCTCCACCAACACTTCCGCCCCAGGATTTTTCTGCTGGGCCTTCCAGTGGGGGCAGTTCTTGAAGAGGTGCTCCCGGGCCTGGGTCCGGTATAGACACCACCACCAGCACTTGGCTGTGGGCCTATTCTTCGTCCACTCCAGGTATCGCCCAGTGAGACAATGGCCTGTCTTCAACTGGTAGAACCCAGCCGCCAGCCGCTTGTTGCTCTTCGCTGGTACTGAGCCCGGCCTCCTGCTGCCGGCAGTATTCGTACTTCTTCCGAGTAATCCGCGAATCCACCCACGCCTTGGCTTCTGGCTACTTCTTTTCCGAGATTTCCCGCTTGAGGTGTGCAAGAGATCTGGGGAGAGTCATTGGCCTTCCGCCGTACCGGTCTGCATATTGCAACCATTCCGCTCCATGGGAGTCTGGTTCGTCCGCTTCCAGCCTGGTCCACTCATCAGCCTTCTCGTTTCCGGGAATTCCTTGCCGCCCCCCCTCGCCGCAGCCGGTATCTCCTCGACAGAAGTGGGGGGGGGGGGGGGGGGGTGCGAGTAGGAGCCCGCGAATCGCCGGCGATACGCAGTTTTAGCCGGCGTGCTGAGCCAGCCAGGTCTCAGTCCGAAGAAGGGGGTGAGTGAGAAGCGAGGAGCAGCCGCCCATCCCTCGCAGTTCATTCGGGCCGTGGTTCCGTCGCCAGTATATTTTTGTTTGTTTGTTCGCCGATCGCATACGACCTATCGAGGTCATGGTGGCATACACACTGGATGGTCCGGTTCCCGTCCGCCGACTCCCCTCTCATCGCCAGGGAGTGCGGTGGCTGTCGACGAGTGCAGCGCGAGTGACCGCCCATGGCTCACGGCCCAGATATCGCACCCCCCCCCCCCCCCCCCGCCCCCCGGCGTTCCGGGAGATCGGCATCCCTTGTTCTGCACAGCACACTCAGACGCCCGAAATAGCATGCAAATGGCACATAAACACGACCAGGAAAATCGTCGAACCCAGTCTTTCCCCTCATCTCGGACGGAACGGAATGGGTTGTTCGCCAGATTCCTTGCTCTCATCCGTATCGCCGTTGACAGGTGACAACACGTGCAACCGGCACGCAGGCCACAGCACAGGACGAGACTCGTTCTCGCGGACCACCGTACGCAGTCTCCGGCCACCCACCGTGGCCACGGGCACGAGTGACGTGCTATGAGACTCTCTAGGCGCCCACGCATGCAAGTAGTACATAGCTACCTGTGTAGCTAAGTATGCACCCACCCCACGGATGAGCGTCCGCCAACCAGATGGGATTCTTGCTCTCCGCCCCAATTTTTATTTTTATTTATTTTTAATTCTTCTCTCGTTCGTTTTGCCATCGCCGAGGGGGGAGGGGGGGGGGGCGCGGGTGGCGGACCGTGCTCTAGAACTTCGCCGATTCAGAGAAAAAAACTTTACTGGTTGGACGGTTTCCTATGTCAGCGCGTGCGCGCGTGCGCCCCACTTCCCTTTCCCCTACAGGCTACCGCTTCCCCCTCACGGACCCACAGTCCTTCCCGCCACGCCACGGATAGATCGGACACCACCACCACCACCCCCCCGGCACTGTGCGGATGGATTGCTCCAGGGTCGAGTGGAGCAGACGGAATGGAGGGAGGGGAGGGGGAGAAGAAAACGTGCGTTGAAATCGAATCGCCGGCGCGGGCATCGTGGCTTCATCCATCGGCGGTACCTGAAGTTCTTCGCAGCCAACGAAATAAAGAAAGAAAAAAAAAGGCAAAGGAAGGAGGTAACGGAAAAGGGAAAAGGAAAGAGGAAAAAGGAAAGCACGGCCGGGAAGGGGCAAGGTGTGCTGTGCTTGCGGACATGTGGGCGGGAGCGTGGTGTGGAGTGTGGTGCGGTGCGTGGGATGGGATGGGACGGAGCGGGTGCTGCGCGCGAAGAATCCGAGAGATACATTAGATATCTACATAGATACATACATCATACATGCATACATCATTCATTCATACATACATACATCATACATACATACTTCCATCAGGTCGCCGGTGGGTCCGCTACAGTGCCATGGAATGACTGAACGAGTGTGTCCACACCCACCACCACGACTCGCGTTTCGACTCGGCGAAAAGAGAAGGTTCAGTCGGAGGGGTGCACGGGACTCTTGCAGCGCAAAACTTGCCCATGCTCCTCTCTCTCCAGTCAGCGCGCAGCAACAGACACCGGGGCTGCATACATAGACTTTTCCCATCAATCAACGTCCGCACACTTTTTTATGGAGAGAGGGGAGAAGAGCAAGGTAACTAGCGGGAAAGACCGACGGCGGTGAAGAAGAAGAAGAAGAAGAAGAAGAAGAAAAGAAGAGGCTGTGCATATCCGCCGCGTCCATCCGAGGAGGAACCGGACAACAGAATCCGATTGCTCGATCGGAATCTCCCGGTCCCAGACACGAATGTATGTAGGTAGCCCCTTGGGGGACGACGGGGAACGAGAAAAGAAAAGAAAGGAAAAGAGGATGGAGAAGCAGCAGGAGACACACGGCTCTCTCTCCGCAGCGAGCGATCAAACCGAAGCCGCCAGCCAGCCAGCCGCCCGTATGTAAGTACTCTAGATATGTACATAGATATGAATGATGGTTTGCGAGGGCGGACTGGCTGTGATCTACATTAAGCACATAGGGGGGGGGGCAAGCACGCCACCGCTTTGGGCGGCCGAATCCATGGCGCTGGTACCTTCTTGACGACGGGGTGATTCCTGTTCGGTGGATGTCAGTGGGGTCCCTCCTTCTTGCCACCGCCGTGCGAGCGGATATGCCAGTCGCACATCCTCTAACCGAGCTGTTACACAGGGCGAGACAGCGGCGGCGGCAGCAGGCAAGCAAGCAAGCAAGCAAGCAGCATACAGGGGCCCGGGTGGTTTTCCCTCTCTCCCTCCTCTCGCTCCGGTGCGTCATGCGACATCCATCCAAACAATCTTGCATCGCACGCCGAGACTAGATATGTATGTCCATATGTACCCAGATGCTGTGTGCCTAGGGGAGCACTGGATTGGTGGGAGTCGAGGGCTCCGCGTGGAGAGGGTTGGGCTGGGTCGTCTGCGGTGCGGTGGGGGCGGCATACATACATAAGATGTACAACTATCTAGTTTCCTTCCTTCCTTGCGTCTATGTAGGGAGGGGGGAGAAGGAAGGAGAAAAAAGAAAAGAAAAAAAAGAAAAAAACGAAAAAAGGAAGCAAAGAAAAAGAAGGGAGAAAAATGAAGCAACAGCGCAGGGGGAGAGAGAGAGATTCGCTGGGAAGCAGAAGGAGAAGGAGAAGAAGAAGAAGGAGAATTTCTGGAAGGCGAACCGAGCACGTCCACGTCTGCCCACGCTCCGACGTGATTGTTCTGTTCTGTTCCGTTCTGTTCTGTTCCGTTCCGTTCTGTTCTCTTCTTCTTTTCTTCTGTCGGAAGGAAGAAGGGACGAGGGGGAGAGTTGCTTTTTGGAAGGCGGTCGCGTCGAAAAGATCGGTAGAGATATCTAGATATATACATAGATAGATAGACATGTCGACGGCTGCGTGCGTGGCGCTCGTGCGACGGTCCGCTTCGGGACCCCACGGCGATGATGTTCCGCAGAAGGTGGAGCGTGTATACATGTAGATACTCTACGCATGTAGATTGGGAGGCGGAACATATCATATCAGCTGTCTCGCCAAGGCCGGCTGGCTGGACCGGATTTCTTGGCTGCTTGCGTGCTTGGTGGATGAGGGATTGGCATGAGACGGATGGCCGTGTTGGTTGTGCCATGCGGGAAAAGAGTCGGGGCCCGACACCACCAGCAGTGGAGTGGGACGGGCGGCAGTGGAGTGAAGAAGAGCGCACTCGATCCCTTGTGCGTGGGACATGCACCATCCGGTTCCAGCCAAGCCGCGATGTGTAGGCTTACATACATTCCAGCAAGAACAGTACATACCACAGTACATGGTACCTGTCGAGCGGAGCATGCGCCGCGCATGGCGCTGAGGTAGGTAGCAGTTAGCCCGAGTCGGCACTCAATGTATGTATATGTATGTATGCGTGCACCCCTTCCCGCTTGTGCCTTGTGCTGACATCCCGCCTGCCCGTTCGAACAACGTGCTTGGGTAGATATTGTTTGCGCATCTGGCTCCAGAGTGGGAGCTCGGCTAATTCCGGCCGCGATCCGCCATGTAGATACAAGGTATGTACCGGGCAACATGTGACTTTGTGGACGCATCAGGCGATCGCCGTTAACCGGGCAGGTGTCCGACAATGCTGACGCGATGGGACGGCTGGAGGGCGTCGATGCGTGCGGATACCCGACACAGGAAATCCAAGCAGAACGCGAGAGCACACACACAACCAAACAGATGAGCAAGGAAAATTGCGATCCACGTCGCGTCCAATCTTACTGGCGGCGGCGGAATTGAAGGGGGGGTCGGATCACGAGCGATCACCCACTGTCCTCCCCAATGGAGATTGTTTGCGGGCGACTTTCCCAGCTCGCACAAGGGGCGGATCGTGGGGCTGGCCCAAGCCTGGCGGCAAGTTAACTTAACGAGTAATGGTGACACAGAGGAAGCGAAAAGGATGCCAGGGTGACCCATGTCACAACGTGGCAGTGAGAGCGGAACCCCGTGTCCACTGGTACGTACCACTCAGAAGGCGTGTGGCTGCCCGCCAGTCAAAAGCCCAGGCTTCTGGGCCACCTTATTGGAGCGCCACTTCGGTGTGGGCAGGGGGCTCCCACGACGGTACGTGCCTGTGATAGACAGGCTATCGCTGCGTCGTCCGACAGGTCCGACGGGGAGGATATCCCGTCGCGCCCTCGAAATGGCCCGGTTCCCATCGCTGGCTCAGCTATGTTTACTCGGCGTACGTCGGGGGCCTAACCGGGCCTCTCGGGAGGAGAGGAGCACCGGTCGGATGGAAGGATGCACGAGCTCGAGACAGAGGCGTGATGGTTAGGCACGATGCGATGGATGGTTGGGCCTCGGTGGCGCGGTATTGTAACGCAGCATCTCGGATCGCGATGGCGGCCGTGGCGGGGTTGCGCAATTCTTTATGCTCGACTCATGCTGCCGCCACCGCCGCCCATGGCAGTTGAACCCACCGTCGTGGAAGCTGGCTGGCAGCTTGAGCCAACCGCCGGAAGATCCCTCGACTGGCGTTGCTTGCGAACGCACTGATCCAATCTGTCGGCCGGTTCGTACATGCCTATGTACGTAGGTTTTTCGATCCGGCGTGCGTGTGGAATCTCCAGACCCAAAGCTCGGTGAATATCGGCCGCCGCCACCACGCAAAAGGATCTGCCAGGCATCGATCAATCCCCCGGAGAAACGCCACCCCGCCGCAGCCACGGCGCCTCCGGAACGTACGCACTCCATCAGCATCATCACCGTCAACACATCAAACACCGCAGACATACGGATGGTTGTTATTGGGCGAGCTGCGAAGACATCGCAGGATCTCGAGATCGGAACTCACCACCACCACCACCACCACCAGCGGATATCACGTCGAGCGTGGGTGTCCCAGCAACACCCGATCCTTGCGCCGTCCCAGGGGAACGACAGCAAGCGAGCCGCCATCAGGGGATTGGTGGCTTGTCTGGGGAACGCACTCTAGACTTTCGCAACGGCGGGCGGAAACGCGAGGCCTGGCGAAATCTCTCAAGGCGGCAAAGTCAATCAGGCAGGGAAGCACAGCCGAGTAACCCCCCCCGGGCACCCGTGGCGGGAAATCCCAGTGCCCACACATCGCTCGGTTGCGGGCGGAACAAAGCCGTACGTATGTATAGTTGTCTGAGCGTGCTCATGTGAGAATGCAGTGAGTGCATCCGTCTGCGGCGGACAGTTGAGCGCAGAAACACGCATGTCGGGTATACGCAAGTAACTATGTGCGTACGTAATGTTGGAACGTACACCACCCTGTCTGGATGTTTCTCTTTCGATTCGACAGAAAGGGCGGAATAATACTGCATGCAGACTTTTTTTTTCCCGGTGTGTGTGCTAATGCCGCCCGAAAGGAGCGTCCATTGCTCTGGCTGTCTGTTTGAGAATACATAGGGTGTCGAGGTAAGATACGGTTAGTTACCTAGGTAGTTGAAGGTGGGAAGCCCAAATTCTGCACTCCGCGATCCGCAGCCGGCCTGCTTGCCTGCCTGCCTGTAGTCTTTCCCCTTGTCGCACCATGGACAGCTGGGCTTCGAGCCTTGGTATGCATCGCGATCGACGCAGAAGCGTGGTCGTTCGGTTTTTGGTTTTTCCGACATGCCGTTGCTGCAGTCGATGCGATGTGGGCCCGCCTGGGAGTCGGCCGTGACCCGTTCAGAGACAACGACTTCGAGCTGAAGCACGCTGCGCCGCTGCGGCCGCTTTCTCCTCCCCCAGCTTGCCCGAACACAGTCCTTCCAAGCAGAATTTACTTGGCGTAGAGCTCAGCTAGAGATAAGTAAGCTGTCGATGTTGCGTGCAAGCGAGGGAACTAACCAAGCAGAGACTTCTAGTAAGACACTCAATGTGTGTATCTAAACTCGTACATACCTATCCGCTCGAGTATGTATGAAGCCAGCCGCCGCCTCTGCGCACGTTGACCGTCTCCCTGGCTGGGGAACGAACGTGGTGCACGAGCCTGGCCGTGATGAACCGTACGGGATCCTGGAGACAGGAGATATGTGTGATGTATCGCGTCCATCATCCGATGGGGGATTGTCATATGTAAGGACCATGGGTGCTGAGGCAGAGTGCGGAGGTAAGATCCAAACTCCGGTGTACTGGCGCCCATGCATTTCGTGAACCAATAGGTAGTTAGTTAGCACCCATTACGCCGCTGGCGGATTTGGAGATCAGCGCTGGAGTCAGGGGGGGAAAAAAACACACGGAGTGCGGGTGTGGGGAAGGCCAAATTACCCGTTGTATGTAGGCACACATAAGCTTCCGGAACCATCCGCAGAGTAAGGCATTGGTGCTTCGGTGCTTCGTCCCCCATGTCGAAACGGATACCGATTATGGTTGGATCCATATCATATCGGACGCCATGTTGAAGGGAGAGCAGGCCATCCAGCAGCACGGCATCGGAGTAGGGCCAGAACCGTGTGGAAATTCCATACCCACCTCGAGCTTATGCCCCATCTTTCCCCTGACAGCAAACTCAAGCTGCAATTGAGCCTATCGCGATCACCTTTTTTTTTCTTTCTTTTTTTTTTTGTTTAATCATTACTCGCATGCGGCCTAGCGAGATTATACGATCACCGTGGCGGAGGGAGACGCGCGCCGATTGTTTCGCTACTCCGGCCAATCACATGCCTGATTCTTGTTTTTCCTTGCGGAAATACCCATGTCTGTCTGTCAGACAGGAACGGGGGTTCTTCACGAACCACGCAAGGAGGAAGTCGAGATAGATACATAGCAGCTGGGCTGTACCTAGAAAAGAAGAGAGTAGTGGAGCGGATGGGAGAGGAGAGGCATCTCTACTAGTTAGCACGGATGGATTCGAGCAGAGCCAAAAGCCTCCGTGCCGTTCGTACGACGGCGCGTAGTTGGCCACTCTTCACTCTTGGCCGACTGCGTCCAACCGACGGCGGTCGCCGGAATCGATGGCATCACGCTTCCCGATGACCGTCAGCAGCAGCAGCAGCAGGAGTCGGACGGAACTCCAGTGTCCGTCGACGAAAGGAGGTGCGTGCTTGCAATCGCGGAGCGAGCGCTCGGTGTGTTTGCGGAGTAATATACGAGGGATCCTTTATGCATGCTTGTCTCGCCGGTGGGTGGTATAAGTTCTGGTTGCACTTTCGCATGCGAGTAATGAATAAACCAAAAAAAAAAAAAAAGTTGCACACGGCCGTCCGACGGGTGCAAACTTGGCGGTGCAAGCCACCGCTGTCACTGCAATCCTCGAGAAAGAAAGAGAGGAGGAGGACCGTTGAGCCGAGTGCTCTGGGTGCATTCTCCAGCCCGCCACCCGGAAGCTCAAGCAGCGACCTGCCGAGTTGCATGCCTGGTTCCGGACGTCCTTCACAGCTTCGAGCCATCGCAGCCCTCGATCCTTGCTGATTGACTCTGTTGCTTCATTAGATACTCGAGCCATTATCCGGGACGCAGGAGGAGGCGTTTCGCTTCCTTCCCGATGCGGGCGCTCCGCAGTAACGGTGACCAAATCCGAAAAAAAATAATTAAAAATTAAAAATTAAAAAGCCCATGCCATCGGAATTCGCCCCTAGCGGCACGCCAAACAGCACGGTTGGGCCGTACATAGAAGCGCATGCTTCTTGGGTCATGTGCGGCGCTCCGCAGAGAGAGCGTTCGATTTGCGGGTGAGGGAATTGGCGTTCGTCCCATGTTCTCGCACGCGTAGGGTGGAGCCAATCTAGCTAGCCGAGATCCCTCCGAGGGACGTCCGTCTGGATATGTAGCTAGATATCGAGTTCGTCAGCCCCTTCACCCCTTCGCTGGGGCATGATACTCTTCGCAATATGCATGCATCTCTCGCAGTCGCAATCGCCCACACTTCTTGGCCCCCCCCCAGAACCGCCCCGCGCTAAACTGGTGCTGGGCATTTCGCGCGCCGTTTTGAACCGACTATCTACATAGCCTCCCCTCCCTTGCCTCCCTCGCCCCCCCCCTTCTTTCCCCGCCGCCCGCCCGCCTAGACACTATCTACTCCGGATGAGAACGCCGGCTCACGGAACCGAAGCAGAGCAGCCCTTGCACTGGCGTGTTCGCGAGGGCGAGTCAGCACTCAGCATGCAGGCAGTTGGAAAGCGCCAGCTCGATTGAATTCGAATCCACGGCTGGGCGAAACCAAACCAAACAGGCATCCTGCGTGTCTCACGGCTGCAGAATCGTCAGGTGTGCGCATGTGCTCCGCGTCCTCTCTTTGCTTCTTTCCGCCTGGGTCGATTCGCCCTCTCGCCGTGCGCGCTAGGCTCCCTCGGTGGCAGCGTGTTTGTCCTGGCGGCGCGCGCATGTTTGTCCGGGCTGTTTCCTGGCCACACAGATCCTGCCCCCTGTCGCTGTCGTTGGGGTCTGTCCCAATCCCTCGGTGCTGCATGGGAGAGCGCCACCACACCACTCCAGCAGCGCAGTTGCAGGCTGCCACAGCGAGCGCCGTCCTGCACCTATCCGCATGCCACCCCGCCCACTGCCACTGCTCCCATTTCTGCAGCCTGCAGTTGGCCCACTCCGGCCCCCCACCCTATCGCAGCCAGCCGTTGCGGGCTGTCCGAATCCAAGCACCGTAGCCATCGTGTCCGAGTGCTCCGCAGGAGACCAGCCGCCGACCCGCCGACCGCCGGCCGTAAGCCGCGGCCGATGTGTGCCGACGGAGACTGCCGGTCTCCGTCCGGGATCCGCGTGCATGCCGGCTCGTAGCTGCGGCACTGCCAGGATCGGCGCCCCCCGGGGATGCAGTCGAGCAATCGCGGCTTGCCCCGGCCTGGCCGGCCGCAGCACGGCAGAATGTAAGTATGCATCAGCGTCGCCGTCGCCCGCCGGCCTGGCCGCTGGCCGCTGGCCGCTGGCCGCTGTTCGGGCCCCCTGCTGCGCCTGTCCCCCGCCCCGTCAGCGCCGCTCTCGGGCTGCTGCTGGGCCCCCACCGGCGGGCGTCTGGAGTCTCCGCGGGCTGCAAGGGCGATCGAGACGGTGGGGGGCGCAGATATGTAGGTACCAGATCCAGACAGATGCGAGTGTGTCCCAATGGCTGTTAGTTTCCGTTCCAGCCAGATGTGACGGTGCCTCCCACCGTCTCTGCCGAATCCCCAATCAGCCCCTGCCCCCCCGGCCCCCTTCGGCGTCCCACGCTACCGACTAGAGCGGACTGCCGCTCGAACGCTGGCGCGGATTGCAGTGCCTCCTCCACTGCTCCCGTACCAAGCCACGCAGGCACAGAGGTCTTGCCGGATCGTCCGCCACCAGACCAGTCAGCCCGTCAGCCAGCCAATCCTCCCCCCCCCGATCGAGCGTGCTCATGGTGTCCTCTCCATCGTCTCTTCTCTCGATATAAACTGCCCGCACCTTCGCCGCCCGTCCCAACTGTCCATCCAGGAATCGATCGTCGTTCGGCTCTTCGCAATCTGTCGGCTGTCCCATCTCCTCCTCCTCAGCACCACACTATAACCTTGGGGTCGATCCGTGCCGCACCGAAAACGTGGTGATCGTCACCTCCGTATCCGACTTCGGCCCTCCGAGCATCATCTGGTTATCGCTTTTCTGGCCGACCTCCGTCAACAAGAAACAACACACCCCCACTGGGGGGGGGGGGGCGGGGCGGGGGGGGGGGCCCGGGGCGGGGGGCGCGGGGGCGGCGGGGGGGGGGGGGGGGGGGGCAGGGAGGGATAAAG
>Ga0307516_10008694_pt1 | contig 11422 bp, 15 predicted proteins | sample 19_EM_MG_FD_203310 | JGI IMG/M metagenome (GOLD analysis project Ga0307516, IMG submission 203310) | Populus trichocarpa ectomycorrhiza microbial communities from riparian zone in the Pacific Northwest, United States - 19_EM | ecosystem: Host-associated > Plants > Roots > Unclassified | place...
GCTGGGGCAGAACCAACGGGTTTTGCCATGACGTTAGCGAAAACGCCGTCGTTCTGGATTCCCCCGCCGACCACGCGCGGAGTTGGAGATTCGGTGGGGAGGGTCTGGTAGTGGGTGGGGAGGATTGAACCGACGGCCTTTCGGAAGAAGAGGCGGAATCCACTAGTCTGACCAGACCTGAGGGGGGTGATTACAGGGGATGTGGGGACGAGACCGTTGGTGTTTCCGTAATCGTTTGGAAGAGCAGTGGCGGAGGGCCGTGGGGGTGAGCCTGGGGGAGGCATAGTGTAATCGTAGTCCCTCTCGAAATCATAGGTCCCCGGGATCTGGATGGGCTGTGGCCTGGTTCCGTTGGCGTTACGAGCTTGGTGATGGTTCTGGTTAATGAAGCGAGTGGATTCGAGGACGTCCTCTTCGTCATCGTGGTCGTCGTCGTCCCGAAAAGCGTCTTCTAGGTCTCTGTCAGCATCCTCCTGGGTTGGCTGAGTTGGAAGTGGGGCGTAAGGAGTGGAAGGCATTTCTTTCGGTAGGAAAGAAATGGGCGGAAGAGAGAAAGAAGAAGAAGAAGGAAGAGTGGGTCAGTATAAGGTTAACGGTAGGGAAGTGTGGGGAGAGGGAAGGGGTGAGACGGAAAAGTGTTTTGATAGCAGCGCTCAACAACAGCGGTCAGGCGTTGACAGCGTGAGCACAACCTGCCTAAACGGGAATCTCCTGCCATGGGTGGAAAAGGACGAGGAGGGAATTTCTTCCAGCCTGGGGTTCGGCATCTCAAATTCTAGGGCTCTGTTGCTTATAAGGGGCGGATTGCGTGGGATGCCGATCCCGAGGGAATTGAGCATCCCGTGCCGTACCTATTTCACTTTACTGCGCATACACCCACTGGCAATCCGGTGACCTGCACCAGAGCGACGGTGGCCCAATTTCTCTTGGATTTCTCCGCTGGGGGTCACGTCGGGCCGAGGTCCGCCTCCTTTTCCCCAGGCACGGGCGTTGCGCAAACGACCAGTTGGATGATTGGTCGTGGGAACCTGTTTCTTCAGTTTGGCCAACCAGATCCGGGGGTGCCTTGAAGCGCCCGGGCCTTTGGTCGGATGACAGGATGACATGCACTTGTGGCCGAGAGCCGTTGGGAGCCGCGGGGGAGAGATTTATAAGACCACGCTTGTCGTCCCCCATGTTCCGTTCCCCCACCTCTGTTCACCGTGGGCTCAGGAATATGGCCAGCCACGATGAAAATCCCCAGCTCGCTCTCACAGAGGGAAAGAAGGCGAAGCCAGGCGCAACTTGGAAAGAGGGAGAGACCCACGTCTTGCCCCACAATAACATCCCCGTCGTATTCGCCGCCTTCATGGCCTGCACCTTCTTGGCCGCGTTGGATCAAGTGAGCCCCACCGACCGCGACCTGAACTGGTCTCGATCTCACCTTCCGTTAGACCATCGTCGCGACCGCGTTGCCAACAATCGTCCGCGACCTGAAGGGAGGTTCGGAATACAGCTGGGTTGGAACGCACGTAGTTTGTTTGGTGCCTGCAAGTGATCATTCTAATTCTCCAATTCAGTGCATACCTCCTGACCTGTGCTGCATTGTCTCCGCTGTATGCAAAATTGTCCGACATCATGGGTCAGTCCATCTGACCAAAATCAAGTGATCGCAGTGCCCTCAACCCCACTTCTTAGGGCGTAAACCCATTCTGTACGGGTGCATTATTATTTTTTTGGTCAGTTCAAACACCCAATTCCCCATCCTTCCGGTTGTGTTGATGCGGGGACGCAGATTGGTTCCGCGTTATGTGGAGCTGCCCAAAGTATCATCTGGCTCGTCATCGCGAGGGCTGTTCAAGGTATCGGTGGCGGAGGAATCATCCAACTCGTGCAGATTACCATTTCGGACATCGTCTCCCTCGAGGACCGTGGCAAGTACGCAGGCTTCATCGGTGCCACCTGGGGTATTGCCAGTGTCGCCGGACCATTGTTGGGTGGTGTGAGAGGATCCTTTTTCGGCCCGCGTCGTCCATAACTCATTCTCCTATAGGTCTTTGCTGATCACGTTTCTTGGAGGTGGTGTTTCTTCGTCAACCTGTGTGTTCTTCGCTCTGTATTCGCCCACCCGTCCGCTGACCACCCACCAGGCCAACTGGCGGAATTGCCGGTCTCCTTTTGTTCTTCTTCCTCAACCTTAACCCTCACCAAGGGAAAGGCTTCCGAGAACACGTCCGTGAATTCGACTTCATCGGACTCGGCCTCATGGTAATAGGCGTCGTTTGTCTCTTGATCGGCTTCAACTTCAGCGAACAGACGTGTGCGTGAGGACAAGCTGGTTCACACCCGTGGTACGCTGAACCTCTTTCTTTAGGGTCTTCCGCTCGGACTATCGCCTTGGTCGTCGTTGGTGGTGCACTCCTTGTCGTCGCCGGAATTTACGAGTCCTTCACGACAAGGTCACCTATCCTTCCACCCCGGTTGTTCCAGGTAGGGTATTCCCGCGGTCCTTGATCTTTAGTCGCGGTAAACTAACATTTTCCGCAGACAAGGACAACTGCCGTACTCCTTATCACATGCACCATTCACGCCCTGTCGTTCTTCTCCATTTCCTACTATATTCCCCTCTATTTCCAAGTACTTGGACACTCGGCTACAGGTGCCGGTGTTCGTCAAATCCCTTACTCACTCGGAGGAGCGGTTGTGGCCACCATCTCCGGGCTAATCGTCACAAAGACTGGGAGGTACCGTGAACAGATCTGGCTCGCGTGGTTCTTCGTGGTGCTCTCGAGCGGATTGATGATTCTCCTGGACGATCACTCCAGCGTGTAAAGCGATTTCCTCCGTTTGGCCTTGCGTGTGTACTGAGTGGTCTCATTTCATCAGTGCTGAGCAGGTCATACTCTTGTTGCTTGGTGCACTTGGAACCGGTCCTCTTTTCATGGTGAGTTTGTAGTCACAGTGGTTTTGGTCAGTGTCCTGATATCGAATTCACAGGTACCACTCATCGCGCTTCAAGCCGCCATGCCTTTGAAGGACATGGCCTTGAGTACTGGAGCCTTCGTTTTCCTCAGGTGAGTTTTAGCTGGTCGGCCAACATGGCTCATGTATTCAGTGGGATTCCAGGGTCCTCGGCGGTACGATTGGAATTTCAGTCTCCCAGGCGATTATCTCCTCGGTGAGTAGTCCTATTGCGTGTGGGATTCGTCGGCTGACTCTGCCGTCAGATTTTACGAGAAAAACTGTCACACATTCCCGAATTCACCGGCGACACTTCCCCTGCCGCACTCGCCGAGGGGGTTTCACATCTGAAGGATATTCCGGTAAGCAGCACCATAACCACGTCGACGGAAGCGGCTGAATCACGGAATCTGTTATCAGAACCCCGTCGTGCGGCAAGCTGTCATTCACGCGTTCACAAAGGCTATAAGCACCGTCTGGATCGTGTTGACCCCTCTGTGTGCTGTTGGGTTGGTTCTTGGTACGCAACAGATCTTACCGTCGCGCCCCCGAACGTAGCGCCTGATCCAAATTACAGTCTTCTTTATCAGGAACTACAGCATGAAACGTATCGTCGTTCAAGAAGGCAGGAGGACCAGCGAGGGCGAGACACCATCGGGTGCCGTCACCCCAGCCACTCAAGAGGCCGACGACGCGGCCACGGAGAAACCGCGAACCGTTGAAGAGGAACACCGGACAGCCGCGGGCGATCTCGAGAAGGGGTCGAACGAGAGCGAAGACGGGACTGTGGAACACGAGAAGGCTGGTGCATCGTGACGGTCAAAAGGCACCATCGGCAGGATTTGACGGTGCCCCGCTTGGTTTGAGGAGGCTCGGTAACGACCATTTTCACGAGGATCGAGGACGAAGACGAAGCTCATGAGTACACAATTGCGCTGCACGCACGCTCGTCCGCATTTTCCACCACCCTTATAGACATTCCTTACGGCCTTGTGTACGGCCTATATCCCCCACGTCCACACTGTGTATCAACCCACCTCTATTTTTGCACATTGTAGACGTTGTACCTATTTCCAGCAGTGTGCGCCACCATCCTGGAATATCAACTGGTCCCTTCGGTGTCACATCAAGGCACTAGCGTGAGTCGAGGTTGAAATGGTGAACAGATACGAGATCTACATGTCTCGTCCCGTGCCCCACTCAAGCTTACGATGAAATGAAATCCCCCAGTACCCAATTGGATTTTAAGACAATTTAAGACAAAACTCTATCGGACGAATCCATTCAACAAATAACAGATCCGTATACGCATATCAAGGTGATCCACGCTACTTATCAATACACGACGACGCGGGGGTGGGCTACTTATTTCCAAGACACCTCTTCCAAAGCCAATCGAGGGAGATGGAAAGATTTAGGCGGGGACCCAACCCCTCTCCTTGAAATTCGCGATGGTATCCCTGACTGAATCATCCACCGATGTGATTTTGATCCCCAAAATCTTATCCCTCTTCGCTGAGCTAAAGCTCGCACCACCGCCCGTGTTCGCGGGGTTGTAATTCTGGACACCCTGCTGAACGCTTGTGATCCCGAGCGAGACCGCGGCCCTCTTTGCGGCTTCGATGTATTCTTGGTTCGCAATGAGTGAAGCGGAGATGATGATTCGTTCGTCGCCTGCCGCTTCCTTCTCGAGAGCGGCAACGTGAGCTGCGGCAACGTCTCGGGCGTCGATCCAGCTGACGCGGGACAAGAGTTCTTGATCGGTGAAAACTTGTTTGAAGAACATATCGAACCACCTTTGGGAGGATGTGTTGAGGTGTTCTGGTTTGTCGACCTCATGTAAGTTGGGACCGAAGATCTGGGGGTATGGAGTCCAGCGGTACTAAGTACCCATTCCGACCAGTGGTAAGGCATTAGGCAACTTGGTTACTCACGTAGGGTGGGTTGATGGCAGTCAAGTCCCAGGGCAAAGAAGGCTTGTGTTTACGGTAGAGCTCCCATGCGGCTAATGGAATTCCCCGGGTGAGTACGCGGGAAGATGACTTTTAGTAAAGATCATCGCACCTCGCTCAGCAAGAGTCTTGGAAGCGGAGTACTTCATGAATCCACTCGACGCCTTGCCATTCGCCTTGACATCGTTAACGGCCTCATCGTTCCAGTCCTCCTCAGTGTACTCGGGGTCCGTCCTGGAGGTACCGACGGAAACGGTGGAGGAGAAAATGATGACACGCTTGATGTTTCCACTTGGGGAGTAACGTAAGAGTTAGTGACCGGAGCGTCGCACGGAAGTGTGGGGGGACTTACGGGGCCTTGATGGCAGATTTTAAAACACTGAGGGTTCCACTGACAGCGGGACCGATGAGTTCTGTTTGTAACGGTCAGCCCGGAGATGAACCAGCAGAACGAATCGTCACGGCGTCTGCGTACCCTCTGGATCTTCAACGTCGAACGTGAAGGGAGAGGCGGTGTGGAGAATTGCATCGAGTCCGCCAAGTACTCCATCGAAAGCGCCATCCTGGAACCCAAACCGTCAGCCCTCGATCGCCGCTGTCATGGTTTGAGCCTACCCCGGTGATATCAGGTACGACAACGAGCTCGAGCTTGTCTCCGTGTTTTCCAAAGAGTTGTTCAAGGTGGGTCCCCTTGGATTCGGACCTGATGGTGGCTCGGACGGAGTAGCCTTTTTTTAGGAGGGCGTCTACGATGTGGATGGCGGCGAAACCGTTCGCGCCGGTGACGAGGACTTTACTCCCTGGAGCGATAGCTGGCATGTTCGAGTTTCGAGATGAGCGATGTGAGTGAGAGGGGGTTGGTGGGGTAGCTCGAGATAACCAGGGTGACCCTTTTTATAACATGCTCGAGGACGCATCTCCACCAGGCTCCAGCTTACACACCAGATTTCGGGCGGCTGGCTTGCTAAGCTTTTGCCGGTGCAGCCGGAGCTATGGGTGTGTCAGTCCCCGCCCGGGACAGCGAACGATTTCCGAGATTTACCGGGACGGCGCAGATGCTCGCGTCGGTGACCGAGGTGACCAAGCGGACTGGTTTGAGTACAGTCACCCGGGATCTGGAGAGCGAGAATATTGCCTCCTATCGGCATTGAGTCAGCCAATTCATGACTAAGACGCTGACTGAAGCTCGGGAGCGGTACCCCGGTGCAGGAAATGCAGGGACGACGCTCGACTTCGCTTCGTGTGGTAAAACCTCCCAATCTCGTACTGACACGGTTTCGACCCACCCCGACGGTTTTGCAAATACCCAGCCTCGCGGACCTTCGCTTCGCGCGCTTGTGAATGAATTCCAGGCACTGGCACTGGTAGCATATATCTGGGACACGTCGACAGGTGCACGCCGGATCTGCCAGGCGGGTTCTTGAGATCTGGCAAATTCCTTGATACGTCGCTGACGGCTCTCTCCTTGTTTTCCAAACAGACAACGGATTTGATTACCCCTTGAGAGCGAGCGCACAAAGGCGAACGTTGTGCTTAGGAAGGTTGGGAAGGTGAAACCCGATCTCCATGGCGTCAGGACGGGTCGGGTCGGTACATCCGCCTCGGTCACCCCGAATTCTTCCCGCACCGATACGTACCGTTTAGCTTCGTTCTCTCGCTCGACAAAAACCTATTCTCGTCTTCTGGAGCGAACTGATCATTTCCCTGGCGGGTGAAACTCGCTACGGGAGATCCCGCCCGGTTTTCGATTGGTTTTCGATCACCAGTACCCCCACCGTAATGTCCGTGACCTTCTTCCCGCCGCTATTCGAGCAACGGCAGATGTGGGTACTGGATGTCTTGAGGACAGAGAACGTCAAAGTCGTAAGAAACCTTCTCTTGAGGAATCCTTGAATGTTTCTGACCGCGACTATTATCTACGATGATGTTACACGACCCAAATTTCATCAGGTGCTAGACGTGGGTTGTGGGGAAGGCTCGCTCCTTACCGCGTTATGCAACCCCGCACCCTGGCTCGCCACCCCCGACCAAGACTCTGCTGAACGCTTCAAGATCCTTCGCGTAAGCCACCTCCACGGTCTCGACATCTCCGACCACGATCTCCAGAACACCATCACCTCGACATCACCCCCTTCCGAACCGACGAGCGAATACGCTTATTACTCAAGAGCGACCCGATGGGAACCTCTCCAAGTGCACGTTTGGGAAGGCAGCCTGGCGTCTGTGAACGAACCGTTCATCGGAACGGAGTCGATCGTTTCGACAGAAGTGTACGTTCGTTAGAATCTTGCTCCGCCAGAATTATCTTAATTTTGGGTGCTAGGATCGAACACCTCCACGACGAAGAACTTTCCAAGTTCGCTCCAATCTTGCTCGGGGTCTACCACCCCCGTCTGCTCCTCATAACGACCCCCTCATACACCTTCAACGCCCGGTTCACCGCACCAACGGACGGCGCGCAGCCCATGCCCTCCGACGAGGACTCTGGGGTAAGGGACGGTGGGTTCCTTGACCCGACCCGCAGAACCAAGCGGGTGTTCCGCCACCCAGATCATAAATTCGAGTGGACAATCCGCGAATTCGAGGAATGGTGCACGACCACGGCTCGGAAGTGGGGATACACGGTTCACACGAGCGGTATCGGGAAGCCTATGGAAGAGGATGGATGGGGAAGGGACTCTGAGCTCGGTTACGCGACCCAGACAGCGGTGTTCACCAGGCTGGATGGAGAAGAGTCCGCACGGTTAAGAGCTGAGAACGCACGGGAGTACCTGCAGCTCTCACGACCAAGCGCACGGTTACTGGCCACCCATCATCACGCTCCCCACCCGGCAGCTACAGCTCCGCGACAATCGGATGAATTGATCCTCAAACTGGTCAAAGAGGAGATCGACAGAGGTGAAGAAAACAAGTTTCTGCTTCGGTACCTCTGGATCGAGGAGGTCATCTGTTGCGCTTGTTCTGGCCGGATAGACGTGCTAATAGACGTCATAAAGGCGGCCGAGAACGTCTTACGGCTGCATATCACGGATCCAGGGGCCAGGGAAGACTGGATGGTGGAGTTGATTGGCAGCTCGAGGCGGAAGAAGGAAAACTTGTGGGAGGAGCGACAGAACGATACGGTCGAGGCGTACGACGAAATGTCAGACGAGGAAATAGCGGGTGGACTAGAAGAATCAGAGGACATTGAGTGGGAGAACGACGGCAGCGGGGCAGATGTTTCCCTGGAGCCTGAGCAAACGAGTGATTCCCCAGGGTGGAGCGCGTGGGCCGAAGACAGCGACAGCGGTGGTGGTTGGGGAACTCGGGTCGATGGGCCTTCTCAGGGTGGATGGGGAAGTGGGGACAAGAACAATTCATGGACAACGTAGCCGAACCTCACATTGCATTAGAAAGTCAAGAATGATACAGGTCATAAAAACCTTGAAGGTTTTGTTCTTAGCCCGTGAAACCGGAATGTGGGACGGTTGGCTTACGTGGTATAACAATTCGAATCTAATGCGGAGACTGTTCACTCGTGCCCAGCGGCGAAGACCGGGGCTACAGGTTCGGCGGTGAGATGACGGCGACGACGTTTCGGCCGAAGATTGTGCGTACCAATAAGCGGGTGCAGCTGGGACATGTAAGTCACCATCCACATGAGGTAGCAACAGACGAGGGCGAGTAACGAGCTCGTCCTGATCAGCCTGACCCAAATTTGGTTTCAGTTTCGCGCAGCCGTGAACCGGAAAGCACGGGAATCATTCACGTTTGGTTTGGCCCTCTGGGTGTGAATATCCATGAAGTGACCATGAGGGCCGCAACGATGACGAGGACGAATAGGACGTTGTATCCGGACATCTTTGTAGTGGTCGACAGTCGAAGGGGCTGCGAGTCATGTGACCTGGGACTTGAATGCTGCGCGGAGTCGTGAAAGCAATAATCCCAAGTGTGTTATAACCAAGATGAAGCAGATTATCTATCGCCTGGAACGCTCGTCCCACCTCCTATGGTCTCTCCCCCGCTCGCGTGAGCCATAGTCTCCCCTTCGAGGTGGAGTTCTCGACCGAATCCTGGGTCGCCTCGAACTGTGTTCCCTTTCATTCTCCCGTTCTCTGTCCCTCCGGACTGGAGAACGCGAGCGCGACGACCGATCTCGCGACCTCGACCTATCCTCATCACTCTCCCTGTCCCTGTACCCACGTCTAGCGCGTCTCTCAGCCTTCTCAGCCCTCCTCATTCGTCTCTCCTCCTTCTTGACCTTCTTCTCGGCCTTTCGTAACAGTCGTTCCTCCTTCTCTCCATCCGCTTCGACGGGTTTTTCGGGTTGGGTTCGTGTGGGGACGGGTATCGAATTCGATCCGGACGCACCGGTCGAGGTGGATGTTGGGCCGCCTGGGAGGCCGGGCTTCGAAGGACCAAACCCTCTGTGGGGGCGGTGTGAGTTGCGCGTAAACGACCAGCAATCGAGCGAGCAGGAGACGTACAGGGCGGCTGCGAGTGCTTCAGCCTCGGCCTCCTTGACCTTCCTCAATTCCTCCCTCCTCTCATCGGCCGTTTGGTCATCCCTAGCGTACCAATGAACATCCTTGTTCTTTTGCCAGCGACCCGTTGGCGCGTTGATGCTGTGACCCAGGTAATTCTGCGCGCCCAGCGGTCAAGGGTGACGAGTTGATAACGGGTTTACGATCCAGGGAGGACGGAACGACGAACCTCTCGGTCTTTGTCTGCTGAGACGTCAGACCACTTGAATTCAGCCTGACCACCTCGAGTACCACCACGAACAGGTTCAAACATTTTCTTGAGGTCACTCCCAGAAGGCGCGGTGGGTAAAGGTGGGATGGGAGGGAATCCAAAGGGCCAAGTTTCTCACGACCAGAGATTCGATCAAGACAGCTCCCACTCGTGCGTTCTCGAAAGCAGAGCATAACAATTCGAATGTAGACACATAAAACCCTATAGAACGAGAATCCTTCGTATACCAGTATATCCCCTCGTGAAACAAAACAAAAACAAGGTGTCGGACACATAAATGACACAGAAAGAGGGCTTGGTATGGTCCAAGAACGCAAGCCACTCGGCGTAGCGTACCAATGCGCTGTGTGCAACCGCTGAGAGAGAAGAAAAATTACAAGAGAACAAAAGGTAGAGTGGTAATGCGGTTTGCTCCGGCCGCTAAAGCCCGTACTTCAGTCTGTCGGCCTCCTTGAGAAAGTTTGGCTCGCCCGGTTGCCGTGCACCCTCAACGTTCGCTATCGAATGCATCACAGACACGTTTCTACCCGCGGGGGTGACTCTCAACGTGTTCTCCAAAAGGATAGCCTGCCGAGAGACCTCCGAGAACGGGTACCAGTCGAGGTCACCTGAGAAAAGGTCCAGGTAGAGCTCGCGAATCTTCCCCCAACACGTCTGTACGGCCGTCAGCGACATTGAAACCTCAAGCAGGGGAGAGAAGGCCTCACGGTGGTAAGGTAATCGAGATGTCGAAGATCGCCATCCCGGTTGAACGTTTTGTATATCATGAGGAAGGTTTTGACAGAGTCCCTCGCCATTTCGCGGAACGGCGCTTTCTCGCCTTTTGGAACGATGGGGAGTCTGGATGTCTCTAGATATATCCGGGCCTGGGCGGTCATACAAAACAGCTTGCAGGACGACATGAGAAGGTATATCTGGCGCTGTTCGAAATTATCGCCCGGCGATGAACTCCCTGGGCTTTCCAACCGGTCGAGTGCGTTTTCAAGCACTTGGGTGATCACCTTGAGTCGGGACATGAGATTCCCGGAACAAGTCAACCACCCTCTCTGCGAGAGATCTAGAGCTGGATGAGCACCAATAACTGCGACACTGTTTGGGAATATGTACGAACCTCGTTTCTTGAGCAGATCTAGGTGTAGAAACACGTCCCGAACCAAAAGAACAGTACGTACTCTGACCACGGTCGGGGAGAGTTCGAAAACCTCCGGATAAGCTCGCTATGAGATGCTCGTTGAACAAGGCGTTCCCAGGAACGTGATCGCGGAGAAGACGGCGCACCTCAAAATCAGGTAGTTGGGCTTCGAGGTCCGCGAACAAATCAGGGCATCCGTCGTAGACAAGGCAGTGGATGCACTGGAGGTACATGAGGTTGAGGAGCAGTGAAACCAACTCATGCTTCTCCTCAGTGTATTCAGATGGACGATCGAAGGTGGGTCGTGATCCTCGCGAAGAAGCGTCGATCCAAGTCGGGTCAAGCAAACTGAACCGTTCCTTCTTGACCATCTCCTGTAACCTCTCAAGGTACCTTCGGCCGGGGACGACAGTGTGAGTGTACGTGCAGGACATGCACATGAAATAGAAGGCCTGGAGGAGTGTAAAAGGTGGCTCCTTATCCTCTTGCATTTTCAAGACCATCGTGAGGAGGACCTGAGTGATGTAGCCTTGGATATGAAGCTCCCCCCACTGGTGCCGGCTTTCTTGGTACAGGTGCACTCCCATCACGGTCATGAACCAGGTGAACCAGGGGTGAGAGACGCGACCGGACAGGTCCCCACCGCGAATAAACTTGGCCTTCA
>Ga0307516_10008695_pt1 | contig 11422 bp, 6 predicted proteins | sample 19_EM_MG_FD_203310 | JGI IMG/M metagenome (GOLD analysis project Ga0307516, IMG submission 203310) | Populus trichocarpa ectomycorrhiza microbial communities from riparian zone in the Pacific Northwest, United States - 19_EM | ecosystem: Host-associated > Plants > Roots > Unclassified | place...
TGCTCTTCCAATAATTTTGTTGCTGCTTCTATGTGCTGTCATAACTCATTTTTGATCTCCTCAATTTCTTATAACTTCAAAAATTTAATTTAACTTTTTGAAAGATTCGCAATTTCATGAATTATTGAAAATAGAAACAAAGGTCTAGAATGTCTTTGCCCCGTGCTATCACCAATTTGTTTTTCTAGAATGGAGATCATCTCGCGTCTTCTTATTCATATCATCAAATTATAATCCTTGAAACTTTGCCTTTTGGTGTTTTGTTTTGTTGGTGCTCGTTATCCACTGTCACTATTTGCTCATACTATGTGCTCATTTGGAGGTATGCATGCATTTCTTTTTTATTTCTCAAGTTACATTGGTTGATAAATAATAGTTTGGTAGAGAAAAAATCTTCCTCGCCTCTGCGCATAAAGGGAAAGAAGAAGAACAATGCTATTCAAAATAGCATTGTTTCATCTTATTTTTTTTTTTGGAAGAAAAGGAAATGAATTTGGAGATAATTTAAAAATAGATTATGACAATTGTTCTCTTTTTACAATACTTACGGAGTAAAGACTTTGCATGGTAAATTTTGTAAAAATAAACAAAACTGAACTTTCAAATTTGACATTTTCAGAACTTGTTTAATCTGAAAGGAACAAGGATCGAGCTATAATGTGCTTTCATTCTTAAGAGATTATCTGCTTCAACTCTTTCTTCTAGCTGCCAAAATTCTTGAGCAGATTAGGGGTATAGTTCCTGGTTAACAATATGTAAATTAGACTAAACATCTTAGAATAAGGAAGGGGATCCTAAAGAGTACATCATGACATCCATAGTGCTCTATTTCATTATAATATATAAGTTTTCTGACGTAGAATTAGCTCTACAATTAGTAACTGACGAGTGAGCTCTCAAAGCTCCAAACTAGTGGCAATTGGGATTTTTGAAAGAAAGTTATTCCTTCTGATCTTCGCTTGACCTCCTATATCTGCCCCAGAAATAGCTTTCTTTATTCTTTCTATCATATCTTGTATATATGAGGTTTAGAACTCAAACATAGCTAGATCACTCAGAGAAGAAGTTTTTGTTTTTGTTAGGAATGACAGAGATACTAGTCTCTAGCATAATGTATGGTCAGATGATTCTTATCTTGGAGTCCAGTTCCCTAGAATCTTTATTATTTATAAGGACCATATCTTTTATGTTTCTAAATGGTTATGTATGATGGCTTTTGATGGATATTGAATTTTAAATACAGAAGAGCTCTAAAAAGAAAAGAGACCAGGTCATTTAAGGATCTATTCATTAAATTGTCTTGTGTGGTACTAGATTATGAGATTGATGATAAAATAATCTTGAAACCTAATTCTAACAGGGATTATTTAGTCAAATCCATGTGTGGTATGTTATCATCTTCGAGATAGATTAACTTATGCAATTCTTTTAATAATAAGTAGTCTGATTATGATATCATTTTTTTTTTAATATTAACTAGACCGTGTATGTGGATCAAAGCTTCTTTTTTTTTTTACTTTCCTTATTGTGCCATTGACTTATTAATTTCGGTTAATGGTTTGGTCTAATGATCAAATATCTAGTGTTCTAGACCTCCCATTTCATGACACTCACTTGAACCATACATTCTAAAGTAGAATGTTGATGACTTGTCTATTGACAAACTTAGTCTTACTGGTATGGACCATGGAGATTTCATGAACTTTTCATCTTTATATCTCGTTTATCCTTATTATTGCGCCCTTTATCTTTTTGTAATGTTTTGTGTGAGGCTAATCATATGGTAGATAACTTTGTAAAATAAGGTGTGAATAGAATATGTGATTTTATGGCTTGAATTTGATTGCCTCTTGTCATGATGTAGTGTCTCTAATACTATATATAAAGTTTTGGTATTTAATATTGTCCTCATTCTATGTTTCAATTTTGAGTCTTAGTCTTGGATGTCTTTGTGAATTTATGGTATCACAACTCTGATGATTTTTCATACATGTTGTCATTATGTTTTGCAAATTTATCTTTTATTTTATTTAACCTTTAATAGGTGTTTTTATGCTTGTGCTTTTATATATATATATATATATATAAAAGATAGTAAGCCTTTTATTATTATTATTAACATGAATTATAGGATGTATGGATGGAGTATAATTATAAAGCAATGCAGGTTGGGTTTTAATAATGGTAAAAACAAGGTTCGTTTAGGAATTTAAAGAGTTGTGATGAATATTTCAATTAGTTTATGCAATTTAGCAATAGCAACAACTTCTTTTAGAATTTTACATCTCGTTATCTTTTTTGAAACTTACAGCTCATGTTTAAAGCTACTGATAAAGCAACTTATAACATAATCCTTAAGTTGGGTAAAAAAATGCATCTTCTAAGATAAGACTATGCCTCCTTAATTTGCTTGAGATTTATTAACTTAGCGATTGGATCATGAAATACCATAGCTCCAAACCTAATTCTCATAGCATCTATATACTCGTCTTATTTCACAAGAGCATTATCTCAATGCATTTTGATATAAACTTGATGTCATTCAAGGGTTTCATCTTCTAAATTAATTGAAGTTAAATTTACCATAACCTTTTACACATCTAAACACCAATGCCTTTAAACATTCAGTGAAAATTCTTGAAAACTCTTATTGGGACATTCTTATTTTAGTATAGTATCCTAGATTTTTTACTTATTCTTATATAACTATTCTTCAAGAACTCATTATTAATTTCTCCATTATGGGAACCATAACACCATTATTAGATCTATTAACTCCAACTTTTCTATCATTATTCTTTTCTTTTGTTGGATTACTTCCAAGTCCACATACCAATTATTTTATCTCATCAATTTTATGATTGTGTTGCAAAACCATATCATCACATTTCTTATACAGGTCTAAAATTACCTTTACAAAATTCTTGATTGATATTTTTAATCTTCTAATCTTTTTAAAATCACTAGATCTTGCTCAATTAATCACTTTTCCATAGGTTCCAAGAGTTACTCGGTTAACAATTGATACAAGATTTAGAATGATTATGTAATAGATAAAAGTTGCAAAGTAGTTAAGAAATAAGAGAAAAACAATTTAGAAATTTGAGAGAAAGAGAAAGAAGAACATAAAGAAAGAAATAACTAAAACTTTATTGAAACCCAATCTATCTTACAATCTCCTAATGAGTACTTGATTTATCAATTTTTAATTTTTATGATTGAGTTCAGATTTGCAACCTCACTTTTAGTCTCCTTGTTGCTCAAACAATGTTTTGATAATATAAATATATTAATTAGTTAGTGTGTGCATGCTATACTACGGGCAAGGGACGAGCTTAAATTAAACACAAAAGTGAATGCCAATTAAATTTTGGTTCCATTTTTTCAAAGTTAAAAACTATTTATTTTAAAAGGAAAAAACATGTAAGGGCATGATAATAAATTACTATATACAAAAAGGAATGAAATGCAATTAGATAGTGTTGATGGTAATGAAAGATTTAAGGAAACTTGGTCTTTGAAGTTAGAAACTAAAGATAATAGCATATTAAAATTTAGTAGTGTATGGGAAAGAAAAGGTAGCAAAATAACATTAACAATGTCAATTCAGCTGAAACATAATGGAAAAAGCATAAACGGAGCCTATAAACAAAAAACCAAGTAAAAAAAGGGAAAAGCTTGCAAGCATGAACCTTCCTACATTTGTTTTCTTGTATGGAATTCTTGCTTAAGATTTTATACAATTTTAACAACAATTAATTGACTAACAACAACAAAAACTGAGAAATTTATGATGAATGAGAAATGTTTTAGGTTTTTTCCTTTTAAGTTAGGGGGTAAAGTGACCATAGAATATATAGCACTCTACTTTAATAAGAAAAATAAGAAGGTGTTTGTAAGTAAATGGGTCATTAATAGTTGAAGGTTAGGCTGAAAGAATAGTTGGATGATCTAATGTAAGAGGTAGTAATGATGACAAACAAACCTTTTTTAAAGGTTGGGTGGATTGCTTTTACTTCTTTGATCGAGTAATAGGAGTATCAAGCTTTGCTAGTAGCATCATTTATCAAGCAGGTTTCTTTGTGTCGGGGACCATGACATTTTAGTCTTATAAAGAAGATTAAGGCATGAAAAGATTAAAAAGGTTAGTTTGGTTGGCACTTTTTTGGATTATACAATACATTAAAACTTTGAATATTCAAAATGAATTTATAGATCATTGAAATGCAACATGGAAAATTGAGAAGGATGCATTTGAAATTAGAGCGAGGTATTTTATGCATGGATAATGGAAATGTAACATGGAAAATTAAAAGATTAAGTTTTTGGAGGAAAACTTAGTTCCCAAGAGGGTTTTGAGCCTGAAGGGAAATATAGCTTCCTATTTTTTTTTTATAAGGAACGATCTTTCTTTGAATAAGTTTAACCTGAAAAGGTAGTATCTTTTAAAAAGCCTTGCACGATAATAGCTTGTTGTTCTTGACATGCTAGAGTTGAAAGAGTGTTTTATGATCTAGATGTTAGGTTTAAAAGATGATACGTCAATGTTTGTTTATGGCATAACAAGCTTTTCAAGAGTATGTTGATGATGATAAGGCTATGCAATCTCAAGATTGTCATAAAAAACATTGTTGGTCGATGTATCTTATCTATTAACAGTTGATTTGAAGATATCAAAGTGAATCTAAGAACATTCTTGAATTGTTTTGATTTTTTAATAGGAGTGAAGATTGTTAAACCTGACATCACGATGACTCACTTTCTTTCCTATAAAAAAAAGGATCTTTTTAGTTTTGAAAGTGAGGAAAAGGTCTTATGTTAAAAAAAAAGTCGTCACATGGTATTATAGTCACTAGGCATCCTAACTAGTCTTCAGAGTTTTGAGGTATGTGATTGGTTATGCTAAAGAAAAAATATTATCACCCAAAAACATCCTATTTAAGGTAAGTTGCATTGTTATTTTTCTTATATTCCTAATAAGTTTGTTGTGCCTCACCCACCAATGATCTATCTATAGGGATTAGAATGAGTCTACTGTAATGAGTTAAACCTTGGGTGGATGTTTAGGCTTGAGTTTATCAATTTTAAAATTCAAGTCATATTATCCACTTTCAATTACTATCATTCATTAATTTTGATAAAAAAAAAATAGTAAAATTGACCTAAGTACAACCAATTGTTCCTAATCAAAACATGTGATCATTAATGGTCTATCAAGTGATGTTAGAGAATAATTGGATGAGCCTATATTAGGCTCATTGAACTTGGCTTCAATCTAAAGAGGGATGGTGCCAAACATTTGTTTATGCATCCAAGATCCATGAACAACAACTCGTGAAGGTTCGCTTATTTTATGGTGAAGATATAGTTGCATTTTGTTGAATGAAGTTTATACCTCAGTCCTAAACATCTAAACTATGATCTTTATAGGTTTATCTACTCATAATAGGCTTTTTTTTTTTACGTATAAATATCCCATTTTGATTAAATTTGGACAATGACCTTTATTAATTCATTTGCCCTAAGATGTGTAGCTATATTTAACAATCACATATGCAATTGAATTTTAGGGTATTGCCTTAAACACCATGAGTGAATAACAATAAAAAAACAATGATTTTGATATTTTAGCAAAAGTAATTAAAAAAAAAAGGAAATGTTTTGAAAGATTTTGAATGTCAGCCAATAAAGTCCTTGTAATGTGGGCTGAAACCTTGGTGGATTTTATAAACAACTTATAAAACCTAATACAAATGTATATGTGAGTATGAACATTATCCTTATATATATATAAAAAAAAAACACACCCATGCATAAATAACACAAAGAAATGACCAAGAACATCAAACATAAGCAAGATGTAAACTTTGAAGGATTTGACCTAGATGTGCAAAAACCAAAAGGACTTGAAAATACATTGAATACATCTACAATGCATGTTCATCCATAAAACACATCATGTTAGAAAACACGCAAACAAATTCATGTGGATATACACAACCATTCTTAAAGTTTATTCAAACCCAAAAATTACATCACAACACATCCAAACCAGCAATAAACCAAAATTTCAGAGTGGATGAGGTGGACCAAAAAAGGCTGAAACAGTGGGTTGCAGTGGCGAAATAGCGATTGAACAATGTTGTAAAAGTTAGCAGTGACAACTTGATTTGTGTAATATCTTTCTGGTTACTGGCGAAGAGAGATGGTACAAGGATGGGTTCATAGGTTACACCATTTCCTCCTTCTCCTAGTAGCGGTGTAAGTCATTGCCGATCATAAGAAAAGATCAATGGCCGAATAGTTTTAGCTTTTTTTCCCCTAATGTTGTCCTGTCCACAAAACATATCATGTTGAAAAATACGCAAATAAATCCAAGTGTCCATATACACAATCAATCTCAAAGTTTGTTCAAACCCAAGAATTTCATCACAACATACATCCAAACCAACAATAAACTATAATAATTATTCATAAAATGTTTAGGATTTGAAATGGACCTTTCAGAGTGGATGAGGTGGGCCAAAAAAGGCTAAAACAATAGGTGACAATGGCAAAACAATGGTGGAAAAATATTGTAAAAGTTGGCAGTGGTAGCTTAGTTTACATCACGTCTTTCTAGTTACTGAAGAAAAGAGGTGGCGTATAGATGGGTCCAAAGGTTGCACCACTACCTTCTCTTTTTTGTGGTGATGACAGTGTAAATCATTGTTGTTTAGAGGAGAATGTCGATGGTTAAACAGTTTTGACCTTTTTTTGCCCTTGATGTTATCTTTTATAAACAACCTTGATTACAATGTGTCGTCAGACTTAATGGCGGGGGATGATAGCACGGAGACCACTTCGCAGGTTGTACCATCTTATCTTCTTCCTAACAGTGGCAGCAGTGTTAAGTCACTGCTATCTGACAAGGGAGAGTTGTGGCTTGAAAGCTTTATTGGTCAATCGTTTCTCTCTAGTAGCTTCTCTTTCCTTTTTTATGGTGTTTCTCGATGAGAGAAGGCCATGGAAGTTGGTCAGATGATGTGGAGATATGAGAGAGAGGTTAGGGTTGTTGTTGTGATAGCCAAAATGATGGTGGTTAGCCAAAATACAGTGAGAAAAGTCTAGGGTTCTTGGTTTTGTTTTTGGGTGTTTTTTTGTGGGAGAGAAGTTATTAGGGTTTTTATGAGGTTTCTTTCTCAAATTTCAAATCACTTTCTCTCTCTCTCTCTTTCATTCCCTCCCTATTTTTTTACTCTTCTACGGTGGCTAAGGTTTTGTGATGCGGGTGGCTATGTTATTTCTCCTTTCTTTCTTTTTTCCTTCTCTTTATCTCTTCCCATAATGGTTAGGGTTTCTCCCCCTTTTTTATTGGCTCCCCCCTAACTCTTCTATATATGCTACTCTACATAGAAATATTCTTATTTTTTTTATCCCTTATTCTAAGTATATCCTAAGAATATCCTTATTGTATATTTTTTTAGTCCTTCATTTTTCTTGTTTTGCACTTTAGCTTATTTGTTCATTTTGCTTTCTATTTTTATTTTTTCATGTTTTGTATTTTGGTTTTTTGAAGAACAATGTTAACATCAATTAGAATAAAAAAAATCAAGAATTATGAAATAGAAGTGAATGAATCAATAACATTTTTTTTTCTATTTTTAAAAGATGTAATAAGAGAAAAAATAGTTGAATATTACAAAATGAACGTGTAAATAGCTTATAAAAAGACATCAATGGATCAAACACCTTTTTTTTTTACTTTTAGGAAATTTTAAAAAGGGAAAAAAATTAGATTAAAACAAAGATGAATGGATCTTTGAAACCTCTATCATAAACATACTGATGAGTAGAAGATTCAACAAGTTTTCAACTATTTTACCTATTATAAGAAGGTTTGCAACATTATGTCCATTAATCATAATGCAATCAACTTTGAACCTAAAGGAAGCAACATTCTATTTGAGAAAAAGGAACGAATGTTGACAATAAAAAAAATAAATGAGTTTGTTAATAATATTGCAATGAAGCAAAATCTGATAAAATCTATATATCAAATTTCCATGACGAAAAAAGTACAAGGAAAACAAAACAATGCTAGGATCTTTTTGTTTAAATGATTACAAAGTTGTGAGAGTTAAACATGAATTGCATAAAACCTTTTTTAATGATTAGAAATAGAACAATAACAAATATGAACAATTTTTTTTATGAGAAATTAAATGTACAAATTTTACATAACATTAATGAAAGGAAAGAGAAGGAAGTAAAAGGTATGCAACATTATCCTAATAATGAGAACTATTAGATATGAAGCATTGTATAAAAGTTGAATGCGGCTTCTTGAAGATCGGTTGGCAATTGTTTTAGTTTGTTAATTAGTTTGATAATTAATGATGTCCCAAAAAAAATCCAAATATAGCTTAGAAATAGGATTTATATGTTAGATAATCAATTAATCTTTAATCTCATGGTTAAAGTATTAAGCAACCTATAATAAAGGTCGGCAGATTAGTAGCCTGGTAGCGAAGTTAAATGGAAAGACAATCTTAAAAGCAATCAACGAAAAAAAATATCAGAAAGAAAGCAAAGAGAGCGAGGTAACCTGTTTCTAGTAGAATTGACCGCACAACTTGTTTGAGCTTGGTGAAATCAAGCTAAGAAAAAGAACCGCGTGGGGCAGAACCGAGTTAAAAAAAAAAAGGAAAAATGAGTTGGTAATACAAATTGGACACTCTAGAAATACAAGACGCAATCTGGCTCCAGGTTTTTATCACAGGTACAGGAGTGTATATAGAAAAGTAACAATATATAACACAATAGTGTCACAGCTAAGTAAAAAGTAAACCTAAAATATCAAACCCAACAATCATAAACAGAGATTTTCAATGCAAAAGGAGGCAGGAGTGGGATGAAGGTAGAAAACTAAGGAGAAGTGGAAAAAAGACAATAAAAATAATGCCAGGAAAACCTCGAACATCAATTGAGGAAAAAAAAGAGGAGCTAAACTGAAAGCGGAAGCAGCAAACAGTCCAAGGCCAGAGTAGACAATCTAAATGTAAAAAATCAGAGTGGGCAATGACACAACAAAAGCGAACAAAAACAACTGAAAAGAAAAAAGCAAGAATCATAAATAATGGAGGTAAATAGGATAAAAAATGAGGAGCAAAAGGCAAAACAAATCAACAAAAAGCTATGCCAGCAATGAAACAGATGATTTTTCTCCCCGGTGAGTAAAAAGATGAAAATAGGAAAGAAATTGAATTGTTAAGAGGCAAATTGTACTTAGCAAACAATCAAATCACAATAGCGTGTAGAATGCAGCATGCCTACTGTTGTAACCCAATTTTAACCCATTGGCTTTTTAAATTATTTTTACAGGGTTTAAAATGTAAAATTAAAATATCAGAGATTTATTTCGATGAAAAGTGTGATTTGTCAACTTGCGTGAAAACTAGGGACTACAATGTACTTTTGTCATTCTATCTTATGTTCAAGATAATCTCTATCTTCAAGATAATGATAGTTATCCGCTTTCATATTTGATTCTTAATAAAAATTCAAACTTCAAAAAAGAGAATGAGTTTGATTGAAACTTTGTTTCTCACACGCGAAGGGACTCTGACATTATAAATACAGACCTCAGTGATGCAAAAGAAGATGATTAGAGAGAAACCCTAAAAGAAGAGACCCCAAGAGGAGGCCATTACCAGAAACCCTAAAAGAGAGAAACATAAAAAAAGAAAGGGGCGGCGAACCCTATACTAGCCGTCGCCCCCTCAACCTTTTTTTTTAGCCCAGTCTCCCTCGACTTCGCCTCCAGCAGCCGCACGCCTGGGTAAGTTTCCTTCCTTCCTTGCTAAAATAATTAACTGGTTATTGTTGCATGCATGCGTGAACCTTTTACCCATGGCTGGGCTAGATCCAGCCCAAAAAAAAAAAGTGAGCTGGGTCTGAGCTTTAAGCCTAGCCGACCCAAATTGTGTTTGCTAAGGGTGTGCTTGGCAAAACACACCCTTATACCTTGACCATAATTTTTATACCTATTCTAATTTGATATTTGACCAACCGAACCCCTTTTCGATAACAGAAAATTCCAAAAATATTTGGAGCCTTCGTTGATTTATTTGTGGGCCCCTTGCACTTTATTTTATTTTTTTCTTTATGTTTGTATTTTTTGTAGATGTGCTCAATATGTAGACTATTACTATTAAATGCAAATATGTCGTGCAATATTTTTTTTACTTCCATCTAAAAATGGCAAATAATAATAAAGGATAAACAAGAAAAAAATGACATACAAAATTTCTTCTTCAAATTTATTTTTTGCGAAAAATATTCACTGACGCCAGAGTCAGGAGTATCGCATTTTTTGAATTTGTGCGATATTTACCAACGCCGGAGTTAGAAATATTCGTAGGAATTGTTCACTGACGCCATAATCAGGAACATGAAAGAAAGAATAAAAAAGGAAAAAAGAAGAACAAATTCTTAGCAATTTTAGACAAAACCAGCAATGCAGCCTGACTTAGGTAGGATGCTTAAGGGGTGATAGCATCTTCCCTTTTGCGTAACCAGTCTTATACCATAGAATCTCTGTTAATCAGTTAAGGTTCCTAATGACCATAATACTAGGTGGCGACTCCTTGAACAAGACTTTTTCCCCTAAAAACACAAGATGTCAGATATCTGTTCTTTTTCCAATAGAGATTAAATTTTTTTTAATCGGTCGCCGCGATGTCCAGGTGTGACACCTACAACCAAAAAAATGTTGGGAAAATGAAACCCAGAAAAAGAACGAGTTTTAGGACCAAATGTAAATCAAACGGCATGTATCAAGCAGAAGGGAAACTAAAAAAGACAATAAAATAGAGAGCATGAAACCTCGATCATCAAAGTTAACAGAGGAAAATGAAAAATAAAAAAAAAAAACACCCTCCATAGCAGGTGAAAGCCGCCACTTGGAGCATGCCATCAAGACATCAAATCCCAATAAGACAGCAACAAAGCAGAGCAAGTTAACAACAACTGAAATGTAAGGTGCATGCTTTAAAAAAAAGACAAACAAGCTTAAAAATGAGTAATGAAAGGAAAAAATAAAAAAGGCCTAGAGAACAAAAAAAAAAACCTCTCTTCACAATGAGAAAACCAAGTGTTTTTCCCCTAAAAAAGGATGGGCAAAGAACCAAGCAACCAAGATAAAAACCACGTATAAAAGATGCATCCATGAAAGAGAAGGATACAGTGACATAAGGTAAGGAATTACTGACAAACCAACAAATCACAGTAGCTAGTGTTTAACGCAGCAGACCTACACACAAAAAGAATGTTGGGAAAAGGAAATCGAGAAAAAAGAAAGAGTGAATTGCAAGATTAAATGCAGATCAAGCAAACACGTATCAAGGAAAAAAAGATATTAAATGACATGGGAAAAGGAAGA
>Ga0307516_10008696_pt1 | contig 11421 bp, 11 predicted proteins | sample 19_EM_MG_FD_203310 | JGI IMG/M metagenome (GOLD analysis project Ga0307516, IMG submission 203310) | Populus trichocarpa ectomycorrhiza microbial communities from riparian zone in the Pacific Northwest, United States - 19_EM | ecosystem: Host-associated > Plants > Roots > Unclassified | place...
AGACTACACCATTTATCAACATGGAAAGCCGAGCTGAAGAACCTCGTGCAAGAAGCCCAGGAGAGGGCAGAAACTCCTGGAGGCATGCAACTTGTCGGGCGCGTGCCCTCTGAGATACCGGGAGTCACAGAAGGAGTCAGTATGAGAGGAGCAGAGCTCGTGATGAAGTCGCCTTCAAAAGCGAAGGGGAAAGGAAAGGAGAAGGCGGTGGATGACCGCGTTATTATGCACTGCGACTTCGACTGCTTTTTCGTTTCTGCCGGATTGTTGACTCGCCCCCATTTGAAGGGTAAACCGGTCGTTGTATGCCATTCTCAAGGAGGCCAAGGCGGGTCGTCAAGTACAAGCGAGATTGCGAGTTCCAGCTATGAAGTCAGGAGTTTCGGTGTCAAGAATGGGATGAGGTGCGAGATCCTCTCAGTTTTGCGGACGACTGCTGATTCGCCATCTAAAAGCCTTCAACGCGCAAGACGTCTGTGTCCGGATCTCATCACAATTCCATACGAGTTTGAAAGGTGTGTTCCACTCTGTTCATAGGTGTTGTAATATCTTAGGATCAGTATAGATATAAAGAGCTTTCACTCAAGTTCTACACCATCCTCATGTCTCTTGCGGACGACCTTCAAGCAGTTTCTGTCGATGAAGCTTTGATGGACGTGACGAATGTTGTCGCACAACTCCGGTCTCAGAACTCTCATGATTCGTTGATTGATCCCGCCCAGGATTTTGCGGAAACCCTTCGGGCACAGATACGGCAGGCTACTGAGTGTGAAGGTGCATCCTTTAAAACACAAATGTATTTGTGCTTTACTTAACTTTATCCAGTGAGTATTGGGGTGTCGCACAACATATTACTTGCCCGTCTTGCTACTCGCCGTGCAAAGCCCGCAGGATCATATCATCTCGTACCCGAGGATGTCCCAGAGTTCCTCGCCTCACTCTCCATAGCTGACCTCCATGGTTTCGGCTCGTCCGCGATGCAGAAGGCACAAGAGAAGCTCGGTGCCACCAAACTCGGGGAACTGGTACATAAAAGTAAAGCGCTCTTGTGTGACGCTCTGGGAAAATCCACGGGCGAGACGTTGTACAACGCCATCCGGGGAATTGATGACAAGAAACTTGAATCTGATAAACCTCGGAAGTCGGTGTCGTGTGAGATTAACGTCAGTCATTGGTCCCCTTTCAACCGAGGTCTATGCTGAATTTGTCTCTCCTTTTGACAGTATGGGATCCGTTTCGAGGATAATGAACAAGCCCAAACCTTCATACTCCAAATGGCTACCGAAGTAGCAAAGCGACTTGATGATATAGGGATGCTTGGTCGATCTATAAGTTTGAAGATCATGAAACGAGACCCAACAGCGCCTGTAGAGCCCCCAAAGGTTTGAAATCTTCGGTATTACTTGGTACGAATTGAGATGATATTCATGTAGTTCCTTGGACACGGTGCTTGTGATTTGTACAACAAGCAAATGGGTCTTATAGGGTCCGGCGGCCGTGCGACGAGTGACCCAAGGGTTATTGGTGAACATGCGTGTCGCTTATTACGCTCATTCAATTTCGATCCGAGAGAGCTACGGGGAATCGGGATTCAAATCCAGAAGCTTGAGAGTCCGTCTCTGGATGTGAACCCTGCCCCTCAGGGCCAGGCGATATTGCCTTTCCGGCGAGTCCAGAGTCCAACAAAGTTTGCGCCAGCCCCGCCTTGGAACCCAAGGAGATCTGTCGCTGTCCCGAAGCCCCCGCAAACTGTCGAACTGTCAAATCTCCAAAGGAGCGAATCACCATCAAAACCGGCCATCGACCTTCCTTCCTTTTCTCAAGTGGACATGGAAGTGTTCACGGCCCTTCCTGCCGACGTCAGGGAAGAGCTGGAAACCGAGTACCAGCGGCGTTCTGCACCTCCGGCTGGTGAAGGACCACCGCCCCGTGCAGCTCCCGACAACAAGCGCCCATTCAACGCCAAACGAATCGCTCGTCTACTCCGTCCTCAGCATGGCCGTCCCTCTTTCTCACCCGAGAAGTTCCTCCAAGCTGCGGGGGTGCTCAAACGGAAGAAGAATAAGAGTTTAGCAGGAGCTGCCAAGATATCGGACGCTGCTCTCCGGGAGCTCAACATTGATCCGGAGGTGTTCAGGATGCTACCACCGCCGGTTCAGCATGAGCAGCTTACTATGCTGCGGATCATTAAAGAACGGGGTGCGATTCCTTCGCCTCCTTCGCGGCGCCAGGTTCTCAAGCCGCGGAAGAAGAAGCGGATCCCTGAGCATCTTCTTTGGCGGGCGCCTGCTCCGCGAGCGCGGTATGTGGCGCCACCCATCCTGAGGGTGCAGGGCAAGGGGCAGAAGAAGAAGGTGCCGTTCACGGACACGGATGATGTCCAGAAAGCGCTAGAGGGTTGGGTGAATGCGTACCGGCGGTGGCCGCCGAAGGAGAAGGATGTCGAGTTTTTCACGACGTATTTGGAGCGGGCGGTGGATGGACGGGCGTATTCTGATGTGAGCGTGCAGCGTGCGGTGGCGGTTATGAAGTGGTGGTTGGTGCTTTTGAGGAGGTATTGGGGAGGGTCTGAGTATGTGGAGGATGAAGATTGTGTGGATCCGAGCCAGGGTGATCTGGTTGGGGAAGCTTGGTGGAAGGCGTTTAGGGATGTGAAGGCGAAGATGGATGTGGTGGCGCGGCGGAAGTTTGGGGGAAGATTGTCGCTCAAGTGAGGATTGAATGGGTGTTGAATCTAATATATTTACGTACAGGTAATAGTATACACTTGGGAATTGATAAAGTACAGGGGTGACGCTAGGTATTCGTAGGTGGCTTGAGTCCTGTTGCGAGAAAGAGCTGGATATCTTGTCCGTGTTGTTTGGCGGCTATTGCGCCTCGGAACGAGAATGAATCGAGGCCAGCACCTTGGAACGTACGTCGCATGTCGTCTTCATTGAACCCATTCCGATGGGGCACATATTGACGGGTGTCCTCTGGAAATTGGTATGTATGTTGGTGAGGTTGAGGGTTGTGCCCGTGGCCATGGCTATGCCCATGATCATGTTCAGGTCCATGTCCGTGGCCATCATCACCGTTCTCGCGATCGAATTCCATGAGATCGACGACAAGTAACGTTCCGCCTGGCTTGAGGAAATGGACCAAAATTCGTGTCACATTTTCGATGGACGTGAAATGGTGATATGCAGAAGAGCACTGATATACAAGTAAAAAAAGTCAGTGTCGTACGTCGGGTTAAGAGTCTTGGGTTGGAGGGACAACTGACCACGATCACATCGAACCTCTCATCGTCAAGCTCTCCCGGTTCACCCTTCAATTCCACACATACAGCATGCATCTCTTCGGGCGGGATTCCCTGGTATTCGACACGCTTGTTGAACTGATCTACCATTCCCTGGCTGATGTCTACTCCGACGATGCGCTTCGTGTATGGGGCCAGCTCTCTAGAAACCAGGCCTGGGGCAAGTCATGGAGACGTCTGAGTTTATTCGATAGTGTGCTGCCAACCTGTCCCACACGCATATTCCATGAGAGTGGTCGTGTCTTCGTCGAAATTATATGCGTCGATCAATGCAGCAGCGATCCTAGCATCCCTTATTGAAGGAGAGCCCGGAAGACGTAATATATATACTCACCTTCGAGATCGCTCGACTGCATGAGGGAGTTCGTCGTACTCGTGTGCGATATTGTTGAAGTGGTTCTTGTTGGCTTCAGCGAAAGAGTCGACGAGATCCTGCGCTGACATGTATCCTATACGGCCTTGAAACTCAGTTCCTTGGTTGATAGAAATAGAAATAAAAGGACCACTGAGAGAATGTCGAGATCTCGGTTGGAGGATGTGCCTGGTAGAGGCTGGGGTAGGCTGGGAGCGCTGTGGCGAGTATAGTTGCGCCTTAGAAGACTTTTGGGCTCTGGCGTGAGGTGTCGAGGGAGTAGACGGGGGGTAGAGCGGGTGTCTAAATCTGCAGTGACAGTGCAGTTATGACAAACAACTATCACGCTTCCACCGCGACCAACCGCGAACGCGACTTGCCTCACCAGAACCAGCCAGAACCCCTTCACCGGCCGTTGGGCCCCACCGGCCACAACTAGGCGGCGCCAGGCAGAACTCATAAAACGTGCCAAGGAATTCGGCATGATGTATCTGCTCCCTCCTGGACCCAAAGCGCCATTACCGACGGTGCTCAGTCCGCAAGAGGCTACACCAGAGGTGAGGGAGCGATTTGGCGGGATACCGGAGCTGGGCCTTTATGCTAGCAAAAAGACAATGTTCAAGGGACATAAGTGGGAGAGGCTTCAGGAGCAGAAGGATATTAAACCCACGATCTTGCTCCGGGATATGGACAAACGTATCAGGGAGTGGAAGTCGCTGGGTTTCGTTCTAGTTTTATGACGACTTGTTTCCTCGCTGATTTGGAATTTTGCAGTCTTACCACAAGAGGAAACCGAACCCCTTCAAGGCATCCAACTCGGCCAAGTCGTGGAAGGTTACGTTCTAGACCTGGAGTACTATCATGTTTTGTTTATTCAAGAAAACGCGGCCTTCACTACTCTGATATACGACGTGACGGATGTCGGGCGTGCATACGATTCACCCCGCGCTGCCGTGTTGGGTAACAGGGGAAAGTACCGAACGGACCTCATCATCACTGTTGGCATGACTGGGAGTCCGCTTTTTCACGCGTAAACTGCTATCTTGTCTTGGGAATAAATCTTCAATTCCATCGGTTGAGCTCTCATTTAGTACGCCACGTCAACGACGACCACAACCCTTGCATCGTTACCCGCAAGCGCATACGCATTCATCATCGTCGCCGCCGAAACACCTTCTGTGCGTCGGTCGTTCTTAGTCAACCTACTACCAGGCGTGGGACGAAGCACGCACACGGAAGGGACAGTGCCAAGTACTCCCAAGCAGGATCGTAGAATGGGAGCGTGGAGGACGCGTGGAACCCAAGTGACGTGACAACGAGCGATGCGTCATGTGGGTGTCAAGTTGGCTAGACGGCACGAGCGGCCAGAGTAGTGGCAGTAATGATGAAGTAGTGAAAGAAGCGCGAGATGCACCAGGGAGCGGTAAAACTCGAGAGATCACATTTTATACTCTGCACTCGCCGGTGTCTCCCCTTATCGGAGAGCCGTTTTGTGGCAGCTGCAAATTGCGGACTGCTGCCTCGTCATTGCCCATGGGACAGAAAGGGGGTGGTGCGGGATGGGGAGCATCTTGACGCACCGGGAGGTTGGTCAGGTGGAGCTTTTTTCGTCGTGAATGCCCATTCGAGGGGACCGCACCGGGCGATGAACAAGACAGGACGTCGGGGATGGGGGCTGAGCGTGTTGTGCGGGGAGGAAGAGGCTGAGAGGAGTATAAGCTTAATGTCAAGCGGGACGCTGCTTCCGTTGTCGATGATGGACACGTGGGAGGGTTTGTACTGAGTGGTACGAGAGGTAGGCTCGGTGCAATCGGTCGCAAGGACGACATAGGTATGATTTTGGAAGAGGCTGGAAAGTCAGGGGAAACGTTTTCTGTCTAGATGGTGTAGTGAAACTCACTTATATTTACATGTACACGTTTAGTTTACAGACAAAGAGGAGGGAGATTTATACAGTGAATAGAATGCGCATGTAACCTGTACGTGGCCAAGAAACCCAGTTCCTTCGTTGATAGAAATAGAAATAGAAGTGCGACTGGCGAGAATATGCAAGATCTTATCAAAAGTCGGGTGATGTGAAGAAACGCGTCTTCAAGGACAGCTTGAAGGATAATAGGTGGGTCGACTCCTGCGCCGAACAAGAACCGATGGACGGGAGAAAAATATGTACGTGGGTAACGGCACTGCCAAAACAAGATGTGAGCGACCTGATCGTACCTTGTACCTGGGAAAGATAACTCACAGACATCAGCTGTGGGCTGCACCGTTGAACACAGCACTACGTTCGTTCCCCTTGAAAGTGGCCGGCCTGCTCTGGATTGCATGGAACCTCTCAACACGCCCGATCGGACCGACGCGCACGAAATCAGAGTCGGGCCAGATAGCGTTGGAGAATGGGCCTGGAGGAGGCTGGGGTATGCTGGGAGCGCTGTGGCGAATGTAGGTGCGTCCTAGAAGACTTCTGGGCTCTGGCGCGAGGTGTCGAGGGAGTAAAACGCGGGGTGCGGGCATGCCGTTCACGGCGGGACAGAAGAGCGAGAGAAAGAGGGCGAGGAGTGAGAAGAGGGTAGGGATGAACATGATTATTGAATGAGGTTTGTGGTTGCCTGCCCACGATATATAAAAGAAAGCTCCACAGCGGGGGAAATGAAGATTGAAGACGGGAGTGAAACGGAGCAATATTATTAGTGTAACCCGAGGTAGCTCACCTAATCAATAATGACACTGAACAACTACCATTCTTGTCAGTAACCAAGCGACCACTGACTGTATGCAAGAGAGGAAAAGAGTTGTGAATCCAATTTCGAAGTTGTCAACATGTCAATCTCGACAAGAACAACCCATCGATCTCAACTCGCCATAACAGCCCGAACTTCGTCCGATAACTCAACCAACCGCCGCGGATGTTATGATCCATCAGTCCACCCAAACCCCCTGCGGAACGACTGATAACCCAAGGCTACCAGTTCAATCCACACTATTCACCGAGCATCCACACGGCCTCCACCTCGTTTACCATCGCAGGGGGTCAGCCGAGCCCACACCGATCGACAAGGGGTGTAGGACTCCATGCTGGCGGTAGTTAGTAAAAGAATACCAGAGAAAAACTTTTTTCAGCGAATTCGTCGGTAGATAGGAAAGGGAGCCCGCGTGCCATTCTGATCTGGGCTACGAAAGATGGAACATATGAAGACGAATCTTGTCGAAGAAGGGGAGTCAATCTCTCTGACGGGGACATCGATGACTAGGACTCACCTGTCTGCAGACGGGCTCCGGCCCAAGGAATCGAGACTGGGGGCCGCAGTATATCATTCTTCAAGATCGAGCAACTGGCTGGTTTCAAGTTCTTTGATTTTTGCCCCAAAGATGCTGATGGCAGTTACAGTTCGAGCTCAAATACTATGGCTGAGTTGGACAAGGAAAAGAGAAGAAAATAAACCTCCTAGCACACCCAATTCCCTCTAGCCGACTTGAACGACTGACCTCGTCATAAGCCAGCCATACTAGTGACGCGCTCTACCAACTGAGCTAAGAGGGAACTGCATAACGTTATATTATAATCCTACAGGTAAGTTACATAGACTCCGGCACGGGCCTTTATTTTTCAAACATAATGAAAGTCTTTGCCGCGGGCAAGGAGAATGGATACCAGACAAGGGACGGGGCGGGAGGTCTCTGGATGACGCACACATAGAGTCGGCAATCCCGGAAGGTAGGTAAAGAAATTGTAATCCAGACATCCAACAGACCTTCTGACGTTCGGCTTAGACTAGTCCGGGTTCGCAAAAACCACTGGTAGAGCTTTGAAGATACTAGAGCAGAACATAGCAAGAGCTGCGCTCCTCTTCGGTCTCGATCCTAAACCGTTATCATTCAAGAAGTCATGACGTCGCGCATTGATACTGCAGAAATAAAAAGTCCAAAAGTCTGCGCTCAAAAGAATCCGAAAAATCCTAATACAAGGGGTATCAGAGTCGCCACTAGGACGTTCGGTGACACCGATGCCACCGCCGCATTACTACCCGGAACGGGCAAAAAGTGTTTAGAATCGTTCTTTTGTTGTTCAGCCGAGTCCTGTCAATCGAAAAAAATGGATTTTCAGAAAATCTCCAACAATACATTAACATTCTTTACCTTGAAAGCCACCAAGCCAACGATGACCCCGAGAGCAAAGAATATCAAGGCTTGGATAAGCCAAATAACGCCCCACACTGAAATATTACGATTGTTTTGGAAACAACAGAGTGAACGAGAAGGCGGACCTCGGGACGGGCAGCACCCGCAAATCTCCGCAAACGCAGCGGCATCCGAACCATTGGCCTTCCGGGCTATCGTATCATCTAGTGTCAATGATGAATCAATGTCAATTCAACCACATATGAGGAAGAGACGGAGCGAACCTATCACGTCCCACACGCAGTACAAACATGACATGACACCAATGAACAGAACCTATAACAAAGCTCCTCAAAACCGCACCACCAAGCCGTTTTGACCGACACGCACCAGGTATCGCAAAGCAACACCACCCCCCACAAACCAGAAGAGGACGATCAAACCCGACATCCCGAAAATGAGGACCCAAGTCCTACCGACACGAAATAGTCAGCACAACACTCCCTGTGAGTCTACTGGTTAGCTCACAATATATTCCGTCTAGCCCACCAGAGCGTGAACAGGAAGAAAGCGGCCAGCACCAAGGTCGCAACCTTGCTCGCGTTGGTATCGAAACCGCACGCGATCAAGCAAGCGCCAATGAAGGACGAGCCAAGGTAGCCAGCTGGAAGCGTGATCCAACGGATGCCACCGGACATACTGGTCGAACCTCCCTCGTCCGCTACAAGAAGTTGGCGTCAGCGTCAAAAACCACAAAATTTGATGGGGTAGCATACGATCGAGTTCGATTGAATGGATGTGCGCGCAGGTGAGGACTCCCATGATGGCGTGGCTCATCTAGATCTCCCAGTTAAGAGGGAGAGGATCGACGGAGATGATCTCACTTCGTGGAATCCGACTGTGAGAAGCCTAGGAGGAGAGTGAGCCGACCATGCGTAAAAGTCTCGATACCCATCAACTCACTTGAAGGGGTATACTGGTCGATGGACAACATATTGTCATAACCGACTCGTGCATGAGCTCGGGGGGCTTCACTCACGGATTCTACTCAGTACCGGGACGTGCCTGCAGACGGAAACAAGGTGAAGTTCCTCACACGGCTGTCCGCACCAATACACCTACCAAAGGATAGCAATGGCTACAATATAACATCCCGCGACGATAAGGGTAACTTTCTGTGTGTCGTTAGGCGTGATTTTAGTCTTGAAGTCGCGTGCATGGTAAGTAATCAGAACGAAAGCGGACGCCGTCCGAGCATCGATGGAGGGCGTTGTGGGCATCGTGAACGTCGTGGATGAAGGAGAGAATGGAAGGGTCTAACCAAAATGGGATTGTGGCTGTATTCTACATAACCACATTTAGATTATCAGCAGCATAGCAGTCGCGGATCCCGTCGGAGCTGTCGTACATCGGAAGGACAAAGAAATCGTGTTACGAGAGAGAAGTGGCTACAGTCGTAAGAGGCAGACGTCTTGCCTAGATGCGAGCTGAGATGTGAAGTTGCAGTCGCGAGAATGCCTGCCTCGCCAAACCAAGCCATCAAAACGCCAAACGTCTAATAGATAAATATGTAAAGTCAAGTAGCTTAGAGTTCCAAGAAACGAAAAGAAGGAGAATATTAAATCATACGGAAGGGCAAAAGAGCAAGGTGGAACGTAGATATCACGCACACCTCGCCGTCGGATGCGTGTCGCGAGGCAGAATGCAGAAGCGGTCGACACATGTAAAGGTGGTGATTAACAGCATCCACCCGACTGCTTAGCATGAGAGTCCACGCTCGGCCCTACACTAATCGTCTCTTTCGGAGGCTCAATGTTCGTAGTCGATGATTCCAATGATTTGCTTGATACGATGCGGTAGATGTCTAGATCGCAAGCACATCAGAGATTGACGATTTCTGAGAACGTGCCGGTAAACGTACCAGTGAGAATTGTCTGGAAAGCTCCTTCGACATTCGAGGCGTCCAGCGCCGATGTCTCAATGAACGATAGGCCGTTCTCAGCTGGCGAAAGAGGAAACACCATGTCAGCACCCAGATCCACGTCCTCAAAAAGGATAACGCACTCGAGAATGCCTTGGCCTCATCCGTAGGCACTGCCCGCAGGTGCTTCAGATCACTCTTATTTCCGACAAGCATGATAACGATGTTCGAATCCGCATGATCCCGCAATTCCTTCAACCACCGCGTGACGTTGACATAGGTCGCGTGTTTTGCAATGTCGTAGACCAACAGTGCACCGACAGCACCCCGATAGTAGCTGTCCCATGACCAAGGATGAATACTAATGAAGTTGAGAAGATTGTCAAGAAACTAACGCAGATGTGATGGCGCGGTAACGCTCTTGACCAGCTATAGAAGACAAAGACAAAGTATCAGTATCATGTTGCTGCGGAGTACCTCGGTTTTGGAAAACCCCGAAGTATTGCAACGAAGGAGAACTTTCCTGTATCCCATATCTGGGCCTTGACCGTCTTCCCATCCACATTGATCGATCGTGTCGCAAATTCCACTCCAATCGTCGACTTTGACTCGAGATTGAACTCGTTACGTGTAAAACGCGACAGCACTGGCGAAATGAAAGAGAGGATGTCCCCGTTTCACCAACGCCTTCTCCAAAATGGACGGGCACGACTCACGGTTCCTAAAGGCGATATAAGTTAGTAGGACGGAGAGGTAGGGAAGGGGAAAGCGTACGATTTTCCGACACCCGAGTCACCAATGAGGACGACCTAGTGATTGCGGCGGGCGTTGTTGGTGTGGGGAGAATTGGATAAGAGATGGACTGACCTTGAACAAGTAATCGTAGTTGCTTCCTTCAGCCATTGCGGAGAGATATGGGGTACACGACGTTGGTTACGGTGAAGCGGGAGTTTGAGATGCGGAGTCTGAATTACCGGCTGTGATGAACGATCGCGTGGACAGATCTTCACTGCTTAATGCACCGGCTTACACATTCTCCGATGTGCCATGGCGGGGGAGGATTCCAGGCGTAGCACTTATGTGAAACATCGAAGAGTCATTAACCACCATCCAGTGTCTATCAACAGTCCCAGTACTTAATTCGTGCGCCCTGGTGACTACCAACATCACCACCTGTTGGCTTCGAGCATGCCTTCCCCTACCACCACTAGTACTTCCCGGTGCCTCTAGGCTTTCGGCATTTGTCGAAGATCACTGCCAATCAAGCGCGGTCGACGTCACACGGTCCTTGTCGATACTCCGTCCTAGACGTGCCCACCTCGATTGGCATCGATCGGCTCTACTAAGACGCTAATCCCCAGTTCCTACGTGCAAACCTCATTCCCACCCTCATCAGCGACCCACCTACGCCCTCAATCAGCATGTATCGACGCCACGTCATTTGTCGATACTCCGATTGTAACCCCTTCCTTTTTTTTTTTTTTGGTGGAGCGTGTCGTTATGACTCGAGTTGGGCAACTGGCAATGCCGAGCCCCGCAACTCGCGCTAAGATGCAGGGTTTTCACCTGCTGTTAGTAGTTTAGGGTGTAGAGTTTCAATGGCTACCGAGGGGAAATACGTTTACGTACACCACATTCAAGTGGTAGTGTGGGACTCATTCCTCATCTATTCCGCCCACGAGGGCGACGAGGATTACTACCCACTAAAACCCCGGCCGTTCGAATCCAGTT
>Ga0307516_10008697_pt1 | contig 11419 bp, 11 predicted proteins | sample 19_EM_MG_FD_203310 | JGI IMG/M metagenome (GOLD analysis project Ga0307516, IMG submission 203310) | Populus trichocarpa ectomycorrhiza microbial communities from riparian zone in the Pacific Northwest, United States - 19_EM | ecosystem: Host-associated > Plants > Roots > Unclassified | place...
AGAGGGTCCGGTCATCAACTGCGGCGGTGTTCGTCGAATGTTTCCCGAGGAGGTTATAGTTGAGGGCCAGATGAGTCAACATGATCACGATGCAACATTGCAAGGAAATACACCCATCCGCATCCCCAGCCTGGGAAAATTGAATTTGCAAGTCGGTCAAGGCGTCGAGATGCGAGCGGAGTTTGGAGATGAGAGCTCTCGCCCTCTCGAGCCAGACCGCTAAACTCAATTGCATTTGAGATACACTTCAAAGGAACGAGCGGGTCCCATACCTTGATGCTGGAACGATCCTTCGAGGATACTGGAATCCGAGGCAAGAAGCATTGTCGCAGCCCTGATCATTGGAGGGCACATCTTGAATAACTGAGGGTAAACGCTCTACGGGAAAGCAAATCGTGAGTCAATGCGACTTGCATCGGGACCGAGCGGCTTTCACTGACAGAAAGCTCAGGGCTGAACTGAGCGTCCAGGTGGCTCATGATCCCATCGCCATTTCCTTCCAACATACGGAGCTGCCGCTCAGCGTTGTTTGGCTGCAGGACGAAACATCAGCGCTCAGTCGGCTTCCACGGAAAAAAGAGAAACGGACGGCAAGCAAGTTCACATCTTCCTCCAGCGGCACGCCAGACTTGGCATCCTGAACGCGAATACGAAGCAACGCCCGGTAGTAGATGAGAGAAGCGAGGAATGCCATCCGATCTTGAGATTGCTCAGAGATTCCAACGTCCTCCGGCCCCTCTGTGCGGACCAAATGAGGGAGGAAGGCCACAGGATTCCCTTCGATCGCCCGGACACTTGACTCGAGGTACTTCTCCGCCAACGGATAGCGGAGTTGAGTCAGATACCCATAAGCCATGAGCCAGTGGGTCTGAGCGTAAGTGAACGCGTCTTCGGATTCCCTCACGTTCGCGAGAGACTCCGAAGCCATCGCAAAGAAACCTGCCTCGAGATGCTGGAATGACTGGTCGGGCGACTTGCGGTGGTAGATGAGGCACCCGAACAGATGGGCAAAGTTAACGTAGAATGGGTGAACAAAGATCCCAGATTTGTCCCCAAGGATTATGGCCTGTTGCTTGGAGAAAGGTCCACACATCCCAACCTTGTAACGGTAGGAGATGAAGATGAGACGGCTGTACGTGAGTTGACACAGCGAGAGGATGGTTTCGTACGTCAGGAGTTACGGTGGTCATAGGAGCAAACGAAAAGAAACATACAATCTGAGGTGCAAGTCATCCTTGGACAGCGTCGTAGCGTCGAATGCGAAAGGATCTTCGAAGTCGGTGGCGTTCAGTTCCATGCCGGCACTGTTGTTGAGGAATCCGAGAACTGTAGGCGGAGGTGGCACGACGCTGACTTCTTCGGCTGGGACGTTGAGGTCCCCAAACGAGACGAGCCCCACGTCCTCATATACGCATTCTGGTCTCCCTCGGGAGCTCTGACACTTCCCACACACGGGCCGGGTTCCATCGCACCTCTGCAATATATGCCTAATGAGTGGTAATTAGTTACCCGTCCAAGCCGGACCCCACACCTTTTTCTTGCGGCTGCATCGCATGGGGGTCACAAAGGGGTGATGATCAGTGTGCGATCAGTACTTCCAGTGATCAATGTAGGCGGGAGACGCTTACCGACATGATAAACAGGCTTCACCCTTGGGTAGGTGTTCACCTGGTTGGCGACTGACAAGGCGATAGGCATGGGACATCGCAGTACGCTTCGTTTCCGCGTCCCACACCTAAAAAATTGGGACGAAATCAGGACCGTCTATATCTATCTCACAGCCAAAGACGGACGAACCATGATCCTCCGCACGCTGCCGGGACCGAGCGCACAACGGAGCACAGGGGACGCACAGGGCGCGTACGGTTACGTGTTAGATAGACGACAACATTGAAGGTGGGACCGAAGGCTCACCCGTGGCTCATGTCCTGTTCTCCTGGGCGAGCGTTGGGCACACCACCGAACGTCCCTCTCCTTCTTAAATCTTTTCCAAATCATTGCAATGTAACCGACTTTATGTCAAGTGACGTGAAGCCGGTGGTTCCCGGGGTGCGAACCACGAGGAAACTCTTGGGAAGTAGACCATCGCGACCATAACCTGTGCAGGCTGCAGGTCGATCACTGAGCTCCCACCGGAGGTACAATAGTTCGGGGTCAAGGGTCCGTGGGTAAGTACTAAGAGTGGGCGGAACGGTGGAATTGGACCGAGCGCCCATTGTTTGAATGTGGCGGTAGCTCTCAATCTGATCGCGAGATCAAGGGATACGCCTTCCAAGCGAGTTAGCGGGCGCGCCGGCGCAATCTGCAACTTCGTCCACCCTCCGCGGTTGGTACATCAAATGGGAGCGTCAAGGTCTCCATTCCCCGCCCATAGGAAGCCCCATTCAGTAATGGATTCTAGGAGGGTTCTCTGCCACTAGCGGGCGGGACCGGCCGTGCGCCGGTCCGTCCGCAATATAGCCATATTTCTCCCAATTCCGTGGTTAGATGACTGGTGGGCATACTCGACGAGTGGCTTTGAGGGCTGTTACACAGACTCAGGCCCAATCTTTGGCGGAAGCGGCGGTCATGTCACAGAGTGGCCTGGACAGTGTTGCGCCGAGAAGAGAACAATACTATGAGAGGGTTTGGTGATCAAGAGAAAATCAAATTGAGAACGAGGGCCTGGGAGCGTACCACCTGCGATAAACTTGACGTACTTTGGAGCGCTGACGTGCTCCTGTGGTGTCATTAATTCACCAGGGGGCACGTAATTACCTGAGATTATGCGGGTCGGTGAAGATGGGAAACATGTACTCAAACACCGCCCCTGGCTTGCCTTGGCTGAGACCCGCCGGCTTCGGATATCGGGCGCGGCCGGTTGAAGAACACACCAGGATTAGAACGTAACAAAATCTTTTAGCGATGGTGGACATGTATCAGGTATGCGGCCGCACCTTCGTTGAACAATCGCTCGCGGAAGCCCGAGGATTCGGTTTCATCTGGGTTGCGCAATCCCCACTGGGATGATATGACACAACAACCTCGTGCGACCGGTGACATGAGGCTCCGGACCTCCAAAATTACCACGGCTAGATCGCTGGGGTCACGGACACCGTCCCGTCCATCATCTCATGCTTCGGCCGCAGGAATCAGTGACGTCTGGTCGAAGATCTTGAACCAACGCCAATAGCTTGGTGTTATCGACGATGACACCGGCGTGTAATTTGTGAGGTGGTCCCTCGTTCCAACCAACACTGCAATTGGCCTCACCAGGTGCGGTTGGTGATAGTAGCAAAAGTCTAGATCTTCTCTTGAAATCGGGAATCTCGGTGAGGGTACCAGAAGTAGTCCCACTGCCCAAAGAGGTTCAAACGTTCAAACGTTCACGGCCACGTTAAGGGCCGAACTCGCGCGCGCCGGGAGACAAATGGCGGGAGGCGAGGGAACAAGTCAGTTCGATGCGATGGTGCCCGAGATCGGCGAGAGACGGCAGGCGGGGTGGTCCACAGAGAGGCGATCATAGGAGCATCTTCATTTTTTCCCCGTGTGGCCGGGATGGAAATCGGAAAATAATGAGTTTCTGCAGATCTCGGCGGTCATGCATCATGGTCGATCAAGCTCAGGGTTGGCTCGCATTGCGTCCGGGACCCGAAACGTCAACCCATGTGGTTCGATGGGGCTGAGCGCCCAGCAAGACTCATCTCGCTGGACGACCACCGCCTCCGCTTGGTCCGAGTCTGACTCTTGCTCGAGTCAAACACATAAGTACGTTTGGGTCCCTCTGGCACGGCCATAAACCTTCTCTGAACACCACGAACACAGCTTAACCTCTCACCATCACCACCGGTTTCGATCCCGCACGACCATGAAGGATACCTCGAAGCCGAAACGGTCGACAACGTCCAAACACGAGGGCTCCGGCGATCCTGGTCGAAACGAACGACGAGCCATCGCCAAGTCAACCCTCGAGATCATCGAAGCCGGCCACTACACGGTTGAAGAAGTCGAACACGACATTCGCCCTGAGTTGGACGCCATGCTCTCCGGGACGCGTTACTACGCTCCAGATTCCCTTCTCTCACTTTGGCCGCAACCAACATCCACGAGCAACCACACAAGAATGAAGGAAACAGAGATCTCGGTTGTAGAGATCTCCACCTTGGAGAGTGCTAACCTCCTATCATCGACCCCATACACATCGCCGGAGGAAACGAGGCGAAGGGTTGGTGTGTTGAACTTCGCATCGGCTAAAAACCCTGGTGGCGGGTTCCAAAGTGGTGCACAAGCCCAAGAAGAATCTATCGCACGTTCATCTACACTATACCAATCCCTCATCTGTTCCACCGGAGAGAAGTTCTATGCCCCTCACAAGAAGGATCCCAAGGGCGGTTATTACTCCCACGCGATGATATTCTCCCCCGACGTCACCGTCTTCCGCACGGACTCCGGGAAACTCATAGCCCCGATCCAAATCGATGTCGTTACGAGTGCGGCCGTAAATGCAGGTGTCGCACGCCGGACGTTAAACGGACAGGTCGCTGGAGAAGCAGAGGAAGTGAAGATCGGGAAGGTTATGAAGGAGCGGATGGGTCGCATCCTGTTCTTGTTCGAGAAGCACGGCGTCAAGGACATTGTCTTGGGTAGTTTCGGGACTGGCGTATTTCAAAATAAAGTTTCCCTCGTCGCGGCCATCTGGGCGGAGCTATTGGTCGCTCCCGGCGCACGGTTTTCGAACTCGTTTGACCGGGTCGTGTTCGGGATCCTCAGTCACCCGACCTTTGCGGAATTCAGGGACGCTTTCGAGGAACGTCGGATCACGAGGTGATGGTGGTATCGTGTCCCCAGCCAACGAACAGTGGTAAGTCATCATACATCATGGGTATCCAACCTAAGCACGGTGTTCACGCGGTTCACCACATGTCAGATCCGCGTCGGTCATCGACCCATTGGGCGTGAGGTTTCACGCCTCGCTCACGAAGGAGAATGCGGAAGAGCGGGGGGTCGATCCGGAGTACTATAGATTTGAATATAGAGCCACGGACAACATATTAGCCATCAAGGCTCGGCGTGGCGTCAGTATCGCAGAACACCGAACGTGCAACAAAGAAGGAAGCGTGTGATGGGTAAGAAAGGTGGCCTTTCCGTGGGGCGTGGCGCTGTGAACGCATGAAAACCTTTGGCATTGATAAAGCCTAAGCAGGTCTAGGGAAACATCAATCAGTTGGGTAATTCGAGACTCCTGTGACCTGAGAGCTCACCGGGACCATCGGTGGGGGGTGCGGTTAACCTCACTTCGAGGAACGAACTTCCGCCTCAACTGGACGCGTAAGGGCGTGCGATGAGTTATTGGGAAACAGATAGTGGCAGGGTTCACCCACGTTTCTCCCAGTCCCCTCGATCCCGCGAGGCCAACCCGTTCAGGGTTTGTTCCGAGGCCGTTTTTCCCAGCAAGACCTCCTTCCACCCAATCTTGGACTGGCCCCTGCCGATTTCCGACACGTGTGATGTACAGAAACCTGCCAGTTTCCGTGGCCTCTCGACTTCCCTGGCGTCCATCCTCTGACCCTATTCCAGGCTGTGGACGAGCGTCTCTAAAATTGATATTTTGCCCGAGTAATGGGCATGATCCTCCTCCGTTGCTCGACGCTCATACAGGAGGCGCATCGAGAACGAGGTCAATGCCAGAGAATAAACGATATGGGGCGTGTAGCGGAAAGGCATGGGCTGGAACGAGAATATGGAGGCTATCGGAAGGGCCCTTGTCAGAAGCCGAGGCTCGGATAGACATGATCGTCAGGTGTCAAGAGTTCCAGCTTCAAAGCCGCTCAAAGAGAGTTCTGTGATTTCGCTTTTCACCGTCCGCGTTGCGCTCGCAACCTTCGTTCGGACATTTTGGAACGGGTTCGTTGCCAAGGCGGTCGAAGATGTACTTGGCTTACCAGGTAAGTCTGCACCATAGATCTTCAGAAGGGTTGAAGAGGAGAGCGAGGGGAGGGCACGGGTGGAAGAGTTGATAGAGGTTGCGGCGCGCGGCCTCCATGCTACTGGTGAGCACCATCTCAGTCTTCCACCAGCCGGAGGATCGTGAAGACGCCACTGTGAACACGGTCGCTCGGAGAGATTTCATCGGAGGGGTAGTCTGTTAGCCCAGAGATTCGGACATAGCCCTAGATGTGAAGACCTTCAAGGACGCCAGTAGTATCTCATGGTCGAAGAAGCTGGAGGGGCGGGGAAGAGGTTCCTGGAGAACTACGGGGAACATCGTTCGCCGGAACGGCCGACCTGTGGGGTCCGTCCCACTTCCTGTCTAAATGCGTCCCAGGGTTTTCGCCCTATCGGGAGTTGTCCATCCGGGATACGCTGGGCGAACTGGATGTTGCCTGAGAGAGCGCTCCCGAAGTCGAATCCCCTATAATCGACGCCCGAAGGGACGTCTGCGCCTCCCCTACTTATCCTTTAAATTGGTAGCGGTCCAACCTTTGGCGGTCCCAGACTCCTCGTGCGTTATATAACCGAACAGCTCTCAGCTTCGGGTTCTGCGCATCCTCAAGCCCAATGTCGGTGTGACCCGGGAGAGTTCCTATTCCACGCACAGGTGACCGAACGCGTCCAACGGGGAAACCTCGTTCCTCGGTCCCCACCTTCGAGAACATGGGTAAGGTCTATGCGCTGTTGTCAGGGAGCTTGGAATTCTTCGACGATGCCGAGGAATGGCACGGTGTGCCGTGGTGGCGAAACCCACTGATCAGGGAAATCCAGAGTCAGCTTCCACGAAGTTGGAAGAGCATCCGCGTTTCATGCCAGCGCTTCGGATCAAGCCCGAGTACTTTTTTCTCTCACTGGGGTGTCCCGCATACACCGGGTTTGGATGAGGCGGACAATGCTCATGCTTGGAACAGGCACCGATTTGTTCAGTTGTGTCCAGAACTTGGTTGGAGTGTGTTGGTGTGCTTCCATTGACTTGGCATTTGACGGAAGCGCTTGGAATCGCCTGGAAGCGCATGGGGGTGCATAGGACTGACTGTAAGTGGTCGGAGTGCGTCGATTGTACTAATGACTACAAGTTTTCCTGATCAATGGCCACAAGCCGAATTCAAATCTGTCCCTGTGATTCCTGACTACCTCTCCTGTGGTTTCCGGCGTTCCGGCCCGTCCGTAGCACCCGTCGAACTTCTCCGACCAACGGTCCACCACCGTGAACGTGCACGAAAAACCCTCTTCTCCTGTCGTACTCTCACCTGACCACGGGGCCCTTTCCCAGTTGCCTCAGCACTCACCATATTTGTTCTGACATTCTGGCCCGCTGGACGAACGCTCGTTGTTTCATAGCCTTACCTGTGACCCTGCATCGATACTTATTATTGTGTACAGAAACCTCACGCATAGCAGAGAGCTATCTAGACCCCATTTGGTGTCTGTCGTGTGTACCCGCACTGAGGCGCTGATCAAGCGCTTGTTCGCCACGGATCTTATCGTCCACCATCATATAGTCATCTACGCCAATCCGACGCCGACATGCCGCTCCCCGGTTTTCTCTCTCTACCGCGGAAGGGTTGGCGAGAGCGAAGCAAAGCCAGGAGCGAGGCCGATGCCGTCCAAGATCCAAGCGGAACGAGTCCGACGGAATCAAACCAAGATCTTGGGACCGCATCCCCAACCTCGTCAACCGCTGCTCCTTTGACCTTACAGAATCAGGTACCCAGTGGTATGTGAACAGCTTTGTTTCACATGATTTTTCTAACAATTCTTCCGCACAACGCAGACAAAGTCGTCTCTGATCCCACCCAATCTGCTACCAGGAAAGCCAAACGTCCAAAACCCTGGGATCGCATCCTCAATCGGAGCACCAACACAAGTGAGAACAACTCCGAGTCAAGTTTAGGGTCCACTGTATATGCCTCGACCAAGGTGGTTGTCGATGTGGTAAAGGAATCATCAGATGTCTTCCCTCCACTCAAGGCCGCTGTGGGTGGTCTCCTTGCCGTCCTCAAACATTATGATGTTGGTCCTGTCTCCACATCCCCATCCATGGTGTTGACGATTTCCCCAGCAAGCAATGGCCAATCGACAAACAATAGAATCCTTGATACCCCGGCTTGAACAGCTTGCAGAATTGCTCCACACACCCATCCCGGAGAGTAAGAGTGAGGAGCACGAGAGGAGGGGAGTACTCAAACGGTGACCACAATCTCAGAGGTCGGGAGCCAGATCTGACAAACAGAAATTGTTAGGAGACTAGAGAATATTCTACAAGAGCTAGAACCACTCATAGAACAAGGCAAAATTGCAGGGTTTTTTAACAATGTCAAGAATGCAGACAAACTTGGTGGCCTTTCTGGAGACATCCATGATGCCATCATGGATTATCAGGTTTGCCCTTAGAGTTTCCACACTCACCATGTCTAATATATGTGTCAGACATCATTACAACAAGCTCTCTACTCTAAGAGCTGCCAGCTCATTGTGAGTGTCACTCCCTTACCATCCAGCCATTTGTAATAAGTTGTGAACAGGAAGATGTGGATCACCTTCTTTTAAAAAACATGGTTCATGCCAAGGGTGCTGGATATTGTTCTGGAAACAGACAAGGGTGCTTGAGGGGAACAAGGGTGGATGTGCTCCTACAACTTGAACAATGGCTGAAGGACAAGCAGGATCAACATGTGTTCTGGCTAAATGGTCTTGCTGGGACGGGGAAATCAACCATTGCACAAACATTTGCCGAAATTTGCTTTGCAGATGGGAATCTTGGGGCAAGCTTCTTTTGCTCACGGGATTTCAATGACAGGAGCACTCTCCAGACCATTTTCCCTACCCTTGCCCTCCAGCTTGCCTATCAGTATCCACAGTTCCGAAAAGAGTTGCTGAAAGTCCTGAGGGCAAGCCTTGATGTTGGGCAGGAGTCCCTCTTCTCACAGATGGGAAAGCTCATTGTTGGTCCATTCAAGGCAACACAAATCCAAACCCTTATCATTATTGATGCTTTGGATGAGTGCAGGGATGATAATCCTGAATCTGCTATTTTGTTTATACTCTCCAAACATGTGGACCAGATTCCAAATGTCAAGTTCTTCATCACTGGCCGCCCAGAGGCCCACATTCGCTCTGGATTTCGCCTACCAGCACTCCAACCTATCACAAAGGTGTTCAAGCTCCATGAGGTTGAACGCTCCTTGATAGACTATGACATCAAGCTGTTCTTTAGAATGCAGCTGTCTACTCTTTTGAGGAACCGAAGTGACTGCAACCTCATACAAGGGTGGCCAAGTTCATCTGAGATCAACATTCTCTGTGAAAAGGCAGCAGGATTCTTCATCTATGCCTCAACAGTCATTAAATTTGTTACATCCAAGAGTCGCACACCCATTCAACAGCTGAGTCGTATTACCTCAGTTCCACAAAGCACTTCTCATGAAGGACGGTCTGGAATTGACATCCTCTACACCCAGGTTTTGGAGCAAGCAGTTGATGATGTGGATATGGATGATGAGGAATTTTATTCCCATTTCAGGACTGTGATTGGGGCAGTGTTGCTTGTGTTTAACCCTCTTTCAACCAAAGCACTCTCAGAGCTCCTTAAAGTATCTGGCATCTCTACTACCCTCCGCTCACTCCACTCTCTCCTCCTTGTCCCAACAAGTGAGGCTGCTCCTGTTTGCATTTTCCACAAGTCATTTCCTGACTTCCTTATGGACCAAGGACGGTGCAAAGACAACCGGTTCTTCATAGACCCCCCAACCCATCATATGGAAGCCTTACTCTCATGCCTCAACCTCATGAGGGATAGGTTAAAGAAGAATATCTGTGGACTGGATGACCATGTCATTCTCAGTGAAGTTAATGATCTTTCTTATTACAAGAGGGACCACATTGGGGATGCACTGGGATATGCATGTTGCTTCTGGACAAAACACCTCCTGGGGATCCCAGGCAGTGGCCCAGGTGTTGAGAAAGTGCATGCAGCAATTGACAAATTCTTTACAACCTGTCTGCTGTTTTGGATTGAGGTCCTCATCCTGATAGGAAAACTTGATATTAGTATTTATTCCCTCAATGATATAGAGCAATGGTACACATTGGTGAGTTGTGTGTGGAGTGTCTGCCCAAGAAACTCATATTCATACTTGTTCAGGCCAGAGTCCCCTGCAAGTGGATAACTGATAGCAGGCGTCTCCTCCTGGAATGGTTTGATGCAATTTACAATTCTCCTTCCCAAATATATCACCTTGCCCTCCCATTTTGCCCTCCTTCATCTTGGCTTTACATGTGCTATGCTACAGAGCTCTCACAAGAGGTTAAGGTGGTTAAAGGGCTCCCAGCTGAATGGGGAATATGCTCCCGTACAGTTACACTAGGCTACACTCCACTGGCTATCACATGCTGGAAAAGTATCATTGCAGTTAGTTTGGAGTCTGGGGACATCATCATCCTTGATGGAACCACAGGTAGCCAGACAGCTATCCTTTCTGAGCACACTGGTTGGTTAAGATCTCTTGCCTTTTCACCAGATGGGACATCACTTGTATCTGGGAGTGATGATAAGACCATCAAGCTCTGGGATGTACAGACTGGTGGGGCAATTAAGGTCTTCCATGGTCACACCAATTGGGTTCTTTCTGTTTCCATCTCAGGAGATGGTACCATAATTGTTTCAGGCTCTAGTGATAAAACAATCCGCTTGTGGGGCATTCAAACGAAGGAGTGCCATCATATGATAGAGCAACAGGATTCTGTATTCCGTGTTTTGTTTTCTCCTATCAACCCTCAACACTTTATATCTGTGTCTGGTGGTAAAGTCCAGAAGTGGGACATCAATGGTCACCAAATCAAACCTACACATAATGGTTTCTATGTTGCTTTCTCCTTGGATGGTGCTAAGCTTGTTTCATGTCAAGGAGAATCCATTGAGATTCGAAACTTTGATTCTGGAGTAATTGTGACCAAATTCCATGTGGCATGTGGTGGTCTCCATCACTGCTGTTTCTCCCCTGATGGCAGGCTCATAGCTGCAGCAGCCAATAGTACTGCTTACATTTGGGACACCACCAGTTCAGACCCCAATCCCATCAAGACATTTGTTGGACATGCTGAACTCATCACCTCCCTTGTATTTTCCTCCCCCTCCTGCCTTATCTCATCATCCCTTGGTCAATCAGTCAAGTTCTGGCAGATCAGTACCCTGCCAGCAGGTGCAGTTACAACTGGTCTGGAGTCTCCACCTCTTATTTCAGCTCCAGAGTCTACATCCCCTGCTTCAACTCCAGAGCCCACACCCATTGATTCAGCTCCAGAGTTTATACCCATTACTTCAGTGTCAGGGCCGACCTCAAAGGTCACTCTGATGAAAGCAGTCGACGAGCTGGTCTGGGCTAATAGTCAGATGCTGGGGTGTCGAGGGATCTTTACTGTGGGCTTACTGCAGCCACTCGAGTTTGAC
>Ga0307516_10008698_pt1 | contig 11419 bp, 7 predicted proteins | sample 19_EM_MG_FD_203310 | JGI IMG/M metagenome (GOLD analysis project Ga0307516, IMG submission 203310) | Populus trichocarpa ectomycorrhiza microbial communities from riparian zone in the Pacific Northwest, United States - 19_EM | ecosystem: Host-associated > Plants > Roots > Unclassified | place...
GAAAAAACCATAAAGACCTTAACAAAAAGAGGTTGTGTAATTGGGCTTGGGTGGGCCAACACACTTGGCCCATAACAAAGGAGGCCAAGTCCACATGCTTGGCCATCTTAAAAAAAAAAAACAAATAAGAGAACGATGTGGCGTCTATAGTGGTAAATGACGCATCACTTACTAGTAGGCTTTAGGCCACTTGATGCAACTAGAAAGTCAGGTCCTTATTTATTAGACCAAAAAAAAAAAAAATTCAACCCGTTTTTTACTTAAAAATACCAAAGAAACACTCTATAAACCTCCACAAACTAATATATAACCTCTAACAAACCTTTTATTTGTCAAAAAACCAAAACATCATCCTAAATATAAATAAAGATCCAGAGATCTTATCTATTTTTTCTAGCAGGATCAAAGGTAAGAAACACCTAAATAAAGCTCCTTTCATCAAATAGAACTCATTGACATAAAGATCAATTTTTTTATTGTCAAAATATTATTAATCGATAACTTTCTCTCACGTCCCTCATTTTCCTTTGATTTTTCAAACATGTCCTAAAGAATTCCATGTTAGTGCTATAAAATGAATTTCTTTGATATTTGCATGGTAAAATTGATTTAGGGTTATGGTATTCGAAAGGAAACGAGTTGAATTTGATTAGTTATTCAGATGCTGGATTTATCGGGTGTAAAGTTGATAAAAATAGTACTAGTGAAACTTGTTATTTTAGGATCATCACTAGTATCTTGGGCTAGTAAAAAACAAAACTCAGTAGCCCTATCAACAACTGAAGTCGAATATATTATAGCGGGTAGTTGTTGTGCACAAAGTTTATGGATGAAACAAATCTTAGAAGACTCTTGTCTTAATTTTGATAATATATTGTTGGTTAATTGTGTTTAATTTTTTATTTAAATTAATCACAATATTTATAAATATTAGTTGAACACCTAATTCAACTCTTTTAGGTGTTATTGTTGCCTTAATCCTAGAACAACAGTTTTCAAAAATATACTTTACTCCTTCTACTCTCCACTTTATCACTTTTCATCCCTTTTAGTTTTTTAAAATGCATTTTAGTCCAAAATTTTATTTTTCTTATTTCTTAGTCTTTGTTTTAGAGTGGAGGGATAAAGTCGTTAGATTCCAATGATAGGGAGAGAAAATATTTGTTAACATCAATTTAGGCCATTAAAAAAGTCAATTTTGATGTTAATAGGTTCTAATCGATGAGAGGAGTTCTAATGGGGTGTTATTTGGTTTTCCTATTGCTTGAGATGACAGATTTGAGCTCAACAAGGTTTTTGAATTCTGATTGATTTTGGGTTTATGGACGTGTTTTTAGGTTATTTGATCCCATAAACAAGCTTAACAAGGTCTTTAGGGTATTTTCTAGGTGTTTTAGGTCACAAATAGATTGAAAAAATAAATTTTATGGAAAAAATACCACTACCATGATTTTTCAGCAACTCTCTATTCGTTGGATTCTGGAGACGTAGATGACATGTCTTCTGCCTCATTTTATTTTTTAAATAGTGAGCAGAGGATGCGTTGTCCACCCTCTATGATTAGGAAAAAAAAGGCTTAACATGTCGGCCATAGGTATGTTTATAGGCCAGATGTGTGGCTTGGTATGCGCACTTTGCCTAATTGATATTTTTTAAAATGGTATTTTTTTTTGTTTAATGCTTTTTTAGCTCTTTAAAATTAAAGAAAAATATTCATCCTTTGTCATTTAAGTTTCTCTTTTTGTTATTTTCATTAAAAAAAACCTTTTTGTTTATCTAACTTTAAAAAAGGTCTATTTTTTATTTTTTCAGCCCACACTTTGTGTAATTAAATAAAGAATAATTTAAGAGATAAAATGTTATTAAATTCAATTTGATGCATGTCCCAAATCACGAGTTTAACAGGTTGAACTAGATTCACTTGGGTCTTTTTTTTGTCTCTTTTAATTGAATATTTCTAATTTTTAATTTAGTCCTTCAACATTCAGTTCCTTGGGTATTGAGCCTTGTTAATTTTTTTATTTGCTTTTGATGGATTATCATGGTCTTATGATTTAGGTCGTAAATTGAGCTGGTTAACCTTGATTGACTCAGGTCGATCCAACATGTTGTTGTTACAATATTTGAGAAAATAATTATTCAATATATCACTATCTTAATATTAAAAAAGTATATTATAAAATATGTGTTGGATTTTGTATTCATGATTAATTATTTTTTAGAAAACAAGTCATCAATCCCTAAGGGTTTTTTTTTTACATTAGAAGAAAAGATTTATGGAAGAGTGTGTTTTTAAAATCTTTCTGTTCAAAAATATTGTTATTGTTAAATAAAAATAATAATTTATTTCCCCTTAATATTGTTTCGGTCATCCAAAATGATTAATATAATCATAAGAATTTTTTTATTTTTTTAAAAATATTAAATTGATAATATTTTTAATGATTTTTTTTATTTTATTATAAAGAAAAAATTGTTTGATTAGTCAAATAATTTATATTTTTAAATTGAACCCCACATATAATTAGATTTCAAACATTAATTTTATAGAAAACTAAAATAATTTGTTTATCTCACAACAATTTTAACTAAACAGTTTATATTTTTAAAATTACTTATTTAAAATATTTTAAAAAAAACTGCAATCGCATAAGCTAAACACTACCTAATCTAACTTGCGTTTTGAATTTTGTTATCTTGACGGTGAGAGCAGCTGACTTAAGGTTATTAAATTATTTGACTGGATGATGAGCTGAGAGAGGTTTCTATTGTCGTTACTTGGTATTTTAATGAAAGCTTCGTGTATTCAGTTCATGGAAGTCTGTACAATAACAATAATGCCCCGAGGTAAAAGGATTGGTGAGGGAGTTCCATTTGTGTTATGGTGAACCATTTTTTTTATTTAATTGTTTTAGTTGCGAATGAGTTCCTCATTATATTTGATTATAGGAGTAATTGACCGATTTATTTTTATATATTCGATAGTATTCTTTGACATGTTCATCCTTATATATTTATTATTTTCTCCCATATATTTTTATTTTTATTTTTTGATAAAATACTCCTCAAACTATAAGAACATAAAAAAAGGGTGAAACGTAACTATAAAAAATTAAAGAAACTTGAAAACTTTATATAAAACATAATAACAATAAAAAGAAAAAAGAAAAAAAATGAAAGTACCTAGTAAAATCTAAAGGTTAAAAAACCGATCTGATTTTGCAGGACACGAGTTCTAAAACTTTTTCATTAGTTTCTATGTTTTTTCTATACTTTCTATGAATTATTTTAAATTTTTTGAAATGTTCAAAGTTTTTGTCTTTCTGAATTTTTTTAATTTTTTTAGTTTTTTTGTTCTTAGAATCGGTTAATTTTTTAAAAAATTCTAAACTTTTATATCCTTATAAATATATAAGGATATATGAATTTTAAGAAAATTCTGACATGGAGAAATATGTTCAAGGATCGATGAATATAATGTCCTTAAATCATATCTCTCTCTTTTTCTAAATTGAAATTCACTTGCCAATAATTATTCTTCTAACTTGAATTTTGATTTTCAATTATGAAATTTTCTTTTTTTTCTTTATGTTTTCCTAAGATATATTTAGAAAGTTTGTTTTCGTGTTAATAATTTTAATGTGTTAATATATATATAGACAGAGATACCGACCATTAATCTTACTAAAACAAACATATCAGATAATATGTGGAAAATTAACTATTGAGTTGGACTAGAGATCCCTATCTGCCCAGTCAGTGATGGAATCGGGATGGCTCGAGCCACTAAGTAAAAGGTGATGAGTGCTGGTTGGAAGACAGCTAGAATGGGGTCCCGCCATGAGCACTAACAATCTGGCAACAGTCCACTTGTCATGATATGATTGGGGGGCGCATTGAGAGAAGCAAAACGCATAGAATGGTTCTCCTATTTTAGGAGAAGGTGACTTGTCAGCATGCAAAGAGAAAACAATAAGACATCCACAAATGACAAAAGATATTGGGAAAAGATGATGGTGAACGAATTGGCAACAGTAGTTTACATTTAGGAGTCAATAAATATACTTATCGTTTTGACATGACTCTTTTAATAATGACCCATGGATTTTTATAATAATTATATCTACAATTTTTAAATATATATTTATTTACTAATTCTTTGTGTTTATACATATTGTGGTTTTCTTGGGTTTTTTATGGAATATATATATCAACAAAAAAAAAAAGGAACTAAGCCTAAAGGCCATTTACTAGACACACTTGCATTATCCATCTTTTTACAAATCATTATTGATTAAAGAAGTGGTCTTTTTTTTTCATTTTAATCTTTTTTTTTACTGAATCTTTTTCTAGCCAAGTTGATTGTCAATTATTTCAAAATTGTTAACAAAAACTAAAATTAAAGGACAAACGACCAAAGAGAAAATAGGTGGTTGTTTATATTGATCTTTAGGTAATATATTTATGATTTTATATATTTTGATGATGATAATAATATCAAAATTGTATTAATAATATGCTTAGTTGAAAAGAAGCTTTAAACATGTAATAATACATCAACAAGCATGGATCAAGTCCAAAAAGGAAGCAAAATAAATTTTTCATTTTAGTGCTCACATATAAATCTTTATATCCTACTTGATAACACTAACAAAAATAAATTCACACATTTCACTTTGCATACATTTTAAAAGGATTGATAAAACGGTTCTAAGAATTCATCAGGTTTAAACTATCAAAACTAGAATTATGCGTGAACTAGTTGATCGTTTGGTGATACCAAATGTTGTTTAGTGAGTTATAGACATCATAGTTTTCAATTGTATTATCTACTCTTTGAAAGAGTGTTGTTACATTTCAAACAATTGTAAATCTTCAAGAGTTCAGGAGAAAAACTCTTGGTTATTGGTGAGATGCATCACCAAGGTCAAAAATCTTGAAGTTGATATTTCTTCAAGTGGTGAAAAAAAAGGCCTCAATAAGAATTCATCAAGGACATTGAAATCTCTGGCTTGGATTAGTTAATAATATAATACTAAAGACCGGCTTGGTGCGTGAGGTGTGGATGTGAGTTTGTTGAACCATATTAAAAATTGAGTTTGCAATCTCTCTTCCTTATCCTTTTACTTTACGCAATTTAATTATATTGTTGGTTAATTGTGTTTAATTGTTTTTTTTTGAATTAATTGCAATATTTGTTAATATTAGTGGAACATCTAATTCACCCATTTAGGTGTTATTATTGCCTTAATCCTATAACAACAATTGGCATTAGAGTCTGGTTCTCATTTATATAAGTTTACACTAATATTACTTACACAAAACAAAATCTTTGGCTTTGTCTCTTTATTGTGCAGGAAAACCAATGGATGACGATGAGTTCATCATTTGCATTTTTCAAGGATTAGGATCTGAATTTGATCTTATAGTAGCAACATTGAATGCAAGAGATATTTTTCCATCTCTTGAAGGAGTTATTGGCAAACTCCGTGAATTTGAAATTCAACTTCAAGGAGCACGAGCAACTATTTCCAACATTATTTTTTATACAAATCGTGGCTGAAAAAACTCATAGCCATGGGTGAACCCCGACACTCAAGGCTGCAATAATCACAGTTTCACTAGAAGAAATTCCACGGGCAATACTTTATCATCACGAGCTAAAAAGACTCGATTCCCTCACTTTAATATAGGCTCATCTGGAACTCGTCAGAAACAATTCTCACATCATGGTGGTCGTGGATATGGTGGCATCACTTGTTTTCAATGTGGGGGGCCTAATCACAAAGCAGACAAATGTTTTGCTTTTGGAAGATCAGTACAAAGCTTTAGCTACTATCAAAATTAGAGAAACTGCAGAAGAGAGCTGATATTCTGACACTGGTACAAACCAACATATGACCTCTAACACAAATGAAGTTCAAGGTATTAACTCTTATCTTGGCAATAATTCTTTCATGGTTGGTAATGGTCATGACTTGCCTATCACTAGCACTGGACACATTATTTTTCTTACCACTAATCTGAAGTTAAATGATGTTCATGTGGTTCCTACAATTAAGAAGAAACTACCATCTGTCTCTCAATTTACAAGAGAAAAATAATTGTTATTTTTTGTTTTATCCATGGGGATTTGTTTTCAAGGACATGAAGATGAAATAGGTAGTCTTTAAGGCTCCATAAAGGATGGGTTGTATTCGATCAACCTGTAACAACTTTCAACATCTCCAGTCAGTTTTTTAGCTAATAAAGTATCTAGCAACTTATGGCTTGCACGACTTGACATCCTCAAGCCCGGATTCTTATAAAGTTATGTTTACCATCTATAAATAAACAAAATGCTTTATGTGAAGGCTATGTTTTGGGAAAATCAACAAAGTTACCATTTGAATCTTGTAAATCCTATGCTACTTCTTTTCTGCATACACTTCACACAGATGTATGAGGTCCTGCATCTGTTTCTTCTTATGATGGCTATCAGTTTTATTAATCATTATTGATGAATATTCTTGATATATATGGTTCTTTCTTATGAATCGTAAATTTGACATAGCAACAATATTTTCTACATTCCTCAAGCAAATGGAAAAACAATTTGATGTTTATGTTAAAATAACTCAAAGTGATAGGGGTGGTGAGTTTGTTAATCAAAGCATGCACAATCTTTTAAAAAGTAACGGTATCATTCATAGATTCTTATGTCCATAAACACCAGAAAAAAATGAATTGGCTGAACGTCGTCAATGGCATATTATGGAATCTAGATTAACATTGTTATCGCATGCTTCTGTTCCGATACAATTCTAAATAGTAGCTTTTCATACTGCAATATTTCTAATAAATCGTCTACCTACTTCAGTTCTTGGTTACAACTCACCGCATGAAGTTATTTTCAGTTATGCTTCTGCTTATAATTCCCTACGAGTTTTTGGGTGTTCCTGCTACCCATTATTTGCACAATTTGGTCGATCAAAATTGGACTTTAAATCCACATGGTGTGTGTTTCTTGGTTATTCAAATAATCACAAAGGATATCTCTGTTTTGAACCTTAGACAAGTCGCCTCTACATATCTCGTCATGTGAAATTTAATGAATTTCAGTTTCCCTACAGATGCATGCAGAAACTTGACACATATGTTTCTCAGTTATTTAAAGTCAGAGCACTTCCTTGACTACTCAAGACCATGACTGAAAAAACAACTGTCTCAGCTCAACAAATAATACATTATGTTCCAGCAAAAATTGTCCAAAGTGTATCAGTATCTCAGTCTCCAATTCCTGAACCAATTCCTCCATTCACTGCACCAGAATTCAATACTTTAGCACCAGAGGCTTCTCCCATAGTTGCTCCACAACGACATCATCATATGGTTACATGGGCTCAAATAGGGAAGCTAAAACCTAAGGTATTGTTCTCTTCACAATATTCAATACCTGCTTGTTTTGTTGCTGACCTTATCACTCAATAACAAGACCTAGCGTACTTCAACATCTACAATGGCATCAAGTAATGCAAGTTGAAATGGATGCTCTTCACATCAACAACACCTGAAATTTGGTACCTAGAGAGCCAAACATGAATGTTATCAGTAGTAAATGGGTGTTCAAAATCAAAACACGATCTGATAACTCTATTGAAAGGTATAAAGCTCAACTAGTGACTCGTGGATTTACACAACAACCAAGCCTAGATTATGATGAAACCTTTAGTCCAGTCATCAAACCAAGTACTATTTAGTTAATCTTTACCATTGGGCTATAGCAAAGCTTGTCTGTCAGACAACTAGATGTTAGTAATGCCTTTTTTCATGGTGACCTACACGAACAAGTATATTTGGCTCAATCCCAGGTTTTGAGGATTTCTCCCATCCAGATCATGTTTATCATCTCCATAAAGCTTTGTAAGGTTTAAAGCAGCCCCTCGCGCCTAGTATCTAAAATTCAGTACTTATATCCAGCAAATGAGATTCATATAATGTCCCTATGATCAATATTTATTCTCGCACTCAAGGATCAAGCATTCTTCTTTTACTTATTTATGTTAATGACATTCTTTTAATAGGAAGTTCCTCTTCACAGATTGACAAGTTTATTGCACACCTATCTTTCATCTTCCATATGAAAGATCTTGATGACATTCATTACTTCTTAGGTCTTCAAATCGCTTGCGATGAGTCCACTGTCACTCATACAAGGTATTTATTGTCTCTTCTTCAAAAGTTTGGTCTTGATGGCACCAAACTTGTAAGCACTCCACGAGCATCGGGGCCTTTTATGTCTGTTGTTGATGGTGCTCCCTTAGTTAATCCTTTCCTTTATCACCGTTTGATTGGCTCATTATAATATCTTACTCTAACCAGACTCGACATCTCCGATGTTGTTCATCAAGTCTGTAATTCATGCAAGCACCCCATGACATTCACCTTATTGTTGTTAAGAGGATTTTTCAATATCTGAAGGGTACTCTCAATGTTGGTCTTCACTACGTCCGTACCCCTATTCATAAACTTCGTGGTTTTTGTGATGTCGATTGGGCTAGTTGCAGGGATGACAAACATTCCACTACTGGTTTTGCTATCTTTTTGGGCAATAATTTGATATCTTAAGGCGCTAAGAAACAAGCTATTGTGTCTCGATCAATAGGTGAGGCTAAATACTGTGTCTTAACCTCAACTACAGGTGAGCTTATGTGGTTTGTGCATTTACTCAAGAGTATTGGCTATTGTGTCCATCCTCCTACGTTGTATAGTGACAATATTTGTGCCATTCATTTAGCCAAGAATCCAATGTTCCATCACCGTACAAAACACATCAAAATTGATGTTCACTTTATTAATGAATTGGTTGCGAGTGGTGTTCTCTCTTTGGCATACATTCCAGGATCGGATCAAATTACGAATATTTTTACCAAATCCCTTTGTGCTACAAAATTTATTCTAAATCATGGCAAGCTCTGTCTCAGTCCTGCCCCACCTTGAGCTTGAGGGGGGATGATGAGATATAGAGATATGCAGATGCAGAGATCCTGCTGAGATCTCTTCACTGAGAGATCCTCTGCTGGGATCTCTCTGCTAGGATCCTCCTTATTTATTCACTTCATGATCTCCACAATATTTGTAATTCATTATGTTTCTATAATCTCTATAGACAAATCATTCATATATATATAAGTTTAGCTTTTCCTATAAGCATTATCTTTTTGTTTTTCAACAATAGTGTGCTATAAATAATTGGTAGGTTGAAAGACCTTTAAAGAAGGAGCCCTTATAGATTATGACGCTAAAAAATAAGAAAATATATTAGAAGACAAGTTATCCAATAAGGTATAATGAATAACTAAAGCATAAAGATTTCTCACCAAAAGTTTTTTTTGCTCAATTTCCTAGCTAATCTACTGGCTAAATTTTTAATAGGTCTTCTCTTACCATCTTTTGTAAAATGTTCTTCATCATATAAAAGTTTCTTAGCCATCTTTTTTTAAAAAAGGTTTAAGATGACATATATATAGCTTTCTTGTACAATAGGAAAAACCTTAATTAATTTCCTAATATTAGCATAAAGTCTCTCACACTATAGAATCCAAAATTATTTTTTGTTAACTATGTTACATTTTTCACTTCCTTTAGAATTTTGAAAATTATTGTCTAGATTAGAACTATTAATGATATAGTACATTAGAAATGAAACACATTATACAAACTTCGATTGTCTTGCCACAAAATAGAGGTTATAGGGCTCATAAGAAAAATAGTTGTTCCTTTATAATAAATATATCACTAAACTAAACTAAACTGTAGATCCTTTTAGGTTAGAATAATTTTTCACACTACAATGTTCTCCTCTCCCTTACAATTTATCCTTTGACGTTTAAGAATCAATAGCCATCTAGGGCATGTTCTCATAGACACTAAAATGACCATGGATCGGTCACTCCTTGTCACAGATAGAAAAATATCTAGGTATCTCTTGAAAGGAAAGTTGTGGAAAGGGATCATCATCAAAATTTGTCCTCTATAAATTAATAGGGAGTCCAAATTTGACTACACAACACTAGATTCATGGAAATTTATAGTTTCTCATGCTTAAATCCACCATAAAATTCAATAAAAATTTCTTTTATCTTGAAAGGGTGGTTGGTCTTCACCTCTCACTTGGCATTCCTCTAATACCATATATATATGATTTAACATAAAAGGTCTTAGGACAATGGTCCTACCATTAGCCAAGGTCACCACTATATTTAACTAGGCCTTATTTAATTTATAAGACCTGGAAAAAATTAAATATCTATATACCTAAAAGAGAAAAAAAAGCCACATGTTCTATCTAGAAGGAAAATTTGGTTACTTTCTTCTCCTTAAAAATAACACTATATTTAGGAGTACTTACCAATAAATCTTCAAATTGACCTATAATAAATTATATGGATGCACAAAGCTAACCTCTTGAGTATAGGCTCCTATCAAAGCCAAATTATATAGAAATATAATTTGCATCATATACCTAAACATAAAGATGTTATTTGATTTGACTAAAAAAATGATAAAGTTGTCACATTTCCTTGCTAGGCTTAGTGGTAATCTTATATAGTTGGATTATGTCAAAGATCTATTAGCATTTTCATTCTTCATCAAAGTGTGGTTTTATTCTCTTTATATATTGAGGTTCCCTTGATTTTTCTAGAGTAAAAGCCTTTCTCTATATATCTAAGGCAAACAAGTTATCTCCTTCTTATAGAATTTCTTCTTGATATTGCCCAAAGACATTATTGAATCAGTATTTTTAGGGAAATGCTGATGATAGATCAGTGTATATTAGTGATACAATCTATGTAATGCTAGAAGTGGGTGATAAGAGAAGGGTTTTATTTTGAGCTTGAAGATGTCATTTATGTGTTTAAAGAGAGAAGTAAGGTTAAGGTTTATCCATTTTTTTAGAAATCTTTGGTTTCTTCAAATAAGGATCGGGGGCTTTTTAAAGAAGATGAAAGGATAGAAAGTTAATTGATTGAATTGATAAATTAACTATAAATCAAAATTATAGTTTTTATACTTGTAATATCATGCCAAAAAGCTAGAAAACATTTTATTTAGAAATTTCTTAAATGTCTAACATGTTAGACAATGAAATATGGTGGACATTTTGGAAAAACAATTCTTGATTTTCCATGTCATTCATGGTCAATTTTATGATTGATTGAAATAAAAAAGGTAAATCAATATTCTTTCATTTATATTAAATAAAGAAATATGGATGCATTATTTATATCAAAGTTAAACTATTCATGTATTATGTGATTAAGAACAATATAGTTTATTGTTAGTTTTTAAGAAAAATAATGAAGAAAAATAAAATTAAACATCAACCAATAAAGAAGGTTAAGCTCGAAAATCATCTAAGAGATTAAGTTTCACATTA
>Ga0307516_10008699_pt1 | contig 11417 bp, 17 predicted proteins | sample 19_EM_MG_FD_203310 | JGI IMG/M metagenome (GOLD analysis project Ga0307516, IMG submission 203310) | Populus trichocarpa ectomycorrhiza microbial communities from riparian zone in the Pacific Northwest, United States - 19_EM | ecosystem: Host-associated > Plants > Roots > Unclassified | place...
TCACTTCCTGTCAAGCCAACAGGACCAGAGTGGGAGTGAATGCAGTGAGAACAGGCCCAGCTGCACCTGCCATGAAATCACTCACAAACTGTCAAGCCAACAGGACCAGAGTGGGAGTGAAGGCAGTGAGAACAGGCCCAGCTGCACCTGCCATGAAATTACTCACATACTGTCAAGCCAACAGGACCAGAGTGGGAGTGAAGGCAGTGAGAACCAGCCCAGATGCACCTGCCATGAAACCACTCACCCACTGTCAAGCCAACAGGACCAGAGTTGGAGGCAGTGAGAACAGGCCCAGCTGCACCTGCCATGAAATCACTCACTTGCTGTCAAGCCAACAGGACCAGAGTGGGAGTGAATGCAGTGAGAACAGGCCCAGCTGCACCTGCCATGAAATCACTCACATACTGTCAAGCCAACAGGACCAGAGTGGGAGTGAATGCAGTGAGAACAGGCCCAGCTGCACCTGCCATGAAATCACTCACTTTCTGTCAAGCCAACAGGACCAGAGTGGGAGTGAAGGCAGTGAGAACATGCCCAGCTGCACCTGCCATGAAATCACTCACCCACTGTCAAGCCAACAGGACCAGAGTGGGAGTGAATGCAGTGAGAACAGGCCCAGCTGCACCTGCCATGAAATCACTCACAAACTGTCAAGCCAACAGGACCAGAGTTGGAGTGAAGGCAGTGAGAACAGGCCCAGCTGCACCTGCCATGAAATCACTCACTTTCTGTCAAGCCAACAGGACCAGAGGGAGTGAGCAGTGAGAACAGGCCCAGATGCACCTGCCATGAAATCACTCACCCACTGTCAAGCCAACAGGACCAGAGTGGGAGTGAAGGCAGTGAGAACAGGCCCAGCTGCACCTGCCATGAAATCACTCACATACTGTCAAGCCAGCAAGACCAGAGTGGGAGTGAAGGCAGTGAGAACAGGCCCAGCTGCACCTGCCATGAAATCACTCACAAACTGTCAAGCCAACACAACCAGAGCAATGATTCATGTACCATAATGTGCTTAGATTGAATAGAGCACCAAAGTGTAGTGAATTGATTACCTATAAAGTATCATGTGACATTAATGGCACCACCTGGCACCACCATCTTACCTTTTTGAATGGCATCCATTGGAGTATTTCAAGTTCCAGAAATCTTTTGTTAAAATGATTTTTGCTTGCCAATCTCATGATGTTTCTGCAAACCATTAAAATATCATCTACCTTCCACCACATCAAACAGTCCTCTCACCTAACAGCAAATTCAATATTCAGATCAAAATTGACTTGTTGTGCTGATACCACCAGCTTCTGTAGTTCAACCTCATCAAGTGCATTTGTGGTGCATGTGATGAGTGGACCACAATCTGCAGCTTCTTCATTCATACCTACATAAAGCAGCATTGTTAGCACACTTACATGAAAGGTCCAGGCCATGATAACTCACCACCCAGTGACAAATAGTCCTTTGGTGGGTACTTGCACTCATCCAATTGATTTTTGATCTTTCTTCTAACCTCACTCAACATTTGTGGTACCAAGCTCCCAGCCTTGAGCATTGCCTCTTCCATTTGCATACCTTCATCCCTAAGCCTCCCAATTGCCTGCCCCTCCACTGCATCAGCCTTTGTCAACAGCACAATCACTGGCACTACCCAATCATTATTCAGAACCTTTTATTATGAATCATAATGGAGATTTTTACCATGTTCAGTATTGCACTCATTGAAGAACTGTTCTTCTGCAGCGACAATTGGCCTCTCGGACTCGCACATTGGAATACAAAACCTGGATCCTGATTTTTAGCTACTTAAGTAGATTGAGTAATGTAGTCTCACCAGACAGCATGGATCCACTCTGCTAACTGCTTTTTCGTCGCTCGGTCTGCAATGAATTTCTTCATCAGCTCTAATTCACTCACAGAGCCTGACTCAAATCCTGGTGAGTCATGAAAGACAAAATGTGGATTGCTCCGGAAAATCAGCTCATTCTCAATATCATGATATCCCCTCTGCGTATTATTAGTTTGTTGGCGACACATCCCAGCACCATCAAATGCACCTCCAGAGATCCCTGCACAACCGTAGGATCAAGCTGGGAATATTCGTGCATTATCTTTCAATATTGTGTAGCGAGACATCCTACCTTTTCGCCTTTGGCATTGAAGACTTCAGGGAGCTCTGTGGTATTGCAAACACGCTGTAAGAGTGTCATTTTACCAGCATTGGCTCTGCCGATGACGAGGACTCTAAAACGACCAATACGGTCAAAGTGCTTTCTGACCGTCCCAGGATCTATGTGAAGCATATCATCGGCACCTAGTAGAGGAGTTGGTCACCATGCCGCTAATGTGGGTCCAGTTCATGATATTGGACACAAGTTGTACCCACCTGCGCTGGAACCCGGGTTACGCTGCTCAGTGTTTCTGACGTCCGCAGAATCCATGTGAAGCATATCGTCAGCACCTGGAAAGAGGAGTTAGTCGCCACCTTCGTACTGTACGCCATCCGGTCCATGATATTGGACACAAGCACCCACCTGCACTGGAGACCGGCTGCTCAGTCTTGCTGACATCCGAAGGGTCCATGTGAAGCATATTGTCATCACCTGGAGAAAAGAGTCGGCCGTCATTTTGTTAATGTATGTTATTCGGTTCGCGATATTGGGCATGAGCACTCACCTGCGCTGGAGCTCACGTCATGCTGCTCAGAGTTTCTGGCGTCCATAGGATCTATGTGACGCACATCGTCAGCACCCGGATAGAGGAGTCGGTGACCACACTGCTGATGTGCGTTATCCAGTCAACTATATATACTCACTTGCTCTGGGGTTTGAGCCACGCTTCCTTGTATTCTTGCATGGCAAAGAAGCCAAAACTTTGCTGATGACTCTAGGAACCATGGTTGTTACCAAAAGTGGTGTGTCGAGTGGTGGTTGAATCGAAAGCGTTGGAAGGACGACACTTTGAAGGACAAGTCATCACAGCATTCAACGAGGTGCACCGCATCGATGGGCGCAACGTGCATTCCGGATGTGACATCCATTCAGCCGCATCGTGATCATGATCAGGCCTTCAATGAGGGTCCCAGTTTAACTCCACCACCTAACGACCCCTTCTCATGCCTGCAATGTACACGCTCGTACTTGCCGCACCATCATCGACGTCTGATTTGATCAAGAGCTCCTCGAGGTATCTGTGTAATTGACAGTCGTCTCCAATCGCCGCCAGTCACATCTGGCACTTGCCAACTCGCAATGCACACACGCACGTACCACCGTCGTGGCCTTCTGACTCCACACCCCGGCTGTTCTCAGTCTATCGAATTGCTCCCACGCGTTCGAACTTCGGGGAGGGCATTCGACGCATTCGATGCTCAGCGTTCGACTCGCCCGCGTGCCCAGTCGAGCCCTCTGGTCTTCCACTCGCACATACTGCCTGCTCCTTCTCGAGCAGGACTCACTGTACTTCAGGTACGTCTCGATTTGCGTTCTCATCGAGCTGGCGTCTTTTTCAAACTGTAGTGTCTTTTGCTTGAACCACGGTGAGTCTCCGCATGCTGTCTCGTCGCCCTCGTTGACTCCACCGGCCTCGTTTGCCTGTCCAACATCCTGTATGGCCACCTTTTTTTTTTTTTGTCTCAATTTAAGTGTATTCGGACCCACTGAAGGACCCATGTCACACTATTCTACCTACTGAGCTCAAACTGTACAAAGGGGAGGTGACTCGACACTAAATCAAGACTGACGTGATTATGGCCACCTTCAAATCAGCAAAACCGTCCAATTACGCTACACGCTTGCTGAGTTTTTGAATACCCAGGAAGCCCTCTGATTGGATGGGAATGAGGTTTACGACAAAACTTACCCAAACGGGAACCATTGGATGCACTTTGGATCGGCTACGTCCTGCTGATAAGTTGTCAACTGCCTCGACGACCATTGACGGCTCAACCACTTCCAGCGTCCCGTCCATTTCATCTGCCGTCACGATGATGCCTCGCTCGCATTCGGGTGCCTCTTCATTTGGGAACCTCTCCGATGTCTTTTGCAGCTCTTGTGACATTTATTGGGCCTCTTATAGCGTATTTGGCATACCAGGTAAGTCTTCTTTGTCTGGCTTTGCCGCTGCGACGTTAACGTCCTCGCATGTAGAAATGATTGTATCGCCTCTGCGCATCCAGCGCTGTCGCCCGTCACTGACGTGTGCGGGTCTTCACGTTTGGCACGTTCGTTGTTGACATTCTCGGTGCCTCGATCTTTGTCGTGGAGATCTTCAATGCATGGTAAGCCTTCTTCGCTGACTGCCCTCTGCGGTTCCAACTGGGCATCTTTGCGACACGCAACTGTACTCGCGATCTGCGGACTGGCCCCTCCCTTGTCAGGGCCGCCCTCACTCGCGAGCGTCACAACAGCCACATTCGACCTTTGTGCTGAGTTCTCGTGTCCGATAACGCCGCCGCCGCATCTCCATCACCGCGCCATATGGCCAATACCTACTATATTCACATTCTGGTAGTGACCTCTGATAATTTTTATTTACTTAAGTAGTTCACGATGGATGGAGTTGAACACAACTAGCCTCTTTGATATCGTTCAGGAGCCGGAATGTATAAAATGTGATACATAAACGACTGAAAACGTAAATAGAACAGAATGGGTAGTACAATCAAGGACATTACACACCTAATCGTGTGTAAGGTTCACCCAACGCCAGACGGCGATTAGGTCATGGGAACGTCCTGATAAGGCTAACCCAGTGATTTCCGTCAAAGGTATTTAGGCTATTGTGAAATACATAGAGTACACGAGCGGTTCGAAATGTATAGCATCAGTTGTCACAAAGCTTGGCTACCAACTTTTACATACACTCCTGCAGCATTTTTTAGAATGTCACAGCTTTGTTACAAATCAAGGGCGGAGTGCTCATTGCTCTGAGGTCAGACGAACATTAGAGCCAAGGGCATTGGATTCTCACTATCCCCATTATTTGAGGTTAGACAAATGTTTGTCTCAGCCCATCAAAATAATATTACTTGTCCAGCATTTATATTCAATTGGTGGTCTGGGGTAATGTACATTGTGTGATCGAGTCATAGTAGCATTGATAATACTAAATAAACTAAATAGTAGGATGCCTGGGTGTCGTCATCATCATCATCATCGTCATCAGTGGTGGCAGTATGGTCATCATCCGTTGTTGTCGTCAATAGTGGTGGTGGTAGCATCATTGTCATCCATGGTAGAGTGGTGGCGGTGGTCAGCATTGCATTGGTGGTGGTGTAGTCATCGTCATCGGTCGTTCTCAGTGGTAGGGTAGTGGTGATCAGTGTTGCGTTGATGGTGGTGTCATTGTTGGTAGTGGCCAGTGGTTGGCATTGCATTGGTGGTGGAGGATGAAAGAGGATGATGGGACTTGAGAAATTTTGGATGTGTTATGATTAGTCATCACAATGTTTGTCCTCCGTGGCGCCACGTCACCGCTACCAACACACCACCACCAACGTCACAACAACTGCGGCTACAAGCCTATATGACGATGATGCCTTCAAGCACCAGTGCGACACTGACCACCAACACCCCAGCCCTAAAACCGCCTCCACCAACCACCAACGTCATCAGCAAATTGTCGTGTGTCTGAATGTCCTGAGATTCATCTGAGTGACCTGGGTGTCTGACCATGCCTGGGAAATGTCTGGGATCAGGACACACTCTGGAGCCAGGTTTGTCAGACAGAATTCATACCTACATGACAGGCATCATGACAGACATATTTACAGACAACTTCAGGTCATGACCAGAGCAAAATTCAGTCTAATCAGAGCCAGTGATTGCATGCACAAGTACTTATAAATTCATACTATGAGTGCAGGGTATTTATTGCATCATTGGTAGTATAGTACATGAATTACAGTAATCTAAATAATTCGAAGCTGGGTGGCTGGCTGCTATCGTCATCGTCCAGGTGGTCGCGTCATCAGCATCATCTTCACCATGCTGGCACAGAAACATCACTGCCATCATCACTGTTGACATCCAAGTGGCAGTGATGGTCGTAGTGACTGTCGGTTGGAGCCATAGATGTTGGTGTGGGGGTGGTGGCAGGCTGGTGGGCGGTCGGGATCAACATGCTGGGCAAATCGTTGTCATCATTGTCGGCTATCATCGTGATGCGGCCGCTGTTGGCATCAACTGTAATTAAAAATAAATTAGTGAATAATAAAGTTCACTGAGTGGTTGTGTTGCTGTTGACGTCATTGTGCGGGTGGTAGCCAGCTGTCATCGTTAACAGCAGTTGTGGTTGTGATCGTGTTCATCATGGTGGGGTAAACATGCGGTGGTGGTGTTGGCCGGTTGCTGTAATTGTCGGTGTCATGCGGTGGTGATCATGGTGGGCAGTGCCAGTCGAATGGCTGCTGTCATGGTTGCTTGTAATTAAAAAAGAATAGGCTTACCTTGTGCCAGACCCGCAGGTGTAACCCGTGCTGGGTACGCGTCCGCGTCCGTGTTGTGACACCTATGTCGTTCCCTACCAACAGAATCAGGGCACTGTGGCACGTTGATGGTCACTGGATGGTGACAGTGGTTGCTGTAAGCGTGTCGTCACTGTTTGTGGCTGTGGTGGCCATCAGCGAAGGCCCACTGGGGAGAGATGGGCGAACTCTCAGTTGGAACAGGGTCTCTGAAGAGGGGATAAACCTGTTCGACGAGATCAATGATACAGCTTACTTGTGCGTCTGTCTTCGGATGGGTTGGGGTGCGGATGGTTGAGGAAACGGCAGCGGGAGACGGCGAGATCGAGACGGATGGCAGTGGTGGTCTGTTGATGGTGTGAGTGAGCGGATGCCAAGTGTCGTTGATGAGACTTGGGCAATTTTTTGGGGAATGCATGATTACATCAGCATGTTGAACTTTTTCCTCAACGCTCACCACCACACCCAACTCCAGTTCCGGGTCTTGACAGACTCATTGGTGCAGCCCAACAAATCAAGTGCTACTCTCGGGTCTTGCCAACAGTCCCAATGATACGAGAACCACGACAGTCAGCACCAACACTGCTATGCAGTCAGCCATGGTAAAGATGACAACGGCCACCACCACCACTGTACTGCCAGCACAGCGCAATGCGACAGCTGGATTACCACTGCACGAATGACATTCACCACCATCACCAGCAACGATGGCGTTCTGCACTCCGACCACTCAAGCAAAGATGACAACAATATGACACTACTATGGCCATGGAATCAAACAACGATTACTGGCTCAGCGGTGTCCACTTGAGGATTGCAGTCCTAGCCTCACCTGCGAATTTCCCCGAAGCCGACACGAGCAAGTGCAGAGCCAGACATTTGAACGAACGACGGCCCAGCCAACAGTGCCAGAACCACCAACGCAAGATGATGACGACGACAGGCCAGCTCGACCATGACTGCCCAACTGCCCCCTCCACCACCTTTGCCACCAATCATGGCAACCACCGCTTCGACGACTGCCTGCAAACGATGGCAACCAACTGCCACTAATGTCGATGATCTCAGTATCCCAACATGTTGGTGTCGATGACCACTACCACTACCGCTGCCACCTACCACAGCGAATTGATGTTGGTGACCCCTCCCACCGTTATGGCTCACCACGATGACCTGGACAACATGGCTTTTCTATCCAGCAAGTCAGCGAACCTGACCAGTGTCGATGGCCCCACCGCTATGCTCTTGACAACTTTGCACACCATCTCGCCATCTCGACTTGCCTGGGCGATCTCAGCCAGATGGCCCAGCAGATGACAAGTAAGGTATTATCTACAATCTCGTTGCTGGATGTTAGCCAACTGATGACCATTGTGTTTTCAGTCGGATGGCCCGGTGGTGGACGAGGAGTAATTCCATGCTTGGCTGCCTTCCACAACACTGGAAGCTGGATTGTAGTATGTACAAGTATGTAATATGAACTACAAGTACCAATACCTATGAGGTTTGAATTGCTATGTCTGCCATGATCTGAGGCCTGCTGAATAGGATGGGTAGAACCTGTAATGTGTCTGTTGTGTATCTGGCTGCTGTCTGGAGTGGGCTGAATAGACTGTGACCAGACAGATGCCAGATAATGATGTCTGACCCAGAAAGGAACATGCCTGATTTCAGACATGGGTCTGGGACACCTGATGTGTCTGACATGTCTGACACTGTCTGTCCCAGACATTTCAGACACATGACAATTTGCTGATGGTAACATCCACCACTGACGATGAACGCCGCCACCAACACAACCACCACACTGATGACACCACCAATCCCAACCAGGCATAAGACTTATATAATACGTAGTTCATTTAGTATGACTTGTACAGTTTGATGCAAATCTACTTTACATAATTGTCTTAATGGCTTGGACACTACTAAATGTTAGATGGTTGTCACCCAACAAATGAGCAACTAGCACTTTCAGGTTGTTGAGTACAGAATAGAGGCATAACCCCAGCAAAGCAATATTGTTACTTCTCATGTGTGTGGCCATGTCACATGAATATATGTGGAACCAAGTCCCAACCTCAGACAAATGTTAGAAATCTCATGTCAGCCGTACGTGCCCAAAATTTGTGTCCTGTGAACAATTGCCCTAACCCACTTTGTTTATTCTACCATGTAGACTGAACAGATCTCAGAGTTGGAGACAAACTCTATTAACACTAACAAGTACCTGAACAGATCTGGTACGTGGATGCGATCAACCTAAGGTAGGGAGGAAGAATGACGACAACATACCTCAGAGTTGGAGACAAACTCTGAGGTGTAAACAAACGTAAACTGGAGAGCTAAGTACTGGGACCCAACAAACACGGCACGACAATGACTAAGACACAAGGGACTGTTGACCTCCAACATGCCCCCTCAACGGGAAACGAGTGACAGGCCATGTATGTGACGTTGGAAAAGCGGACGCAGTAAGGCCTTTGTGAGGATATCTGCAGTGTTCTTGGATGAGGAAAGCCATTCCGTAGAAAAAGTCCCAGACTCTATATGGTTGCGACAGAAATGAAAACGGATATCAATATGCTTCGTGCGATTATTGGTGGATGCTTCCTTAGAAAGTGCGACGGCACCGGCGTTGTCGACATAGAGACGAATTGAAGTGGAAACGGGAATATCAAGTAACTTGAAGAAAGAACGAAGCCAAAGACCTTCCTGGAAAGCGGCAGCAATGGCCATGTACTCGGCCTCAGTACTGGAGAGTGCCTGCGTGGTCTGCTTCTTGGAAATGTGAGATACAACGCCCCCATGAAAGAACCAGCAGTAACCTGTCATGGAGATCCGATCTTCCGGACAGCTTGCCCAATCTGCATCACTGAAACCGTGCAGGTCACTAGTTCGGGTGGGATCGCCATAATGCAGTCGATGGTTCATCGTGCCGGCTAAATAACGCAGAATACGCTTGGCTGCAGCGTAGAGGCGAGGTGTTGGACGAGATATGAACTGAGACAAACATTGAACTGCATGCGCAATATCAGGATGAGTGCACAAAGAAAGATAGAGTAGTTCCCCAATAATCTTGGGATAAGCAGTGGACAGGTCGTTGACAGGAGCAAGCTTGGCGGCATCCTCATCCCTGAGGAAAGGATAGTTTGGGTCCATGGGCAAATGCACTGGATGACAGTCAGAGAGGCCATACTCTTCAAGGAGGTGATAAATATACTCAGTTTGATGGATCCACAACTCCTTCATGTCCCTGTTCCGCTCGAACTGGATGCCTAAAAACTTAGCAATCGCCCCCATATCTGTTATGCCAAAATGCATGTGCAACTTGTGCTTTACCTCCTTCAAGAAGGATTCATTATTGCTCCCCCCCATAGTGTCATCGACATGCCATCCTGTCAAACACCACACACCCCCTTTGTTGTAAGTGAAGACAGCATGGTCAACAGCACAGTGAATGAAACCCAAGCTCTCGAGCTCCTCCTGCAATGTTTTGTAGAACATGTATGCTGCCTGTTTGATGCTGTAGAGAGAGGAGTTGAGTCGTCCAACTAAGTGTTCACCATTAGGGCCTGATTCCTCGTATCTGCATGGTTGGTGGATATAGACAACCTCATCAATCTTCCCATGCAGGAAGGCTCGCTTGATGTCTAACGAATGCAGCTCCAAATCTTCCCGAGCGCAATAGGTGGTGATAATGCGAACAGAGGCCTGACGAGCAACTGGAGCAAAGGTGCGACCAAAATCACATCCTGGGACCTGCGTGAACCCCTTTGCCACAAAGCGGGCTTTCTCCACTGATCCACCTTTCCCGTCACCTGACTTATATTCCAGAACCCACTGGCTGCCAATGGCATGGGCTCCAGGTGGCAAGGAAACAAGATCATAAACCCGCATGTCATGGAGGAGACCCATCTCCTTCTCCATCGCTGCCCTCCACCTATCAGCATCAGGGCGCCTCATGGCCTCATCATAAGTGGCAGGTGGGACACTGAGATCATACCCAGGGGCCCCAGGGTCACGACGGGTATTGCTACGAATGGTGAGGTTGGCATGTTCGACGAGGACCAGGTTGACAACAGCTTCAGAAAAGGGGAGAGAGTCAGAGTCACCACTGTCAGGCGAGGAGTCAGGGAGAGGGGTGAGAGGTGAGAGTGGCGAAAGGGAAGAAGATGGAGGGAGTGCAGTGTCTAATACTAAAGGAGATGGAGCACTCCGGCGCACCAGACGTGCTTTGGTATGCTTGATGCTGTCCTGGAAGGCACGTCCAGCCTCAGTCAGGGTATGCACACGATCCGAACGATGTAGGGCTGGGAGACCTGGAGAAGGAGCGGAGCCAGACGATACAGGTGACGTGGGGGGAGGAACAACAGAGGACTCAGCAGGAGGTCCGCTGCCACCATCGTCACTGTTGTCCTCATCACTGTCGCTGCAGAGATCAGGGGCCGGTACCGGGGCATCCCCAAACAAGTGAGGAAGCCCCAGATTCTTGTCGAAGATGACGTCCCTGCAATTAAAGAACTGCCCAGTCACCTTATCATGCACCCGGTACCCCTTGACTCCAGGAGGGTAACCCATGAAGAGCACCTTGTGAGACTTGGGGCCAAGCTTCCTCTGCAGCTCCAAAGGAATGCGAGCAAAGCCACGACAACCCCAGACTCGCAAATGAGAGAGGTCTGGGCGCACGCCGTGCAACATCTCGTAGGGGGTCTTCCCCGAAGGAAGAGCCTGCGATTCTGTACAATTGTGAAGATAAGTGTTGAAGCAATACCTATATACGTAGAGGAACTGCTACTCCTGCTCACCTGTTATGTGGAGGGCACAAGCTGAGATGATAGCGGTAGCTGGTCAAGAGCTGTTATATTATATAAGCGATGAACGCTGTTTATATACAACAAACATTGTGACGCGTGACTGTGACGCGTGACGTGTGACATGTAACATCTAC
>Ga0307516_10008700_pt1 | contig 11417 bp, 10 predicted proteins | sample 19_EM_MG_FD_203310 | JGI IMG/M metagenome (GOLD analysis project Ga0307516, IMG submission 203310) | Populus trichocarpa ectomycorrhiza microbial communities from riparian zone in the Pacific Northwest, United States - 19_EM | ecosystem: Host-associated > Plants > Roots > Unclassified | place...
CCTCACTTCCCAAACCTTCGCCCTTCTCTCCATCGGACACCTCACCCAGGTCTACCACCCTAGGGCCCTTGGCCAACTCCCACTCGTCCTCGTCATCCCAACTTCCGTCAAAGTAGGCACCCGATCATGCTTCGTGGCTGTCAACCGCATAGACACGCTGGTCTTCGCCGACCATGTAAAGCTTGCCCGCCTTTCCAAGCCCCTTCTGTGTCGGGGAGAGGTCCTGGCGACATGATGTTGGCGAGTGTTGCATTGGCTGTCTCGGTGCGGGCGGATGCTGCGATGCCGGTTCGCGACGCCACTGCTGGTGTCCTTCGCGGTGCTGGCGGCCTTCGTCACGCCAAGAGTAGCTTCCGTCAGCCTGGGAGCTCCTTCCATCACACTGAGAGTGGCTTCCGTTCTGCTGTCTCTGACGAAACTGCGCAGGCCGTACGCTGGAACTAGGAGTTGGACACTGTTTCGCAATGTGTCCGAAACCCAAGCACCGGAAACACCGCTTTGACACCTCATCGACGGTATAGAGTTCTGGGTCCTCCATATTGCTCAAGTCCATGGGATCGCCGTAATCAGCAGTGGAAGTGGTGACCGTAGGGGTGGACGCTACTCGTGGCGTGTTGGAAAGCGTGGTGGGCGGCAAATATGGTAGCGTCCGTTCCGCCATGATGTCCATCATATCGGAGAGCGTGAGCTCGATCTTGTGGACGCGACGCATCAAGCGAGCCTGTTGCGTGACATCTTGGGCTGCTGCCTCTGGGAGCTTCCGCAAGTACTCCTCCCATAGCGGATCTCCCCTCGTGATCGACAGCGAACCTCCCAGGATCTCTATCAGCTCCAACGCCCTCTGGTTGAATTTCAGCACCTGGTTTTTGTTGAACTTGAGTGCGCGCCACTCATTCCTCACCACAGACACTGCCACCTCTGGTACAAACTGCTCCTTGAAGACCTTCTTGAAATCCGCCCACTTGATCTTGTAGTCGCTGTCGGTCGGTGGGATCGTGTCCACTTCTCTCTCCTTCATCTCCTTCTCGAACCACCGAAAGATCTTCACCGAGAGGAAACGCCAAAAGGTGTCGATATTCTGGTTGTCCGAAGAGGCCTTTGGGCACATCGAGGCACCCTGGCGAACGTAATGTTCGACTTCGTCGAGGTACCTTGTGACGACTTCCAGGTCCTGTGAACCTTCGTACCGTTTCGGCTCGAATGGCTTTATCTTTTGGATGATGGTGTTCTGCACTCCTGGAGTGGCATTTGCGGTCGTCCGCAAGGTCTGGTAGTCGTCGGCGAGCTTTCCGTATCTCTCCGCCCACTTATCGGCCTGTCCTCGATACTTGGTTGATTCATCCCGCAGGACAGCAACCTCCTTTTCAAGGGTGGTAATGCGCGTCTTCAGCGTTGGAACACCCTTCTTCTCCTTATTCGCGGCCTGTAGATCGATTGCCATCACGTCCATCTTGGATACAATCTCCCTGTGGAAGTTGTACCAACGGGTGTAGCACTGCTCGACTGCCATAGCCGATACTCCGAGAATGGCGTTTGACTGTCCATCCCTCGAGAGATCGCTCTCCCCGATCAATTCGAATACCACTTCCGGCAGGGCCAGTCGATGCTTCCTGATGTCGACATTTTTCTTCAAGGTCAGCGTACTGTATGTGACCAGAAACAGCTCAGTGAGACGTAAGGTATGGGCCCCAAACGCCGGCCCCCACGCTTACTGCTCGCTGCTCTCCTGGCAGCTACTTTTCATGCGAGGTGGTCCCTTTCCCTCTCTCTATCTTTCTCTCTTTTCTCTCTCTAGGGCGCTGGGCCTGTGCTCCAGCCGCTGTCTTCGCTCTTCTCAGCGGTAGTTTCGATGCTTCTCACGTGCCCTCCTTCGCCTCTCTCTTGCGCGGGAGGTGGGGGGGAGAGGAGGTGGCTCGTCACTCGTCTCGCAGGATGCCACAACACGAAAAGGAAAAAAAGTGTTGCTACCAGTTGAGGGGTAGTAAGAAGCATGTCCATTCTAGAGAGGCGAGCGCTGGACACTATATACGAGTGTCCGTGCGCCGCCTGTGACTGTCTACTGTGACTGTCTTATGTAGCCCTATGTCACACTCCCGTAGCACTGTCCGTGTCACCCGAACTCTAGACACCCCGCTGGGCGTAGCGTCCGCAGCGCCCGCAGCGGCTGGAATCTTCCTCCTACACCTTCTTCCTTACCTGGGACGAATGAATCGCAACCAATCCCAGCGCTCGAGTTATCGGATACGTATCAGCGGTAAGAAAGGAAGACCCATTGGAAGCCGTCCCAATAGAATTCCGTCAGTACCTTGGAATCATGAGAAAAGAGGCGGCAGAACCCTCCCAGATCACCGACCCTACGACAGCAAAATCGATCTCCAGGAAGGAAGCACAGCGCCATAGGGGCCCATCTACCCCCTCTCCAAAGAAGAACTCTGGACCCTAAGAGAATGGCTGACAGAAATGGAGAAAACGGGGAAAATCAAGCGCTCCACATCCCCAGCTGGCTCACCAATCCTCTTCGTGCCGAAACCGTATGGACGAGGAATACGTCTATGTGTAGACTACTGAGCCCTAAATCGGATCACGATCCCGAATCGGTACCCACTACCTCTCATGCAGGAACTGCAGGATTGGGTCCGAGGGGCGCAATGGTTTACAAAGATGGACCTCAAAAATGGATTTCACCTAATCCGAATCCGCGAAGGGGATGAATGGAAAACAGCGTTCAGAACCCGATACAGGCTTTTCGAATTCCAAGTCATACCGTTCGGACTTACCAACACCCCCTCCACCTTCCAAGATATGATGAATCACATCTTTTCCAACATGCTCGACGTGGGAACATTGGCATACATGGACGACATACTGGTCTACGCCGACACAGAGGAAAAACATGACGAAACAGTCAGAGAAGTCCTAAAACGCCTACAAAATAATGGTCTGGCCGTCTTGCCCGAAAAATGTGTATGGAAAGCCCAGGAAGTGGAATTTCTAGGCTATATCATCAGAAGGAACGGGATAAGAATGTCAGAAGAAAAGGTGGAGGCAATACTCGGCTGGAAAATGCCGGAATCCCTGACAGAAACCCAATCATTTTTGGGGTTCGCCAACTTCTACAGACGTTTTATCCAGGACTACTCCCTAGTGGCGAGACCACTTACAGAGCTGACCAAGAAAGACAGAGAGTGGAACTGGAATGCGGAAGCAGATGCAGCCTTTGCAGAACTAAAAAAACGATTCACTACGGCCCCGATCCTAGCACACTACGACCCCGCAAAAGAAGTGATCATCGAAACCGACACATTGGACTTTGCGATAGGAGCAATACTATCGCAGCGGGACGAGAAAAGACGCCTACACCCGGTAGCATTCCACTCCAGGAAGTTCCAACCTGCGGAAATTAACTACAAGATCCACGACAAGGAACTCCTGGTGGTAGTGGACGCCTTCAAACATTGGCGACGATACTGTGAAGGTGCAACCCACCAGGTCCAGGTCTATTCAGACCTTCAGAACTTGGAATACTTTACGACAACCAAAGTATTAAACCGACGGCAAGCAAGATAGGCACAAGACCTGGCTGACATTAACTTCCGAATCTACTACCGACCAGGCACTCAGAACGGAAAACCAGATGCACTATCGAGGCGTTCAGAGTACTGCCCTGAGAAGGGGGGGGTAGAAAAACAGCCGATAACTATGGTTTTGGGAAAAAATCACTTCAAGGAACGACTAACGCGGTCGTTCATTTGCTCCTCGGCGCGGCTGGTATCACTCCTGGAAAGAAGGTGGGCAGAGGAATTCCTGGCAAGCGTCAGAGAAGAAGGGAAAAAAGATGAAGCCTATGAACAGGCAAGGAAACAGGAAGCGGCAACGGAAGACCCGTCGCCGAAGGACCGAAAGGCCAAGGAAGTGAGCTGCGAAAATGACCTACTGTATAGACGGAACTGGCTCTGGGTACCAAAGGGACTGGTGCAGAGGATTATGGAATCAGAACATGATACAAAGGTGGCCGGACACATGGGAAAGGATACGACCATCAAGCTAATCTGACGAAACTTCTGGTGGCCAAAAATGAACGAACGAATCATCGACTTTGTCAGAAGCTGCCCGGAAAGAAAGCAGAATAAGGTGTCCCGGCACCAACCCTACGGACTATCCTCGCCGTTGGAGTTGCCCTATGCCCCATGGCAATCCGTAGCAATGGACTTTATTACGGAACTCCCAACCTCGGAAGGCCATGACAAGCTATAGGTGATCATCGACCGATTCATCAAGACGGCACACTTTCTCCCTTTGAGAACAGAGGGAATGACAGTGCCAGACCTGGCCGCCATCTTTGCCCGAGAGGTATGGAAGTATCACGGCCTCCCCGCCGATATCGTGTCAGACCGCAACTCCAGGTTCACCTCGGAAACCTGGAAAGAGTTCCTACGACTCTTGGGAATCCGGCCCCGAATGTCAACCGTGTTCCACCCGCAAACCGATGGACAGAGGGAACAGCTCAACCAGACAGTCGAAGCCTACCTCCGAGCGTTCGTCAGCAAGGAACATGATGACTGGGTACGCCTGCTGCCAATGGCTGAGTTCGCCTACAACAACTCGACCACCACAGGCAATGGTATGTCTCCGTTTTACGCCTACTACGGCTTCCACCCAGCAGCCATGGACCCCGCGACAACGGAACCCCTGAACCCAGCGAGCCAAGTCTATGCCCACTGGATGCACACTGTGTACGACGAATCCCGGAGAGGGCTGGAAAACGTACAAGAGCGAATGCGCCGATACACTGACCCGGCGCGAAAGGAACCCCCGGCTTACCAAGTAGGAGACCTGGTAATGCTCAATGGGCGCAACATCAAAACGCGCCGCCCCTCGAAGAAATTGGACCACAAGAACCATGGTCCCTTTCAGATCGAAAAAATCATCTCCCCACTGGCCGTCTGCCTCACACTGCCCCGGAAATGGAAGATCCACAAGGCCTTCCACGTCTCGCTGCTCGAACCCTACCAAACCAGCGAGCACCAAACACCATCGGACCCTTCAAGGGTACTCCGAGAGGCTGATGACATTGAGTAGTCGGAGGAATACGATGTGGACGAGGTTATATCCTCGGTCGAACGTGGCTGGGGAAATAACAAGAGGATCCTTTACCTCGTCAAATGGCTCGACTACCTGGAACGCAAAGACTGGACAGAAGAACCATTCAACAACTTTTCGATAGGCGGTCTGGAGAAACTCTGGGAGTTTCATCAACGGAATCCAGATACGTCAAGAGACTATCGACTCACCGACGCCTAGACGGGACGTCCATAAAAAGGGCCCGACAAAGCCCGAAAGATAGTAGGGATGAAGGGCACCATTGGCTCTCCCCGCACACCAAGAGCTCGGCTCGAATCAACCCCGGAACTGAAACCCGAAACGAGGAACCACCCGAAGAAAGACCCGCTTCTTGGGCACCGATCCCACAAGCACAGCAAAGCCACCAACTGGGCGCCCGACAAGGAGTGCACGCGGCCGAAACCATTGAGAGTCAGGAAAACCATTCAGAACAGACGTATCGACCTCTCGGCAACTGACTCGGACCGACGGAACCGGCGCAGAAGGCACCTAAGCGGTGAAGTGAGTCCCCGACAGCGCTGTCACTGCTCCAGCATACTAGTCTCCCCCCGGAAGGACGTGGGCGCGGTCACTGCCGAGTATACGGGTTACTAGCACGAAGGACACCATGCCTCTCCCGATTCCCTGTGTCAACTGCGACCCCGGAACCTCACCGGGTCTGCCAAGCCTTGACGTAGTGCGGCGGCGAGTACGACTCAATATTACCCAACAAGTAAGAGTACGCACTGGCCTACTCTAAGGGCCCAATCGTCCAAGGCTCCCTGGTGCCAACTGGCTGGCCAACGATTGGGAGGGATACAGGGGTAGAGGACTGCATTCAGCGGGCGAGCATCATGTCCAGCAAAAATTTATTCCGAAAGAGACGGGTTACCTAGATAGAGAAAGAAGTGTTAGCGCTCGAGACGAGGCTAAGGGAGGGGGAGCTAGTGTTACACCCGAAGTATCTCGAGTGGGTAGCTAGGCTAGAGGAGGAGTACGTAAGGATGATGGAACGCACTCAGAGAGTCGAGACGGGAGATAAGGAGCCGGAGTTAGCTTACGGCCGAGAAGATCGGTCGTAAGAAGAGAAACTCCAAGATGAGGGGTCAGAGTGCAAACGAGCAAAAGAGAAAAAACTTGGTGGACACTGGTTGGGCTCCTAACAGAGGGGTCTCACACGAGAGATCCGAGCCCTTATGGAGGAACCACGTACAAAGAGGTCTGAGCCCTGCGGGGGAGGCCACGTACGAGTCTGGAGCAAGAAAGTTCCCCACTCAGCTGCATGAAGAGCTCATCTCACTTATCTACTGTCACAAATCTCGCGCGGCAGGCTCGTAAGCACCGTGGCCGGGGCTGCCGTCACCCTTGTCACCCTGTGGCTGGCCCTCATGACCGCTGCTGCAGCCACGGTCATCCTCCGCGCTTAGGCACCTCGACCGATCTCCGCTATATCGCGCCGGTAGCGATATTCCCCGACCACTGGCCGGTCTAGACCTCTCTCCTTTGTTTCCTCTATGTTGCCTACGCATCCTTCTCATCTTTGCCGTTTCCTGTTGATAGTGCTTGCGCGTCCTTCTCCTGTCTTCTTACGTATGTTGTTTCCCTTTGATTATGCTTGCGCGACCTTCTTCTCTTTCTGTACTGTTCTTGCTTGCGTGTCCTTTCTCCTGTTGCCAGGAGTAGAGTGGTGGCCGCGCGGCGGCTGAGTGCGATCATGTGTTTCCTTGGGTGCGACAATTGAGTCATGATGGTGGAACTGTGTCAGTCTTGCGGGCAAGCTGTGATTCCACAGAGGGAAGGAAAAGTATAAAGGAAGGGCGCGGTAGCTAGTCTGGAGATTCTTCTCCACGCAATCTATTATCTCTCTCCACAGACCTACCTCTCTCTACCCGTGAAACCGGCGCTGCGACCACCAACCCCCAGACGAACAACGAGCCCACGCAAGGCGTGTGAGAGGACCACGACGAGACCACGCCGGGCATGGCGGATACCGCGAGAACAACAAGCCCACACAAGACGTGTGAGAGGACCACGACGAGACCACGCCAGGCGTGACGGATACCGCAAGAACAACGAGCCCACGTAAGGCATGTGAGAGGACCGCGACGAGACCACGCCGGGCGTGACGGATACGGCGAGAACAACGAGCCCACGCAAGGAGTATGAGAGGACCGCGACGAGACCACGCCGGGCATGACGGATACCGCGAGAACGACGAGCGGCGTGTGAGTACGCCGGAAGTGTGAGTACGAGCGGCGCGTGAGTACGCCGGAAGTGTGACTACGAGCGGCGCGTGAGTACGCCGAAAGTGGGAAGACACCGGGAAGTGTGAATATGCCGGAAGTGCGAGCAGGAGCGTCCGCTCCCAAGGAAGTCTACGTTGCCTGTCGAGCCCCCCACGGAGTAATCAAGGCAGGATCTTGACACTAGATTGCGTCTCCCCCATCGACACCCGACGTAGCAATACACAGTGGATTCCCAGGACGAAAACACCGGGGACCCCCTCAACCTTAGCGAATTTAGGGACGTTCCTGACGACCAGCGGGTACCAAGTCCAGTAACCCCAGAACCACGATCCGGAGCACAGACACCCGAGTCACCCAAACAACTCAGAAGAATGACGGAAGGACCCCACCTACTGACAACAGAAATGTTGCAAACACTCCTCGCAGCACGTGACAGACTGCCGCAGACCAGCTTCCCAAAGTTCCGGGACCCCGAACCATTCGAAGGAGAAAAAGGGAAGTTCAAAACGTTCCTAGTCCAGTGCGAGCTGAAGTTTAGAACCGAGGGAAACCGATTCAACGACGATGAAAAAAAAATGGGATACGCATCCTCCCTTCTCCGAGGAGTAGCGTGGAACTGGGTGGAAACCTTCCTGAATCAGGAAGGAGGAATCAACCTAACATGGGAAGAACTGAAGACTAGGATGAAGCACGCCTTCGGCCAGGTGGATGCCGAAGAAATAGCCTTCGAAAAGTTCCAGAAAATCCAGCAAGGAAGTCGGACGGCAGCAACCTATTGGGCAGAATTCCAGCGAATCAAAGCAGACCTCCCGTACTCGGACAACGTATACATCGCGCGGTTTCGAGATGGATTACACCCAGAAGTAAAACGACACTTGGTCATGAGCGAAGTACCAGCCACCGTTCTGATAGACTATGCCACTGTGGCCATCAAAACAGATAGCCGCCTATGCAACCTCGGAGTCATTAGTCGTCGACCGGCAGCGAGTCTAGAAGCACGCTTCCATGTCCACATGAAAGAACCCCCGTCAGCACCCCCGGGGGACCCAATGGATTTAGACGCCACCCGACGATTTAAGTTTGCACCAAGAGCAAACTGGTTCCCACGACGACCACCAACGGACGAGTGCTACAATTGCGGGAAAAAGGGGCACTTCGCGAGGGAATGCCCCCAGCCAAAAAAACCACAGACCACATGGAGAAGGCCATACCGGGCAGCGGAAGCCACGTACGAAGAAAACACCATCGGTACTGAAACAAGGGAAGAACCCGAACTGGCGGGAAACGACAGCCCTCGGGAACAGGCCTAAGCAACAGCCACCTGAGAGAGAAACCAGTTGCAGAATCAGACCTACCCTATAGGATACGAACGACCAGGTACGACCGAGAAGAAAAAATTATGATCAAAGTCCGAATCATAGGAGCCGACGGGAATGAACACAACACCACCACCCTAGTCGACAGCGGAGCCTCCGAGAACTTCATCGACAAAGCCTACGCAGAAGCAAGCGGAATTCCCATGCAGCAAAAAGCAACACCAACACGGGTGCTGACCATAGACGGGAGCGAGGTTACCAGCGGGCCGGTAACCCACGACGCACAGGTCCACCTCACAATCAATCATCACGAAGAAGACATCCGGCTACACTGCATCACGATCGGAAATGCACCAATTATCCTAGGACTCCCACGGCTCAAGCTCCATGACCCGGTGATAGGATGGAAGAATCATACTGTGAAATTCCACTCGGACCACTGCGCCGAGAAGTGCTTGCCTAGCTCCCCAAGAGCCAACACGGTTCCGGAAGAAAAAGCCACCGAACAATATTACAGGAAAACACCGGAAGAAGAAGAAAATTGGGAGATCAGCGAAACGGACCCATGGGAAGTATGTCAGACTGTAAACAACAAAATCAAGGAAACCTCCAAAACGAGCAAAAATCCAGTTCCACTGGAATATCACGAATTCATCGAAGTGTTCACCGAAAAAGAGGCTATGGTACCTCCGTCCCACCGCACTCAAGACCACCATATCCCACTAGAGGAAGGGAAGACGTCCCCGTATGAGCCCCTGCGACCCCTGAACGAGGAAAAATGAAGGCTCTCAAAGAATACCTTGATGTCAATGAGAAGCGGGGATGGATCCGCTCATTCACCTCCCCTGCCGGAGCACCGATACACTTCGTAAAGAAAAAGGATGGAGGACTACGCCTATGTGTAGACTACCAACAACTGAACGAAATCACAATCAAGGATCGAACACCATTACCGCTGATCGGAGAGTCCCTCGACCAACTATCCAGCGCCACCATCTACACCAAGCTTGACATCTGGGACGCCTATTACAACCTCAGGATTAGGGCCGGGGACAAGTGGAAAACAGCGTTCCGCACCCGATACGGCCTTTACGAGTACTGTGTCATGCCGTTCGGGCTGACCAATGCACCAGCCTCGTTCCAACAATAGATGAACGAAATCCTGAGCGAATACCTCGATATCTTCTGTGTGGCATATTTGGATGATATTCTCATATTTTCGCAGAACCTGGAAGACCACCGGAAACACGTCCAAACGATACTGAAGCGAGTCAAGGAAACGGGACTGACACTGAAGGCCTCCAAGTGCGAATTCCACACCCAGGAGATCCAATATTTAGGATACGTGATATCTCCACAAGGCTTGCGCATGGACGAAGAGAAAATCCGAACGATCAAGGAATGGAAAGAACCGACGAATATCAAGGGAATCCAGAGCTTCTTAGGATTTGCCAACTTCTACCGAAGGTTTATACAGGATTACAGCTGGATCACAACACCCCTCACCCGTCTGACAAGGAAAGAAGTAGACTGGGAATGGGGCGACAAACAACAGACGGCCTTCGAAACGCTCAAAACAGCAATGGTGACAGAACCGATACCTCAACACTTTGACCCGGAGCGACCCATCACAATCGAGATGGACGCCTCAGACTATGCCATCGGAGCCATTTGCTCGCAACCCGACGACAACGGAACTCTGCACCCAGTAGCCTACTACTCCCAAAAACTCAAGGATCCGGAGTGCAACTATGATATACACGACAAGGAACTACTGGCGATCGTAGATGCACTACGAAAATGGGACACATATTGCAAGACAACGGGGCCGAAAATCACGATTCTTACCGATCACAAAAACCTCGAATACTGGAAGACAAAGAAAGACCTCAACCTGCAGCAAGCCCGGTGGGGTGAGCGATTAGCCAACTACGATTTTATGATCAAGTATCGACCCAGGAAACTGGCTGGTAAACCTGATATCCTCTCTAGAGAGTCAGGAGACTCTCCCTGGGAAGGGGATACGAAGCATCGGCAGAACCAAGGCCGAATACTGCTACCCGGAGAAGCCTTTGAGACGTCCCAGGATGATAACGAAATGCCCGGCGCCACGCTCTACGCCCCCGGAGTACTCCAGGCCAATACAACGGAAACCATCAGCCTTCAGATAGATAAAGACCTCCTGAACGAAATCCGGACACTAAGCGCCGCAGATAAAGAGATCCAAGAAATCCGGAGGAAAAAGACGAGCGGGACCACCCGCGATGGGAAGATCGCACTAGGACTATGCGAGGAAAACAGCGGGTTGCTAATGTACGACGGTCTCATATGGATCCCTGACAACAATACCCTGTGACTTCGCATATTACGAGACCACCACGGCGCGCAAGCCGCGGGACACCTGGGCCGGACAAGAACCCTGGAACTCGTTAGCCGAAATTTCTACTGGCCGGGTCAACGAAAGTATGTCCACAGATACATCGACCATTGCGACACCTGCCATCACATCAAACCAATCCGACACGCCCCATTCGGAATGCTAAAGCCACTGGAACTCCCGCACCGACCATGGGACACAATATCAACGGACTTCATCACCGCACTACCGACAAGCAACGGGAAAAACGCGTTATGGGTAATAATCGATCGCCTCACAAAGATGGGACATTTCGTCGCTTGCCAAGACACCATGAACCCCGAAGACCTAGCAGACCACTTCCTCCGGCAAGTTATAAGACCTCACGGACTGCCAAGC
>Ga0307516_10008701_pt1 | contig 11416 bp, 3 predicted proteins | sample 19_EM_MG_FD_203310 | JGI IMG/M metagenome (GOLD analysis project Ga0307516, IMG submission 203310) | Populus trichocarpa ectomycorrhiza microbial communities from riparian zone in the Pacific Northwest, United States - 19_EM | ecosystem: Host-associated > Plants > Roots > Unclassified | place...
TGTTTTGTTTTACTTAGCCAATTATACGTGGATGATGGGTTTTTTTCGTAATATACATGGATGATGGTTGATTGATGCATGAATGGGTACAAATTAATTTAAAATAAGTAGAGATTAGAAAGTAGTATTTAAAATTATAGCTAGTGTATAGGAACAAAAATGACCTAACAAGTATCAATTCATGTTTTTTAGGTGGAGTGACAATAGGTATTGCCAACTAAAATTATTTCTTGGATTGCTATGGCTTGTAAATTATAATCCTTAACATGTTTAAGAACTACAAGCCCTATTAATACTTTTAATAAAGTATATTGAATTGCAGGTAAAATGAGACAATTTGAAAGAAATACAATATTAGTCATTTTAAATAAATATAAGGGTCTTGTAACAAAATAAATATAATTTATGTAACAAAAATATTTCTAAATTAAGAGCAAAATAGTCAAGATTATCAATTTAATTCATTTCCACATGTATTCCAAATAGTATAATTAATTGAATTAAATTTTATAGTTTAGTATTCGATTTCAAACACAATAATTGTAATATATTATCAATTGAATTTAGTTCAACATGTGATTTGGTTCCAAACAATGTATAAAAAAAAACAAATCAATTTAGGGTGCTTTTTAAATTTTGAAGAATTTATTTAATAATAATAATAATAATAATAATAATAATAATAATAATAAGTATTTTATCAAGAGATTTAAACCCTAACCTCCATTCTACCTAAACCTAGCCACAACATATAAAAGATAAAAAAACATCATAACTGGCCTTCTTCAACATCTCCTCCCGTTCTAAGTATTGTGAGACCCATTCTCACTAATTCAAAGCTTCATCCTTATCTTTAGACCATTAAAAAATTAATTTTAATATAAGGATAAAAGAACTTACAAGGGTAGTTAATATTCATAATATTACGATGGATAATATTATATTAGTACTCATTTTAATATAAAGATAAAAAAAATTATATGAGGTTAATATCCAAAAATATTACGATGAATATTATTTTATTATTACTCATTTTGAGAATAATACAACTCATTCACTTCTAATATAAAAATAAAAAAACACAAGAAATTTTATCTGAAATATTATTTGGAATGATGCGGTAGCTAAATCCAATTTAACCATGAAAAAAACATCAATGATAATTGATGATAGTTCACCATTGTAGACCAAGTTCTTGACCTATAAAACTAGGATTTGTTTATTATAACAAACCCGCCATAGTAAATTGAAAGAAATAGAAACATCATCAGACTATAGCAAAAAAAAAAAAAAACAATGCAGCTTACCTCAAGTAAGACATACTAGGAGTACTAATACCTTCTCTTTACACAACCAGTATATCTTACCTAGAATCTCTAAACGATCATTTAGGATTTTTAGTAACTATAATACTGGGTAATGACTCCGCTATTCAACCAAAGACCATATCAAGGACACCACCATGAAAGTGTTGCCGCACCCCGTGAGGAGGGTACTACAAATTACATGGAATCACTCCCCCAAACTAAAATTTTGAAAGAAACATAAAAAAAAATGAAGAAAATAAAGAATAATTTTAAGTTTTCTTCTCTCTCATGATTAACGGCCTTTCAATGATAAGTGAGGGAGATTTTTATTTTAATTACAACAATATCACTCCTAATTGTCCTTTATGTTATTTCCTATCAATCCAAGACATCGATACTTTTCGCATACCAATTCATTATTTCATTTCGTCTGAGATTTTTAAGCTAATTTACTAGGAACTTTCACCCCTAATCATAATAATTTCTCCTTTTAATTTAATATTTGTATGTTCAAGATTACATTATTTATCACTGGTTTGTAGATTTTAGGTTAGGGGTTTACATTACGAGTTAGGAAACTAACCCAGTTTTAGGAGATTTGTCTAGGTTTGTTTGGTTTTTTTTTTTTTAATTTTCAATCTCATGTTTTTTCAATTTCATTCTTCATTATTTATCTAATTGGAGATTGAACTCTGTTATTTGCTTTACTTACTTTTTATTGGATTTTTCACTGAATTTTAAATTTAAAAACTCTAATTTGGAGACACAGGGTTTTTTGTATTTTCAACTTGGTTTTTTGTTTATAATCAAGTAGAGTAATGAGTAATTTTGTATTTTGATAAATATTAAATATTATTTTAAAAAATAAAAATGATTGATGCATGCAATGCACATGCCATCATGTAAGAGGCACCAACACCATTCAAACAATACATGCTGCGTCATCTAGTTCTCAAATGGTGGCTTCCAAGGCGATGTTCGAATAGTCTTGGTGGCACCTCCATTCCTATGCAGTGTATGTGTCAAATGGACAAAGCTTTCGGCATCAGTGACCTTTTTTTCCTTTTTTTTTCCTCTTTCCTCCTTGATATCAGATCCCGCCTCTATTTTTTTAAAGCAACCCTTCAATTGATTTATCTTTAAGATTTGGTTTGTGTTATTTTAATTATTATTTTTTTTATTTAAAATAATTTATAAAAATAATTTTTATTTTTATTTTCATCCTCCTTTAATTTTTTTCATCTGTTAGATTTGCTCCCAATTATTATTATTGCTATTTATTTTATTTGAGATCATTTTTAATATTGAAATTTTTGTTTTATGATTTCATCATTTGGTTTTTTTTCCTATCAAATTTGATACTCATTCTTTTGATTGCTATTTTTTTACTTTGGAAAATTTTTTAAATTGTTATTTTTTTCGAGTTTTATCCTTCAACATTAATTTAGTTGGGAATTGAGCTTAGGTATAGGATTTTACAGGTTATGAGTTTGGAGATTAACCCAAGTTTAGGAGATTTATCCGAGTTTACTTTTTTTTTTTAAGCTCATGTTTTTTAGTCTCATCCTTTAGCATTTATTTAATAAAAGATTGGGCTCCGTTATTTTTTTTATATGCTCTCTCTTGGATTTTTCATGGATTCTTAAAATGGCAAGGTTATCATGCCCTTCAACATTAGGCTGTTTGATAATCAAACTTCATAATTTTATTTAGTTTTCTTTCAACGGGGTTACCCCGGTGTCACGATCAAGTCGCGTATTTTATGTGTTAACCTGGTTGGGCCCAGGTCGGGTTTTTTCAACTTTTTTTTCGTTGTTGATTTTTTTAGTTTATTTATTGTCGTTGTATTTTTTTTATTTATGTTATTAAATTAGCCAAGCTTATTAAACCCAATCAAGTTAATCACTAGAATCTCAATTAAAAAAAAAAAACGTTTGCATCGCCTTTGTTTTTTTTACATTAAAAAAAAATTAGTCGACCGTTGTATAACATGTGCCAACTATTTAGGAAAGTACTAATGATGACGGAATGATGGAGAATGTCTAATGAAACTAAAGCAAAGCAATGTGTCAAGCAATGATACAAAATTTAGATATGGACTGTTTGAAAGTGTGGTTGCGATTGCTTTTCAAAGTGCTTTTTATGCCAAAATGCATCAAAATGATGTTTTTTATTTTTAAAAACTATTTTTGAGATCAGCGCATCAAAACGATCCAAAACATAAAAAAAATTAATTTTTAGCAAAAAAAAAATTGAATTTTTTAAAAACGCGAGCTGACCTGCGATTCCAAACACTCTCATGCATGGAATGCCACACGTACATTAAAAACACTAATTACAACTCAATAACCAGCATAAAAAAAAAAAAGGAACTACAATAAAAATATAGATACAAATTAAAGAGGAAGATTGAAGAGCCTGTATACAAATGCAGGGAGACATAGTAAAGCAAAAGGAGTTTACTGTTAATATCAAATAACTTGTAGCTTAAAGCAAATCAAAGTCTCAAAATTAACATATGTTCTATGATTTAGATTGTTTTCATCGATATAAATTATGATACTTACCATAATAAACATAATTATAACAGATAAATATTCCAACAAAACAAAGACAACGAAATGAACAGAGAAGAAACCTTAAAAAGATGCCAGCAAAGAAACCTTAAAAAGATCAAATCCTTCAAATACAGGGATGAAAGTAGCAAAACCACTCACGCTAGCTGATTATAATTGAAAGACAAAAAAGGAAAAGACCCAGATGGCTGGTTCCTCTTCGAGAAGGTTGTGGAAAGGAGAGCAAAGATGTGTAGTCTGAGTCATAGACAAAACGAGGATGAACCATGCCTGCTGTAATAGAAAGGTTTAATATTCGCTGGACATGAATTTAAGGTTTGAGGTCCATTACAGCAGACCTAGACCCTAGAAGAAATCTTGACAAAATATCGGTTAAAAACCAGTTGGTGGCCCAGTGGTAAGAGTTTGGGATCAAGAGATTTGCTTCCTCTATGGTCTCAGGTTCGAGCCCTGTGGTTGCTCATATAATGGTCACTGAAGGCTTACATGATTATTAATTTCAGGACCCGTGAGATTAGTCGAGGTACGCACAAGCTGACCCGAACACCCACATTAAAATAAAAAAAAATATCGGTTAAGATTCCTAGCTATTGCGGGCTCTTGCTGGAACACAATACCAGTGCCCAAATCGGAGTGTTTGAGATTTGAGAATGATGGATCCATGATCAGTTGTCTTATCAACCATGACTTTTTCACGCAAAAAGTTGCGCAGCAGAAACCGAAATTCATTTTTCTATCCAATTGAAATGGATTTTAACCCTAAACCTAAGGGGGTTTTGTCTAACCCTAAACCTAAATCCGTATTCCCTAAGAGGCTAAGATAAAAGTAGCCTCCTCCTCCCCTCCACTCTCTATGTCTGTCGTCCTTCTCAGATTTGCCTCCTCATCCATGCTCCACGAGTGTTAAGCTCTATGCTTCACAGTCCTCCCAATCAAAGGCATGCACGTCTTTACTTTTGCTTTTAATTTTTTTTATTATCTTTCTTTCTGTTTCCCACGGGACCTCAAAACATATGGATTCAGGGGGGTATCTTTCTAAAGTAAAAGATTCACTGGAATGAAGGACAACTACTCCTCTATGTTTACCACGAGCTATACCAGGAGTCAAGTTAAGTGCAATAATGAAAATTACAGTGGATAAGAGAAGACCGGAGCTTGTCATTCATGCACTGTTTAGCTTAGTTAGTTTATATCCTTTTTGAGATGAAACGCGGAAAAGTCCTAAGATGTTGTTCTTGTGAGGACCTGGGAACTGGGTTTTTTCCTGTGTTGTAAAATAATTTCCGTTTGAACTGATTTGAAATCGGTTTGAATAATTTTGAGTTCAATTCAACTTAAAATCTTAAAAAGAAATTAATTTTAATTTGATTATTTGTTTTGATTCAAAATAAACTGAATTGAAAATGATGAACACAACTCAGCAGGACTTCACCTAAAAAAATATAAAAGAGAAAAGTTGTAAACAGGACAAATACATAACAGTAAAACAATGCCTCTAATCGAACAATTTATATTAGATTTTAATGCATGTATCAGGTAGGATAGAAGGTAAACTTGTAATGTCATGTCACGTTTCCATATTTTTATTCGACATCCTCCACGAAATAATTTTATCTTTTTATATCAATTATATAAAATTGTATCTCATTCAATCTTATATCAATTATTTTTTATCTTAAGACAACAATTCGTTACGAAGATCAAGCATATAATCGATATATATATATATATATATATATATATATATATGAAGAGAAAAAGAAGAGGGAAAAGAAGGAATATATATATATATATATAGCTAGCTAGGAAGGTTCAATTTGAAAATTGAAACATGCTACCGCAATTTGCATGGAGAGAGATTTGCGGAGCTTCAAAGCTCGAGGAAGAAGGTGACAGAAAAGGATGTTTACCGAACACCACTCAATTATCAATCTCAATCTACAAACATTTGTTACTGCTGCTTTGAAAGGATCTTACATGTGAAACATAGCAGGAATCAATAATGTTCTACCAACACCGCCTGATGATTCTTGTGATTTCAAGCTTGTCACTACTCAGCACGATACCTAACAACTTTTAGTCTGTCTGATCTCTTTCTCCCTCTTTTTTTTTTTTTTTGATTTACGTGAGGTGTCCGGGCCAGCTTACGCGCACCACGACTATTCCCCACGGCCCACTGGACATCCTGCAAGCCCAGGAGAAGGTAAGGCACCGCGGGGGTGACAGGCGTGCACATAGAGGGTCGAACCCGGGACGGGGGCGGAACAAGTCACACGATTGACCACAGCAGCTAGACCCTCAAGTGCCTTTCTCCCTCTCTTTTCATTGTATCAGTCTTCACCTCCCGTATGACATAAGGAATCTCATACTGTTTGTTCACAATTAAAAGCCATTTTCTGGAGTCCAAAATATAATTATAGCCAATTTAAGAAAGCAAAGATTTCAGGGATAAACTAAATTTTGAAGATTGATTAGTGTATTTGACATCACCAATATATGATGCTTTCCAATTTGGGGGGGTTTCTTCAGCAATCTATTCTAACAAAGTCAAAAAACAAAAGGTAGGTAACCTTGTCAAGTTATTGTCTCTCAACCTCTCCTGTCAACTTATCGATATCTACTTGACACCCAAGCAAGAAAAAACACATAAAAAGCTTCTTTATGATTGCATTTTTAAATAAAATAAAATAAAATTAGGCTCTACATCAATCGAGCAAAATTCTAGTCATGCTTTTTTATGGGAAGGGACAGATAAGCCAATCCTTTCTTTCACAAAAGAAATTGCTACAAAGAGTGACCATTTAGCTTGCCTCTTGAAGCTTCTCTATTCGAGAAACTTGGAGGCTACCTAGCCCGAGGGGGTTAACCAAGATCTCTGTTTCTTTTTGCATAAATGCATGTTCTGACTGCATACCAGCAAAAAAGTATTTCCCCTGCTCATGCAGATTTCCAGGATTTGCCTTCCTTTTGAATGGCATGGTGAATGCCAATGAAGGATGTTAAACATTACAATAATGCATAAACCATGAGCAGTTCAAATATGAGAAATTCAGAAAAGGAGTTGCATTTGTTGATAGTGGTTGCTCCATATGAGAACAGACAGGACAAAACAATAGCTAGTTGATGGGCAGTCTCCATTGGCTGCAGAATATTTTCTCATCTTTCCATTTCATCCTTCAATTACTATAATTGGGTTGGTTGACTGAGTTTTACAAGCACAAGGGTCAAGACCTTGTATATCCAGTACAAATGAAAATCAATTATTCAAATTCTAAAAGAAACCAAATAAATTCATTTACATCGAAATGTATAGATCAATGTCAAGGCTTTGATCTTCGCATGGTAGTATAATGCTCCCACTTCAAGTGGAACAAGAAGATAACTACAAAAATCAAGGCATTTTATAGTATGCATATTCCTATCTGAATAATTGCCAAAAGAGCTTATGTATTTTGTATACAGAGCTCATCTTTCATAGTACTAAGGACTGATTTTATGAAACTAAGACCCCGTAACAAAGTACAGTATTATAGCTCATTGTTGAGCACCTTGGAATCCAATACAAGCCACGAAACAACTTCTTCGATAAGGGGTCTCTTCCTTGGATCCGGGTCTAAGCACCTACATGCAATTTCAAGCATTTCAAACAGCTGTTTCTGATGATCTTTGTCCCAAATTGCAGGGTCTATAATCTCTGCCTCCCTTTTCTCGGACTTCATCTGAAACACCCAAGAAACCAAATCCCTGCAGTTTTTTCCTTTGCAAACTTCCACAGGCCTTCTGCCAGTGAGAAGCTCAAGAAGAACAACACCAAAACTGTAAACATCACCCCTGCATGTTGCCATCAATGTTTGGCTATATTCAGGAGGTATATAACCTAATGTGCCAACCAAATCTGTCGTTACATGAGTGTCGTATGGTCGAAGTAGCCTTGAAAGACCAAAATCAGCCAAATGAGCTTCAAAATTTTCATCTAGAAGTATGTTGCTTGATTTCACATCTCGGTGAACTATATGTGGTTCGCAAACTTTGTGCAGATATGCTAACCCACAAGCTGCTCCTTGGGCTATCTTGAGTCTCACCTCCCATTTAAGTACTGAGGTCCCATCAACAGATTCATGCAGCCAGTAATCCAAGCTTCCATTTTCCATGTATGAGTAAATCAATAACCTGTAATTACCATGCCTGCAATAACCTTGAAGAGAAACAAGGTTTTTGTGTTGAGCCCTCGACAGAGCTTCCACTTCAGCTTGAAATTCACGTTCCATCTGGCCACAATCTCCAGAAAGCCTCTTGATTGCAGCTTTTGTATCATTGGGAAAGTTGGCTTTGTAAACTAGGCCGAATCCACCACAACCAATGATGTTTGCTTGGTTGAAGTTATTTGTTGATTTCAACAAATCTGCTACTGAGAGTTCTTTGCAATCTGAATTCTGAAAAAGCACCAACTTGGAGGACCTGAGAGCTTCAGATAACCTGTGTGGCAGACTTCCTTCCTCCTCCAAATCACCAATGGGATCCCCCACGTTCCTCCTTGACATCTTATGCAAAACAATAGCAAGGACCAGCGCAAGCCCAACTCCTATAGTGATTGTTATGCTGAGAATATTGCTTCGACCAAACCTCCTCTCTGAACCAGATGGAATACCCGGCTTCAAGGTATTATTAATGGCATTACAAGGAGAAATTATTACCCCACAGAGTCCTGGATTACCCTCAAAGCTTGAGCAAGGAAAGCTATAGAACTGCCCTCCAGTGGGAATTTGTCCCCTCAAGTGATTATTAGCCACACTAAACTTTGACAAGAATGTCAGCTTCTCGAGTGAAGGGGGGATTGACCCATGCAGATTGTTGGATGAAAAATCTAAAATTTCCAAGTTTTCCATTTGCGAAAAGGAGTTGGGTATAGTGCCAGTTATGTTGTTCCTGCTCAAATCTAAGACATGGAGGTCTTTCAACCTTCCAACTTCAGGTGGAATTGTCCCATTTATTCTATTGTTGCTCAACAATATTGAAGGTGGGAAGCTTGACGCCTGCTTGTATGGCAAACCACTAGCACTCTGGTTTCGCTTTACATATAGAGGAATGCCAGCAGAAGCAGTAAGATGGGGAGAACTGCTGTTTGCAGAGATGAGGCTCTTTAGGTCAGTCAAACTTTTCGGGATCTCTCCAGTGAGGGAGTTATTTGAGAGGTCCAGGTAAAACAAATTCTCCATCTGGCCAATCCATGAAGGAATATTTCCATCCAAATGATTCCACGACAAATCAAGAACTTCTAACTTCCTGCAACTCAACAGCCAAACGGGGATATGGCCTTTGAGAGCACAATTTCCAAATGCTAAGACCATTAAATTCTGAAAACCACTTACATTCCTGGGAATTTCCTCACCAACGAAGTTCTTTGTGAGGATAAGAGTAGAGAGATTTTGGCAATGCTGTAGCACGGTTAGTGCCCCAGATAAGTCCACTAAACTATTGTTCGACAATGAGAGAAACAAAAGGGATGAGAGCTTAGCAAAACTCACAGGGATTTTGCCCGTTAATTCATTCTTAGCCAGGCTCAAAATTTCCAATTCACGGCAATCAGATAAAGAATTTGGAAGCGGCCCAGAAAAGTGATTAGCGGCAAGATCAAGCGTACAGAGACTAGGCATTCCGGCGAAATTAAGATCGACTGGACCAGTTAAAGAATTGTTTCTAAGGTCAAGAATGTGAAGTTTTGAGCAGAATGACAGTGTTGAAGGCAATGGTCCAGACAACATATTTGAATGTGCAACAAAATGTTCTAGATGTGTAAGGTTGCCAAATGCATTTGGAATATGGCCTGAAAACCGGTTACCATAAATAACCAGGGTTTTAAGGCTAGAGAGCTTACTCACTTCCTTGCTTAACTGGCCAGAGAAATTGTTGTTGGAGATTGAGAAGTGCTCCAAAGCTAACGTTGAGTATATAAAGTCTGGGAGAGAGCCTGAAAGTGAGTTGGAGTCCAAATGCAGTTGCTGGAGGGATTTGCTGCAATTGTACAAGCCTGCGAGATTGCCAACAAGATGGTTCATCGATAAATCAACAATCTGAATCCCCTTAGAGGAGCTGCAAATTTGAGAAGTGACTGGACCAGTGAATGAATTGTTGCTTATGTTGAATACAACAAGATTTGGATATCCTCCAAGCTCAAACAAGTCTTCCCTGAACAGATTGCTAGAAATATTCAGTGACTGAATGGATATTAAACCAGAAAGCACCCCTGAAACTTGCCCTGATAGCAAGTTGTGGCTCAAATCAAGAACCTCCATCTGCTTCAAGCTTGAGAGCTCCAAAGGCAATCCACCTTGAAGATGATTGCAAGAGAGATCAAGTGATTTCAGCTGGTCTAAATGGCCGATAGAGCGTGGAATTAACCCTTGAAGACCCTTTCTGGAAAGAATCAGCATGGTCACTCTCCTGTGAATTGAGCCATTGATATTGCTCCCACATACAACCCCATCCCATTGACAGCAGTCAGCCTTGTTGGACCATGATGTTATGATGGACCCATTTGTGAGGTTTCCAGCAAATTCCTTCAGGGCCAGAGAATCATTTGGATCACAAGATTGAGCTATAGTTTTGAGACCCCAAGATGAACAAAGAAAGCAAGCGAAGAACGCACATCTGAGGAAAATCATTGGAGCAGACTCCACCACCACCATTACTAAAATCAAATCTTAGCCCCAGCTCAAATCAAGGCAAAGACTCCCACGTTGAAGCTGATGATTTTCTTGGCATAAACTGCTTTTAAAGAGAATAAGCCCAAATAAAGTAACTTGCATATCAAATCCCAAAAGGCCTCCAGAAAGAAAGTAGATTGCAATTTCCAAATTGCAAATGAAGCAACAAGAGGTAAAATCAAGAGAAATAACCACTCCCCACTTGAAATCAAATCCCTAGAACTTTAAGAAACCAAGACCCTAGTTGATTAAGTGTTGCCTATTAGAGAAAAGAAAAGGATCACCCAATTTGAAAAAACTCCCAATGCAATACACCTTGGTAAGGATCAAGTTACAACTTGAAAGTGAAGCAATAATACAGGCCATTAAACAAGAAAAAAAAATAAAATATATATATATATATATAGTGAGGCCAGTCAAACAAACAGAGATCTCTGACCCCACTTGAAACCAAAACCCTTGACAAAAAAAAAATCAACTAATCCCCAAAACCCTGTACTGTTGAACAACCAATACCCCTTAGTGGGATTGTGAGAGCAAGAAAGTCATTCCAATGAAGCAACTTCAAACACACATCCCAATGCACTATAAACCAACATTTAGCAAATTAAGCAACAATTAACAGTTAAATGAGATCCCAAAATCAAAGCTTTGAAGAAGTTTTAGTAAGGTCGTAAGAAAGAAAGAAAGAAACTTTACCAGTCCAAACCTAAGATAAGAAACCACCCCAAAGGTTTGAGCAAGGCATTAAACAGCACTTGCAAGTACAGTAAAGCACTCTTGGAACCCAGTTGCCCACAGTGGTCAACTTTTCCACAAATGCCTTCAG
>Ga0307516_10008703_pt1 | contig 11415 bp, 4 predicted proteins | sample 19_EM_MG_FD_203310 | JGI IMG/M metagenome (GOLD analysis project Ga0307516, IMG submission 203310) | Populus trichocarpa ectomycorrhiza microbial communities from riparian zone in the Pacific Northwest, United States - 19_EM | ecosystem: Host-associated > Plants > Roots > Unclassified | place...
CAGCTGTGCCCGGCGCATCCGGCCGGCCAGTCCGAGGGCCGCCGCCGCGGTGGCCGCGCACAGCACGAAGAACAGGGACACCCACGGCTGGGACGCCAGCGGCTCGACCCGGAAGGCCAGCAGCGCGCACACCGGCACCGTGGCGACCGCGACAGTCCGCAGCGAGCGCGGCGAAGCGTACCGGCCGACCCCGTAGAGGGCGATCATGAGGCTGAGGTCGCTGCGCAGCGCCAGTCCCGACGCCCACTGCACCGCGCAGACCCCGAGCACCACGCCGAAGACCGCCAGCGGGGCGCGCCGGCGCCACACCAGAGGCAGGGCCAGCGCCGCCGCGTTCGCCACGACCACCCATCCCGCCACTCCCTGCACCCCGAACAGGCCGCGCTCCTCATGATCGAGGAGGTCGGCGATCGCGGCCGCCAGGACACCGGCCGCGAGCAGCGAGTCCAGCACCTGCGGACGGGCCCGGTCCGCGGCGCGGAACCGGATCCAACCGCTGGCCAGCGGCGTGGCCCACACGGGATCGGCTACAGAGTTCATGGTGCGGCCTCAGGCAGGGTCGGTGGAGTAGGGGGATGCCGTCCGGTACGCCTGTCAGCTGTCGGAACGCTTCACACGGTACGCCGCCCCCACCAGCACCACTCCCACCCAGCCGAGCAGCACCCACAGGCCCGTACCCGGGCTCAGCATCGTACTGTCCGTGTGCAGGGTGAAGATCGACTGGCCTGCGTTGGCCGGCAGGTAGGGGGTCAGGTCCGTCTTCCAGTTGCTGGGCAGCAGGTCCAGCAGGAGCGGCATCAGCATCAGCGTGCCGACCAGCAGACAGATGCCGCCGGCCGCGGAGCGCAGCAGCATGCCCAGCCCTGCGCCCAGCACCGCCACCAGCGCCAGGTACAGCGCGGCGCCGAGCAGGCAGCGCAGCACGCCGGTGTCCGACAGGGACAGCGCGATCGGCTTGCCGGAGAGGAAGCCCGCGCCGGCCAGGAAGGAAGCGACCGCGCCTGCCACGCCTACCGCGAACACCACGCCGAAGTAGATCAGGCCCTTCGACCAGAGAACCGGCAGGCGCCGGGGCACCGCGGCGAAGGTGGAGCGGATCATGCCGGTGGTGTACTCCCCGGCCGTGGCCAGCACGCCCAGGACACCCACCACGAGCTGGGTCAGGGTGATGCCGTCCAGTGACAGCGCGACCGCGTCGTGCTGGTCCGCGTGGACCGGGTCGTACCGGTAGGCCGCCACCATGCCGATGACGACCGTGGCCAATATGGCGAGGGCGAGCGTGATCCAGGTGGAGCGCAGCGAGAGGAATTTCGACCATTCCGAGCGCAGCACCCTTGGGAACGTCACCTTGTAGCGGTGGTTCGCGGTGGTCGTCGTAGCGGCGGGTGTCGTCTGGACGCTGGTCATGCCGCGGCGCTCCCGTTCGTGTCCGTGGTGGTGGTGCTGCGGTATTCGACGGAGTCCTGGGTCAGGGCCATGAACGCCTCTTCGAGGGAGACCGTCTGCTGAGTGAGGTCGTAGACGGCGATGCCCGCCTCGGCGGCCCGGCGTCCGATCTCGCGCGCGCTCAGCCCCGACACGTGCAGGGTCTCCGTGCCGGCCTCGCCGGTGACGGTGACATCCGGACCGGCCACCAGCAAGCGCAGCCGGTCCGGGGCGGAGCAGACCACCTTGACGCTCTCGCCGCCCGCCTGCTCGACGAAGGACGCCACCGTTGTGTCGGCCAGCAGTTTGCCCCGGCCGACGATGACGAGGTTGGTCGCCGTCAGCGCCATCTCGCTCATCAGGTGCGAGGAGACGAAGACGGTCCGCCCCTCGGCCGCGAGGCCCTTGAGGAGGTTACGGATCCACAGGACGCCCTCCGGGTCGAGGCCGTTGACCGGCTCGTCCAGCATCACCGTCTGCGGGTCGCCCAGCAGGGCCGCGGCGACGCCCAGACGCTGCCCCATGCCCAGTGAGAAGGAACCGGCGCGCTTCTTGGCGACCTTGCCGAGACCGGCGAGCTCGATCACCTCGTCCACCCTGCGGCGGGGGATGCCATGGGTGTACGCGAGTGAGAGGAGGTGACTGTAGGCGGAGCGGCCGGGATGGACGGACCTGGCCTCCAGCAGCGCCCCGACCTCGCGCAGGGGCGCGGCGTGCTGGGCGTAGGGCTTGCCGTTGACCGTCACGTGGCCACTGGTGGGCGCGTCGAGGCCGATGATCATGCGCATGGTCGTGGACTTCCCCGCCCCGTTGGGGCCGAGGAAGCCCGTCACCACGCCCGGTTCGACGGTGAAGTCCAGGTCGTCTACAGCGGTCTTGTCGCCGTAGCGCTTGACCACATGGTGGATCTCTATCACTGGCGGGTTTCCCTCCACGATGCCTGACGGGGTGCGCCGTCGGTCCCGGCGGCCCTGCCAAGAACGCTAGGCGGCCCACGACTCCCGCCGACGGCACCACGATGCCGAGCACGTGACCGTCGTTCGTACTGCGGTACTAAGCGCCGTCGTCCGGAAGTAGCACAGGGTGCACAGCGACGACCCGCCGCGGACCGCAGTCGGCTCTGGCGGACCAACGGGTTCAGGCCCGGGAACGGCACCACGACACCGGACCACCTCTCGGGCAGGCCGGTCACAGCGAACTCACTCTGTTCGCTCGTCGGCATCGGCCTCGGCTCACCGAAGTGGTGGGGGTGGAGCGGAAGCTCGCCCGCGTTGCCGAGGGGCATGACGGGGTGCAGGTCCCGGGTCCACCCCGACTCCTCAGGCCGGTCGACGAAGGTTGGGCCCCTGGGCCGGCGATGCCGGGCACGGGCCGTACGCTTCCGCCGGGGCGCAGAGGAATACCTGATCAGGGGCCCTCCCGTCCGGCGGACGGGAGGGCCCCTGCGCTTGCAGCACCTCCGATTGCACTCAGAGGGCGGGGACGTTGCCGGCGGCCGGTGCACCGGTCACCGGAACTTCGGTCAGAAGACCGGGTTCCAGCCGTCGGTGCCGGCCAGGTACTTCTGCGCGGTGTAGTCGGCGGCCTCGGAGGCGGTCATCTGCGGGGCGTTCGCCCCGGCCCCGGCCCCCAGGCCGTAGTTGCCGTACTCCTTGAACCGGGCCCACGACCAGGGGTAGTCGGTGGTCATGTCGGTCCAGGGGTGCGCGGAGGTGACGCCCGAGTGCACCGTGGTGTCGCGGACCACGGCCTGGGGCCAGGCGTCCGCCGTGTTGTGCCAGGGCCGGCCGAGGTACATCGTGTTCGCCGGCACTCCGTTGGTGAAGATCTCGCTGCCGGTGATCAGGATTCCGTACTTCTGCCGGTAGTCGGTGTTCGGCGCCAACACCGTGCCGCCGACCCAGTTGCGCATGGCGATGGTGTCCCGGTCGAACACCGCGGTGGCGTTGCCGAAGATGAAGTCGACCGAGCCCTCGATGTAGCTGCCGACGAAGTACTGGCGGTACTGGCCGGTGGCCACCGGCGCCTTGGCCAGGACGGTGTCCTGGCGGCTGATGATCCGGTCCTGGGTGAAGGTCTGCCGGTCGCCCTCGGCGGCCACCGCAACGGCCTGGGTGTCGTACGGGCCGACCTCCGGGTGGTTGGCGGGGTCGAACGTGTTCTGAATCGTGACGTTCGCGACCGTGACACCGGACGCCTTGACCGTGGCCACGGCGCTGCCCTCGGTGCCGTAGGGCAGGCCCGTCGCGGGGTTGGTCATCCCGTGGGCCCGCTCGGCCGTGATGACGACATCGTCGGCGTTGCGGGTGGAGCTCCTGATGAACAGGTTGACCTTGCTCGCCGGGACAGTGATCGTCTCGTGGTAGGTGCCCGGCCCGAGGGTGAGTATGTGCTCCTGGGTCGTGTTCGAGGGTGAGGCGTCGATCGCCGCCTGAATGGTCGGGTAGTCGCCGAAGCCATCCGGCTGCACATACGCCGACCAGTCGGTCTCGGTGAGTTTCCTGCCCTTGGTCTGGCCCGAGTGGTGGGCTGTCATGAGCACTGCCGCGAGGGCCGCCACGGTCCCGAAGGTGACGGCGCCGACCTCGATGGGTGCCGCGAGGATGGCGACACCCGCCAAGGCCGCGATCAGGAACGCCTCACTCATATTGGACCAGTCGTTCTGCTGCTCCCTGTACTGCGGGGTGAGCGTGAACGCCTGCCCCCTGCCGAACGCCGACGCCGTGTCCATCGCCTGGTTGCGGAACCGGGAGCCTTCGGCGACGGCCACGAGGATCTGAAGGATCGCCGACGCCGCGGTCCTGGTCGGGACAGAGTTACCGTCCTGGAGGTTCAGCACGGCGTTGTTGATGCTGGCGGGAGTGATCTGCATGCCGTCGCGAGTGGCTCCCTGGGCCGCCAGGGCGTTGTATCCGGCGAGCGTGTCGAACCTGGTGTTGGTGTTCTGGTCCGTGGCGCCCGGGAGCTGCACGCCGGTCTCCAGCGGGAAGAAGTTGCCGAGGTGCGTAGCACCCGCACCGTCCTCGGTGCCCTGCCGCCAGCCCAGGATGTAGTTGTCCGACCTGCGCATGAACAGCCGGATGAACTCGGGCCGGTCCTCGGCGTGCAGGTCGATGAGGATGAACGTGTTCGTTCCGTTGGGGTCGGTGACGTCGACACCGGGACCGCCCCCTTCCGGGTGGACCCTGCCGATGCTGATCACCTGCCTGATGCTGTTGAGCATGGTGGCATAACCGGTCCGGGCATCGGCCGGCTCACTGCTGATGCGCCAGGTGACGTTCGCGCCCTCCGCGGCGCTCGCACTCCGCAGGACGCCCAGCGGACCGAGCAGGGTGGCGAAGATCGACACCACGACCGTGGCCACGATCCATCGGACGGTGGCCTTGCGGCTGGAGCGGCGGTGCCGGGGTGGAGGCGGCGGCTGGGGTACTCCCCGTTCGGGGAGCGCCGTGAGGTCGGTAAAGGGCATGCGCTGTCCTCCAGCTGCTCGGTGTGCCGGGTACCAGAGGTCCGGGCTGACGTGACCAAGGCTGACAACGCACACGTTGTTGCTCACCCCCTCTCATCAGGGAAATCAATTCCGCGCGGCGTCGGCTGATTAATGCTCGGCCCGTTCCATGGGTGTCATCAACGCCACATCTTGTGGGAAAACGGTGACTTCTGTTCGGTCAGAAACATATGTTTAGCGGCCTGACGAATTGGTTGCACCGCTCTGCGGTACCTGTACGGAAGCGGGTGGGGCTGTGGCGCGTCCCGAAAGACCTCTGGACCCGGCGGCCGGACCGGTGCAGCGCTTCGCTCACGACCTGAGGGAGCTGCGACAGGCCGCGGGCAACCCGTCGTACCGGACCATGGCGGACAGGGCGGGGTTCTCGGCGGCAACGTTGTCGAAGGCCGCGGCCGGCAGCAAGCTGCCCTCGCTCGCCGTCGTCGAGGCATACGTGCGCGCCTGCGGGGGTGATCCTGGCGAGTGGGGGCCGCGTTGGAAGGAAACCGAGGGCGAGGCCACAGGAGCAACGCATCAGGGCACCGGGGACGCGACGCCGCCGTACCGGGGGCTGGCCCGTTTCGAGCCGGACGACCGCGACCTGTTCTTCGGCCGGCGTCGGCTGCTGGAAGAGTTGCTGGAGCTGGTGTCCGAGCACCGGTTCGCGGTCGTGTTCGGGGCCTCCGGGAGCGGCAAGTCCTCACTGCTGCGGGCCGGGCTGATCCCCCGGCTGCGGGAGCGGATCCAAGACCTGGACTGCCCGGCGGCGCTGCGCATCCTCACCCCCGGCCCACGGCCCGCCACCACATACGGCCACCTGCTGGCCCCGGCCGAGGACGAGCCGGAGAGCTGGGTGGTGGTGGACCAGTTCGAGGAGGTCTTCACCCTGTGCCCGGACCGGGAGGAGCGAGCCCGGTTCATCGACCTGCTGCTCGCCGCCCGCGACCCGGACAGCCGGGTGAGGGTCCTGATCGCCGTGCGCGCCGACTTCCACCCCCGCTTCGCCGAGCACCGGAACCTGGTGGACGCCCTGCGCCGCGCGGCCCTCCAGGTCGGCCCGATGACGGCGGACGAGCTGCGCGAGGCGGTCGTCAAACCCGCACAGGCGGCCGGGCTGCTGGTCGAGCGGGAGCTGACCGCACGGATCGTCGAGGAAGTGCTCGACGAGCCCGGCGGCCTGCCGATGCTCTCGCACGCCCTGCTGGAGACCTGGCGGCGGCGCCGGGGCCGGACGCTGACCCTGGCCGCCTACCAGGCCGTGGGCGGGATGCGCGGCGCGATCGCGGCGACCGCGGAGGAGGTGTTCGGGCAGCTGTCGCCGGAGCAGGCCCGCACTGCCCGGCACCTGCTGCTGCGGATGGTCGAGCCCGGCCAGGGCATCCCCGACACGCGGCGCTCGCTCACCCGGGCCGAACTCCAGGAGTGGGCTGGGCCCGACGTGCCGACGGTGGTGGACCGGTTGGCCCGCGCCCGGCTGGTGACCGTCGACGAGGACGGCGCCCAGCTCGCCCACGAGGCACTGATCTCCAGTTGGCCCCGGCTGCACGGCTGGATCGAGGAGGAGCGCGAACGCCTGCGCCACCACCGCCGCCTGGCCGAGGCCGCCCGCGCCTGGATGGAGCACGACCGCGACCCCGGCACGCTGTACCGGGGAACCCGGCTGGCGCGCGCGCGGGAACTGTTCGCGGACGACTGCTGGCTTCTCACCTCGACCGAGCGGGCCTTCCTCACCGCCGCGCTGGACGCCCACGAGGGGGAGCTTCGCGCGGCCGCCCGGTCCACGCGGCGGTCCCGGGCACTGCTGGCCATGCTCTCCGCCGTCCTGGCCGTGGCCTTGGTCGCCGGCCTGGTCGCCTGGTCGCAGCATCACGACAACCAGCGGCGGCGTACCGAGGCGGCGGCCCGCCGGATCACGGAGGTCGCCGACGCCCTGCGCACCACTGACCCGCGCACCGCCCAGCTGCTCGGCGTCGCCGCCTGGCGCGTCGCCCGGTCGCCGGAGACCCGTCGCGCCTTGTTCGGCGCCCTCGCCCAGTCCGAGTTGGACGCCTTCACCGACCCGGCGCCCGGAAGCAGCCCCGCCCGTTTCCTCACCCGCTCCGGCCGTACGCTTCTCAGCGCCGACGACGGCCTCTGGCGGACCTGGGACGTGGCCACGCACCGCTGGCTCGCCTCGGGCCGGCTGCCGGACGGCACCGTGGTCGCGGCTGATCCCGACGGGCGACTGCTCGTGATCGCCGGGGACAGCGGCGTGCGGTTGTGGGACACCTCCGCCGGGCGGTGGAACGGGTCGGCCCTGCCGGCCGACGCCGTTGTGGCCTTCGGCGCCGAAGGCCACAGTTACACGGTGAGCGGTCCGGACAACGGCGGGGTGCAGCTGCGCTCGGCCGCGGACGGCACGCCGATGTTCGAGACACGGACGGCCGACGGAGCGAGCGTCGCGCCGAGCACCGACGGCCGGCTGGTGGCCCTGTGCCCCTCCGGCCGCGCGCCGCAGGTCTGGGACACCGCACGCCACCGCGCCCTGCGCGGCTCCTGGGAGGACACACATACCCTTTGCGACGACGACTCGACGCTGGTGTTCGGCGGCCCGGGCACCGGAGCCGGCCTGTTCGCGGTGGTCTCTCCCGGCGGCGTCCAGGTCTGGGACACCGCGTCAGGACGCCGGATCGCCGACCTCGCGGACCCGGGCGTGTACAGCCTCGCCTTCAGCGCGGACGGGAGATTCCTGGCGACCGCCGACGGCAGCGAGATCAGGGCATGGCGCCTCACGGCCGCCGCGACGGGCACCCCCACGCCGGTGTTCCGCGAGCCCGTGAACAACGAACACCTCGGCGATGGCCTCGTCTGGGACTCCGACCGGCCGCTGCTGCGCTATCTCGAAGGCGGCACCGTCCACACGCTGGACCTCGCGGGCTCCGTCACCTCCGCATGGCGCGACAATGCCCTGGACGCGGTGCTGCTCAGCCCGGACGGCCGCATGCTCGCCACCGCCGAACACTCCGGCACCGGCTATCGCTTCCAGCTGCGCGACACCCGCGACGGGCACGTGCTGCGGACACTGCCGCCTGTGCCCGTGCCTGTCTCGCCCGACTCCGACGAGCCGGTCGTCGCACGGGGCACCCTGGCCCTGATGACGTTCAGCACCGAAGGCGGCACGTTCGCCTACGGCGTCTCCGCACCCGGCCGCCCGGCCGCGCCGCAGCGGTTCACCCTCTGGGACCTGGCCCGGGGCCGCGCTCGGACCTCACTGGACCTGGCGACGCCGTCGTCCGGCGGAGCAGTGGTCACGCTGGCCCTGGGACCAGGCGGCCACGCCCTGTACGCCGTGCGCAGAGCCGGCACCGGTGATCTGAGCGACGAGGTGTGGGACACCGCGCGGCACCGAAACATCGCCGTATACGCGGACGCGGCCGGCACCGACCTGACCGTCCGGCCCGACGGACGGCTGCTCGTCGGCGACGGCAGCGCCGTGCGCCCGCCCTCCGGCACGTCCCCCCAGCTCTCGGCTTCGCTCGACCAGGGAGGTGCCCCGATCGCCCACGACCTCGTCCAGGGCGACCGGATCGGCGCTCTCGTCTTCGCCCCCGACGGCTCCCGGCTCGCCGCGGGTGACCTGGCCGGGCGGGTCGCACTGTGGGACGGCGCCCTGGAACACCGCGCGGGCGTGCTGCGCAACGTCTTCCCCGCCCCGCTCGGCGACACGGCCGAGGCGGTCAGCGCGCTCGCCGTCAGCCCCGACGGCCGCACCCTGGCCGTGGGCGGCGACGCCGGCACGCTCCAACTGTGGGACATCGCCACCCAGCAGCCCCTCGGCGGCCCGCTGACCACCCCCGGCGACGCCATCGCCTCCTTGGCCTTCAGCCCCGACAGCACCACGCTTTACGCGGCCGGCGCCCACGTCCCGCTCCAGCGGTACAGCATCGACCCCACCCGGACCATCACTCGGATCTGCTCCCGCATCGGCGGGGGCGACCTGACGCAGACCCAGTGGCACACGTACGTGCCCGAGGCGCCGTACCGCAAGGTGTGCGGCCGCTGATTCCAGCAGTGATCGCGCAAGGGGCCGGCCAGTCATCATCCGGACGAGCTGCCGGCCCTCCTCCGAACCGTGCACGGCCGGCACATCGGCGCCCCGCCGGCCGTCGGATGGCTGCCGTCGTCGAGCGACCTGTTCCGACATCGTCCGTCGGTGAGACGCCCGTGTGCAACAGGCCGACGCTCTGGCCGGCTCGGCCGGCCCGCTCATCGCCGGGGTACTGATCAAAATCATGGGAGCGCCCCTTGCCGTGCTGGTGGACGCCCTCACCTATCTGATGTCCGGCCTGCTCCTCGCCTCGGTGAAGGCACCCGACCCCGTCCCCGATCGAGACGCACGGCGCAGCCTGGGCAACGAACTACGCGAAGGGCTTGCCTGGGTCTACCGGCATCGCACGCTGGCGTCCATCGCCCTGACCTCGCACGCGATCGTGCTCAGGACAGGACGCTTCTGGCCGCCCCGGCAAGGAGAAGCTGGGAAAGGCGGTGGCCAGCCAAAACAGGTCGGGCATGTACGGTTGATGACATGGGCGCGAGTGCGCGGCTGGCTCTGCTGGGGAGCACGGACCTGGAGATCACGGAAAACGAGATCTTCCGGTTGGGGCTCCTGCACGTGGTGGCCGAGCTGGATGCCCTGGGCGGTGCCGTCCATCTGCGCGGTCCCACGTCAGCACTGCGCCTCGTGGTGTCGGTCGGCCTACCCCCCGTCCGGCTCCGGTCTTGGGACATCGTCGATCAGGACGGGACGACCGCTCCCGCACCGGCCGTGCGCGAGGGCCTTGGTACGTGGGTGCCTGCACCGTCCGGCGAAGTCCCTGGGTCGCCCACCAGGTCATCGCCCGGTGAAGGGCTCGCTTCCGTACCGCTGTTCCGCGGGGAGCGCGCCATCGGCGCCATCACGGTGCTGAGGGGTTCCGAAGGCGAGCCTACCGGGGAGCAGTGGCAGTTCCTGCACGCCGTGGCCGCCTGGACCGAGGAGCGGATGGTTCAAGCGCCGCCGCCTACCCCACCGCCATCGCAGGAGCTGGCCGGCAGCCGCCTCCGCCAAGCCCTGAGGGACGTACCCATCGGCACATGGGAATGGGACATCCGCACTGGCGCCCTGACCTGGGACGGGCATGAGACCGCCGTCCACGGCGCGCTCCCGGGAGACTACGAGCCCCGAATCGAGAGCTGGATGAAGGCCATACACCCCGACGACCTTCCGCCGACGCTCGCCGCGGCGGAGCGGGCGGTCCGCGACGGAGTCCCCTACGAGGCCGAGTACCGGGAGCGGCGGCCGGACGGCAGCTACGGCTGGACGCAGGCCCGCGGCTGGGTGACGTACGACGAGGACGGCGAACCGGTACGCGCGGTGGGCGTGGCATGGGACAGCAGCGAATCCCGTACCGCCCAGGACGCGCTCGGCCGAGCTCTGCGCCACATGAGCGATGGTTTCGTCCTGGTGGACGACGACTGGCAGATCATCTTCGTCAACCTGGAGGCCGAGCGCACACTCGGCATCACCCAGGACGAGGCGTTCGGGCGCCTGTTGTGGAAGCTGCCCGCCGCACAAGCGGTTCCCGACCTGGAAGCCCGCTGCCGCCAGGCCGCCGCACTGGCCTCTCCGATGGGCTTCGACGTGCGGATGGCGGCCGGGCGCTCGCATCACCTGCGGCTCGTCCCGGGGCCGGACGGACTCACCCTCTACCTGACTGATGTCACCGACAGGCGGCGGCGCGAGGCCGAGCGCTCCGCCGCCGAGCAGGCCGCCGCAGAGCGCTCGGCCCGGATCGCCGAGCTGACCGCTGCACTCGCCAAAGCGCGGACTTCTCGCGATGTGGTTGACGCGGTCGCCCAGCGGGTTCTTCCGCCGTTCGGCGCCACCGGCCTGGCCGTGATCGCCATCGAGCGGGATCGGGCGCAGGTCGTCGGCGCCGTCGGGTATCCCGAGGCTTTGCTCGACGAGGTCAGGGGCCGGCAAGTCATGGCGGGCGACCCGGTCGGGGATGCGGTTCTGACCGGCACGCCGTCGTTCTTCTCCTCGGCACAGGAGTACGCGCAGCGCTACCCACGCCTGAAGGGGCGGCCCCACTTGGCCGACAAACAAGCCTGGGCGTTCTTGCCGCTGACCGTCTCCGGGCGCACGTTCGCCATATGCACGGTGTCCTTCGACCAGCCCCGCCGCCTCACTCCCGATGAGCAGACTCTGCTGACCGCGATCAGTGCCCTGGTCGCACACGCCCTGGAGCGGGCGCGGCTCTACGATGCCGAGCACACCCGCGCCCAGGAGCTGCAACGCGGCCTGCTCCCGAGGCGGCTGCCCGAGGTGTCGGCATGCACGGCGGCCGCACGCTTCCTCCCAGCGGGGCAGGGCATGGACGTGGGCGGCGACTGGTACGACGTGATCCCGCTCTCCGCCCGGCGGGTCGCCCTCGTCGTGGGAGACGTCATGGGCCATGGCCTGCCCGAGGCCGCGACCATGG
>Ga0307516_10008704_pt1 | contig 11413 bp, 3 predicted proteins | sample 19_EM_MG_FD_203310 | JGI IMG/M metagenome (GOLD analysis project Ga0307516, IMG submission 203310) | Populus trichocarpa ectomycorrhiza microbial communities from riparian zone in the Pacific Northwest, United States - 19_EM | ecosystem: Host-associated > Plants > Roots > Unclassified | place...
GACCGGCTCGGAGCCCAGCGCGTAAGTGCCGCGCTGCACCAGTTCGCCAAAGGCGTTCCAGACCATGCCGGTTGCAATGGAGCCGGCGTCCTGCTGGCTCACCTCGACGATGTGGCCGCCCTGCACCCGGGCCGTGCTGCCGGGGGTGATGACCGCGGTCTGGCGGCCCAGCGCGTCGTACTGGTAGGCGGTGTAGAGGGCGCGGTACTGGAAGGTGTAGCTGAAGTCGGCCGGATCCGGGCCGAAGTCGTCCACGACCTGCCAGGACTTGGCCAGGTGGCCGGCTGCGTCGTAGGACATGTAGTGGTCGAAGCCGTAGGCATCGGTGACCTGGATGGCGCGGCCCAGCGCGTCGTATTGGGTCGTGGTGACGCGGTCGGGGACGTATTCACCTCCGTAATCTCCGCCGTAGGCGCCGCCATAGCCGCTGGGAGGCGTGGCCACGCTATAGCCGTATTCGTTTACCCAGTGGCCGGCGCCCATGCCACGTTCGATCTGCAGGACGACGTTGCCGAACGCGTCGCGGTGGAACTCGGTCAGCGGGATGACCCAGCCCCCGGAGACCGTGCTGGCGCGCGCGGGACTGACCACCGCGGAGATGCGGCCCAGGGCGTCGTAGTAGGTGTAGGTGTTGCCGCCCAGCGCGTCGGTGGTGCGTACGAGGTTACCAACCCCGTCGTAGCCGAAGGTGGTGGTGAGGTCGCCGCGCGTGGTGCTGCCGTCGGGCGCGGTGCTGAAGACCACGTCCACCTGGGTCTGGCTGGTCTTGCGGTTCTGGGCGTCGTAGGTGGCGGTGGTGGTGCGGTCTTCGGCGCTCGGCGGTGGCGGGGTGAACGAGTCCGGCGAGGCCCCGGAGGTGGCCTGCGCGTATTCGGTGCTGGCGATCAGGTTGCCGGCGGCATCGAAGGCTTGGGTGGTGATGTAGCCCAGGGCATCGATGGACGCAATCTGCTCGCCGCGCTGGTTGTAGTAGCTGGTGGTGGTGGCCCAGGTGGCGGCCCTGGTGTCAGTGGGCAGGTCGGCCAGCGTGGCGACCTGCACAGCCTGGCCGAAGGCGTTGTAGCTCGTGCGCGTGACGGCGCTGGCCAGGTAGCCGGGGCCGCTGCCGCTGGTGACCCAGGTGGCGGGCTGGGTCACCAGCACGGCGCGGCCCAGCTGGTCGTACTCGGTGGTGACGCTGCGGTCCGCGGCGCTGAGGACGAGGCTGCCCGGCTCGCTGGGGTCGCTCAGCGGGTTGGCGTGGCGCGTGAGGGTGGTGACTTCGCTGAAGGTGTCGCGCTGGTAGTGCGTGACGTAGCCCATGGCGTCCACGTCTTCGACCACCTGGCCCAGCTTGTCGTAGGCCTTGGTGGATAGGTTGCCGGAGACGTCGAGGTTGCGGATGGCGTCGCCGAAGGCGTTGAAGGTGACCTCGGTGGACAGGTAGCGCCAGGACTCGGCGCGCTGGCTACCGAACTCACTGTCGTTGTAGGTGATGAGGCTCCTGTAGTAGCCGCCATAGTCGCCACCGTAGTCACCGCCGTAGTCACCACCATAGCCGCCACCGTAGTCACCACCATAGCCGCCGCCGTAGTAGACATACGTGTATTGCGGAGTGGCGATGGGATCGCTGTCCGGGTCGTAGACCTCTGTGCCGGGATACTCGGTCCTGACTTGGCGGCCCAACTGGTCATAGCTGTAAGTAGTGGTCCGGCTGGGCCAGTTGCCGGCGTTTTCGGTCCGGCTGATGAGGTTGCCGAAGGTGTCGTATTCCAGTCTGGTCCGGGTGCGCCCGTTGTCGGAGGTGTACGGCGCAATCTCGGCGCTCAGCCGGCCGGCCAGGTCGTACTCGTAGTTCCAGGTGTTGCCCTGCTCGTTGGTGAAGGAGACCTTCTGGTCCAGGGCGTTGTACCCGAAGGACTGGATGTCGCCCAGCGCGTTGGTGGAGGACACCAGGTTGCCGGCGGGGTCGTAGTCGAAGTGCCGGGTCCGGTCCTGGCTGGCCTGGGGCTGGATCGCATCGGCGATGTGGCCGGCATCGGCTCCGGGGTTCAAACCCTCGGTGGCACGAGCGAACAGGGTCGTGCTGCGCAACTGGCCCAGGCTGTCGTACACGTTCTTCGTGGCATAGCCCAGGGCATCGATCTCGTAGATCTTGCGGCCGGCGGCGTCGTAGGCGCAGAAGGTGGTGCGGTCAAGGCCGGGGGCAGGCGCCAGCAGCGCCTGGATGTCATCGGCACTGGCCTGCTCAGGCAGCGATGCGGTGTCAACGGCATGGGCGAACGCCGTCTGCGCGATGACGCGGCCGTTCGCGTCGTACTCGTAATACACCACGGCACCGGTGGCGCCGATGCTGTAGGCCTGGCGGCCGGCGGTGTCGTACACGGCACGGGTGACCCGGTCGGCGGGGTCGGCCGGGTCGGTGTCCACCAGATCGGCCAGCGCCTCGGCATCGGGGGCCGCGTCGGCGGCGGTGGGCGCGGTGATGCGGATGGCGTAGGCGATGTGCTCGACGGCATGGCCGGCCGCGTCGTACACGGTGTGTGTCACGCCGCCCAGCGCGTCGATGGTGTAGGCCAGCCGGCCGGCGTTGTCGTAGACGAACTCGGTCACGCGGTCGTCGCTGCTGGGCGCGACGTTGGGGGCTGAGGACCCGGTTCCGTCGCTGGCCAGCAGGGTGGGGGTGGGCTCGTCGGACCCGTCGAGAGGGGTGGCGTAGGCGATCTGCTTGACGACGCGGCCGGCTGCGTCGTAGACCCGCTGGGTCACGTCGCCCAGTGCGTCGATGCTCCAGACGGGTTGGCCGGCGGCGTCGTAGATGTTGCGCACCGACTGGTCGGCCCACGAGGCGGTGTGAACCCTCTGCCGGAGGTCGTACAGCGTCAGCGAAGGCGTATAGGTGGGCGGGTATTCGTAGATGGAATCCACGTGTCCGACACGTTCCAGCAGGTTGCCGTTGCCGTCGTACTCGCGGCTGACCACGGCGTAGACCTTGGCGTATCCCCAGTAGCTCCCCCAGTCCTGGGCCTCCGTCTTGGTCAGCGTGTAGGCCGGCCGGTTGCGCTCGTCGTAGAACGTGCGCACCTCCTGGTCGTGCACCGGGTCCTCGGCCACGGGGGGAGGGTACCCGCCCTGCCAGGATTCCAGGTCCACCGCATTGGCGTAGCGCAGCGTGCGCACGACGTTGCCGTTCTCGTCGTAGCGGGTCTGCACGGCGCTGCCCAGGCCGTCGACGCTGAAGACCACGCGGTTGTCGGCGTCGTAGACGTAGAACGTGCGGGTGCCGGCAACCCCGTCGCCGCTCTCGGAGCGCACCATGTTGCCCACGGCGTCGTAGGTGTAGGTGGTGGTCAGGGCCAGGCCGTCGGGGTCGGTGACGGTCTGGATGCGGCGGCCGAGGTTGTCGTAGGCATAGCGCGTGACCGTGCCGCCGGCATCGGTGACGGTGAGCAGGCGGCCGGCCTGGTCGTGGCTGAAGGTGGTGGTGAGGTTCAACCCGGTGGGGTCCAGCGTCTGGCTGAGCACCTGGCCCTTGCGGTCGTAGTGGGTCAGCGTGACGATGCCCAGCGCATCGGTGGCGCGGACCTGCTGGCCCAGCGCGTCGTACTCGTAGCGGGTGGCCAGGTTCAGGCCTTCAGGATCGAGCGTGCGCGTGAGCACGCGGCCAGCGGCGTCGTAGTGGGTCGTGGTGGCGATGCCGTTGCCATCGGTGCTGCGGATCAGGCGGTCGGCGCGGTCGTAGGCCAGGGTGGTGGTGGCCAGTTCGGTGGCCGAGCCCACCAGGTTGCCGTCGGCGTCGTAGCTGTACTGGGTGGTGTGGCCGTTGGCGTCGGTGATGCTGCGGGTCTGGCCTTCGCGGTTGTGCACCGTGCGCACTGTGGTCGTGAGGGCCGTGCCGTCGGCGAATGTGACGGTGAGGCTGCGCTGCTGGTCGTCGTATCGGTACGTGGTGGTGACACCGCGCGCGTCGGTCTGCGTGAGCACGCGGTCGAAGGCGTCGTAGGTGGTGGACCGCTGCGCACCGGTGGCGTCGCGCAGGCTCACCACGCGGCCGGCTGCGTCATAGCGGGGGCGCGTGGTGTTGCCGTTGGCGTCGGTCGACTCGATGACGCGGCCGAAGGCGTCGTAGATGGCGCGGGAGGTGGCGTGGATGCCGTTCGTGCCGTCGGCATCGGCCACGGTTTCCACCTGCTGGCCGCGGCGGTCGTAGCGGTGCGTGGTGGTCACGCTGCGGCCTGGCTCCAGGGCCTGGGTGGTGCGGGTCAGGTCGCCGAAGGCGTCGTAGCCCAGCGCGGTGGTGCCGCCCAGGGCGTCGGTCACCTGGGTGATGCGGCCCGCGGCATCGTGGTCTTGCTGGGTGACGCGGTGCTCCTGGCTGGCTGCCTTGGCGGCGGCCAGCGCGGCAATGGTGGCCTGGTTGGCGGTGGCCGAGAGCAAACCGCCTTGCAGGGTGTGCAGGGGGGTGTCCGCCAGCGCCGCAGCGTACTGGGTGGTGCGGGTAAGGTGGCCCAGCACGTCGTACTGGTTCTCCAGCACGCTGCCGGCGGCATCCACGGTGAAGCGCAGCCGGCTGTCGTCATCGTAGAAGAACACCGTGCGCTGGCCCAGCGCGTCGGTGCTGCTGGTGCGGCGGCCGGCGGCGTCATACGTGTAGCCCGTGCCGTACTGGCTCCAGATGGCATCGATCTCGGCCTGGGTCTGCTCTCCGGTGATCAGCGCGGCCCCGTTGCCCGAGAGTTGCTCGACCAGGCGGCCCTGCGTGTCGTAGCGGGCCAGCACGCTGCGCTGGTCGCTGGTGTCCACGGCCACGGTGGTCTGGACCAACTGGCCGATGTCGTCATAGGTGTAGCGGGTGACGGTGCCTTCGGCATTGGTCTGGCTGGCCAGCCGGCCCAGCGCGTCCCAGGTGCTGGTGCGCACCTGGTCCTGCCAGGAACTGTCGGGGCGCAGGGCGCTCAGGGTGGCATCCGGGGGGGCGTAGTCGGGCACGCTGCCGGCGTAGCGGATGGCCTGCACCACGCGGCCGTTGTCGTCGTAGACGGTTTCGGTGAAGTGGCCGGTGCCGTCGACCTGACCCACGAGCTGGCCGCGGCTGTTGTAGAGGTAGCGTGTGTGGATGTCGTCCGGGCCGGCGGGGGGCGCGTCGAAGCCGAACACGGTGGTGGCATAGGCCACGGTGTGCACCAGTTGCCCGGCTGTGTCGTAGGTGTAGCGGGTGAGATAGCCCTCGGCGTCGCGGATGGCCAGCAGGCGGCCATCGCCATCGTGGAGCTGCCGCACGATGCGGTCGTCGGACGAGGGCATCACCAGGCTGGCCGGGTCGGGCAGGCCCTGGGCGTGCAGCGTGCTCCACTGGGCCAGGTCAAGCGGTGCTGCAAACCGGGTCACGGCGGTCACGCGCGAGGCACCGTCGTACTCGGTGTGCGTGACGGCCCCCTCGGTGCCGTTGAGGGCGCTGACCTGCCAGGCCAGGCGGCCGGCCTCGTCGTAGAGGTTCCAGGTGTGGGCGTCCTGGGTCGTGGTGGCCGGGCGCAGCGCTTCCAGCAGGGCCGCGCCATCGCCTTGCAGCGCGTCGCTGGGGTTACCGCCTGCATCGGCCAGCAACGAGACGTCCACCGGGGTGTCGTAGCCCCGGGTCTCAGCCAGATGGTTGCTGCTGTCGTAGACGTACTCGATCAGGCGGCCAGTGGCGTCGATGTCGGCCACCTGGCGGCCCGCGGCGTCGTACAGCGTCCAGCTGCGCACGCCGGTGGCGTCGGTGCTCATCAGCAGGCGGCCCTGGGCGTCGTAGGCCAGGCGCGTGGTGCCGAGCTGCAGACCGGCGGACGACTGGGTCACGGAGACCAGGCGCCCGGTGTGGTCGTAGGCCGAGGTGGTGCGCAAGCCATTGGCCAGGGTGAGGGTGGTGCGGCCCTGGGCATCGTCGTACTGGGTGACTGTGGTGACGGACACGCTGTCGTCGGACGCGCGCGCGGTGGTGGCGATCACGCGGCCCAGGCCGTCGTAGAGCGATTGCACGATGCCACGGCCATCGGCGCTGACGGTCTGCAGCAGGGCGCCGCGCTGGTCGTAGACGTACCGGGTGGTGGCCCCGGTGCCGGCCACGCCTTCGCCGCCGGCGTCCACGACCGCAAAGCGGGTGTCGCTTTGCAGTTGGCCGCGGAAGTCGTAGGCGAAGTCCTGGCGCTGGCTGCGGCTGGGGTCTTGCGCGGCACTCCAGGCTTGCAGCTCGGCTTCGCTGGGCACGGTGCCTGGCTCCAGGGCGCTGGTGTCATAGGCGGCGGCCGTGTAGCGCAGCGAACCGGTGAGCATGCCCTGGGCGTTGTAGCGGTACTCGCTGACGTGGTCTTCGGGGCTGAGTGTGAAACGGAGCTGGGCGGGGTTGGCCGCGGCGTAGACGTGGCGCGTGGTGAGCGGCTCGCTGGCGGGGGCGTAGGTGCCCGCGGCCTGGGCGTAGACCGTTTCCGTGGCCACCTGGTTGCTGGTGGTGTAGCTCCACGCGACGGTGTCACCGGCACTGTCGGCGCGCGAGACCAGGTTGCCGCTGGCGTCGTATTCCATGTGCACGGTGCGGCCGGCGGCATCGGTCACGCTGGCCACCTCGCCGAGCGCCGTGTAGGTGTACGCCACCTGCGACAAACCGGCCGCATGGGCGGCGGTGACGCCGTCGCGAACCTGTGTCAGGCGGCCCGCGGAGTCGTACTGGTACACGGACGAGGTGCCCAGCGGACTGGTCACCGTGGTCGTGCTGTTGGGGGTGTCGTAGGCGAACGTGGTGGCCTGGCCTTCACCGTCGGTGACCGAGGCCACGCGGTAGTTGCCGGCCACCAGCACGTAGGAGAACGACCACTGCGTGCCGTCGGTTTGCTGGACGCCGGCCACCCGCGTGCTGTCGCCGTCGTAGCTGTAGGTGGTGACGTAGCGGGTGGGGGTGGCGGACGGCGCATCGCCGGCTGCGGCAGTGCCTTCTGGATCCAGATCGACCGCGACGGCAATCAGCCGGTGCAGCGTGTCGTAGGTGTAGTCCACCTGGTGGAGGGTGCGGCCGTCGCCCAGCGAGGTGCTGAGTTGCACCAGGTCGCCGTCCACATAGGTGTAGTGAACCGACTCGCCGCTGGCATCGGTCACCTGAATGAGCTGGTTGGCGCTGTCGTAGCCGAAGGTGGTGGTGTTGCCACTGGCGTCGGTGGCGCTCTGGATGAGGCCGGCGCCGTCGGCCTGGTAGCGCTCGGTGGCAGCGGTGGCGCCATCGGTCCAGGTGTAGGTGCCGTCTGCGTTGGCCGACAAGGTGTCGACGGCGGATCCGGTGCTGGTGGCCTGCACGTACAACTGCCGGGTGTCGTCCCAGGCGTAGAAGGACGTGGAGCCGTCACCGTCGGTGCGCTGCAGGCCGGTGCCGCTGCCGGTGCCAATGAGGGCCACGGACTTGTACTGGCTCCATTGCCAGCCCGCTGTGTTCGTGAAGCTGGCGATGCCCTGGCTGTTGTAGGTGCGCAGGCTCGCCACGTCGGAGCCGCCCATGCCCATCAAGACACTGTCCCTGTCCTGCAGCACCAGGTTGCCGCTGGAGACGTCCACGTAGGTGGTGTCGCCCTTGCGGCCCTGGGTGGGCGAGCCGAGGCGGCCGTTGGCGCCCAGGAGGGCCAGGGAACTGAGGTTGAGGCCCAGGCTGTTGCCGCTGACGATCGCCACCATGTGGTTGTCTCTCCCTGTTGGTCAGGGCAATGGCATGAAGGCCCGCCCTCTCACTTTTTGGCTGACACAAGGGCTATCCATACTCGACGTGCCCCAATGGTGGCTCTACCTTCGCTCGCTTCACCCGGTAGCTCTTGACCTTGCAGGCGAAATTGGCCTTCGTGCAATTGCCCTGGGGGGTTACTGCGTGACGAGGACGAGGGTGCCGAGGCGAGCTTGCGGCGCCGTAAGTGTCAGCGCTTGGACTTCACACGAACCAATGCCCCCAGGGGTAGACATGGCATAGCGCATAGTTCCAGTCCAACTGGTGGCGGTGGACTTGATGTTCTCGGCAAATGCTCCGCCCGTACTGGTACCCCACGACACTGCAATGGAAGACTGAAGGCTGACCACGTCCCTTTCCTTGACCGTGAACGGTATCGAACTCATGGGGACACCATTGACGGTGGCGGTGATCTGGATGCCCGGAGTCACTGTCAGCGCGTAAGGCAGGCTCGCACCGGAGACTGCATAGGGCGAGACGCAGGCGCTGTCTTGGCACAACTGCAGCGTCAGATGGCCCGTGTAGGTACCCGCCGCGAGTTGTGTATTGAAAGGCAGCAAGGCACGGAAGCTGCCGTCGGCGTTCTTGAAGACGGGATGAGCGCCGGCTCGAAGCACTTCGGTGTTTTCCAGGATGCGCGAATAGACCTGCGTGGAGGGCAGGTTCTGAATGGTCGCAGTGACAGTAAGTTCCGGCGCACTCAGAGATTGACCCTTCTCAGGGAAAGTGGCATTGATGCTCGACGGCGTGAAGCTGACCTGCATGTTGGAAGGCGCAGGGGATGTGCTGTCGTCACCCCCTCCGCCGCATCCGACAACGAGTACAGAAAATGACGCAGCCATCAGCGCGCAAGTCTGGGGTTTGGGTCTATGGGGGGAGAGTCGCATGGAAATTTCATCCTGAAGCGGTGTTGATGTGGTGTACGGTCTGCGATCTTCTGGCGTGGCATTGCCAAGAGAAATGCCATGTGCTGCCCCAGCACAACCCAGTCGGGCTACTCATCAGACGGATGGCTGTGCAGCCATGCTTTGAGCACGAGCAATTGAACCTTAACGGTGATCGAATTACCTCTGCCGAACGTAAGCAGTTCTGCTTCTTCCTTAATGCCATCAACAGCCGACTTGACTGTTGTCTCACTTGCCATTGATGCAACAGATCAGCGTAGTCACTTCGACCCTCGCAGCCATCACGGCGCATCAGGGAACAGCTTTCTGTTTCGCTCGATCCAGTGCATGGCATGCGGCTCGTTTCGGTTCGAGTCTCGCGAAGTTTCACGACCTTCATCGTCGTACTCAACCCATTCAAGCGGTTGACCGAATTGTGCGTAGACCTTCTTGGAGATCCTTCCGCTCGGGTACCAGTACGTCTCCCAGCCATGGCCGGTACCTCGATACGCAAGCACATCATGTTGAAGCTGCTCGTTGCTATGCCACCATTGACATAGACCATACGGCAAGATATTCAAGCATGGTCTGCGCGACTCGATTTTCCCGTCCGAATAATGCGAGATCGCAATGCCAGTGAACAACTCTCCGTTGAGCATGAACCCTCCCATCTCGTTGTCCTCGAGATCGTCCAAATTCACTTCCACATCGGGTATCTGTTTGTTCCAATCTAGGTCGAGGTGGCGTGGGCAGGGTATGCCAGTCCGGTTAGCAAAACGTCGTCGTCCAGGACGTCAATGTCATCAAGTGTTTGCAGTACAAAGGCCTTCCGAGACAATGAGTCTTCGTCAGCAGAAGTGAAAGCATCGACGATCTCTAGGCCTATGAATCTCTTCATGACGCTTCGGGTCATGGCCCCCTCAACAACGAGGGCCCGCTGGAGATCGATGTAGCCGATTTTCCTTAACGCGAGAAGGTCTTGATCATCAATCTCTTCATCATCCGCTAGCTCCAATTCAACGAAGCGCTTAAATGCAGGCCTCAGAACTTCGACGAAGATCTCAATTGGAACGTGGATCTCGTACTTCCAGGACGGAAGGCCGATGACCGTTTTGCCAAACCCCTTCAGCGCAGCCACAACGCTTTCCATCGCGACTGATTTTCCATCTATCAGGCAACTGACTTCCATGGAGCTTCTACTTTCTTGGTGGTTCAAAGATGATTGTCCCGTTGGGGCGTACCGTTATAGAACCTGAGGGGGCGAATGGCTCTCCAACACGGCCCGGCTCTGTGCGGAATCCAGATCGTTGGAAGAACTCCTGAGGGTTTTCAATTTTCGGTACGTTCTTCGTTTCGTTGCCTGTAACGATCCTTATCCCGCGCTCGGCACGTAGTTCGCCTGCATTTTCGAACGTATCCAACACCCGACCTAGCTTACCCGAGCTCAGCCCTGCGTTGTTGAAGCCAATGTCCAGATCACTGTCTGGACGGAACGTTCCCTGACCAAAGTAGGTGCGGATACGGCTGCCACCCAGAACGACCTCCAAATCGCGACTCTGTGCCGCTTCTAACAAGGCCCTTGCTTGCGTCTCGCTGAGGCCTGGCACTGAACCTGCCAGCACCCTTGCCTGTTCGTCGACGCTGCTTGTTGAAAGCGTGGTTGTAGATAGGCTACTTCGGCCGGGACTCGGCTCAGCTGCAATTGAGCCTCCTTTTGGAGATTCTGGTCGATAGATCCCTATGCCAGGAACCGGCGCAGGCACATGCAAAATCTCTGCCGTGCGCAACGCTACAGAAAGGATTGCCGCCCGAACTGAAGGCGCATAGAGCGTGGCTTGCGCAAGGTAGTTGATGCCCTCGACGACCGCATTGCCAGCAGCCATCGCCACACGCATACCAAGGGTCGCGCCTCGCGTCGCAAGACCAGACACCGGGTAGGCCAGCGCCCCGGCCAGTTCCATCACGTTGGCCTGGGTCCCGCCGAACTGGAAGCTGTTGTAAGTCTTGCCGGCGTACTCAACCGTGGAGGTGGCCATCGTGTTGAGGTTGGCCATGACTCGGTCGGTATCGTTGCGAAGAGCCAACTCGCCCAGCAAGCCACCCATCGCAATGGGATTCGAGCGAATGCCGTTGGCAGAGCCGAGTGCCACCGACAGCGCTATGGCAGCCTCGGGTGTCGGGCTGTCGCCAATCAGCGTGCCGAAGGCCGTCGCAACGTTTTGCACGATCGGCGGCTTCGCCAAGCCGCCTTCGCTCATCCAGTCGTTGTAGCTGCGCAGCAGGGCATCACGTAGCGTCGGATTCTTCGACGTGTAGTCGATCACTTCCCTCAGCTCAGCCATGCTGTCCGAATAGGTCTGATCCGCAACAGCCTGCTGATCAGCCGACAGCGCCGGAATACCAAAACCCTCACGCCCGGTCTGTTTCGAAGCTAGAACGCCGGAGAAGCCCTCGATGAATCGCTCTGTGGGACTGCGCTTGTACCCAGGGCCGGCGGTCAATGTCACCTCTTCGAGATCCATCATCTCGCGCATAGAGGGTGTGCGCGGCATGCGAAGTGCCTGGACCGAATCGGTTCCACCAGGGCCGTCCTCGAACATCTTGAGGATCGCGGCCTTTTCGTCGGCGCCGACCACCGGCGGCACGCTGGGCGTGTTCAACGAATCGACCAAGCTCTGCCCGAGTGCATTGCCGAACGAATCGGTGGCGACCTGCCTCACATCGACCTTTCCACCCCCCGCCGCTGCGGTGGCCAGACCGGCCACGAACCCCGTGGCGGCGCTGCGCGCGAGGCTGCCGGCTTTGGCTCCCA
>Ga0307516_10008705_pt1 | contig 11412 bp, 10 predicted proteins | sample 19_EM_MG_FD_203310 | JGI IMG/M metagenome (GOLD analysis project Ga0307516, IMG submission 203310) | Populus trichocarpa ectomycorrhiza microbial communities from riparian zone in the Pacific Northwest, United States - 19_EM | ecosystem: Host-associated > Plants > Roots > Unclassified | place...
CAGGTTCAGATAGTCGATCTTGCCGCCACGGATCACGACGCGCTCCAGGACCGCTCCGTGCAACTGGACCCCGCCCATGCGGGCGTCGACCACCTCCACGTCCCGCAGGGTCGCCTCCGCGAGGTCGGTGCCCACACCTCGCGGGCCGGTGAGAACCGAGTCCAGGACCCGGGCCCTGGTCAGGCGTGCCTCGTCCAGCGCGCACCCCGTCAGCGCGCAGTCCATGAAGCGGGCGCCCCCGCCGTCCTGCCCCGCGAAGTCCGCCTCCCGGAACTCCAGCCCGTCATAGTCCCCGTCCGGCTCCAACTCCCCACCGTCGAACGGATCCAGCGGCGGCAGCCGCACCTCCGGCCGCCGCGCCGGCTTCACCCCGGAACCACCGACACCACCGGGACTGCCGGAACCACCGGCACTGCCGACACCACCACCCGACCCACCGCCTCCACTGCCCCCGCCACGCCCACCCGCCGCTCTCCTCGCCATGCCCCCATCCTGCACCCCCGCACTGACAACCGCCCTGACCTGCGAAAACACCGCCCATGTCACATTCCCGGCCCCAGATCGGTCGTATCCACAGAACAGAAACCAGAAAGGCGACCCCCAACCCAGAGGGAGACCACAGACATGCACCACATCACCGTCATCGGCGGCGGCTTCGCCGGACTGACCGCGGCCATCACCGCAGCCGAGGCGGGCGCCAAGGTCACCGTCCACGAGGCCCACCACACCCTCGGCGGGCGGGCCCGGACCGCCGAGGGGCCGTACCGGACGAACGAAGGGCCACACGCCCTCTACAACGGCGGCCCGCACTGGGCCTGGCTCAGGCAGCGCGACCTGATCGGACCGCTCGCCCCCATCCCCCCGCTGGAAGCGGCCCGACTGCGGCTGCGCCACAAGGGCGCCCTGCGCCGCACCCCGCCCTTCGCCATGCTCAAACTGCTGCGCCCCGGTGCCCGGCAGGCACCCGTCGACGTCGACTTCCTGACCTGGGCGACCGAACAGGCCGGCGGGGACGGCGCACGGGCCGCCGCCAACTACTCCGCCGTCGCCCTCTTCCACCACGACCCGGGCGCCCTGTCCGCCGGGTTCGTACAGGAACGCCTGCGCCGCGCGACCAAGCTCCCGCCGGAGGCCCACTATCCGCGCGGCGGCTGGGGCGGACTCATCGACCGGATGGCCGCGCGGGCCTGGAACCTGGGAGTACGCATGGAGACGCTCTCCCGCGTCGACACCCTCCCCACCGACACACCCGTCATCGTCGCCACCTCCCTCGACGCCGCCCGGCACCTCCTCGGCGACGACTCGCTGACCTGGACGAGCGGCCGTACGACACTCCTCGACCTCGCCGTGCGCACCCGGCGCGGAGACGCGTTCGCCGTGTCCGACCTCGACTCCCCCGGCTGGATCGAACGGTTCACAGCCCAGGACCGGTCCCTGGCCCCCGCCGGCGAGCAGCTCCTCCAAGGGCAGATCCCCCTCGCCCCGCACGAGACGAAGGCCGACGGCGTCACGCGCGCGGAACAGCTCCTCGACCTCGCCTTCGAGGGCTGGCGCGAGCGCGTCACCTGGCGACGCGAGGCCGTCGCGAACGGCCGCACCGGGGCCGTCGACCTGCCCGGCACCAGCTGGCGCGACCGGCCGGCGATCGACCGCGGCGACAGCGTCTTCCTCGCCGGCGACCAGGTCGCCGCCCCCGGCGTGCTGTCCGAGGTGTCCTTCAACAGCGCCCTCACCGCCGTCTCGCTCGCCCTCGGCCACCACACCCTTGACCTCAAGCATGCTTGAGGGCGAAGAGTGGGCCATCACAAGCGGTACCGCGGTACGAGAACGCTCACCGACGGACATCGCTCACCGATGGACACCGCCCACCGATGGGGACCTCACCCCCGCCGTACAGCGCTTCCCGCTCGCCGAGGCAGCCGCCGCGCACCACGCCCTGGAGACCCGCCGCACAACCGGAAAGGTGGTACTGGAGCCATGACCTCCAAGGATGCGACACAACCCGATCCGTGGTCTTCTGACGGGGTGAGTGACACCCGCCCAGGTGACTCCGCGGGCACCGACCCCCGCCGCTGGTGGGGCCTGGTGATCATCGCGCTCGCGCAGCTCATGGTCGTCCTCGACGCGACGATCGTGAACATCGCACTCCCCTCCGCACAGCACGACCTGGGCATGTCCGACGCCAACCGGCAATGGGTCATCACCGCCTACACCCTGGCATTCGGCGGCCTCCTCCTGCTCGGCGGCCGCATCGCCGACCTGGTAGGCCGCAAACGCACCTTCGTCATCGGCCTGATCGGCTTCGCCGCCGCCTCCGCGCTCGGCGGCGCGGCCACCACCGAGGGCATGCTCTTCGGCGCCCGCGCCCTCCAGGGCGCCTTCGCCGCCGTCCTCGCCCCCTCCGCGCTGTCCCTCCTGACCACGACGTTCACCGACCCCAAGGAACGCGGAAAGGCCTTCGGCATCTACGGCGCCCTCGCCGGCAGCGGCTCGGCGATCGGCTTCATAGTCGGCGGTCTGCTCACCGAGTACCTGAACTGGCGCTGGTGCCTCTACGTCAACGTACCGATCGCGGTCATCGCCGTCTTCGGCGCGCTCGCCCTGCTGCGCGACCACCCCGCCCACACCGGCGCCCGCCTCGACGTACCCGGCGCACTGCTGGGCTGCGGCGGCCTCGTCGCGATCGTCTACGGCTTCAGCGAGGCCCAACCCCGCGGCTGGACCGACCCCCTGGTGCTGACCCTGTTCGCGGGAGGCGTCGCCCTCCTCGTGACGTTCGTGTGGTGGCAGGCCCGCGCACCCATGCCTCTGCTGCCCCTGCACATCATCAAGGACCGCAACCGCGCCGGCTGCTTCCTCACCATGGGCCTCGCCGTCATCGGCATGTTCGGCCTGTTCCTCTTCATGACCTACTACCTCCAGGTCATCCTCGGCTACTCACCGGTCAGGACAGGCCTCGCCTTCCTGCCCCTGACCGCCGCGATCATCATCGGCTCCACACAGATCTCCGCCCGCCTCCTCAACCACGTCGGCCCGCGCGTGCTGATGGTTCCCGGCATGATCCTCGCCGCCGGCGGCATGGCGATCCTCACGCAGATGACGATCCACTCCGCCTACGCCACCGAGATCCTGCCCGCCCTCCTCCTCATGGGCCTCGGCATGGGCCTCACCTTCATGCCGGTGTTCTCCACCGCCACCGCGGGCGTCGCCCCCCAGGACTCCGGCGTCACCTCCGCGACCGTCAACACCTCACAACAGGTCGGCGGTTCCATCGGCACGGCCCTGCTCAACACGATCGCCACCACCAGCAGCACCGCCTACGTCACCGCCCACCTCACCGACCCCGCCCAGCGAGCCCTGGTGGTGAACGAGGGCGTCGTCCACGGCTACACCGTCGCCATCTGGTGGGCCGTCGGCATCATGCTCCTGGCCGGCCTGATCGCGGGCCTCATGGTGACCGCCAAACCCCCGAAACACGGCGCCCCGGCCGGCACGCCGGTGCCGGAATCGGTGGCCTGAGGACGCGACGTCAGTCGATGGCCCGAGGACGCGCCGAGCCGGAGGCCTGACGACCCGGCGCGAGCCGGAGGCCCGAGGACGGAGGTCACCGGCACCATCACCCCCGCCACGCAGCCAACGCCCCCCGCGGATCCCACACCCCTCCCCGCCCCCGCGTCACCGGATGACAGGCGAACCCGATCAACAACGCAACGAAATGCCCGAAATCGGTGAACGTCCGCCCCACCACCAGCGGAACCCCGTACACCAGCGACACCACCACCAGATACCCGAACCGCCACGGCCGCGCGATCCGGTACACCAGCACCCCGACCACCCCCGCCAGCGCGTAGCTCACCCCGATGTCCACCGTGTCCGCCGTCGATGACGGCGCCCGCCCGTCCCACATCGCCACCAGCACCGCGCCCTCACTGATCAACGTCGCCAGCACATGCGCGGTCCCACACACCACCAACCAGCGCACGGTACCCAGCCAACGCTCCGCGGGCGCGTGGAAGAAGCCGTACAACACCACATACGGCAGCCAGATCCCACCGTCGATCAGAAACGCGCTCGCGAACAACACCCGCACCGGGTTCTCCGACAACCGCTGGATGTTCGTCGACCGCTCCAGCAGGAACTCCCGCTCGAACTCCGGGGACATGTGATGAACGGCGACCGTACTGGCGAACAGCAACACCAACCAGACACACGTACCGGGCGCGCCACGGACGTACGCCACCACCCGGCCCGCGAGCCGCTCAATTCGCATGAGGCGATTCACGCACGCAAGTATCGTTCGACCCGTGATCGACATTCCGGAGGGCCTGGCCACCGCACAGCGGAAGTACAACGGCGCCGCGGGACGCGCCTTCATCGCCCGACTGCCGGACCTGGCCGCGGACTTCCTCGACCGCTGGGAACTACGGCTCGACGGCCCGCCCATGCACGGCGTCTCCGCCCTGATCCTCCCGGTCGTCCGCCACACCGACACCACCCCGGCCGTCCTGAAACTCCAACTCCCCGACGCGGAGAGCGAAGGCGAACCCGTCGCCCTACGGGCATGGCACGGCGACGGAGCCGTACGACTGCTCGACCACGACCCCACCACCGGCACCATGCTCCTGGAACGCCTCGACCCGGCCCGCATGCTGTCGCACCTGCCCGACTCCCGCGAAGCCGTCCTCGTCATCGCCCGCCTGCTGGCCCACCTCACCACCACCCCCGCACCACCCGGCATGCGCCGACTCGACGACATCACGCGGGCCATGCTCGACGACACCCCCGCCGCCCTCGAACACATCCCGGACCCCGAGGCCCGCCACCTCGTCGCCGACTGCGCGGCCGCCGTACGCGAAGTCGCCGCCGACCCCGGCGACCGCCTCCTGCACTGGGACCTCCACTACGACAACGTCCTCGCCGCCGACCGAGCCCCCTGGCTCGCCATCGACCCCAAACCCCTCGCCGGCGACCCCGGCTTCGAACTGCTCCCCGCCCTGTGGAACCGCTTCGACGCCGACGAGATCCCCTGGCGCTTCGACGCCATGACCGACATCCTCGGCCTGGACCGCTCCCACGCCCGCGCCTGGTCCCTCGGACGCGTCCTGCAGAACTGCCTGTGGGACATCGAGGCCGGCCGCCCCCTACAGGCGGAACAACTGGAAATCGCCGGCCGCCTCAGAAGCCCCGCCCGCTAGCCTGCGCCCATGATCCGACCCGCCACCCCAACCGACATCCCCGCCCTGCACACCCTCATCCGCGAACTCGCCGACTACGAGAACGCCCTGGACGAAGCCAAGGCCACCGAGCCACAACTCCACGACGCCCTCTTCGGCGACCACCCCACGACCCACGCCCTCATCGCCACCGACGACACCACAGGCGAACCGATCGGCTACGCCATCTGGTTCCTCAACTTCTCCACCTGGCGCGGCGTCCACGGCATCTACCTGGAGGACCTCTACGTCCGCCCCACCGCCCGAGGCGCCGGCCACGGCAAGGCCCTCCTCACCGAACTGGCCCGCGTCTGCGTCGACCGCGGCTACGCCCGCCTGGAGTGGGCCGTCCTCAACTGGAACGCCCCCTCCATCGCCTTCTACGAGGCCCTCGGCGCCCGCCGCCAGGACGAGTGGAGTGTGTACCGGCTCACAGACCAGGCACTTGTGAAGATGTCGCGCATGACATCGCACTGAATGGGCACGGCTCACCGGCGTGAGCATCACTGGAACGAGCCCCACGAACACGCCCCCCTTCTTACCCGGCCTCGAACTCTCCCGCCGGTTCTACACAGAAGCCGTACGCCCCCTACTGGAGGAGGCCGCCCCCGGCATCCCCCACTCCGCCGCGCGCATCGGCAGCGGCTCCGAAGTCCTCGGCTTCGACACCGCCCGCTCGGCGGACCACGAATGGGGCCCACGCCTCCAGCTGTTCCTCCGCCCCCGGGACGTCTCCCGGCACGCCGGCCGCATCAGACACATACTCGCCGAACACCTCCCGAAGACCTTCCACGGCTACCCCACCCACTTCGCCGCCACCGACGAGACCCGCGACATCCGCGTCATGCGGGCCACCGACGGCCCCGTCCACCACCGCGTCGAAGTCACCCACATCTCCTCCTGGTTCACCGCCACCCTCGGCTTCGACCCGACCTCCCCCCTCACCCCGGCCGACTGGCTCGCCACCCCTACCCAGCTCCTCGCCGAGGTCACCGGCGGCGCCGTCTTCCACGACGGCCTCCACGTCCTCGCCCCCGCCCGGGCCGCCCTGCGCTGGTACCCCCGCGACCTCTGGCTCCACATCCTGGCCTGCCAGTGGCAACGCGTCTCCCAGGAAGAAGCCTTCGTCGGCCGCTGCGGCGAGGTCGGCGACGAACTCGGCTCCGCCGTCGTCACCGCCCGCCTGACCCGGGACCTGATGCGGCTGTGCCTCCTCATGGACCGCCGCTACCCGCCGTACAGCAAATGGCTCGGCAGCGCCTTCGCCCGCACCTCCGCGGCCGACCGCCTCACCCCGTCCCTCACCGCCGCCCTCGCCGCCACCCACTGGCACACCCGCGAGTCCCACCTCGCGACGGCCTACGAGACGGTCGCCGGCCTCCACAACCAACTCGGCCTCACCGACCGCGTAGACCCCCACACCCGCCCGTACCACACCCGCCCCTTCCAGGTCCTACGAGCGGAACGCTTCACCAAGGCCCTCCGCGCCCGCATCACCGACCCCGCGATCCACTCCCTCCCCCTGACCGGCACCGTCGACCAGTTCATCGACAGCACAGAGGTACTGAGCCGCCCACAGACGTCCCGAGAGGCCGCCGAGAGCATGCGAAAGCCCAGGCCAGAGAGATCCTGACCTGGGCTTTTCGGAGCCGCCTGTCGGAATCGAACCGACGACCTGCACGTTACAAAGGTGCTGCTCTACCGATTGAGCTAAGGCGGCATCGCGCACCACAAGCCAGTACGCGAAGGCGGCACCACTTTACACAGAGCCCGTTTCGCCAGGCCACGCAGTTGTCTGTCACGCGACCGAAAAACTCCGCGTAACCGACCGCGCACCTGTTCGTTGATCGGTCTGACGTGCTGTCGCTGCGTCATCTCGATCAGGCGTACAGCCGGTTCTTCAAGGGGGAGGCGAAGTATCCGAAGCGGAAGAAGAAGGGTCGGTCGCGGGATGCGGCGACCTATGTGCGTACGGGCTTCAAGTGGGTCGAGGATGCGGAGCGGCCCGGTACGGGGTTGATCACATTGGCCAGGCAGTCGCGAACGCTGGACGTCCGGTGGTCGAGGGCGCTGCCCGCCGGGGTGGTCCCGGTGCGGTTGTCGGCGACGCGGGATCGGGCGGGCCGGTATTTCGTGTCGACGCTGGTGGAGGAGCGAATAGCTCCGTTGCCGCCTGTGTTCGTGCCGGGTACGCGGGAGCCGAAGGCGGTGGGGGTGGATGTGGGGCTGGCGTCTCTCGTCACGTTGGACGATGGGACGAAGCTTGATCATCCGCGGTTGTTGAAGCGGTATGCGGAGAGGCTGGCGCGGTTGCAGCGCGAGCTGCACAGGAAGGTGAAGGGGGCGAAGAACCGGGGGAAGGTCAGGCAGAAGATCGCGCGCCTCTACGCACTCATCAGTGACATGCGCAGGGACATGTTGGACCAGCTGACAAACCGCCTCGTGCACGAGAACCAAGTGCTCGTGGTGGAGGACCTGTCTGTTGAGACCCTGATGCGTGCGGGGCGAGGCAAGGGAAGGCGGCGGAAGGCGAAGCTGAATCAGGCGATCGCCGATGCCAGCTGGGGGGAACTGGTGCGGCAGCTTCGCTACAAGTGCGAGTGGTACGGCCGGAAGCTCGTGGTCGTGGACCGCTTCTTCCCTTCTACTCGCCGTTGCTCGGCCTGTCATGTCATGGGCCCGAGGCTGGACGTGTCGGTTCGGCAGTGGACGTGCGCCGAGTGCGATGTGCTCCATGACCGTGATGTGAATGCAGCCGTGAATCTCCGGGACGAGGGGATGCGGTTGCTGGCCGCCTAGGTGCGGTCGGTGCGGTACGGACCGACGGGCCGTCGGCCGGAATGCCCGTGGAGCCCACTTAAGACCCGTCGGACGCAGCCCACCAGGGCTGTGTGCGGCAGGCAGTGGGCGATGAAGCAGGAAGCTTGGAGCGAGGTCAAAAGATCGCTGCTCTGCCGTTGCGGAAGCATGGCCAAAAGTGCGTTGCTCTGCCCGCTCGAAAATTTCCCCGAAGTTCACCGTCCTCCAGGTACTGACAGCCGGGCAAACGCCGGGTACCGTCCTGACCCAGTTCACGTGTGTGGACTACACCACCCTGGGCATGGCCCGGGGCGGCTCACCACCTTCCTACAACGGATCGTCCGGCACGTTCCTGCCGGTAGAAGGGGGCCCTGTCACCATGGCCACTGTTTCGTTCGACAAGGCGACCCGGGTGTACCCGGGTTCCACGAAGCCCGCCGTCGACGCCCTTGAGATCGACATCGAGGACGGGGAGTTCCTCGTTCTGGTCGGTCCGTCCGGTTGCGGCAAGTCCACCTCGCTCCGCATGCTCGCGGGGCTCGAGGACGTGAACGCCGGCGCCATCCGTATCGGTGACCGTGACGTCACGCACCTGCCGCCGAAGGACCGGGACATCGCCATGGTGTTCCAGAACTACGCGCTGTACCCGCACATGAGCGTCGCCGACAACATGGGCTTCGCGCTCAAGATCGCCGGCGTGAACAAGGCGGAGATCCGGCAGAAGGTCGAGGAGGCCGCGAAGATCCTCGACCTCACGGACTACCTGGACCGCAAGCCGAAGGCGCTCTCCGGTGGTCAGCGCCAGCGTGTCGCGATGGGTCGTGCCATCGTGCGTGAGCCGCAGGTGTTCCTCATGGACGAGCCGCTGTCCAACCTGGACGCCAAGCTCCGTGTGTCGACGCGTACGCAGATCGCGTCGCTGCAGCGCCGTCTCGGCATCACCACCGTCTACGTGACCCACGACCAGGTCGAGGCCATGACGATGGGCGACCGGGTCGCCGTCCTCAAGGACGGTCTGCTCCAACAGGTCGACTCGCCGCGCAACATGTACGACCGCCCGAACAACCTCTTCGTCGCCGGCTTCATCGGCTCCCCGGCGATGAACCTCGTCGAGGTCCCGATCACCGACGGCGGTGTGAAGTTCGGCAACTCCGTGGTGCCGGTCAACCGCGAGGCCCTCAAGGCCGCCTCCGACAAGGGTGACACCACGGTCACCGTCGGCGTCCGCCCCGAGCACTTCGACATCGTCGAGCACAACGGTGCCGCCGCCGCGGCCCTGACGAAGGACAGCGAGGACGCCCCGGCGGGTCTCGCGGTCTCCGTGAACGTCGTCGAGGAGCTCGGCGCCGACGGCTACGTCTACGGCAGCGCCAAGGTCGGCGAGGACCTGAAGGACCTGGTCGTCCGTGTCAGCGGCCGCGCGGTTCCGGAGAAGGGCGCCACGCTGCACGTCGTGCCGCGGCCGGGCGAGACCCACGTGTTCTCGACCTCCACGGGCGAGCGCCTCACCGACTGAGGCGAACAGAGCGACCAACCGGGGTAATTCACCCTTGTTGATGAAGAGGCCCCGCAGCCTGCTGCGGGGCCTCTTCACTGTCGACGAATACCCCGGCAGACCGGTCATTTCGAGCAGCGTGCGTCAACGCACTACCCAGAAAAAGGCACCAGTTCATCCCCCGAACCGGTGACTAAATGTCTCCAAATCATTACCCCGCGCTACCCTCACTCGCGTGAAGCACTCCACTAACCAACCGACGCGACGCGGCCAGGGCCCCGCCCGCCGGATCGGCCGCTCCCTCGCCCTTGTCCTGCCCGTCGTCCTGGTGCTCTCCGGGACCCTCGCGGTCACCCGAGTCAACTGGTCGGGGAACCCCTCGAACTCGGTGCTCACGGCATCGGACGCCTCCCTGTCGGACGCCAAGCCGCACGCCCCCCGGGCCCCGCAGGACGTACTGCGGGACCAGCTCCTGACCGAACTCCAGGAGAAGGACCCCGGCATCGCCCTCACGCACCTCCAGGAGACCGTCAACGGCCGCCCGTCGCTGGCCAAGCACTGCGTGTCCATCGCCAGGGCGCTGGGCCGTGCCGCGGTCCGTGTGTACGGGCCCACGCGCGCGCAGTCGTACGCCCGCCCGGTCTGCGACACGTCCTTCGCCACCGGCGTCGCGGCGGCGCACAGCTGAGCGCCCGGAGTCCGTTACCGCCCGCCCGGCCGGGGGAGGGCGGTAACGGCTGATCAAAGAACGATTTCCGGGCCCGGCCGGGGGCGGGGCGCCACGTACAGTGCGGATCATGACCGATCCGAACACCGCGTCCCGCCCCGTTCAAGCCGTGGTCCTGGCCGGTGGCCAGGGTTCCCGGTTGCGCCCCTACACCGACGACCGGCCCAAGCCGATGGTCGAGATTCCCGGCACGGGGACTCCGATCATCGGCCATCAGCTTGTCTGGCTCGCGGAAGAGGGCGTGACGGACGTGGTGATCAGTTGCGGTCATCTCGCGGACGTTCTGCGGCAGTGGCTGGACTCCGCGGATCTGCCGGTGAACGTGCGGACGGTCGTCGAGTCCGAGCCGCTGGGGCGTGGCGGCGGCCTCAAGTACGCCGCCGCGCGTCTCCCCCATCCGGATCGCCCCTGGTACGCCACGAACGGCGACATCTGGACCCGTTTCTCGCTGCGCGACATGGCGGACTTCCACGCCGAGCGTGACGCGGTCGCGACCCTCGCACTGGCGCGTCCGCGGCTTCCGTGGGGGGCGGTGCAGACGGACGGCTTCGGGCACATCACGGACTTCATCGAGGCGCCGCCGTCGACGTTCGAGATCAACGCGGGTGTCTATGTGTTCTCGCCGGAGTTCGTCGATCTGCTGCCCGAGCGCGGGGACCATGAGCGGACCACCTTTCCGCACCTGGCGCGGGAGCGCCGGCTGGCCGGGTTCCCGATTCCGCAGGGGGCGTACTGGCGCGCCATCGACACCGCGAAGGATCTGACGGAGGCCGCGAAGGAGCTGGCCGCGATGGGGCGTTGAGGCCGGCCGTTCAGCGGCTGAGGCCACGTCCCGACCGCGAGCCTCACCCCGGCCGCGGACCCGGCCTCAGCTGAGGACCGCGTCCCCGCTACGGGCCCTGTGCCGGCCACGGGCCCCGTCCCGACGCGAGCCTCGCCCCGGCCCCGAGCCCCGTCCCGGCCGCGGACCCGGCCTCAGCTGAGGACCGCGTACCCGCTACGGGCCCTGTGCCGGGCTACGTACTCGCTACGGGCCCTGTCCCGGCCCATGCCCCCGCTACGGACCTTGTCCCAGCCCCGCGTCCCCGCTACGGGCCGTGTCCCGGCTGCGGCCCCGTCCCGGCCGCGGACCCGGCCTCGACTCCCGGCCCCCGTCCCCGCTACGGGCCCTGTCCCGC